>Ga0163151_10000175_pt1 | contig 112266 bp, 90 predicted proteins | sample OliLakLV19MP5IB2_FD_145596 | JGI IMG/M metagenome (GOLD analysis project Ga0163151, IMG submission 145596) | Freshwater microbial mat bacterial communities from Lake Vanda, McMurdo Dry Valleys, Antarctica - Oligotrophic Lake LV.19.MP5.IB-2 | ecosystem: Environmental > Aquatic > Freshwater >...
CGCTGGCGCGCCCGAAGCGGGCTCGCTCCTCCTCTACCCCTGCTTCGACAGCAACCGTGGTTCGCAGACGCTCATCACGGTCACGAACACGAACGCGGACTTCTCGCAAGTCGGCCAACTCTTCACCGGCACGGTCGACGTCGAGTTCGTCTACATCGAGAAGGAGACCTGCCTCGAGTTCAACCGGACCCGTCGCCTCACGCCGAACGACACGCTGACGGTCGTTGCCCGTGACGACAACCCGAACCAGCGCGAAGGCTACGTCTACGTGTTCGCCAAGAGCCCGACGTCGGGCGCGGCGATCTCGTGGAACTGGCTGATCGGCATCGGTCAAGTTGACTCGGCCCTCGGCAACGCGGTCGACATCAACCCCTACGTGTTCAAGGCCGTCGGTGCGCAAGGCGCCGCCACGGACGCGAACTCGGACGGCCTGCGTAACCTCGACGGCGTCGAGTACGAAGGCGCCCCGGACCGTCTCCTCATCCCGCGCTTCGTTGGCCAAGGTGGCGGCGCGGCGGCGGAAAGCGTCCTCGTCCTCATCAACCTGACGGGCGCGGCTCGCTTCACGGCGATCGTCGACTTCCTCATCTACAACGACAACGAAGAAGTCTTCTCGGCTCAGTACGACTTCAAGTGCTGGGAGAAGGTCGACCTCGAGGACATCAACGGCGCGTTCAACAACGTGTTCCTGCGTGACCTGACGAACGACAACCCGCTCGAGACCCTCGGCGGCGGCGTCGAAACCGGCTGGTTCCGCCTGAACGGCAGCATCGCGTTCTCGAACTCGGACTCGGTCAACAACCCGGCGATCCTCGCGGCCCTCTTCGAGGCCTACCAGGGCGTCACGGGCGAGTTGCCCTTCACGAGCGGCGTGCAGTTGAACGGCGAGCTCGTCTCGCAGTCGAACTTCCACGACTGATTCGAAACGGAGATCCGGGTTCACCCTCGGGTGAGTCCGAACTTCGTGCGCAGGAGCCGGGGCAACCCGGCTCCTGCCGATTTCGTTCAGGGCTTCGCACCGATGAGGCGTGCGTCGAAGCAGACCCGGCAGCCCTGACCGGCTCCGCGCGGTTGACTCACCGCAGTGCGCGGACCGGCCGCACCGTCGCGGGCTCATCGCTCTGCCGGAGACGAAGGGAAGTTGCGCGTTCAACGCGTGCGCTTGGCCAGGGAGAGGCGCGGACCGTACCCTCTTCGCCCTTCACGTCTCACGCCGAGGATCCCATGGCCGAATCGCGCATCACTCCCCGCTCGAAGGACTACGCCCAGTGGTACCAGGACGTCATCCGCGAGGCGGGCCTGGCCGAGCCGGCGGAGGTCGTGCGTGGATGCATGGTCATCAAGCCGCACGGCTATGCGATCTGGGAGAAGATGCAGGCCGATCTCGATCGCCGCTTCAAGGAGACGGGTCACCAGAACGCGTACTTCCCGCTGCTCATCCCGCTGTCGTTCCTCGCGAAAGAGGCCCAACACGTCGAGGGATTCGCGATGGAGTGCGCGGTCGTCACGCACTCGGGGCTGAAGTCCGTCGATGGAAAGCTGACGGTCAAGAACGAACTCGAGGAGCCCTACGTCGTGCGCCCGACGAGCGAGACGATCATCGGTCACTTCTTCGCGAAGTGGATCGACAGCTACCGCGACTTGCCGCTGCTCATCAACCAGTGGGCGAACGTGATGCGCTGGGAACTGCGCACGCGCTTGTTCCTGCGCACGGGTGAGTTCCTCTGGCAAGAAGGACACACCGCGCACGCGAACCACGACGAAGCGCGCGAGGAAGTGCAGCGCATGCTCGACGTCTACCGCGATTTCGCGCACGAAGTCATGGCGATGCCGGTGATCCAGGGCGTGAAGACGGAGCACGAACGCTTCGCCGGCGCCGTCGAGACGCGTTGCATCGAGGCGCTGATGCAAGACGGCAAGTCACTGCAAGCCGGGACCAGCCACGACCTCGGGCAGAACTTCGGTAAGGCGTTCGACGTCACGTTCCAGAGCGAAACCGGCACGCGCGAACACGTGTGGCAGACCTCGTGGGGCGTCTCGACGCGGCTCGTCGGCGCGCTCGTGATGACGCACTCGGATGACGAAGGTCTCGTGCTGCCGCCGAAGCTCGCGCCGATCCACGTCGTCATCGTTCCGATCTGGAAGACGGACGCGGAGAAGACGCAGGTCTGCGAAGCTGCGCACGCAATTGCAAAGGACCTGCGCGGCGACGGTCTGTCCGTGAAAGTGGACGACCGCGACAACCTGCGTCCGGGCGACAAGTACTACGAGTGGGAGCGCAAGGGCGTGCCCGTGCGCATCGAACTCGGGCCGCGCGATCTCGCGAGCGCGAGCGTGATGATCAAGCGTCGCATCGCGCCGCTCGACGCGACAGGGAAAGCGATGAAGGAGAAGCTCCCGATGCAGGACCTCGGTCTGGCGATCGGTCGCGTCCTCGACGAGTTCCAGGTCGAACTGTTCCGTCGCGCGAATGCTCAACGCGAGGCGAATACCGTCTCGGTGGACACGTGGGCCGAATTCGTCGCCGTCTTTGCCGGCGACGGCTCGAAGTTCGTGCACGCGCACTGGGACGGCACGCCCGAGACCGAGAAAGCGATCAAGGACGCGACGAAAGCGACGATCCGCTGCCTGCCGCTCGAGGGGCACGGGCCGGCCATCGCGTCGGGTACGTGCATCAAGACGGGCAAACCGAGTCTGCGCCGCGTGCTGTTCGCGAAGAACTACTGATCTACGGCGAGACGGCCGCGCACAGGCCAGTTCGAAGCATCGTTGACTGAACGCGCCTCGCACGACTCGTGCGCGTGCGTCGAGCGAGCGAAAACGGTGAACATGCAGCGCGCAATCCGTGCCGTCGCCGTGATCGTGTTGGCGTCGGATCTCTCGGGCTGCCCTCGCGAACCGGCGAACTGCCGACGAAGGGTAGACTGACGCCCGAACCCCGAGCCGCCCGAACCCGGAGCAACATCCCCATGCGCCGAAGCCGCGTCCAACCGACCGTACTCCTTCTCGCCGTGTCTGCGATCGCACTGCCCGTGACGGCTTACGCGGTGCGCGAAGATCCTGCTCCGACCGAAGAGTCGGAATCCGCGCGCAAGGAAAAGAAGGCGAGGCAGGTCGTGGAGGGCATGAACCATCGCGCAGTCATGGAGCAGTCGACCATCGCCGGTGCCGAAGCTTTCGCCAAGATGGGGCTCCCGGAGTCGTTCACGGAAGCGTTCCTCGACCGATTCGACTACGACCGGATGATCGACGAGACCGTCGAGATCTATGGGGAGAAACTCGAGGAGGAGACCCTCGATGCGCTGATCGCTTTCTACGCGAGCGAACAGGGGCAGCTCTTCGCCGCCGAATTGCCGGCGATTTCCGTCGCGGGCTTGCGCATGGGTCAGAAGTACGGCGAGGAACTCGCCACCGAGATCATACAAAGCAAGTGAACCCGTTCAGAGCTGGGAGCGGAGCTGGTACCAGAACCAGTCCTTGAATCGCTCCCACAACGTCAGGCGCGCGAGTCCATCCGTCGTGATCTCGATGCACCGCGCGATTTCGCTGTCGAACTCGGCTTGGAGTTTTGCCGCCAGGACTGTGTCGATGCACACGAGGCCGACCTCGAAGTTGTGCACGAGGCTGCGGTGGTCGAGGTTGTAGCTTCCGATCGTCGACCAGACGCCGTCGATGATGCCGACCTTGGCGTGCATCATGGTCTCCGGCCATTCGAAGATCCGCACTCCGGCCGGGAGCAGATGGCGATACAGGTAGCGACTCGCGTGACGCACTGCTTTCACGTCCGAATCGGACGGCACGATCACGCGGACCGACACTCCCCGTCGAACGGCGCTCCCGAGCGCGCGACACAAACGCGGGTCAGGGATGAAGTAGGCGTTGAGGATCGAGATGTCGTGCTGGGCAGCTTTGATCGCGTGCATGTAGGCGCGATGCATGCGCCATCGTGACCGGACCGTGGTGTTGTCCACGACCTCGACCGCGAATACGTTGCGGCCGAGTGCCGGACCGGGCAATTCGGGCACGGGAATCAGCTCGTCCGTCGCCTTGATCCACGTCCGCCGGAACGAAGCCGAGAGTTCGAACACAGCCGGTCCTTCGACGCGCGCATGCCAGTCGAGCCACCCTCCGCCGCCCTCCTCCTTGGGCGCGTACTCGAGTCCGATGTTGATTCCGCCCACGAAACCGACGCGACCGTCCACGACGAGGATCTTCTTGTGATCGCGCCGATTCAGGCCCCATTTGGCCCGCCAGGGCGCGACCGGGTGGAAAACGGCGACCTTCCCACCTGCGCCGAGAAGGGGTGCGAAGAACGAATCGGTGAGGCCCAAGGAACCGACCGCATCGTAGAGCAATCGCACCTCCACGCCGGCACGCGCGCGTTCGACGAGTGCCTCGAGGAACTGATTTCCGATCCGGTCCGCGCGGAAGATGTAGATCTCGAATTGGATGAAGCGCTGCGCACCGCGAATCGCCGCGAGCATGGGCGAGAACACTTCTCCCGGCGCGCGAAGCGGCGTCACGAGGGTGTGCCTGCGGAGCCTTTCGGGCTTGCGCACGTAGCGCAACGGGCCGTGACCGCGTGCTCGCGAGAAACGCTCGCGGAGCGCGCGAGGGATCGGGATCTCGATCACGCGAGACAGGCTGATCCAGGACGCTTCACGTGCACGCTCGCGCCGACGCGCACGTCACCCGGCGCGACGACGCGTGCGAGCACCCCGCGAGTCCGGCGGCCCGTACGGTTGCCGCGGGCGACGCGCTTCGCTGCCAGCGCACCGTAGCGTTCGACGAACGACGCGCACGGCCGATGCGGCTCGGGCGTGATCTCGAAGACGGCCTCGCCGATCGTGAGCAGAGATCCCACGGGCAAGTTCGTCTCGGACAGGTCGAGATCGACCACGAAGTTGTCGCCAGCCGGTGCAAAACGCTTCGGGTCGCTCTCCGCAATCGCGCGGAGCACGTGGACGTTCATCAGGCTGATCTGTGCGCCCGGCTCTCGATCCGCGTCGAGTTCCCAGCGATCACCGTGCAACCCGCGCTCGACCGAGACGTGAGCTTCGTCGGGTTCCGCCCGCTCTCCGGGGCGCGGGCGGAGCACGATGAGTCGGAGACGTCCAAGAGTGGTCGGTGAACGCGGGATACGCGCGAGCCACAAGTCGTGTCGGAACGATAGGTCCATCATCGGACCCGCGAACTCAGGCGACCTCGCGCAAACGCGCCAACGCTTCGAGCGCCGCGCCGCTGTCGAGCGAACGCGTGGCGCAGTCGACGCCCTCGGCCAGCGTGAACACGAAACCACCGGCTTTGAGGATCAGCGCCGCAGTCAGCAGCGTCGCATTGCGCGCCGGCCCCATGTCCCCGGCCAGCACGGACTCCGTGATGTCGCCGGCACACTTCACGAGCTCGGGATTGTCGCCCGTGCCGAGACCCTCGGGCGGCGGGCCGAATTCGGGGATCTCGTGCTCGGCCTCGGCCAACACACCGAAGTCCTCGGGTTCGACGTTCAACGGCACGAGGTGTCGTTCGGCGAGTTCGATCCCGCGCGTGCGCTTTTTCACGGACGGCACGACGCCGCCTTCGAGGCCCTGGATCGCGATGCCGCGTGCGTGGCCGAGTCCGTGGATGACTTCCACTGCGGTTCCGAGCACCGGCCCACCTTGCGCGCCGAGCAGCACGGCGCTCGAGGTCGGGGCGAGCAACTTCTCGACCGTGGCCAGCGGAGTGCGAATCACGACGTCACCGCGGACGCGTCGCAGGCTCATCAACGCCGGCAACATGCCCGAGACCGCGCACGCTCCGAAGCGCGCCTTCGTGACCCACGTCTCGACCTCGCGTGGGTCCCACGTCATGCCGACGCCGAGCGCATCGAGGACACTGGCTGCCGTCAGCCCCCGACGCGGCGGCACGCAGCGATCCGAGAGGATCAAGACACGCGCGCCCGCTCCGGCTGCGACGAATCCAGCGGCAACTTCGAGCGGCGCCGACCGCTCCAAACCGTCATGCGGCGGACAGATGGTGACGAGCCCGGGCACGTCGTTGCAGGGGATGTTCGCGTGCTCGCGCGCAGCTTTGGCGAAGCCCATGAGCTCCTCGACCGTGAGCCCTTTCATCCGCACGAGGACGAGGAAGGTCGCGATCTGGATCTCGCTCTCCGAGCCCGAGAGAATCCGGTCGAACGCCCGATGCGCTTCCTCGTACGTGAGGTTGCGGCTGTCTTTCTTTCCGGGGCCGAGGATCCGGATCAGACTGCGCAGGCTCATGGGGGTGGCGTCGCGACACCTGAGTTTCGACCCGTGAATCGATGCATCACGGCCGACCTAACTCCTACGCGCGCGGCGGGTTAGCCTAGCAGGGCTCGGACGTGCTCGCAACGCGGCGAGCTCCCCGTCCGAAGAGGTGCAGGTTGGAAGCGATGAGTTCGAGCAACCGACCTTCAGTGAGAAACCGACGCTTCGGCGCGCTCGCACTCGGGCTCTGCTTGGCGCCGCTCGCCGCCGAAGGGCTGTACCGCCTGCTGCGCAGTTCGGGCCTGTCGCCGACCACGAATCCCGCCTACGTCGAGCACGATCCGCGGTTGGGCTGGCGCTATCGGCCGGGCACGCGAGAGCGTCACGCGAGCAGCGAGTTCGACGTCGCGATCGAAATCAACGCGCTCGGTTTCCGTGGACCGGAGTGGGATGTCACGAGCGATCCACGGAGCGCGAGAGTGCCGCGCGTGCTCGTCCTCGGTGACTCGTTCGCGTTCGGATGGGGAGTGGAGCACTCGGAGTCCCTCCCAGCGCGACTTGGCGCACTGCGACCCGACTGGAAGGTGTTCGGTGCGGGAGTCTCCGGTTATGCGACCGACCAAGAGTGCCTGCTCTTGGAAGCGCTCGATGGGCCCATTCGTCCAGACTGCGTCGTCATCGTCTTCTGCGAGAACGACTTGTTCGAGTGCGCGGAACTCGAGGCATACGGGAAGCGAAAGCCTCGTTTCGTGCGGGATTCCGACCAATTGCGCATCGAAGGCGTACCGGTCCCCTTCCCCTGGATCGAACGAGCGAGCCATGCTTGGCGCGCGATTCTGAAAGCGCGATGGGAGCGCGATTTCACGACCCGCGCACGCGATCCCAACATCGAATGGGCGGTTGTGTGCGACATCCTGCGACGGATGGCGAGCCAGTTGGCGGGACGGCCGCTCGTGATCGTGTCCGACGAAGAACGGCTGGCGCGACTCGCAGCGGACGAACCTGGGCTCGAACACGTCGACCTGCGCAGTGCATTCGGCACCGAAGCAGCGAACATGCACTTCCTGCGCGACGGCCACTGGAACGCCGCCGGTCATGCGCGTGCGGCCGAGGCGCTCGAGCGAGCGCTCAGGCCCGTGATGGGTCGCTGACGGAGACTGGAAACTACTCGACCGTCCCGCTGACCGATGTGAGAGCCCGTGAATACTTCGTGGGCACTGCGAGACCTTGCAAGCACCGCGACCACGGGTCGTTCATGACCTCGTTGCATCGACCCGCGAGGCGAGAACCTTGGGTCGTTCACCCGTGGTGCGACGGCGCGAGTTGCCGTGCGGAGTGAGAACGAATCAGCCGTCCTTCTTGGGCGGCGTTTCGTCACCGTCCTTCTTCTCCCCGTCCTTCTTCTCGGGCCCGTCCTTCTCTTCGTCCTTCTCGCCCTCTTCGGCCGGCTCGACGGGGACCGGCGGGGTCTCGCCGGCATCGATCTTCTTCACGGCGGCAACTTCGGGGCGCGGACGAATATGGGCGTAGAAGAGCTCCTTTTCCTTGTCGTAGACGACCTTGCCGTCGATCACGGCCCACTGCACGAAGGTCTTGTAGTGGAGCACGTCGCCGTCCGTGACGATGACGTCGCAGTCCTTGCCGACCTCGAGACTGCCGACGCGATGACTCACTCCGAGGAGCCGTGCGGGCACGATCGTGATCGACTCGAGCGCAGCGCGTTCGGACAGCCCACCGCGTACTGCGAATCCCGGCTCGATCGGGAGGTGCAAGATGTCGCGCCCCACGAGTCCACCGAGATCCACGCCTTCGGTCGCGGGCGTGATCGCCACCTGAACGCCGGCGCGGTGCAAGATCGCGGCGTTCTCGATGCTCGCGCCGCCATCGTGCGCTTGACGCTCGTCCTTCGTGCGGCGGTCGCGCGGCGTGACGATCGCACGTACACCGGCACGGCCGAGCTCGTCGGCAACGGTCCAACCCTCCTGACAGCCTTCGATGACGGGGCGGAAGCCGAATTCCTGCGCCAAACGCGCGATGCCGAGCAGGTCATCACGGTCGTTGGCGACGAACTTGGCCGTCTGCTCGCCCTGCAGGACGCCGAGCATATTGTTGTCGACGCCCCGCTTGCTGGGCTCGGGGAGATCCTTCTCCTCCTTGACCTTGCGCTGCCACTCGCGGTGCTCGCGCAAGAACTTCGACGCGGCCACGAGCTTCTCGCGCAGTTCACCCTTGCCGCGTGGATTGTTGGCGCTCCACGAGAACGTCGAGAAGATCTTCTCGTTGAGCACGGCTCCATCGACCGAGAAGCGCTTGAGCTTCACTGCACCCGAGCCGGCGCCCGTGGTCGTGATGCCCGTCCCGAGTCCAAGCACCATGCGGAAGCTGAACGGGTCGATCGTGTCCTCGAAATCGCCCGACGCATTGCCGAGTAGGCCCTGCGAGGAGATCGCCACGAGCCCCGGGTAAAGGCGATAGCCCTTCGCATCGACCGTCTTCGCGTCCGGCGGGACGTACAGGTCGTAGCCGATCGAGTGGATTTTCCCGTTCTTCGAGAGGAGCGTCGCGCCGCGCAGGACCTCACCGGTTCCGGCGTACACGTCGCCGTTCAGGATCGCGAACCAGCGCTCCTCCTCGTCCTTCTTCTTCTCGTCCTTCGACTCCTCCACGTCGCCTTTCGGGGCGTCGGTCTTCTCGCCTTCCTGGGCGAGCACGGGGAACGCGGCGCACGAAACGACGGCAAGGAACGACAGTCGACGCATGAGATCGAGCCGAATCACAGGTCCACCTCACCGAAGACGAAGCGACCGTCGAGCATGACGGCCTGGATACGGGTCGAGGGCTGGAACGGATCGCCGTCCACGAAGACGAGGTTTGCGTCCTTCCCCTTCTCGATGCTGCCTACGCGATCACCGACGCCGAGCATCTCGGCCGGGTTCAACGTCAATCCGCGCAGCGCGGTTTCGCGCGACATCCCGGCTCCCACGAGCTCGCTCACGTGCGCGAGCCAGGCCTTGTAGTTCGGGAGATCGTCGACACGCGGCGTGAAGCACACCTTGGCGCCGGCTCGCGCGAGTTCCATCGGCAGATTACGCACGCGACGCGTGTTCGGAGTGAAGGTCAGGAGCGGTTCGACGACCGCGTGGATCTTCCGATCACCGATGCCGTCCGCCTCGAGGTCGTACGTCTTCTTGTCGAAGACGTAGTACATGTCGGAGTCCTGGTTGAGCACGAGACGAACGTCGAAGCCGATCTTCTCCTTGCCGATCGCGTCGAGCCAGTGGAGCCAATCCGACGCCGCAGCAAGCGTCACGAGTGCGCGCAACTTCCCCGCGCGCATCTCGACGAATGCGCGCGACTTGTCGTCCGGTGCGGGCGGCACGAACCCATCGGCCTTCTTGTCGGTCTTGGCTTCGGCCTTCGGCTCCTGCGCGGATTCCGGATCGGCGTCTTGCCCCTCGCCCTGAGCCACCTTCTTTTCCTCGGGCTTCGGTTCGGGCTTAGGCTCGGGCTTCGGTTCGGGCTTGTCTTCCTTCTTCTCTTCCTTCTTGCCCTTCTTGTCCTTGTCCTTGTCGAACTTCTCGCGCGCCTTCTTCACCTTCTCGTCATGCTCGTCGGCCTTCTTGAAGGCGTCGCGCAGGCGCTTTTTCGACGCGGAGTCAGAGCGCATCACGATTTTCAAGTAAGCCGAGTCGTCGAGGACCATCTCCTCGACCGTCTCGCCGATCGGTCGGACCGCGGCCGCGATACCGGGGATCCCGTTCCCTGCGGGATAGATGCCCAGCGTCGTGACGCCGTACTCGACGACCTTCCGGAGGTCGCGAGACTTCGGGTAGAGCTCGTCCACCGCCTTCACGTCGGGGCTGAAGTCGTCGCCGCCCTCGCTGTCCTGGCCGATGCGCGTGTAACAGGAAACGAGACCCGGCATGACGGTCCAGCTCGGACGATCGAGGATCGGAACGCCGCGTTCGACGGGCAGGTCCTCGCCGATCAGGACGATCTTGCCGTCCTCCACGAGGATCACGGCGTTCAGGACGACGCCCTTGGCAACCGTCTCGGCGCGGCCGACTCGAATCGCGATCGGGCCGCCCGCGAGCGCGGGGGTCGCGAGGAGCACGCCGATGAAGAAGGAATGGGATCTCAGCATGGGAACACCCTAGAACCACTGCCCATCGCGACGGCGGTCGTACTCGACCAAGCCATCGATGAAGACGACTTCGACCCGCGAACGCGGATCGAGCGGCTCGCCCGTGCGCAGCACGACGTCGGCATCCTTGCCGACTTCCAGGCTGCCCACGCGGTCATCGAGTCCGAAGACGCGCGCCGGTGCGATCGTCACGGCGCGCAACATCGTGTGAGAATCCGCGCCGTAGCGCGCCGCCACCGCGCCTTGGAGGAAGAGTTCCTCCTGAGGCACGACGGGAGAGTCCGTGTTCAAGCTCAAGTTCCGCGCGCCTGCTTCGAGGTAGCGCGCCGCGGTTCCCGTGATCTTGCCATCGCGCGTCGTCGAGAAGTCGATCTCGCGCGGTCCGACGTTCAGGGGCACGCCTAGCTCGACCAACCATGGCGCCGTCATGTGCGCGTCGAAGCAGCCGTGTGACAACACCGCGCGCGCTCCGTACTTCACGTGCCACATCCGAGCAGCCGCGGGATAGCCATCGGAACCCGCGCTGTGGATCAGGACGGGCAGTTCCCGCGAGTGCACCTTCTGCAGGTTCTCGAGCATCGGCGTCGAGGTCCCCTCGCGGTTCGCGACGCGCGCTTCCTCGTTCCACTGCTCGAGGATCCACGAGAGACCAGCGCGTGTCGCGCCGAGGTCGCCCGCGCGACGTTCGGGATTGTAGGACTGCGCGACCTTCATCCCGCCCGGGTCGCGAATCGTCGCCTCGTCGTAGGTCGCGCCCGCCGTCTTCGCCTTGAAGAGGATGCCGAATCCGCCGATCGACGTGCCGCTGCCCGGGATCCCGAACAACGTAGTGACGCCGCCCGCGCAGGCGAGGCGGATCGCGCGGTTTCCCGGCACGAATCCGGCCGAAGCACGCAGGTCCGCGTTCACCGGGTACACCATGTCGTTGATGTCGCCGCCTGGTCCGTGCACGTGCGCGTGCAACTCGACCATGCCCGGCGACGCCCACAGGTCGAGTCGCTCCTCGACGGGGTAGCCTGCGGGAACTGCCCGGTCCGGCCCGACATAGGCGATGCGTCCGTTCTTCACGAGGACGAGCCCCGGACCGTACGTCGCATCGTCGTCGTCGACGGTCAGCACGCGACCGCAGCGGATTGCGACCCCAAGCTCACCCGGCTCCAGCGGATCGAGGTCCGCCGTCCGCTTCGACGCGCACGAAGACGCCAGCGCCCCGCTCACGAGGAGCGCGAAGGTGAGCATCGTGCGATTCGAGCGCGGCGCGTGCATCAGAAGCGCCGCCTCATCGTCTTCGTGTCGTAGACGCGAGTGCCTTCGATCCAGACGGCATCGATCGCTGTGCGCGGATCGATCGGATCGCCCGTCAGGAACAAGAGGTCCGCCTCCTTGCCAGGCTCGATGCTGCCCACGCGATCGGCGATCCCGGCCGTGATCGCGGGAATGATCGTCAGGCCGCGAACCGTGTCCACATTGGAGTCGTCGAAGCCGTAGCGCGCTCCCGTCGCCGCTTGCAGGAACAGTTCTTCCTGCGGGATCACCGGCGAGTCCGTGTTGAAGCCGATGCGCGTCATACCGGCCTTCTGATATTGGGCCGCGATGCCGAGGATCGCTTCGGGATTACTGCCGGTCCAATTGATGAATTGGCGCGTGGGAACTTCGACGACGCGCGGTCCGAGGATCGCGTTCACACCGAGGTCCTTCGCGAAACCCGCCAGCTTGTATCCGGCCATTTCGCCGTGATCGATGTAGACGTCGAGGCCGAGTTCCTGCTTCACCATCGTCAGCGTGGTGAGCACGACCTGATAGATCTGCGTGTGCGTCGAGATCTGCGTCTTCTTCGCCGCCAGCCAGCGGAAGATCTCGAGATCGAACTCATAGCGCGGCTCTACGCCGCCGTTCTTCTCGTGGTCTTCCCAACGCTTCGCGTAGAGCAATCCACGGCGGAACATCCAGCGCGTGTTCCAATTCATGAACGAGCGGCCGACGCCGACCGTCCAACCCTCGGGGTTGCCCGCTTGCGCGAGCTTCATCGACCCGGGGTTCCTGACCAGCGCGTCTTCGTAACGCTCGAGGCCGGTCTTCAGCAGCACGCCCTGTCCGCCGACGTTCACGCCCGAACCGGGGATGAAGAGGATCGTCGTGACGCCGCCCGCGAGACCCCGCTCGAGCGCGCGGTTCGACGGGACAACCGATGCCGAGACGCGCAGGCCGGGGTTCACGAGATAGACCATCTCGTTGATGTCCATCGTGCCGCCTACGTGCGCGTGCAGGTCGATGTAGCCGGGGCAGATCCATTTGTCCGATGCGTCGAGGACTTCGTAGCCCGCCGGGATCGTCATCGAGCGTGCCGGACCGACCGCTTCGATCAGGCCCTCGCGCACGAGGAGAATCGCGTTGTCGACGACCTGCGGCCCCTCGTCGGGAACCGTGAGCACCTTCTTCGCGCGGATCGCGAGCCCGGGGCCGCCGACTTCGCCCGCTAGCGGCGCGCGGCCGACGGGTGCCGTCGGCTTGCCGCCGTATTGCGCCGCTGCCGACGGCACCCGTCGCTCGGGGTGCGCTCAGAGGTGTCGCCGCGAGCACCGCGGAAGGCTCGACGGAGGGAACCGCGAAAACATTCGCGAGCGTCGCCGCGACCATCGTCGTGACCGCGACCGTCCACGACGCTCGACGTGCCTTCGATTGGCGTGCCGTGTGCATCACCAGATCCTCCCGTCGAGGTCGGCGTCGTAGACGCGCACGCCTTCGATCCACACGAGTTCGACCGCATTGCGCGGATCGACGGGATCACCCGTCGTGACGAGGACGTCGGCGTCCTTGCCCGGTGCCAAGCTACCGACGCGGTGGTCGATGCCGACCGTCCTCGCCGGAACGATCGTGAGTCCACGGATCGAATCCAGGCGCGAATCGTCGAAACCGTACCGCACGCCGACAGCCGCCTGCAGCGGCAGCTCTTCCTGCGGAATCACCGGCGAATCCGTGTTGAAGCCGATGTTCGGGTGCCCGTTCGCCTGGTAGCTCGCCGCGATGCCGAGGATCTTTCCGTCCGTATCGAGGATCTGCGACGGCGCATCGATGGCGCGCGGACCGAGGATCGCGTCGACGCCGAGTTCGGCCGCGTAACCCGCGAGCTTGCTGCCGTACCACTCGCCGTGGTCGATGAAGACGTCGAGTCCGAGTTCCTTCTTCACCATGGTCAGCGTCGCGAGCACGACCTGGTAGCGCTGCGTGTGCGTCGAAACCTGCGCCTCTTTCGCGACGAGCGGCGGGAACACGTCCCAGTGGATGTCGCGCGGCACAGCCTCGCCATTTTCTGGCCCCCGAGCACGACGCTTCGCGTACGCGATTCCTCGCTCGAACGTGTCGCGCGTGTTCCAGTTCATCAAGCTGCGCCCGACTCCGATCGCCCAACGTTCGGGGTTCCCGGCTTGCGCGAGCTTCAACGAACCCGGATCGCGAATGACCATGTCCTCGTACTTCGCGAGACCGGTTTTCAGCAGCACACCCTGCCCGCCCATGTTCGTCGCCGAACCGGGGATGTAGAGCACGCTCGTCACGCCGCCGGCGACAGCGACCTTCAAGAGCGGATTGCCCGGCACCACGGTCACCTTCGCGCGCAACTCGGGATTCGTGAGGAACACAGCGTCGTTGATGTCGCCAAGCCCGCCGGGACCACCCGCGATGTGACAGTGGAGATCGATGAAGCCCGGGCACAACCAGCGCGTGCCCTGATCCACGATCTCGTATCCCGCCGGGATCGCGAGTTCGCGCGCCGGCCCGATCGCCTCGATCCTCCCGTCGCGCACGAGGAGGACGGGACGATCGACCACATCGCGACCTTCCGCGCCACATCCGATCGCCTTGGCGGCGAGGATGGCCAAGCCGCGCGCGCCCGGTTCGCCCGGGCGTGGTGCCGGTGCTGCATCGGTGACGGCGGCGAGGAGTAGCGCGGTGAACATCGTGCTCAGCGCACTTCCTTGCCCGCGACCCACACACGCAGCACGGACGACGACGGCGAGAGCGGCGAACCGTCCATCACCAAGATGTCCGCATCCATCCCCGGCGCCAAAGTACCCACACGATCTTGGATCGCCAGCATGCGCGCCGCGTCCGAGGTCAACGCGCGCAGCGCGGCTTCCGCCCCGAGTCCTTGCGAGACGGCGTAGGCCGCCATGAGCGGCACGTCGATCGCGCCTTCCTCGGCCGCGGAGTGGAACGCCACGGGGATCCCGGCCGCGACGAGCTCCGCGTAGCGATTGCGCTTGCGCGCACCCGTCTCGGGCGTCGCGCGAACGACATCGTGCAACGGCAGGATGCCTGCGATGCGGCCGACGATCTGGTCGGCGACCTTCCAGGCTTCCTCCGCGCCGTAGAGCACCGGGCGGATACCGACTTCCTCGAACGCCTCGACGCAGTCGAGGATTTCGTCCTCGCGCGCGACCTCGACGACGACGGCGGCTTCCCCCGCCATCGCTCGGCGCAGAGGCTCGAGTTCCGGATCGAGGCCGGGCGACTTCGGCTCGCCTTTGATCTCGGGCTTCTTCTCGTCCTTCGGCTTGCGTTGCTCGGAAGGACGCGCGACCTCGTACTCGGTCGCGGTCTGCGCGAACTCGATGTCGGCCGAAGTCCCAGCGACGGAGACCTTGGCCTTCAGCTTGCCGTCCTTCGTCTCACCGACGAGTAGGACGAGTCCGCGCGTACCTTCGCCGCGCAACTCGAGCTTGTGTCCATCGCGCTTGCCTTGGACCGAGATCAGCGCGTCCGAGAGCGACGAGGAACGCAGTGAACCGGTGAGTTGGCCGTTCTCTTCGAGGACGTACAGGCGGATGCGCGTTTCCTGGAAGGGTGGCAGCGTGATCTTCGATTCCCAAGAACCGGTCACCGGCTTCGGCGGATCTTCCTCGCCCTTCTTCTTCTTCTTGTCTTTCTTCTCGCCCTCGCCGTCCTTCTTCTCGGGCTCCTTGGCGTCGGCGTCGCCTTCCTTCTTCTCGCCGTCCTTCGCGACGTCGGCTGACTCGTCCTTCTTCTCGCCTTCCTGCGCGGCATCGGCGGCGGCAGGTGCGTCTTTCGGCGGAGTCCACGACGCGAGCTTGGTTTCGTACTCGTCCCACCGCTTGGCGTACTCAGCGGCTTTCTTGAGGCGCTCGCGCAATGCGTTGCCGGACTCGCGGCGATTGCGTTCGCTCCACGCGAAGCGCAGCGCGCACGTCGCGTCGACGACCATCGCATCCGGATCCTGACCCGCGGGCTTGTAGGCCATCATCGGCGCACCCGTGCGGCTCGGTCCGCGCGGCGAGAGAACGACCGTCGTCACGCCGGCCTTCGCGACCATGCGATCGACGCGATCGCCGGGTTCGACGATGCGCGACAGGTCGAAACGCGTCGCGGGCACCTTTTGCGAGCCCTCGAGCCCGAGGTGCCCGAGTGCGTCGATCATGCCCGGCATCGCTGCCGCGGCGCGCACGACGCGTGCGCCGCCCGGTCGGCCGACGTTGCGGCCGATCGCACGGATCTTCGTGCCCTCGATGAGCACTTCGCCCGGGGAAATCACGGTTCCGTCACCGACGTGGAGTTCGTCGACTTGGATGACCGTGACGCCCAGCGGTGCGGGCGCGAGTCCCTTCGCATCGGGGTAGGCACCAGCGCGCGCCAAGTCCTCGACGTCGAACGCGAGTTCGCCTCCGACCCAAGTCGCGAGTGCGGCGCCACCATCGAGCGGATGCGACGAAAAGACGGCGACGTCCGCGTCCTTGCCCGGAGTGAGACTGCCGACCCGATCGGCGACGCCCAGGATCTCGGCCGCTGAGAGCGTGATCGCACGCAGAGCGATCTCGGGATCGAGTCCGCCACGCGACAGCAAGCGCGCGGCGAGGCGCAGGTCCGCCGCCGAACCCGTCTGCGGCGGTGCGATCGCGAAGAGCACGCCCGCCTCCGCCAACTTGGCCGCGGCATCGAACCTCGGCCAGCGTACGTCGGGATCCTTGCCGCGATCGGCGCCCGCACGATTCGGCGCGATCGGCGCGTCGACGATCACGGAGGCACGCGCATCCGCGAGTTCCTTCACGACGTCCGCGGCCTCGTTCGCGCCGTCGACGATGAACGACTGACCGTTCTTCGCGAACAGCTCGACCACCGCGCGGATCTCGACAGCCGTGTCGGCGGTGATGCGCCAGGGAATGCGCGCACCCATCAGGGAGCGCAGTTCCTCTGTCGGCGGTGATGCGCCAGGGAATGCGCGCACCCATCAGGGAGCGCAGTTCCTCGCCGACTCCGTAGCCGTACTCGTCCGCTGCCGGCGCACCGCTGGAGTCCTGCGCGAGGGCGAAAAGTTCGCGGAACGCGACGATCGAGCCTGCGAGCGAGCGCGGGAGTTCTTGTTTGACGACGCCCAAGCCGACTTCGGCCGTGGCCGGGATCGGTGGCTTCCAATAACCGGGAGAATTGCGCGCGTCGAGACCGACCGATCCGTGGATCGAGGCCGGATCGCGCAGGGTCCGCGCGAGTGCATCGGTCTCACCCGCGAGCTTCACGACCGCGCCGACGCCGGCGACGAGGCGGTTGCGCGCTGGCGCCAGGTACGTCGTGGTCACGCCCTCTTGGAGCGCGAAAATGTACGACGCGTAGGGATCGAAATTGTCGGCTGCGCGCAGGAACGGGTTCGCGCTGCGTTCGTCCGGTCGCGGTCCGCCGTAGTTGCTGTCCGCGGAGACGAGTCCCGGCGTGATGACCGCGTCGGGCCCGTAGTCGAAGACGCGTGCACCCGCGGGGATCGCGACGTCTGAACCGACGGCCACGATCTTGCCTTCACGCAGGAGGACGACGCCGTTCTGGAACACGCGTCCACCGTCGACCGCATGGACGGATCCGGCGCGCAACGCGACGGTACCGGCTGTAAGGTTCGCGGGCTGGAGCGCGACGAGGGCGAGGAGGAGCTCGAAACCCATCGATCAGTCCTTCTTCTCGTCGGACTTCGGCTTCTTCGAATCGCCGCTCTTCTTTTCACCACTCTTTTTTTCACCACTGTGCGGGTCGATATCCGCCGGATCTTCCACGCCGGTCGGAGCCGCGTTCGCCTGCTCGATCCCTTCGAGGATCTGCTGCACACGTTTGTCCTGACTGCGGTCGTACACGAGGTTGCCGTCGAGCACGACGTACTGCACGGTCGTCGTCACGGCGAGCGGATCGCCGGAGAGGAGCAGGATGTTGCCGTCCCGGCCGTTCTCGATGGTTCCGAGTCGGTCCCCGAGGCGCAGGATCTCTGCCGGGACTTTGGTCGCGGCCGCGATCGCTTCTTCGCGCGGGATGCCGTAGCCGACGCACGTCGCAGCTTGGAACCACAGCGATTGCGTGCTGGAGTTCTGGGACTGCAGCGCGAAACGCACCTTTTTCTCGCGGAAAACGCCCGGAACGAACGTTTCGATCTCACGACCCGTGATCGGATCGCGTTCGATGTAGAGCAGTTGCGGTGCGAGCACGACGGGCACGCCCGACTCGGCGATGCGGTCCGCGGCTTTCCACGCGTCGCCCTCGAGGACGAGCACGGTGTTCGCGAGGAACCCGTTCTCGCGCGCGATGTCGAGTGCTTGCGTCACCGACACGGCGCCGTCACAGGCGACGAACGCCATGAGTTTGCCTTCGACGAGACGCAGCAGCGGCTCCTGCTTCTCGTCGACTTCGCCGCGCGGAACGATCTCGAGGTCGGAGACTTTCCAGGTGGACGCGCCGTCCATCGCGCGCCCCTTCTTGTTCTCGTCCTTCTCGGGATCTCGCCCCTGGAACAGCGCTTCACGGCGCGCGGTGTCCTTGCCGTCCTTCTTGTCCTGGACGAGCTTCTCGAGATGCATGCGCAACTCGCGGAACGCGCGGCGCACGGATTGCGCTTGGAGCGCGCGCGAACGTGCCGGTCGCGCCACCGCGATCTTCACGCCCGACGCCGGTCGCAAAGTCATGTCCTCGATCGTCAGGCCGAAAGGCTTCACGACTCGCCCCTGTCCGCCGATCGCGCACAGGTTGCCTTGCTGGACGTTGATCGCGAGGACGCCTTGGCGCAGGCAATCCTCGAAGTAGAAGTTGATCGGGTCGATCGAGTCGCGCACGTCGAGGAACGGCGCTACCTCGATGTTCTCGTTCGGCCGATCCATGCCGCGCGTCGAGTGCGCTTCGACCCAGCCGGGGAACGCGACGAGTTCGGGATGGTCGATCACCTCGGCGTCCCACGAACCCTTGGCGTCCGCGCCGACGCTCTGGATCCGGCCGCCCTCGATCACGATCGTGCCGTTTTCGATGTCCGGCCCGGCGTTCGTGATGATCCGACCCACCTTGATCGCGAGGCGGCCGTCACCGGCGCGCGCATCGGGAGCGAGGCACAGGATCGCGGCGGTGAGGGTCAAACTGCACGCGGCGCGTTTCGTCGTCATCGTCATCGAAGATCTCCAGACATTCGTGTTCTTCATCGTGGCTCAGCGCGCGATCTCGGCGCCCCGCACCGCATTCCAACCCTCGTAGCGCAACACGCCGTCGACGATCGTCGCCACGACGCGTGTGCCGGGTTGGAAAGGTTCACCGCTCCAGAGCACGAGGTCGGCGTCCTTGCCGACCTCGAGTGTTCCCACGCGTGCATCGACGCCGATGAGCATCGCCGGCGTCGATGTGACGGCGGCCAGCGCGCTCTCGAAGCCGATACCGCCGGCCATCGCGTATCCAGCCTGGATCGCGAGGCGATCGCTCACGTCTCCGGATCCGTGACCGGACAGCGCGAACGGCACACCCGCGTCCTCGAGCACTTTCGCGACGTTCCATGCCATCAGCGAGTTCTCGCGCGTGCGCGCGCTGGCCGGGAACGGCGGGAGCACCACGGCCGTCTTGCTGCGTGCGAGGAGTTGCGGTTCCTTCCACGCCTCCGCGCCCGCGTCGATCACGAAGCGCGGCGTGTTCATGCCTTGGAACTCGGGCCGTGACTCGACCTCTTCACGCAGGAAGACCGCGGTGCGGATGTCCTGCGTCGTCCACGCCTGGATGAAGATCGGCATCTTGCCCTGGAGCGCGGCGATCAGCGTCGCGGTCCCGGCATCCTTCGTATCGCGTTTCTCGGCGGCGGTGAAGAACGCATTGCGCCACTCCCATTCGACGCCCATGCGCGTCGTGGGGCGTCGCGAGTAGAAGTCGGTCGGTCGGCCGAACGCGGGGTGGTTGCCCGAGCTCGGCTCCGAACCCATCGAGCCGCGTAGGACAGCATCGGCGCGCAACGTGCGGGCGCTGATCGACTCCGGGCCTGCGGTCTTGAGCGCGACGGACAGCCCACCGATGACGTTGCGATCGGCCGGTGAAACGAGGACGGTGGTCACGCCGTTGCGCAGCTGCCGATCCCAATCCAGCGCGAAGGGATCCAAGGTGTCTGCGACGCGCAGATGCGGCGTGACTTCCTTCGACTGCTCGACGCTGTACCAGTTCGTGACGCGCACGCCGATGTCGACGAAACCCGCCGTGACCGCGTAGACGCTCAATCGATCGCGCGGACGTTCGCCGTCGTCTCCCGCTCCGGGCGTGACGGCCGAGATCTTGCCGGCGCTCACGACGACGAGGCCCTTTTCGAGGTTGCGGCCCGTGCCTGTGTAGACGCGCTCGGCTTGGATCGTCCAAGCGCGTTGTTCGGGATCTTCCGTGCCGGGAAGTGCGACCGAGAGGACGAATGCAGCGAAGAAGCTCATCACTTCGACTCCTTCGCGCCGTTCTGATTCGGGCGCTCGACAGTGAGGGCTTTTCCGGCCGTTATCACGACTTCCGCGCGCGTGGCGAGATCGAGCGGGTCTCCGCTCCACAGCACGAGGTCGGCCTCGAGGCCGCGCTCGATGCGACCGATCCGCGCCTCGACGCCACTGATCTTCGCGGCATTCGCGGTGAGGCCACGCCACGCCGCTTGGGAATCGAGCCCCGCTCGCACGCACAGCGCAGCGGAAAGTCGGAGCAGATCCGGGTGATTCCACGGAGCGTCCAGCCCGAAGCCGAACACGACGCCGTCCTTCTCCAGCCGAACCACGGCGTCGAGCGCGCGCTTCGGCGTGCCGACGCCGAGTGCCGGCACGATCACGAAGAGGCCGGAATCGCGAATCGGTTCCGAGAGTTCCCCGGAGAGCCACGCACCGTGCAGCGCGCCCGACAGTTTCCTGTCCTTCGCGAACGCGATCGCGCGCAGCACGTCATCGCGCTCCCGCACCTCGAACAAGCACGTGAGCTTGCCGCTCTTCGCGTCCGCGACGACTCCCGACGATTTCTTGAAGAGTTCGTTCAAGAGCGCGAGCGCACCCGATCGACTGGTGGGTTCGCGGTTCGACGACAAGCCCTCGTTCGAAAAGACCAGGCTCAGGTGCGCGGGGTCGCGCAAGACCTTCCCGTCCGCGGTGCGCACGAGTGCCGTGGTCCCGCTCGTGATGCCGCTCGAATCCGGCGTGACGAGCAGGCTCGTGATGCCCGCGTTCCAAAGGGGCGCGAAGTCGGCCGAACGTCCGTCGACGGGGATACCCATGCGCGCTTCGGGCATCGCCGGTCGCGTCGAGTCGCGCGTTTCACCGACCGCGCCGGCTGTCCCGTGCAGGGCGATCATGCCCGCCGTGAGCACGCCCTCGTGCTCGAGAACTTCCGCGCCGTCCGGGATCTCGACTTCCGTACCGACGGCCCGGATGCGTCCGTCCTCGACGACGACGATCGCGTTCTCGAGGACCTTGGTTCCGGTCCAAACCGAGCGCGCGCGGATCGCGAGCGGAGCGTCGGACGACGCGAGCCGAGTCGCGGCGGGCGCAAGCGGAGCGACCGACGGCAACGCTGCAGCCGCGAACGCGAGGAGGTTGTGGATCAAGACGTCAGTTCTCCGGCGTCACGACGACGCGGCCCGAGGCGATCGTGAATCGGACTGTGCTCGTCGACTCGAGCGGCGGACCGTCGAGGACGAGGAGGTCGGCATCCTTGCCTGCTTCGACCGTGCCGATGCGATCGGCGACGTCGAGGGCACGCGCTGCCCCGATCGTGAGCGCTTCGATGGCGTCGTCGCGCGAAAGACCGTGCGCGATCGCGAGACCTGCGAGGAGGGGCAGGTCGCGGGTGGCCGCTGGATCGCGACCGCCGGAGCCGAGGAGCACCGTCACCCCGTGACTGGCCAAACGACCCGCGAGCGACAGGTCGTGCGCTTCGAGTTCGTCCGGACGTGATCGACCGAGGGGAGTCGGCCAAACCATGACCGGGATGCGGCGCTCCGCGAGTTGCGACGCTTGGAACCCGGCTTCACTACCGCCCGCGATGACGAGACGCACACGGCCGAGCGACTCCGTGCCGGCGAGCAGCGATCGGATCTCCGCCGCGCGCTCGACGCCGACGAAGAGCGGCAACCGTCCGTCCACGGCGCGGGCGATGACTTCGTTGTCCTCGTCGAAGCGCGGTGCCTGCGGCTTCTTCTCGTCCTTGAACTTCTTCTCCTCGAACTTCTTGTCCTTCTCGGTCGCTTCCTTTTGGGCCTTTTCGCGGTCTTTCTTGGCCTTCTTGAACTCCTTGTCGAGTTCGGCGTCCTTCTCGGCGACCTTCTTCTTCCAGTCCTCGAGTTCGTGGCGGTGCTCGTTCTGGGCGATCAGGTAATTCTTCCCGGATTGCAGGGCCGCGACGATGCGCTCGACGGATTCGGCCCGATCGAACGGATCCTGCGCGCGGTCGCCCGAGACCATCTGGACGCCGTCCGCCGTCTCGACGAACTGCTGACCCGAGGGCAGGCTCAAGCCCGCGGTCATCCAGAGGTTGCTCGCGTCGGAGACGATGGCTTCTTCCGGTGCGAGCCCCGGCACGAGCCGGACCACGGCCCCTTGACCGCCGATGCGGGCCTGAGGTCCGAGTTGAACGCGCGCGGACGTCACGCCGGCACGCAGGGCTTCGCGACGCAGATGATCGAGGTTGAACGGATCGAACCCATCGATCGAGCGCGTAGCCGCCGTCGCGTTGACCTCGCTCAGCGCGTCACCGCCGACTCCGAGCGCCGACCAAGGATCGATGAAGCCGGCGCAGACCCAACGCCCCTCGACGACGCGCGCGCCCTCGGGTGCTTCGAGGTCGGTCCCCACGGCAACGATGCGTCCGTCGCGTACGAGGACTTGGGCCCCGTCGAGGACGCGACCAGGGCTGACGAGGACGTGTTCCGCGCGGACCAAGAGGGTCTCGCGCGCCGGCAGCGTCGCGTCTTGCGCGCTGGCGGTGCCAGCGAGGAGGACGAGCGCGGCCTGGCCCACGTTCGTGTGCATGCGGGGGCTCCCGGAGAGGAGAGAGGACAGGAGCACGATTCGCCTGGAGGGGGGTCGCGATCCGTTCGAGGAGGGGGGCTTCCGGGCGGCGGACGGCCGACCGGTGGGGTCGGGATCCTACCCACCATCCGCGCACAGCGTGAAGGGGACGGAGCGTCTTAGATGGGTATCCCCGTTCGGCTTACGGCTGGCTTACCCCTCTAGCCGTCGGGCACGGTGCGGGTCGACGCCAGCGCGCGTTGTTCCGGGGGTTCGAAGCGGCAGAGATTTCCTGGTCGAAGAAGCTCGCGAGTCGGCAGATGGCGGGATCTTCATCCCGGGACTGGAACAGGCCGAATTCCTTGCTGTTCCCGGTGGAATTCGCATTCGCGCTCCCGGGGGTGCACGGCTCCATGCCCGGATGGGAGTCGAATGGAAAAGGTCGCTTCACCCCCTGCTCCTCGAGAGCGGGTACTGGACGAACAGGCTCCGTGAACTGCGACTTTCCCGCGTCTCCCTGGTCCTGATCCCGCGGCCCGAACTCTCCTCGAACGGGATCGAAGTCGACGAGTTTCGCGTGCGCGCGCACGACGGCATCCGCCTCTGGGGGCTTCGGGCGCGCAGTCGTTTCGGGAGCCAGAGCGCGCGCGTTCGCGTGGTCGGCCCGTCGGACCTGCCCAAGATCGACAGCGCGGCCGTTCTGCGGGGCGAGGCCGAATTCGTGTTCCAGGAACCCGCGGGGCGCCGCCTCGAAGATCGCGTGCTCGACGTCCTGCGCGTCTGCCACTTGGCGGGCGAAGTCAGTTCCTCCACGGCTCGCGTCGAGTTGGTCGCGCCCGCCGGGTGCCGAGCCCCGGATGAGTTCCTGATCGCGAGTCAGCTCCTGGCCGACGAACAGCGCGGTCCGGCGGGGAACGCCCCGCTCGATGAAACCGCTGGTTACGGCGTCGCCTGATCGCGGGAGCACGGCGGAGGCGGGTCAGAAACGAGATGCGCGCTGGGCTTCCAGCGCGCGTTTGCATTTTCCTAGTGGACCTATCGGCCGCAGCGTTTCCTGTCTCACATCGCGCGGCGCGGAGGTCCTCAGTACGCGCTGGTCCCCTGCGCTCCCGACACGATCGCGACCGAGGCCGACGCCCCGAGCCGCGTCGCCCCAGCCGCGATCATCGTCTGCGCGTCCTTTTGGTCGCGGATCCCGCCCGACGCCTTGACGCCCAAGCTCGGCCCGACGACCGAGCGCATCAAGGCGACATCCTTGGCTGTAGCGCCGCCCTTGGAGAATCCGGTCGACGTCTTCACGAAGTCAGCGCCCGCGGACTTGGCCGCCTCGCACGCCGTGACCTTCTCCGGATCCGTGAGCAGCGCCGTCTCGAGGATGACCTTCAGCTTGGCGCCCATTCGATGACACGTCTCGGCGACGGCGGCGATATCGCGGCGCACGAACTCGCGATCGCCCGACTTCAGCGCGCCGATGTTCATGACCATGTCGATCTCGCAGGCGCCGTCCTCGATCGCGCGCCGCGCTTCGTAGACCTTGACCTCGGTCGCGCTGGCGCCGAGCGGGAACCCGACGACGCAGCAGACCGCGACGCCCGAACCGCTGACGATCTCGGCGCAGCGGCGCACCCAGGTGCCGTTCACGCAGACGCTCGCGAAGCGGTGCGTGCGCGCTTCGTCGCACAACTGGTCCACCTCGGCCGCGGTCGCTTCGGGCTTGAGCAGTGTGTGGTCGATCGCATTCGCGAGCCCGCCGAGTCGACCGGAATCGCCCGATCGAACCCCCACGCGGCACGCGCCGGCCTGAACGACTTCGGCGACGTGCTCGGGACAGACTTCGACGCAGACGGACGAGCAGCCCCAGCCCGAGATGCTCTCGGGGCCGTGCTCGAGAATTTGGCGCGCGATCTCCTCGAGGATGCGTTCGAGGGTGGCGGCGTCGACGGTCGCGGAGGCGGGGGCGCTCATGGGGGTGGGAGGATAGCGCGAGGGGCGATCCGCCGCCGATCGCGAGTCCATCGCGAGGGACTCTGGACCGCTCCCCTTCCGGTGACTCGCGGCTGCGAGACAAGGAGTCGCCGAAGCACGGTCTCGCACTCGCTCCAGCGGGTTGGACGCGACGCTTGCCTCGACCTGTCCGGGGAGCTCAACCGCGCGTGTAGCGCCGCTCGATCTCGACGATCTTTTGGACGCGGCGACCGTGACGTTCCTCGCCGTCGGCCGTGCCGAGGAAGGCGCGAACCACCGCGCGGGCCTGCTCCGGCGTCAAGTGCTTCGCGCCGAGCGTGAGGACGTTCGCGTAGTTGTGCTCGCGCGCGTTCCTCGCCGTTGCCTCGTCCCAGCAGTTCGCGGCGAGGACGCCGGGCACCTTGTTCGCCGCCATCGCCGAACCGATGCCCGCGCCATCGACGACGATCCCGAAGCGCGCATCGCCGCGCGCGACGAGTTCGGCTGCCGCGCGCGCGAAGTCGGGGTAATCGACGGGATTCTCGTCGCGCGTGCCGACGTCGAGAACTTCGCAACCGATCGAGCGGAGCAGCGTCACGATCTCGCACTTCAACTTGTATCCGCCGTGATCCGAACCGATCGCGACACGCGTCACGGCGCTGCCGCCGGCGACGCGCTCCTCCAGGCGGATGCGACGTCGCCACGCTTCCTCGCGCGCGAGGTCGGTGACGATCGCACCGCGCGGAAAGTCGTACGCACCGCCGTCAGGCACTCCCGCTAGATCGCGCGCGGTGACGAGATCTCCGCCGCGACGCGCAGGTGCCGCGGCTTCGTCGGAAGCCGGACGGTCGGGACCGTTCTGCAGCGTGAAGGTGACGTGGACGCCCGCTGTGCGTTCGACGCCGCGCGCTTCCGGCCGACCGTTCGCGTGGTGCGTGCGGCCGCGCTCGGACATGACGCGGCCGACGACGCGCTTCACCAACGCGGAGAGATCGTGCGGGGCGCTCATCGGGGCGCTGAGTCTAGCGTCAGTGGCCCGCCGGGCTCATGATCCCGGCGGCGTAGAGCAGGGAGAGGATGACGATGATCAACGCCTCGCCGGCGATGAAGCCGGATGCGAGCGGCAGGATCCATCCGTCCACGCGCTTCGGATCGCGGCGCCGGAAGAACCAGTCGATGCACGCGCCGACGAACATGCTCGCCACCGCGGATCCTGGAACGAGCATCCCGATCCCGATGCCCGTCGGCGAGGGAACCCAGGTGCGGATCTCTTTCTTCTGCTCGAGCACGGTGAGAATGATCCCGAGCAGGATGCCGATGCCGAGTCCCCACACTGCACTCGGATGCAACGTGTGAATGCCCTGTCCGAGCAGTTTCGCGAAACCTACCCACTTCTGCGAGATCGGACTCGTCAGAGCATTGTCGCCCTCGAAGCCGTATTGATCGCGAAGGATCGGATACACGATTGCAGTCGCCGCCGCGCCGACCGGCACCGCGAGCAATTGGACATAGGCGAGATACCGCGGCTTCGAGCCGATCATGTCGCCGGTCTTGTAGCTCTGGATCAAACCCTCCGACGTCGCGACGACGGTACCGGTCAATCCGCTCGCAGCCATGTTCGTCGGGATGTTCCCGGGTGAGATCGCGCCGAACACGCCTTGCATGAGATTGGACAGCGCGCTGATCGGTCCCCAGTTCGTCTCGCCCAACACGCGCAGCCCCACGAGCATCAGCGGAATCGTGAAGAGGAGCGCGAGCAAGATCTCCCACACCGGCATGCCGAGACCGAAGTGTTGGACGAGCACGATCGCGACGACCGCCAGCACCGAGCCGAAAGCGACCCAACGCAGCGGAAGGTCCTCGCTGTCGACGCTCGCGCCGGAGAGCTGACGGAACGTCCTGACGAGGATCTTCCACTTCAAGAACAGTGCGGTCAGTCCGCCCGCAACCATCATTCCGGTCGCGGGCCACATGACCCACAGCAGGAGATCGCGCTTCGTGAACCCTTCGGCCAGCACGCCGTAGTCGACGAGCAACACCGGCGCGATCACCCACGACAGCAACATGCCCGCGAACATGTTCGCGCAGATGCGCAAACCGATGATCATCCCGGATCCGATCGTGAGCAGCCCCCACGAGAACCCGACGCCCGTCACCTTCGAATAGGCATTGACGAGGATCGGCTGGACCTCGGGCATCCAGCCGCGCATGTAGGCCATCGTCACGGCCGCGGACGAGCCGAGCCCCGCCATCATCGATCGAATCGCGCGCTTCGCGTGCTCGCCACGCGAATCGAGCACGATCAGCGTCTCGCCGGCGGCGAGGCCGTCCGCGTACGGCAACTTCTCGTCGACGATGAAGTGCCGACGCATCGGCACGGCGAGCAGCACGCCGAGAATCCCCGCTGACGAGAGCCACGCGAACGTCTGCATGCGCGTGAGGGACATGCTCACGCCGGAGGTGGGGTCCATCGTCAGCATGTCGAACGCGGCGAGCACCGTGCACATGAACGCGGTCTGTCCCGCGACCGTGCCCGCGGCCTGAGCGAGATTGCTCTCCCAGCGCAATGCGCCGCCACGCGAGATCGCGGCGAGTGCCAACCAGCCGAAGAACGCCGAGACGACGGCGATGTTCGGGCCGAAACCGAGCTTGAGTACGACGTACGGATACGCGAGCCCGATCACCGCCGCGACCGCCATCGCGACGAGCACTCCCCGCAGCGTGAACTCGCGCGCGCCCGGCGGACGCACTTTGGCCTGGGACAGGTCGACGTCGCTCTCCGAGAGGGGGTCGTGGCTCATGTGCTCACGGTAGCGCGCGATCCCCGCGCCGAGACGAGCGAATCAGCGGCGACTTCGAGGTCTACGATCCGTCATGCGACGCGCGCCGACAAGCGCGGAACCGCCGCTTCGAGCAGGTCGCAGAAATGCTGCGAGGCTTGCTTGCCCACTTCGACGACCTCTTCGTGGTTCAGCGGGCCCGGTGACAGTCCCGCGGCGAGATTCGTGATGCACGAGATCGCGGCGACGCGCATACCCGCGGCTCGCGCTGCTTGGGCTTCGCACACAGTGCTCATCCCGACGGCGTCCGCGCCGAACGACGTCAAATAGCGGATTTCGGCCGGCGTTTCGTAGCTCGGCCCGAGCACGCCGACGTACACGCCCTGCTCGAGATGAACTCCGCTCGCGCGCGCGGACTCGTCGAGTGCCAGCCCGAGTTCCGCGTCGTACGGGTTGCCCGCGCCGCGCTCGTCGGGCAAGAGCGCCGTCCGCCCCTGCAAGTTCACGTGATCCGTGATGCGCATCAGAGTCGGCGGCATCCACGCGCGCTTCATCCCGCCGGCCGCGTTCGTCAGCACGAGCGCGCGTACGCCGATCGCGCCGAACGCGCGCACGGCTCGGGTGACCTCGTGCGCGCTCCAACCCTCGTACAAGTGCACGCGACCTTGTTGCACGACGACGCGCACTCCGCCGACGTCGCCGACGACGAGCTTGCCCGCGTGCCCCGGCACGCGGCTTTGCGGCATGCCCTCGATCGCCTCGTACGGAATCGTGATCGGGTTGCGCACGCGCTCGACGAAACGCCCCAGACCAGAGCCGAGGACGAGCGCCACGCGCGCGCCCTCGACGCCCTGCGCGCGCAACGAGCTCGCGAGGCACTCGACCGATGCACCGACCGCCGTCGCGCTCACAGGAACGCTCCCGCGATCGTCGCCGTCATCCAGCACGCGAGCGCGCCGCCGAGCATCGCACGGAACGCGAGCTTCGAGAGCTCGCCCTTGCGTTCGGGGATCAGCGCCGAGATCCCGCCGAGTTGGATCCCGATCGACGAGAAGTTCGCGAAACCGCACAGCGCGTACGCGGCGAGCTTCGCCGAGCGTGGGTCCTGCAGCATCAACGCCGGATCGGTCGCCTGGATCGTCTGCGCGAGTCCCTGGTACGCAACGAACTCGTTGAGGGAGATCTGTGTGCCCATCAACCCGCCGACGATCTGGCAGTCGTGCCAGCCCTCGACCCCGACGACCCACGCGATCGGCGCGAAGACGAAGCCGAGGATCCGCTGCAGCGAGAGCCCGCCGTCGATCTGCATCCACTCGCCGAGCGACTGCAAAGGCCAGTTGATCAATGCGACGAGCCCGACGAACGCGATCAGCATCGCGATCACGTTGAGCCACAGGCGCAGACCGTCGCTCGTGCCGTTCGCGGCGGCTTCGATCACGTTGCCGGCGCTCTTGTCGAAACGCAGAGGCAGGGAGCCCGAAGTCACCGAGATTTCGCGCTCGGGCAGCACGATCTTCGCGATCACGAACGAAGCCGGCGCGCTCATCACCGACGCCGTGATCAGGTGTGGCGCGAGTTCTGGCCCCAGTACCGTCATGTAGACGGCCATCACGGATCCCGCGATCGTCGCGAAGCCGCCGATCATCAACGCGTTGATTTCGGACTTCGTCATCACGGCCAAGTACGGCTTGACGACGAGCGGCGCCTCCGTCTGCCCCATGAGGATGTTCGCGGCGGCGGCCATCGATTCGCCGCCCGAGAGCCCCATCATCCGGCTCATCACCTTGGCGAGAGCCCACACGAGGAGCTGCATGACCCCGAGGTGATAGAGCACGGACATCAGCGCCGAGATGAAGATGATCAGCACGAGGCCGGTGCCCGCGAACGCGAACACGAAGCCCAGCGTCTCGGTCGGCCGCGCGAGCCCGCCGAAGACCATCTCGGCTCCGGGCACCGCCATCGAGACGAGCTTCGACACGAACGTCGCCGCGCCGCGGAAGAATGCCTGTCCCGTGTCCGTCTTCGCGATCGTGAAGACGACGACCACTTGCAGCAGGACGCCCCCCACCACCGTACGCCACGGGATGCGCCTGCGATCCCACGACAGGAGCCAAGCGAGTCCTATCAAGATGGCGATGCCGAGGAGCGCGCGGGGGAAGGTCACGGTGAGGGCAGGCTAGCGAGGCTCTGGGTCCAGGTCGATGCAGCGTCCGGTCCGCGGCACGGCGTCTTCGGTCGCTTCAGCCCGACCACGTCGCGCGCACCAGCGGTTCGACGGTGGTGCGCTCGCCGATCGAGATCGCGGATCGCAGATGCGCGAGACACGCGTCGAGCCCGCGTCCGCCCTGGTGGTGCACTTCGCACAGGACGTCACCCTTTTCGACGCGCTCGCCCGCGCGCCGGCGCCACACGAGACCGACAGCGGGATCGATGACGTCTTCGATCTTCGCACGACCGCCCCCCAAGGCCGCGGCGGCCCAACCGACTTCGCGCAAGTCGCGAAAGCCGAGGAATCCAGCAGTTTCCGCTTTCCACGGGTCGACGTGACTGGCGCGCGGGAGCAGCGTCGGGTCGCTCACGATCCGCGGATCGCCGCCTTGCTCGCCGACGACGAGCTCGAACACTTTGCGTGCTCGACCGGAGTCGAGCGCGTCGGCGATCTGACGCTTACCGTCGTCGAGCGTCGGCGCACGACCGGTGAGGCGCAGCATCTCGCCGCCTTGCAGCAGGACGAGTTCGCGCAGGTCGGCGGGTCCGCCACCTTCGAGGCACTCGAGGCTCTCGACGATTTCGAGCGCGTGCCCGACTGCGGCGCCGAGCGGGCGGTCCATCGCGGTGTGGAACGCGCTCGTGCGCAGGCCCATCGAACCCGCGAGCTCGATCATGACTCGCGCGAGTTCGGCGCCGCGTTCGATCTCCGGCATGAACGCGCCCGATCCGAACTTCACGTCGAGGACGAGCGCGTCGAGTCCCTCGGCGAGCTTCTTCGACAGGATCGAGCTCGCGATCAGTGGAATCGACTCGACGAGACCCGTGGCGTCGCGCAGTTGGTAGAGCTTGCGGTCGGCCGGCACGAGTTCGGCCGTCTGCGCACCGAACGCGACGCCGGTGCGCCCGATGACGCGGTGCATCTCGTCCTCGCTGAGTCGCACGCGAAAACCCGGGATCGCCTCGAGCTTGTCGAGCGTCCCGCCCGTGTGCCCGAGTCCACGCCCCGAGATCATCGGCACGGCGACGCCGCACGCCGCGACAGCCGGCGCGAGCGGGATCGAAACCTTGTCGCCGATGCCGCCGGTCGAGTGTTTGTCGGCCTTTTTCTGCGGTAATTCGTCGAAGGCGAGTCGGCGCCCAGACTCGAGCATCGCGCGCGTCCACGTCGCGAGTTCGGCGGGCTTCATCCCGCGCGTGAAGATGCACGCGACGAGCGCCGCCGCTTGGTAGTCCGCGACTTCCCCGCGCACGTACGCGTCGAGGAACCAACGCATCTCCGCTTCGGAGAGTTCGCCTCCGTCGCGTTTCGTGCGCACGACCGAGCGGGCGTCCATCAGTACCCGCTGACGCCCGCCGGCCGTGTACCGAGGATCTCGGCCAGGAACGAGTGTCCGGGCCCCGACGCGCTCGATGCGAGCGCCTCCTCGGCCGTCGCCCCGATGTCCGCGAATGACGCACGCGTTCCCAGGTTCACGCCGGCGCGCACGCGCGCGCCCGCCGCGACGATCGGCACGTATTCACGCGTGTGATCCGTCGTCTCGTGCTTCGTGGGATCGTTGCCGTGGTCCGCGGTCATCAGCACGAGGTCGTCGGGGCCGAGGTGCCTCTCGAGCTCGCGCAGGCCCACGTCGAACTGCTCGAGCGCGCGGCGATATCCGCGCGAATCGCGTCGATGTCCGTAGAGCATGTCGAAGTCGACCAGGTTCACGAACACGAGCCCGCGCTCGAGCTTCGTGGCGAGCTCCGTCGTCGCGCGCATCCCATCGAGGTTGCCCTCGGTGTGCACGGACTCCGTAATGCCTCTCCCCGCGAAGATGTCCTCGATCTTCCCGACGCCGACGACGGGAATTCCCCGCGCTTTCAGGCGATCGAGCACCGTGTCGCGCGGCGGCGGCATCGAATAGTCGCGGCGGTTGTACGTGCGCTGATACGAACCAGGTTCGCCGACGAACGGTCGCGCGATGACACGGCCGACGCCGTACGGATCGAGGATATCGCGCGCGATCCGACAGCACTCGTACAGGCGCTCGAGCCCGAAATGCGTCTCGTGCGCAGCGATCTGGAACACCGAATCCGCGCTCGTGTAGACGATCGGCTTCTTCGTCGCGATGTGCTCCGCCGCGAAGCGCTCGATGATCTCGGTGCCCGACGCCGCTCGGTTCCAGAGAACGCCGGGGACCTTCGCACGCGCGACGAAGGGCTCGATGATCGCGGGTGGGAATCCGTCGGGAAACACCGGAAAAGCCTGCTCCAAAGGGCAGCCCATCATCTCCCAGTGACCCGTCGACGTGTCCTTGCCTGGTGACGCTTCGCGCGCGCGACCGAAAGCGCCCTTCGGAAACTTCGGCTTGGGCAACGAGTTCACCCCGTCGATCGAACCGAGTCCGAGCTCGACGAGACGCGGCGCATCCAACCCGCCGGCCGCGGCGACGAGGTGATCCAACGTGTGTGCCCCGACGTCACCGAAGCTCTCCGCGTCGGGCATCGCGCCGACGCCGAGCGAGTCGAGGACGATCAGGAAGACGCGTTTCACGGGGTCTTCTTGGCTGCCAACGCCTTCTGGATCGTGAACCGGACCTTGGTCTCGATGTCGTCGACGAAGTCGGGTCCGAAGTCGCGCTCGAGCAGGTCGCGCTCGCTGAATTCGAAGCGACCTGACCGCGGGTCGAAGTCGAACTGGTAGTCGTGCTCGCTGCCGTCGTCCTCGGTGACCATGACGAGGACGATGTTGTTCGGGGCGTCGAGTTCGGTGCGGAAGGTGGCCATGTGGTGTCCGGTGGGTTCGAAGGATGTTAGCAGGGACAAGACCGACTTCTGACGGATCCGCCGCCTCGACCGGTGCGTACACTCCGCTGATGCCGCGCCCGCGATCTCCGTGGATCCGATTCGGCGCGGCACTCGTTCTCGCGGGTGCTTCCGCCTGCACCTCCTGGAACCGCGTCGAGACCTTCCCCGGTTGGTCGCTCCACGCCGAGCATTCGCGCGACGTCGACGTCGGTGCCTTCCAGCGCGCGTTCGATCCCGCGTTCACCGCTGTCGAAGAAGTCTTCGGTCCGTTTACCGCGCCGGTTCGCATCCACGCGTTCGAGGGCGACGACGGGGCGTCCGGCGTCGGGGCCGTGCACGAGGTCCCTGGGATCGGTCGCGCTCGGGTGCGCGCGTACCACACGCGCGGCGAAGGCCCGTTCGGTCCGGCCGCGGGTATCTATGCGAGCAGCGCCGACCCGGGCACAGCAGTGCACGAACTCGTCCACGCGCGCATCGCCGAAATCGATCCGACGTTGCCGCTGTGGTTCGAGGAAGGACTCGCGTGCGTACTGGGCGACGGATTCCTCGATGATGACCGCTGGGTCGTCGATGGACTCGCGTGTTGGCCCTTGCGCGAGTTGCGCGAGCGCACACCGGACGATCGAGAACTCGCGCGGTTGCTGGCCGTGCGCGCGGAACAGGGCACGGATCTGCGCGAAAATGTGCTCGTCCATTTCGTCGGCTGGGCGATCGTTTTCGATCTTTATCGCGAAACAGGACGCATCGAGTGGCGCGATTGGGCGGCTCGAAGTCGAACCATGGGCCTCGTCGAAGCGCGCGATCGATTGCGCCGCACGTTGGCCGCCGAAACCGAGGCCGAGTGGTTGAAACGACTCGACGACGATGATCGCGGTGTACGGATCGCGACCGCGAAAGGCCTCTGGAAGCTGCGCTCGGAGCTCGTGCTCCGTCGACTGCTCGAACGGATCGGTCGCGAAGAGGATCCGGAAGTTCGCGTCGCGCTGTCGATCAATGCGCTGGCCGCCGCGGGTGAGCGCGAGCCTCCCGGCCGACTCGCGGGGAAGATGTGGCGCACGGTGTGGCCGATCCTCCGCCGCGCCGAACTCGCGAACCCGGTCGAGGACGCAGCGGTCGAGAAGTTGCTCGACTCGTTCCGATGGCGGGGCAATCGAGGCTCGGACGACGCGCTCGAAGTGCTCGAGCGATTCTGGGCGGAGTAGGAAGCGAAGCGGACGCCCGGCCGAATCGGGTCGGACGTCCGCAAGGATCACTCGCTCTCACAGCTCGTGGAGCGCTGCCGAACTCTCGCGTCGCGCTTCGACGAGACTGGAGGCCGAGAGGTGGTCGAATCGATCTCTTCACGATCGCTCAGCGGACCTCACATCGACTTGGCCTTCTCGAGCAGCTTCTGGAGTTCGGCGAGCATGGGCTCGACCTTGGCCTTGAGGCCGTCGAACGACTTCATGTCGATGCTCTTCATGTCGAAGTTGGAGAACATCTTCGCGATCTCGTCCTTCTTCGCTTTGAGCTGCGTGATCAGACCCTCGATCTGAGTCTTCACCTCGCCGCCCTTCGCTTCCGCCTTCGTTTTCAGGTCAGCGATCGTGGTGTCGACGCCCGACAACTTTCCGTCGGCCATCTTCCTCATCTCCTCGAACTGGCCCGAATACTGCTTGGCCATATCGGCCATCTTGCCACCCATGTCCTTGGCCGCGTCGGTGACGGACTTGGAGCCGCCACTCGCGTTCGAGGATTCTTGCGAGCAGGCGGCGAGGGGCAGCGCCAAGCTGGCGATGATCGTGATGTGTTTGAAGTCGATGTTCATGTGAAGGTCTCCGCCAAGCGGTCGGGGTAGCGAATCCAAGGTGCGGCCGGCGCCGGTTGACGCGGTTCGAGCAACTGCGCGGATCCTACGCGATCGACGCGGCACTGCCAGCGAACCGCGGCCTCTGGTGATACGCCGGTGCTGGACGAACTTCGGGCTCGAGACCAGGGTCGTCTTCGAGTCGTCGAAAGGTGCAACGACGACCGTGCACCGTCGCGCGCCGATTGGGGCGCAGCCGCAGGGCACGGCGCTCGACGCGCGACCTCTGCGCGCGAAGACTTCACCGCGCTCGAGTCACGGACCTACGCAACGAGATCGGGAGAGCGCGTAGCCCGATTTCCCGAGGCGCTGTGAGAGCCGGTGAAGAAGTCACGCAGTCTCACATCGCGAAGCGGCGCACATGGGTTCTGAGAGCGTGTGAAGGAATCGAGCCTACACGCTCTCAGAGACCATCTGCGGCGCTCCGCGGCGCTGAGCCCGTGAATTCTTCATGGGCTCTGAGAGACCGAGAATCGAATTCGGTCCGCGCTATCACACACCCCAAAAGATCTCCCACCCGTTTGACGTGTTGAAGGCCGCGGCGGTGCAGAACGGCGCGACGTTGCGGTACCACGCTTGATACGTGCGCGTGCCCGGCTGGGTCACGCCACCGCGCTCCGAGACCGAGGGCTGCATCCCGCTCGGATACTGCGACTCTCCGGCCGGGGAATTGATCGCTGTACCGAGGCGTGTGACACCTCCGCCCGCGCAGCGGATCTCATCGCCGAAAGTAGATCCGTTGCCCACGTTGTGACGAATCGAGCCCTGGAAATAGAGGACGGAGGACAAGGCCGGCATCTGCGTGCCCGACAAGACGACCGTGTCGCTCGCGAGTCTCGGCGTCCCCATTCCACTCGATCGCGCCGGGATGCCCAACGAGTTGAGGCAGCCGCCAACGGCTCCCGGGGCCGGAGTGTTTCCGCAGGGACAAAAGACCGTCGAGATGGCTCCTGCAACGCAGAACGCCGCTTGTCCGGATCCGTCAGGAGCACACGGGGAGCCGTAGAGATCCAACCAGAACGACGCGAATGGATCCACGCCGCCGAAGAAGTAGCAGCCGGGGATGGTCGATCCACCCTCGTTGAAGAACAGGTCCGAGGTCCCCATCCCGGTTCCACTCTCCGCCAGATTCACGACCGGGTCGAAGGACGTGCCGTCCCAGCGCTGACAGCTATTCTCCCTCCCCGCGATGACCGGGCCCTGCAAGAAGCTCGGATGAGGACTCGAGATCGACCAACCGAAGCGGGGGTTCGTCGAATCGGCGTTCAGGACGAAGGGCGATCCCGCCGCGTCGATGTTGACCGTCCAGCAGAAAGACGGCGCGGCCCCAGATCCTGGCAGCCCCGCCAGCACGAACGAGCCGGCCGGTGTGAGTCCGACCGCGGTGGTGCACTGTGCGTAACTCGAATAGAAGGAGCAATGGAACGTCGTCGTCGGCTGGTCCGTGCAATACGCGATTTGGAATCCGTCTACGGAATAACTCGTCGCGCACCCGGGTTTCGAACCGAACTCATCCGGGCTCGACGTGCCCGGGACGCGCCCTTCGTCGACGAACGTGTCGCCGGAGAGGCTGCTGAAGAAGCGCGGTTGGCAAGTGTTGTCGTAGAGCACGTCCTGACCCAGAGACGCCGAGCTCGACTTGCGCGTCCACGAACCGTCGGAGAGGTGGAGCGTTCAGGCACCCCGAACAGGGTCGGTGATCGGGCGGAGAAAACTACTGGCGTTCTGTTGGACCGCGAAGGCCGGCGTGGCGAGGACCAGGAGCAGACAAGGATGGATCGAGCTGCGCGACATGATTGGCTCCGAAGGGGGCGGGAGGAACGGCCGAGAGGCGAGAGGGGGATCCCGGCCTCTCCCCCTCGTCCCCTGACAGGTGATCGTTGCAGCCAGTCCCAGAATGGTCGTCGATTCCAGCAACTCGCCGATTCGTCGCCTCGAAAGGCGGGTAACGGCTCGAGCGTTGCACGCGTCACCGCTCGATCGGTGCGTGCGACACCGCTCGACCGGTGATCCATGCAGCCAGCAAAACAGACTCCAGTCGGGGCATGTGGGCAATGCCCCGACGCCGGATCGCGCGGCGCGAGGCCGTGTGTGGGCCTCGTCGATCCATGGACCGCGCTGCCGTGCAGAAGTCTGGCGCAGGGGCTGACACTCCGAGGCAAAACCTGGAGAAGCAGCGCCCCTCGAATCCCGGCGCAACCGCAGCCCTGAACGGCACCGCTATACTCTCGCCCTTTGCCCTGCTGCGAAGCCCCCCTCGAAACCGGACATGCAGACCGTCGCCAAGCCCTCCTTCGAGCAACTCTCCCGCAACTTCCATCACTGGGAGAAAACCGGCGACCTGATCGATCAGTGCATCGATCTCATGCTGAATCTGCGGCAATCCGGCCACCCGGGCGGTTCTCGCAGCAAGGTGCCGATCCTCGTCGCGTCGACGCTCGGAGCCGGCTTGCGCTTCGACATCCGTCACCCCGAGAAAGCGTTCGGCGATCGCTTCGTCCTCGCCGCGGGACATTGCGCGCCGGTCGTGTACGCGCTGCTCGCGGTCTACAACGAAGCGCTCCGAGCGCGCTACGAGATGACGGGCGATCCGCGCTTCCTCGTGCCGAACGCGAAGGAGCGTCAGCTCACGTGGGAGCACCTGCTCTTCCTGCGTCACAACAAGGGGCTGCCGGGCCACGCGGAGATGGAGGGCAACACGCTCTTCTTCAAGTTCAACACGGGGCCGTCGGGACACGGTGCGCCAGCTGCGCTCGGTGAAGCGATGGCATTGAAGCACGCGGGCGCGGGCGAAACGAAGGTCTTCGCGATGGAAGGCGAGGGCGGTCACACGGCGGGCGCGCACCACGAGGTCAAGCACTCGGCGTGGGGACTCGGGCTCGACAACCTCATCTACTTGTTCGACTGGAACGATCACGGCATCGATCCGCGGCCGTGCTCGGACATGGTCCACGGCACGCCGCGTGATTGGTTCGAGCCGTACGGTTGGCGCGTCGCGGGCACGGAGAAGGGCGAGGACTACGCCGAGATCACGAAAGCGCTGCTCGCGATCGTGCACGACGAAGCGCCGAAAGGTCGGCCGGGCATGGTGTGGGTCAAGACGCGCAAGGGTCGCGGCTACCACAAGTTCGACTATGCGAGTCACGGCAAGGCGCACGGCCGCAACAGCGAGCTCTTCTGGACGTGCCGCGACGATTTCGCTCGGAAACACGGTGTTTCCTTCGACGGACACGGCGACACGAAGGATCCGGGAGAGGACGCGTGCCGCGAGCAGTCGAGAGCTTGGTTCAAGACCGTCATGAAGGTGCTGCGCGACGACAAGGCGCTCGTCGAGTACTTGTCTGACACGCTCGTCGAGATGGGCGAGTCCGTGCCGACGAAGCCGGTGGGTCTCAAGCTCGGCACGGGCACGAACATGCACACGGATCGCTCGTGGCTCGCGCTCGACAAGTTGCCGAAGGAACTGTTCGTCGCTCCGGGCACGAAGATCGCGAACAAGGAAGGCTTCGGGAAGTTCGGCGCGTGGGTCAACGCGGTCGCCAAGGAGAAGATGGGCCGGCCGCTCGTCCTCGGGTGCTCGGCCGACTTGGCGGAGTCGACGTCGATCTTCGGTTTCGCGCAGGACTTCGGCGCGTCGAAGGGCTTCGGTTGGTACCAGCGGAACAAGAACCCGGGCGGATCGCTGTTGCCGCAGCAGATCACCGAGTTCACGAACTCAGGACTGATGGCGGGACTCGCGTCCGTGAACATGAGCGCGCATCCGGAGGAGGAGTTCCTCGGGTATTGGGGCGCGCACTCCACCTACGGATCGTTCAGCTACTTGATGTACGGGATGATGCGGCTCTTCTCGCAGCTCGCTCAGGACTGTCCGCTGAAGGTCGGCAAGATCATCTGGGTCGCAGGGCACTCGGGACCCGAAACCGCCGAGGACAGCCGCACGCACTTCGGCATCTTCGCGCCGGGCACGACCCAACTGTTCCCGGACGGTCACGTGATCAACTTGCATCCGTGGGAGCACAACGAAGTCGCGCCGATGCTCGCCGCGGCGTTGATGACCGACGTCCCGATCGTCGCGCTCCACCTGACGCGCCCGAACGTCGCGGTGCCGGATCGCGCGGCGATCGGCTGTGCGTCGCACATGGACGCGGCCAAGGGTTGCTACGTGATTCGCGACTACGACAAGAGTCGGCCGAAGGAGGGCGCGATCCTCGTCCAAGGGACCAGCACGACGGAATCCGTGTTCCAACTCTTGCCGCGTTTCGCGCAAGCCGGCGCGCCCAACATCAAGATCCTCGCCGCGGTCAGCTGGCAACTGTTCCAGATGCAACCGCGCGAGTACCAGGACTCGGTGCTGCCGCGCGGCGACTGGTTGGATTCGACCGTGATCACGAACGGCGCTCGCCGACTCATGCACGATTGGCTGAGCTCGAAGGTCGCCGAGGCCTACGCGATGAGTCCCGACTTCGACGACCGCTGGCGCACCGGCGGCACGGTCGACGAACTCAAGAAAGAGGCGCACATCGATCCGGACTCGCTGTGGGAAGGCATCACCCGCTTCGCACGCGAGCGCGAGAAGAGGCTCGTGCGGCTGGGCCATCCCGGCTAGTTGACATCGGTGTCAGTTGAATCCATCCACCGGCCAGAGTGGACGGATTCAACTGACACCGGTGTCAACTCAGGGCGTCAATTCGCGCGGGATCCAGGCGAAGAAGCGGTCGCGCGGGATCGGGGTCGACATCCAGGACTGATCCGGCGGAGGCAGCTTCAGCATCTCGCGCGCTGTGAGGAGTCGCGCCATCGGCTCGGTCGCGGGCGTTCCCTTCTTCGTGATCCAGCGCATGCTCTTCGTCGCGACGATGCGCTGGGCGACTTCGAGCGTCAGGGAGCAGTCGCCGTTCACGTACTCGATCACGCGGTCGTGTTCGCCCCGGGCCCAGGCCTTCGGAGCTTCGGCGCCGTGCATCGATTTCTTAGTTGCGACGCCGAGCCCCTCCGCGGCGGCGGCGAGTGCGATCGGGAATCCGCGCGCGTGGAAGATTTGCAGCATGGGATCGAAGCTGTCGAGCGCGACTTCGCCGGCGAGCCGCATGTCGTCTGCCGCGGCGCCGAGCCACTTCAGGTCGAAACCGACGCCGTTCCAGGCGACCACGGCTTCGCCCGCGCGTTGCCGTTCGCGCAAGTGGACGAGCACGGCGCGTGCGTCCGCGCTGCTCATCTTCGGAGCCGGACGCCCGCCCTCGACGCCGTGCCACGTCCACGCGCCGCCGCGGTCGTCGCGCGCGGCTGCGACCGCGAGGTCGAAAGGCCCAAGTTGATCGAGGTCTCCGCCGGGCGGGATGTCGACGACGGATGCGAGCTCGATGTCGAAGGCGATCATCGGTTCGATGCTACAGGGGCCCTGACTCGGAGCGTGCGCTGAAATCGCACGCGCTCGCGCCGCGGAGCGCTCCACCAGGTCCTCTGAGTGCGTGGGTTCGATTGCTTCACGCGCTGGAGGGGATAGCCGCTCACGATGCGGAAGGCAGCCACTAGTTTCCGAGAGCTCGCGCGATCGATTTCCTAGCGAGCCTTCAGGGTCGCTGAGCAACTCCCGGTTGGCACAAACACGGCGCGTGGATGTCGACATCGGCGCGCTTCCACGCCTTTTCGAATCGAGCGAGCGCCTGATCGGCATCGACGGTTCGACCTTGCTCGCGCAGCGCGCGCTCGAGGCCGAAGAGCGACCAACCGTTCTCGGGGAACAGCGCGAGATCCTGACGGAACGCGCGCTCCGCGTCGGCCCAACGCTCCGCTTCGAGCAGCATCGCGCCGTAGGGATGGCGCACGGGCATCATCCAATCCGGCGGTTCGTCGTAGCGGAGCTCATCCTCGGCAGCGACCGCTTCCGCTGCGAGACTCAAGCCTGCGTCGCGTTGACCTCCGGAGAACGCGATCTCGGCCGCGAGCAGGAGACGCGGGATCTTCATCACGTTCTTCGCGAGGTTGTTCCCGATCGGGCGATCGTCGAGTCGCGCGAGGATCTCGTCGAGCGACGCGAGTTCCGCGCGAGCTTCTTCCGCGCGACCGAGCACGTTGTGCGCGACTCCACGCGCGTAGTGGCGCACGCCGTTCGCGACGAGGTATTCAGCGGGAAAACCGGGCTGTTCGAGGATCTCCTCCCAACGCCCGAACCGCACGAGCACGTGGAGGACGACGGGCAAGTAGCCGTCGACCATCGGTCCCATGGCCTTCACGAACTCCGGCGGCAGGTCGCTCAACATGCGGTTCGCGGCGGACAGCGCTGCTTCCGAGCGTCCTTCGAGCATCGAGCTGAAGGTCAAGAAATGCGCGTTGTGCATCATGTACACGCGATAGAAGCCGTCGCGCGGGAAACGGCTCTGGTGGTCGGCGTCGACTTCCATCGCACGCTCGTTCGCCCTCGAAGCGTCGGCCAGGCGGCCCGTGCGGATGTACGTGTGCGACGGCATGTGGACCATGTGGCCCGCACCGGGCACGAGATCGCGCAGTCGATCCGCGGCCGGAATCGCGCGCTCGGGATGCGGCGACGCCTCGGTCGCATGGATGTAGAGGTGGTTCGCGAGCGGATGCGCGCGATCGAGCTCCAGCGAGCGTTCGAGCAGCACGAGGATCTCGTTCGCCCGCCCCTTCGCCTCGCCACCGCGCGTCCAGAGATCCCAGGGTTGGAGATCCATCAGCGCCTCGGCCGCGAGCGCCGCGACGGTCGCGTCCTCGGGGAACTCGCGCACGACTACGAGCATGGCCTCGGCGTACGCGAGGTCCAGCGGTGCACGATCGGTCGGTGGCGTGTCGCCGTAGCGCACGTGCTGCGCTTCGATCAACGCGCGCTCGATCGGGGTGGCTCCCGCGGCAAGAGTCCGCGCACGTTTCAGCACCTCGCGCGCGAGAGCGTCGCGCTCGGGCGGCACCATCGGGAAGTTGATGTGCGGTCCGTTGGCGACGGCGATCCCCCACCACGCGCTCGCGCAGGACGGATCGAGTTCAGCCGCCTCGCTGAAGCAATGGATCGCCTCGTCGTGGTTGAACGCGAAGAGCCAGCCGAGCCCTTGGTCGAACCAACGCTGAGCCTCGGGTGATGTCGTCGTCACCGTGCGCGAGTACGCGCCGAGATCCGCGTCGAGACCGCCTCGCGATCCGGTGCTGGAACAGCTCGCGAAGGCGAGCAGGCAGAGCGCGACGGGAAGAACTCGGAGAAGTGACGGCGTGTTCTGGAGGGGCATGATGGAGTCTCGAACGGAACGTCGGGGCCCCTCCAGGATCCCTTCGAGTCGCATGAGTTTCCAGAGCAGCCACGCGGCCTCCCGCGCTGCGGGTCACGGACCGCCGAGGAATCCCGCGGTATTTCCGCGCGGAACAGCATCGGTGTCGATCCACGAGTCGAGGACGAGCCCGTTCGTCGGATCACTGAGCAAGCGGATGAGCCGTGCACCGAGTGGACCGGCCATCGTCGGATCCGTCGCACCGTCGCGCAGGTTGGATCCATCCACACCGTCGAGCCAGGCGTGGTTGCTCGACCCGTTCGAACGCCCATCGGGCTCGACGATACGGTCGAGGTCGAAGAACACGCGCGCCGGATCGAATACCGTCGACGACGCGACGGCGAACGCGCTGCGTCCGATGGCCCGCATCGATTTCAATCCTCCACCAAGGTTCGGCACAGATCGAGGAACGCGGCGCGGTGCCGTCCGATCTGGCCCAACGGTCCCGTGAGTTTCACGAAGACCGAGCGCTCGGTCCCCGCGGACACGGCCGCCAGAACTCCGGATTCCGACGAGCTCGCTTCGACCAGCAACGCACCGTTGCCGAGCATGGGCACGACCTCGAGGCCGGCGAATTGCGCATCGTCGAGCGGCTCGAGCCCAATCTGGCCGCGCCAGCGATCGATGTTCGCACGTGCTCCGCCGGCGGTACCCTGAAGCACCGTGATCGAGCACTCGACTTCCGCATCGACGCGCAAGTCCAGCGCGCGTGGTGGTTTCTCGGGGACGCGCATCCAGGACTCCGGCACGCGCACGAGGAGCCCGGCTGCGCGCTCGAGCCGCGTCGCTGACGAGGTCTGTTCCTCAGGACGATCGTTCGCGGAGCGAAACGAGGCCGCGAGTGCCTTGAACGATTCCTGCTCGCGCGCGACGACGTCGGCGGGTCCCACGAACTTCAGGAACGCCGAACCATCGGGATCGACGAGCAACATTCCGAGCAACCGACGTCCGGCCTGGGCCGAGCCGCCGGACATGCCCGTGAACGTCCCTTCGATGTCGAGGAGAACGGCTTCGCGATGAAAGAGTTTCGCGCGCGGCAGAGCGTCGATCTGGGCTGCGACGAGCGCAGGCTGTTGCATCTGCGCAAGCCAACGATTCACGTTCGCGCCGACCCCGCCGCCATCGCCGGCGAGGATCGTCAGGTAGCACTCGGCGTCCTCGCTCGCGCCCACGCCGAAGTTCGCGACGCGCATGGCGCTCGGCGCGCGCTCGATCCAGCCGGGCGGGAGATCCCAGCGCAACATGGCCGCGGCCTCGCCGACTCCCGCGTCGGGCTTCGGCGTATCGGACGCGATGCCGAAACGTTCCTCGACTGATTTGCCGCTGGAATGCGTCGGAATCAACGACGCTACGACGGTCGACCGCGCGACTACGCGCGCGGGAACGTCCGGACCACGATCTGCACAGCTCGCGAACACGATGGTGCCCGCGAACACGACGACTCCGGGTAGGGAGCGCATGCGAACTCCTCTTCAAGGCCCGCGCACTGCCTTGCGCGAACTCGAGGGAGATCGTCGATCCGGGTTGTCGGTCTTGAGGCGACCCGCGGAACCTTCGCCGAGCTCGTGTGAAGAACTCACGAGCGCCCGTGTCCGGGAGGCTGTTGGCTCGATCGTCCGCGCGTTCTCTCAGACCTTCTTCTTGCCGGCGAGGGACAAGAGGAACAGGAGGAGCACCGCGCCCGCGGTCGCGGAAACGAGGCGGCCCAGCAGATTGCCCGCGGACATCCCGAGCAGGCCGAAGACGAATCCCCCGAGCAGAGCGCCCAGCGCGCCGACGATCAGGTTGCCGATCCAGCCGAACCCGCTGCCCTTCGTGAGCTTGCCCGCGATGAATCCCGCAGCGATTCCGATGAGGATCGAGTAGACGAGTTCCATGTTTTCTCTCCGCGGCCGAGTGTGGCAGCTTGACAGGCGAGTGTTACTGCGCGACTCCTCTTCGAACAAGCGTGGATCTCTCCCCCGACGACATCGTGGGCCTCGCGGCCGAACGCGAAGGCCGCAAGCTCGAGTTCAAGAGCGGGCTGCCGCGCGACGAGAAGACCGCGCGCTCACTCGCGGCATTCGCCAACACGCGCGGTGGGATCCTTCTGGTCGGCATCGGTGATCGCGGCGAGATCCTCGGTGCGCCGCACGCGGGCGAAACGCTCGAGCACCTGCGCGCGATCGCGCGCGACTCCGTGGATCCGCCCCTCGAAGTGCAGAGCGGGATCGTGACGGTGTGCGCGAAACCGATCGTGTGGTGTTCGGTGCCGCTCTCCGCTCGCCGCCCACATGCCGTGATCCACCCCGACGGCACGCGTGAGATCGTGGCTCGCGTCGGGTCGAGCAATCGCGTCGCGACCGGTGCGACCTTGGCGGCCATGCGCGCTTCGCGTGCCGCGAATTCGAGCCTCGATCCGTTGCAACGCGCCGTCATCGCGTGGGTCGCCGAGCGCGCGCGCGCGGGTGCGCGGCCCGACGGAGACGCGACGATCGCGGGGTTCGCGAAAGCGCGCAACGTCGGCGCGCAACGTGCACGACGCGCGTTCACGCAGCTCGAGGTCGCGGGGCACCTCGTCGGTCACGGAGTCGGGGCGAGCCGAGTTTTCGCGCTGCCCTGATCGCGCGGTTCAGCGCTGCGGTTTCCCGATGATCTCGAACGACGGGACCGCACCCGCGAGAGTCCGCGGTGCCCCACCGTACGCACGATATGCCGCTTCCGCATCGCGTCGTAACCCGCCCAAGCTGGACCGCAGAGCTCCGCGCCGCGCGTCGTCGTCGTCGGGAACGCCGCGCAAGTCGAAACCGTACAGGCGCACGATGAGCATCGCGACGAAGGTCCCGTCGCTCTGCTTCACGGGATAGTAGTAGTCGCGGCCGCCGAGCCAGTTCACGTCCGGGCTCGTCGAGTAGATGTCGCACACGAAGCGGCCGCGATCGTCGATGCGATTCAGCACGCGCAGGTCGCACGTGAACGACGAGAACGGGAAGGGTAGGTCGGTCTCGAACAGGAGCCTCGACGCGAAGACATCGGATCCCGCCGGATCTTTGGCCTTCAAGAAGGTGCCTTCGATCGGACCGATGCGTTCGAAGCTCGCTCCCGGGCGCGTGGGATACGAGGGGAAGTCGTTCTCGGCTGTCTTGATCGCCTCGAGGTCGGCTCGAACGAGCAACGCGGCCTGTTGGACGAGGTCGCCGCTGTCGCGCTTCTTCCAGGCCTTTTCCGAGCGTCCCTTCAGCGTGAACGGGCGAGCGAACACGAACCCGTCGCATGAGCCGTCTTCGTCGGGATCCCATTTCGGAGACCAGAGATCCGCATCGCACAGAAGCTCTCTTGCCCAAGGCTCCAAGTCGCTCGCCAACGAGGGATTCGTCGTGGCGAGCCGGGTCAGCACGCGTCGCGCCTCATCGGCGTTCGGCGCCGCGCGGTAGAGCGCGACGACGTCGCCGAAGCAACGCGGTGCGCCGACGGAGCCTGTTTTCTCGGCGTAGATCTCGCTCGTCAGCCGTCGCATCGAGCGCGCCAGGTCGACCGCGACGCCGCCGCCCTCGTCGGAGAACGCGAGGTCCTCAGGCAGCAAGTACGCCATGTCGAACGTCGTGCTCTGCAGCTCCGCCCAAGTTGCTTCCCTCGCCAGGAAGCGCGGCGGACCTCCAGGATCAGGCGCAGCTCCTTGCGCCGCGAGCAAGACGATCGCGCCGATCATCGAGGCATCTCGCGCGCGAACTCGGCGATCGCCGCGGCCACGAACGCCGGCCGTTCCTCGTGCGGATAGTGACCGGCGTCGGGTACGGGCTTCCAACGCGCGCCCGGGATCGAGTCGGCGAAGAGCTTGCCGAACCGCTCCGGTTTGTACGCGACGTCACGGTCGCCCCACAGCAAGAGCGTAGGCTGTTTCATCTTCGCGAGGTCGCTGGCACGCGTCCCGTTCTCGTCACGACAGAGGTCGATCATCGCCCTCCAGTTCTCCGAGTTCTCGCAGACGAGGAAATACTCCTCGAGACGATCGTGCGGACTGGGGCTCGCGAAGTGCAGATCGAGCGCCGGCCGCAAACGTTCGCGCGAGTTCATGAGCCACCCGAACTTCGCCAAGCTCATCTCGCGCATCTTCACTTCCTCGGGCAACCATTCGTCGTCGCGCCGCGGAAAACCCGAACTGCTCATCAGGACGACGCGCGACACACGCTCCGCGGAGTCGAGCGCCGTGCGCCACGCGAACTCGCCGCCGTAGCTCTGCCCGACGATCGTGACGTCGCGCAGATCGAGCGCCTCGAGGAACCCGCTGATCCAATCCGCGCACGACTGGAATGAGTACGGCGAAATTTCCGTGCGCGTCGTGCCATGACCGAGGACATCGAGCGCGTAGACGCGACAACTCTGCGCGAGACCTTCGTAGCCAGGACCACCGTGGATGACTTCGGTCCACGCGACGAGCGAACTCGGCGTGCCGTGGATCAGGAGCACGATCGGTCCGCTCGCGCCCGCTTGGTGCCAGCGGTATTCGACGGGAACGAGCTCGCCACCGATGGTCGCCTCGGCAGCGCGCACTTGGAGTCCCGCTTCACGAACGGGACGGTTCTTGTCGAGAGCCAGCAGCCGTGACTCGAGCTCGGGCTTCTTCATGGACGAACAACCTGCGGCGACGATGAATGCCGTGGTCAGACCGGCGAGAGCGAGGATCGTAAGCGGTCGGCGGCGCATGGGTGTGTCCCGTGAGTTGACGAGGTGAACGACATCGGTGCCGCCATCGGACGAGATCCGCTCCGGCCGCGTCCGAGTGAACTACGTCCGCGATCACGCTGCGGATGCGCGGAGCAGGCACGTCCCGGATCGCTGGATATCCATCCCATCACAAGGCGGCGGAGGCCGTCTGTCCGTCGCCGTTCCGCCGCGCGAGACACGCAACCCAGCACATGGGTGACAGTTCTGTCCGGGCACATGGGTAACACTTCGACGGCGTGGGTGGGTGCGCCCCCCTCCCCTCGCGAGTCAGTTCGAGACCGACTTCCAATCGTCGCTGGGCATGATTCTGCGCATGAATTCGTCGAACAGCGGAACGGTGAACGCCGTGTCGCCATGGTTGGGGCTCCAGATCATGCCTTTGACGATGAGCGCGCTGCGGGTCGGCGCCAGGCTCGTGACCGTTCGTCCCAACTGCTCCGCGATGTCGCCGGAGCGGTGAGGACCCGGCCCGATTGCCGCCATGGCCCGCAAGTAACGCTTCTCTGCGGGCGTCAGCCGGTCGAAGCGCACGCGAAAGAAACTCTCGTCGAGCGCCGCGACGGCGGACCTCGATGCCGCTTCCACGTCGCACAGGGTGATCGCCGTACCGGTCGCCGCGTCCCAAGAGTGCTTGCCCCACTCTTGGAGGAAATAAGGATAGCCGCGGGTCTCGGCCACGATGCGGTCCAAGGCCTCGGCCGTGACTTCGACGCCCTCGTCCCGGGCCGGTTCGGCGATGGCGAGCTTGGCGGACTCGGGCGGTAGTGCACCAACTTCGGGGAACTGGAACAGGCGTTCGGCGTACGACTTCGCGCGCCCCGTGCGCCCGCGCAATTGCGGCAGGCCTGCGCCGACGAGCACGACCGGTAAGCGGCGCTGCGCCGTGCCGTGCAACGCCGTGATCAGCGCAGCGAGCTGCTCTTCTTCGACGTACTGAAGTTCGTCGACGAAGATCGCGAGCGCGGTGCCGGCCTTCTTGGCCGCCTCACCGGCTGCCTCCAGCAACGCCTGCAGGTCGTGCTCGAGATCGCCGTTGTCCGCGAGACCGGGCTCCGGGTCGAAATCCAGCCCGACCTCGATGTCGTCGTACTTGGCCCGGAGCGCCTTCGCGAACCCCGCCAACGCCCGGAGCGCCTTCGTCGCGTACTGCTTGGCGTTCTCGGTCCTCGAGAGCCGGATCAACGCGACGCGCAACTGCGGCGCGATCATCGCGGGGAGCGAGCGACTCTCCGGCGCTTCGATGCGCACGGTGTGGATGCCGACCTTCTCCGCCTCGTCGCGCATGCGGTCGAGCAACACGGTCTTGCCCACGCCGCGTAGGCCGACGATCAGCACGCTCCTGGCCGAACGGCCGATGCGGATCCGCTCGAGCGCCAGTTGGACCGCTTGGAGCAGGTCGTCGCGTCCGGCGAGAGCGGGTGGCGGCGTGCCCGCCCCCGGTGCGAAGGGGTTACGAACGGGGTCCATGCGCCGAAGGATACCGATCTTTGGCGTCTTACGGATCTAACATAAACTCTAAAAGGTCGCTCAGCGCCGGTGGGTCGGCCGTCACGCAGCGTGCCTGGTGAGCCGATGACATCTCGACCTGGCTACACGATCTCCTTCGACACCCGCCGACGGAATGCTCCGGAAGCGAATGATCGTGACGCGGCGGATCGCGGAGTTCTTGATCCTTCGCCCGGCGGGAATCCAGCGACCGCCGCGTCGGGATCCGTCGCGTTGCCGCCAGTGTGCGCGGCTCCTGCCCACAGCGGCAGTCCACACACCCACCATTCTGGACGAGGGGGTGCGAAGCACGTCCTGGACTCTTGATAACGCACTTCGTCGAGGCGTTCCTCGACTCACGACGTGCATCCCACCGGGCCGGCGCCGCGTAGGCACGAGCGAGGAACCCGCCGCGATGCCCTACGACTCCGAAGTTGGCTCCGCTCCCGACGTGTGCGTGATCGGAGCGGGGATCGCAGGCCTCGCGTGCGCGCGTCGCTTGGCGGCGACCGGCGTGCGCGTGGTCGTGCTCGACAAGGGCCGGCGTCCGGGCGGCCGCGCCTCGACGCGGGGCGAAGGGGCGCGCGCGTTCGACCACGGCGCGCAGTACCTGACGGCGCGTGATCCGCGGTTTTTGCACGAGGTCGAGACCTGGCGCCGCGCGGGCATCGCCGCGGAGTGGACCGGGCGCATCGGCGTCCTGCGCGCCGGATCCGTCTTGCCGGGCGCGAGCGAGACGCGTCGCTACGTCGGCAAACCATCGATGAGCACGATCGCGCGGCACCTCGCGCGCGGCCTCGACGTGCGCTGCGGAGTCCGCGTCGAGCACCTCGAGCGCGACTCGAACGGCTGGCGGCTCGATGTGGGCGGCGGTATGCGCGCGGGTCCGTTCCCGCGCGTGCTCGTCACAGCCTCGGCGCCGCAGGCGGCCGAGTTGATCGGCAGGGCTGCTCCCCTCATCGCCGCGCGCCTTCGGACCGTGTGCGTGCGTCCGTGCTGGACGCTCATGGTCGAGTTCGAACGGCCGCTGCAGCTCGAGCTCGACGGCGCGTTCGTGCACGAATCGGAACTCGCCTGGATCGCACGCGAAGCCTCGAAGCCCGAGCGCGGCGCGGGAGAGCGCTGGGTGCTGCACGCGACAGCGGACTGGAGCGATGCACACCTCGAGGCCGACGCGGAGTTCGTCGTGCGCGAACTCACCGACGCGCTGGCGCGCGCCGTCGCCGCGCCGATCCCGGCCGTGACGCAAGCCATCGCGCACCGTTGGCGTTTCGCCACGCCCGAGACGGCGCTGCCCGAGCTGTTCCTCTACGACGCGGACCTCGGACTGGGCGTGTGCGGCGACGCACTCGGCGGCCCGCGCGTCGAGGGCGCGTGGCTCTCCGGAACGACGCTCGCGGAAGCCGTGTCTCGCCGTTCCGCGGCGTCCGAGCGGAGCGCGTTGCGGCACGGATAGGCATGACGCGCTGTCGAGCGGGCGCTGCGCGCAGCGGATAGAATGCTGGCGCTTCGTGGAGACGACGACGACACGCCTCACGCCCGAGACCGCGCTGCCCGAGATCCGTCGCGCGGCGGAGCGGATCGCGCCGTACATCCGGCGCACGCCAACGATCTACTCGCACAGCCTCAGCGAGCCGACGGGCCTCGACGTCTGGCTCAAGCTCGAGAACCTGCAGCGCACGGGCTCGTTCAAGATCCGTGGCGCGTTGAACAAGATCCTGGGGCTGCCGCGCGACCAGCTCGAGCGCGGTCTCGTCGCCGCATCCGCCGGCAATCATGCGCAAGGCGTCGCGCTCGCGGCGAAACTCGCTGGCGCGCGCGCGACGATCGTCATGCCCATCACGACGCCGATCGTGAAAGTGCAGCGCACGGAGGGCTACGGCGCGGAGGTCTTACTGCACGGCGAGAACTACGACGCGGCGCAATTGCGCGCGACGGAACTCGCGGAAGAACGTGGCGCGACGCTCATCCATCCGTTCGACGACGAGGCGATCTTGATCGGGCAAGGCACGGCCGGGCTCGAGCTCATGGAGGACGCCGAAGCGCTCGACGCCGTCTTCGTCCCGATCGGCGGTGGCGGCCTCGCGGCGGGTATGGCGCTGGTGATCAAGGCGCGCTCGCCGTCGACCCGTGTCATCGGTGTTCAGGCGGCCGGCGCCGCGCCGACGGTCGAGGCCTTCCTGAGCGGGATTCCAGCCCACATTTCGTCGCCGAAGACGATCGCCGACGGGATCCGCGTCGGAAACACGGGAACGATCACACTCGACATCATCCGCCGCTGCGTCGACGAGTGCATCACGGTCGAGGAAGACGAGATCGTCGACGCGGTCGTGCAGACGATGGAGAAGAGCAAGATCGTCGCCGAAGCCGCGGGCGTCGTCGGCGTCGCGGCGATCCTCGCGCGGAAGGTGACGGGCGTTCGGCGCGTCGCGACGGTGATTTCGGGCGGCAACATCGACCTCAATTTGATCGCGCGGATCCTCGAGAACGGTCTCGATCGCGCCGGACGCACGCACCACGTCCGCGTTCGCGTCGCGGACACGCCGGGTCAGCTCGCGCGGCTCGTGGGCATCGCGGCCACGAATCAGTGCAACGTCCTCGACGTGCAACACCTGCGCGCGGGTTGGCAAGTCCCGCTCGGCTTCGTGGACATCGATCTCGTCGTCGAAACACGCCGTTCCGACGCCGGAGCCCTCCTCGACGCGAGCTTGCGGGCCGCGGGTTTCGACACGCGAGCCTGAACGACGATGAGCCAACGTATCTCAGGTCGTCGCGGACCGGGAGGGTCCGCGAACTTGCGTTGTCCGCAGTGTGCGCTGCACCCGGGCTTGTGCATCTGCTCGACGCTCTCACCTGTCGAGACCGAGACGCGCGTCGTCGTTCTGCGGCACTGTCGTGAAGGCAACAAGCCGACGAACACGGGACGATTCGTACCTCTGACGCTCACGAACGGTTTCGTCCGCACGTTCGGCGTCCGCGACGTCCCCTTCGACGAGCAGGGTCTCGTCGATCCGGCCCGACGAACGGTGCTGCTCTATCCGTGCGAAGGCTCGCAAGAGATCGCGCGCGAGGAAACCGATCCGCGGCGCGTCACGCTGCTCGTCCCCGATGCGGATTGGCGTCGCGCGTTCAAGTTCGCGACGCGCGAACCGGCGCTCGCCGGACTCACACGAGTGCATCTACCCGTGGGTCCGCCCTCTGAATACCGACTGCGCAGCCACATGGATCCGCGCTTCGTCGCGACCTTCGAGGCCGTCGCGCGTGCGCTCGGCGTCCTCGAGGGACCGCACGTTCGCGAGCGCTTGGAGATCGTCTTTCGCACGGTGGTCGATCGCCACCTCTGGTCGCGTGGGCGGATCTCGGCGGAGCACGTCACGGGAGGGCTGCCGTCCGCGGCTCGCGGCCCCATGTGCTGAGCGGGTGGGACGCGTGCGCGGCGCAACGGACGCGACGCGGCCTGGATTCGTCCGAAATTGCCGACGGATCCGAGCGTTTCGGCGCGGACCCGCCACCTTCCGGTTATTTTGGAGGGAGCGCTTCCGGTGTCGACTCCCCGGCACGGCAGCTGCATCGTCAAGTGCCGCTGACGCCCTGTGCCTCCATGATCCTCACTCTGCTCGTCGCCACGGCTGCGCAAGCCCCCAGTCACCACCGCGCTGCCGTGCGTCCCTACCAGCCGCGCAATGTCATCGTCGTCGTGCTGGACGACGTCGGGACGGAACAGATTGCGGCGTACGGGTGCCCTACGGCTTGGGGCGAATCGCAGGCTCGCATGCCTGCGCTCGATCAGCTGCGCGCGCACGGCGTCATGTTCCGCCGCGCCTGGGCGACGCCGGTTTGCAGCCCGACGCGCGCGATGTTCCTCACGGGCCGTCACGGATTCCGCACAGGAATGTTGGGTCTCGCGGAGACGCCGGGGCCGTGTGCGCCGGGAATGACCCAGACGGGCTATCTCACGTGTTGCCCGACCGGAGATCCCGGTTGCACGCTGCCGGAGAGTCCTGTGGCACTCCCGCTCCATCCGACGGGGTACTCACTACCGGATTCCGAGATCACGATCGCCGAGATGCTGCGCGACAGCGTGTTCCCCGGCGGACAAACGTACACACGCGGCGCGTTCGGCAAGTGGCACCTGTCCGCGGCACCCGGAGACCCTTGCCATCCGATACGTCAAGGCTTCGACGTCTTCGCCGGGCACTTGTTCAACAACGAAGGCGCCGCAGGTCACTACGCGTGGCAACAACACGCGGCTCGAGCGACGCCGAGCGGCTGCGCCGTCTACTCGAGCACGCCCTCCGGTCAGTGGGATGCAGAACGCACGGGCCTGGATGCACGCGCATGGATCGAGGGCGTCATCAGCAGCGAGAATCCTCGGCGCTCGTTCTTCGCGATGGTCTCGTTCAACCCGCCGCACTGGCCGTTTCAGGTGCCGCCGCAAGCTCTTGTCTCGCCGACCACGTGGGACGAGCTCGTGCTCGCCGGTCTCGACACCGAGGGACTACGAGTAGAAGGTGTGCGTTCGTGTCTGCCGGGCACGAATCAGGAGATCGACAGCCGTGCTGCGCGCCTCGTGTATCGGGCCTCCCTGGAGGCCGTGGACACGTTGATCGGCCGACTCGTCTTCCGGTCCGCCGCAGAGCCTTTTCTGCTGGAAAACACGGTCGTCATCGTCGTCGGCGACAACGGAACTCCCGATCAAGTCGCTTGGTCCACGCAAGATCCGTCCGCGATCTCCCCGAACTCGGCGCCGTTCCCGCCCAATCACGCGAAGCGCCACGTCTACGAACTCGGGGTCCGCGTGCCGCTCATCGTCACGGGTGCGGGAGTCGCGCAAGGTGCGACCTGCGACTCTCTCGTCTCCGCGGTGGATCTGCCGGCGACGATCCTCGATCTCGTGGGCGCATCCACAGGGCTCGCGCCGCAAGTCGGGGACGGTCAGAGCTTCGCTAGCCGCTTCATCCACCCGAACGCGCCGTTCTCACCTGGGGATCGCGATCACGTCTACACCGAGGTCGCGTCGCGCAACGGGATGACGTATTCGAGCGCAACCCGTCAGTGGTCGCCCGTCGTGCCCGGCGGGCCGGTCGAATATCAGCGCGCGATCCTCGACGCTTCCGGATTCAAGTACATCCGGCGGGTCGTCGGCCTGGACCCGGGTTGCTCGTTGGCGGGCTCACCATGCGACATTGCGCCCGAAGAGGAGATGTACAGGCTCTTCGACGCGAACGGCGATCTCGATATCTACGAGTCGAGGCCACTGTGCGGCGACGTCGAGGCCGAATTCCAGCGGACGAACCTGCGGTCGATGATGGACACGCTCTACACCGGCGGTTGAGCGGCCGTGCGTGCTTCACGGGCTCCGCGGAGCCCGAGAGACTTCGGCGGATTCGTGCGCGCCAGTTCGCGCGGGAAAGGACTCGTGCTCGACAAGTGGAATCCGATGGCGCCCCGTTCTCGTAACCTGAAAGGGGTTACGGGGCGGTGAGTCGGCCCGATGCGCGCGATGACGAAACACGACATGAAGGCGGCCGAACGCCTGCTCGACGCAGCGATCCTCGATCGTGCGATCGAGGGCCAGGGGCTCACGTCACCGACGTTGCGGGAGGAGCTGGGTCCGAACGTGACGCATGTCGTCTTCTTGCGCCACTTCGGTTGAACGTTCTGCCGCGAACGCGTTCGCGATCTGCGCCGTGCGCGCGGGACCAGGAAGGACCTCCCGCCCGTCCTCTTCGTGACGTTGGGCTCCCCGTCGGCGACGCGCGAGTTCTTCGCCGAGTTCGATGTGGAAGCGCGCGCGGTCGCGGACGAGGGCCAAGAGATCTACGCGGCATTCGGGCTCGAACGCGGCACCGGGTCGCAGTTGATCTCCCCGAGCGTCTTCGCGGCGGGCTTGCGCGCCGTGATGAAAGGCAACGGCCTCGGTATCCCTGTCGGCGACGTGCGACAGTTGTCCGGTGAGTTCATCGTGAAAGGCGGCGTGATCCGCTGGGCTCACCGCGCGGCGCACACCGGCGACCATCCGAGCCTCGACGACGTCGCGCGCGCCGCGGCGGGCTCGAGCTGAGAACAGCGCATTTCGGAGATCAGCGCGGAGCCTGCGTCGTCGTCCGCAGCCCGAGCACTTCGACGAGGACCGGCTCGACGTTCTCCGCGATGCGCCGATGCCCGGCCGCCGTCGGATGCAGCCCGTCCTCGAGGTTCATGTCCGGCACGCCGCCGACGCCGGCCAGGAAATCGGGCACTAAAGCGACGCCGAGGTCCAGGGCGACGCGTGGATAGATCGCCTGGAATCGCCCCGCGTAGTCCGCGCCGTAACTCGTCGGGATCTGCACGCCGAGCAGGATGACCGCGCACCCGGCCGCTTTCCCGCGCGCCACGATCTCGCGCAGGTTCTTCTCGACGTCGAGGAGATCCTGCCCGCGCAGACCATCGTTCCCACCCAGCTCGACGACCAGCACGTCCGGGCGCTGCTTCAGGATCCAGTCGAGGCGCCGCAATCCGCCGGCGGTCGTGTCGCCGCTCGTGCCCGCGTTCACGAGTCGGAACGGTCGCGCAGCTAGAGCCATTTCGCGCTGCAAAACGGCGGGAAAAGCCTCGTCAGCCGATAAATGGAGCCCCGCCGCGATGCTGTCCCCGAGGACGACGACGAGCGGTGCATCGGACGGTATCGCGGTGGGAACTGCCGCCCCGTTCGATCCGCCTGCGACGCGCGACGGCGCTTCGCCCGGCAAGGCGCGCGGAGGATTGGGCCCCGCTTCTCCGCCGCATGCGGCGAGTGCCATGAGCGCGAGACCTGTGAGGCAGCGACGAAGTTCGAACATGGACGCGAATCTAGCGCACCTCGTGCTGCTTGCATCCGGGCACTTGGATCCGAGAGTGGTGGCCCTTCGCGAACTCCGCGAGATCCCTATGTCGACATCCACCGCCATCGCAACCGTCCGTCTCGTGAAGCGCCTGCCGTCCGGGGGAGACATGTTGACGATCCTCGACGAGGTCGACGTCGAGATCCGTCAGGGTGAGTCGGTCGCGATCGTCGGGCCATCGGGCAGCGGCAAGTCCACCTTACTCGGCCTGATGGCCGGTCTCGACCGACCGACTTCGGGCGAAGTCTGGCTCGCGGGCCGACGCATCGACCGCATGAGCGAGGACGAGCTGTCCCTCGTCCGTCGCGAGCACGTGGGCTTCGTGTTCCAGAGCTTCCAGTTGCTCGGCAACCTGACGGCGTTGGAAAACGTGCTCGTGCCGCTCGAACTCGCCGGTCACGGCGGCGCGCGCGATCGGGCGCGATCCCTCCTGTCCGAGGTCGGGCTCGCCGAGCGCACGCATCACTATCCGTCGCAGCTTTCGGGAGGCGAACAACAGCGCGTCGCGTTGGCGCGTGCCAACAGCGCGTCGCGTTGGCGCGTGCGTTCGCGACGGAACCGGCGATCCTCTTCGCGGACGAACCGACGGGCAATCTCGACGGAACGACCGGTGCGGCGATCCTGGCTCTGATCGCGGATTTGCGCGCGCGTCGCGGCACGACGCTGGTTCTCGTCACGCACGATCGCGAGATCGCGGGTTCGATGGATCGCCGCATCGCTCTGCGCGGCGGACGCATCGAGGCGAGCACGTGAGGGTCGTCGACGGTTTCGCCTTTGCTCTCCGCGAGTCGCGCGGTGCACGTGGGCGGCTGTTCTTCTTCGCGGTATCGCTGGCACTCGGCGTCGCCGCGATCACGGGCGTCGCGGCGCTCGTCGGCGCGATCGACGACGGGATTCGTGGGAAGGCGCGCGAGCTCCTGGGAGCGGACGTGGCCGTCGCGTCGCGCCGCGCCATCCCGGACGAACTCGACGCGCAGATCGCCGCGATGCCGGGCGCGCGGCGCACGGACGTCCTCGACCTCTCGACGATGGCGCGTTCCGAGTCGAGTGGTAAAAGCCGGCTGGTCGAACTCGCGGGTGCGGGATCGGGCTATCCACTCTTCGGATCCGTCGAACTCGATCCGCCGTCGTCCGTCGACGCGCTCGGGCCGGATCGTGCGGCAGTCGGTCCGGAACTCTTGCGCGATCTCGGGATCGGAATCGGCGATCGGCTCGCGATCGGCGATGCGCAGTTCGAGATCGCCGCGGTGGTTCGCGACGAACCGGGAAGACTCGGCGCGGCGTTCCAAGCGGGGCCGCGCGTCTTCGTGACGCTCGAGGGACTCGCGCGAACGGGGCTCACGGGTTTCGGGAGCCGAATTCGCTACCGCGCGCTCCTCCAAGCACCGGCTGGATTCGCGGCGCACGAACTCGATGCGTTCGCGCGTCGGCTCGAGGAAGAGCTGCCGGGTGCTGTCTACTTGAAGGTCGAGACCGCGAGCGAATCGCAGCCGACGATCCGACGATCGCTCGAGCGCGTCGAACGTTACCTGGCGCTCGCAGCTCTCTTGTCGCTCGTCCTCGGCGGCGTCGGTGTCGCGCAGATCGTGCGCGCGTGGGTCGCGTCCCGCACACAAGCTGTGGCCGTCTTGCGCGCGATCGGATTCCGTCCGCGCGAGGTGCTCTTCCTCTTCGCACTTCACGTGGCGATCCTGGCCTTCCTCGCGAGCCTCGTCGGCGCGATCGCGGGTACGTTCCTCCCGTTCGCCCTGCCCGCGATCGCGCCGGATCTCCTGCCCAAGGACTTCGAGCTCGCGTGGGAACCCTGGGCGATCGTGCGCGGCGCGTTGCTCGGCGTCGCGATCGCTCTCGCGTTCGCGATTCCACCTTTGACAGCCGTGTGGCAGGTGTCGCCGGCGCGCGTCTTGCGCAGTGATGCGGAACCGCTCCCGCCGCCGCGCATGGTGTCGATCGGCGCGGGTGCCTTCATCGCCATCGGAATCCTCCTCTCGGCCTGGGCACAAGCGCGCTCGTTCCCGCTCGCCGCGGCATTCACGGGAGGATTGGGCGTCGCAGCGCTCGTACTCGGACTCGGGGCGCGCGGGCTGACGCTCCTCGCTGCGTGGACGCCGCGCGAGCGCTTGCCGGCTTGGCTCGTGCACGGGGTCGCGGCGTTGGCGCGACCGGGCGCGGGCACGCGCGGCGCAGTCGTCGCACTCGGTCTCGCGGTTCTCGCGGTCACTTCCGTCGCTCTCGTCGAACGACGCTTGGTCGAGCGACTGCGGTCCGATCTCCCGGCCGAAGCACCCAGCGTTTTCCTGCTCGACGTGCAGCCGGATCAGTGGAGCAGCGTCGAGTCACTCCTCGCGCGACACGGCGCGCGCAACGTTCGAGCCGTGCCCGTCGTGACCGCGCGACTCTCGGCGGTCGACGGCGTCGACGTCACGCAACTCTCCGCGGAGAAGGGTGGCGACGATCTCGAGCGTCCGCGTTGGGTTCTCACTCGCGAGCAACGCATCACGTGGGGCGAGCTGTCCCCCGACAACCGCATCGTCGACGGCGCCCTGTGGAGCGATCCGTCGCGCGCCGAAGTCAGTTTGGAAGAAGGTTTCGCACGTGATTTAGGCGCGAAGGTCGGATCCGTGCTGAGCTTCGACGTGCAAGGCATCGCGGTTCAACTCGTCGTGAGCTCGATCCGCACCGTCGAGTGGGACTCGTTCGCGATCAACTTCTTCCTGGTCGCGGAACCCGGTGCGCTCGACGACGCGCCGCATGCGATCCTCGGCGCCGCGCGCATCGACGCGGAGTCGGAGGGTCCGTTCCAGGACGAGCTCGCACGCACGCTCTCGAACGTGACGCCGATCCGTGTGCGCACGATCCTGGAGAAGGTCGCGGAGGTCCTGCAGAAGCTCAGCCTGGGCGTGCGCTTGCTGGGCGGCTTCACCATCGCGGTCGGGCTGGCGATCCTGGCCGGTGTCGCGGCGACGGCGGCGATGCACCGTGGGCGCGAGGTCGCGTTGCTCAAGGCGCTCGGCGTGCGACGAGTGACGATCGCGGGCCTTTTCGCCACGGAATTCGCGCTGTTCGGCTTCGTGGCCGGGTTCGTGGGCGGAACAGCGGCGGCGGTGATCGCGTGGCAATTCCTCGGTCGAGTCACCGACCTCGGTGCCGTGTTCACGTGGTGGGCGCCCCTTGCCGCGGGGGCCGGCACAGCCGTCCTATCGGCGGCGTGCGGCTTGCTCGCGAGCGCGCGCGCGCTCGCGGCGCGACCGATCGAGACGTTGCGCGGGTGATCACGGAACGCGTGGTCAGCCGAGGTCGAGCGCAGCGGTCGAATCGGCGAACCGCTCCAGCGGCGTGCCTGTTCGGCGCGCCAGCTCCAGCGGCGTGCCTGTTCGGCGCGCCAGTGCCACGTGCAGATTCGCGAGCGGCGTCTCCTTGTCCGTGACGACGTAGCGTCCGCCCTTCACCCCGCCGCCGAGGAGCAAGATCGGCAAGTCGCCGTGATCGTGGCGGTTACCGTCGCCGATTCCGGAGCCGTAGAGCACGTGCGTCGAATCGAGGAGGCGTACGCCGCGTTCGTCCGCTTCGGCGAGGCGCGCCACGAGATGCGCGAAGCACTCGACGTGGAAGCGGTCGATCTTCGCGACCTGCTCGCGCTTCGTCGCGTCGCCGCCGTGATGGCTGACCTCGTGATGTCCTTCGGGAACCCCGATCGAGACGTGGCTCGCGTTGCTGCCCTCGTTCGCCAGCGCGAACGTCGCGATCCGCGTCGAATCCGTGCGCAAGGCCAGCACGAGCACGTCCGCGAGCAGTCGCGCGTGCTCGCCGCGATCTTTCGGGATCCCCGCAGGACGAAGCGTTTCCGACACTTCTCCTCCGCCGTCCGCGGCGCGCGCGAGCCGACGTTCGAGCTCGCGCACGGAGTTCTCGTACTCTTCGAGCTTGCGTGCGTCATCCGTGGAGATGCGTCGGCTGAGCCGCTTCGCGTCCTCGCGCACGAGGTCGAGCACGCTGCGGCGGCGCGCGATACGTGCTGTCCGTTCCTCGGGCGTGTCACCTTCCTCGCCCTCGCGGAACAAACGATCGAACAAGCGGCGCGGATCGACTTCTTTCGGCACCGGCGTCGTCGGCGCGGCCCACGACAAGTTGCTCGAGTACGCGCAGGCGTATCCGGAATCGCACTGGCCCGACTGCGCGCCGTCCTCGCAACCGATCTCGAGCGAACGGAACCGCGTCGTCGAGCCGATGCGTCGCGCGACGACTTGGTCGATGCTCGGGCCGACGTGGATCGCACCGTCGGCTTTTCGAGCCTGCGCGCACGTCAGGAAGGCAGCGTTCGCGCGCGCGTGGTCGCCGGGACCATCGCCGTTCGCGCGGGCTGTGTGCAGCGTGAGTCCGCCGAGCACCAGCAGATCCTCTTTCCACGCCGCGAGCGGTTCCAGCGTCGGAGGCAGGGACGCGAGCGGGCCGACGGCGTTCGGCGTCCACACGTCGCGATTCACACCGTTCGGCACGTAGACGAACACCAAGCGACGCGGTGTTTCGTCCTTGTGGGCGCTCGCGTCGCGACCACGGCTCGCATCGCGACTACCGCTCTCATCGCGACCACGGCTCGCGTCGCGGCCCTCAGCACGACCACGGCCAGCCATCGCGTCGAGCAGTGGCAGCGCCATGAACGCACCCGCTCCGCGCAGGATCGTCCGTCGATCGATCGTCACGTTCGCGATCCTCGCATGGGTTCTCTCATCGCGCTCCGAAGGCCGCCGATTCCACGAGTTCTTCGATCAATCCGGCTAGGGAGGGCTCGCGACCCGCGGCCGCGATCGCAGCGTCCATCCACACTCGGTCAGCGTGCGTCGTTCCGCGACCGAGCGCGTAGATCGCGAGCTGCTCGAACAACGCACGCACGAACGCCGGGTCGTCCGCGAGGATCTGCTTCAGCTCGCGCGGGCCGTCGAACCGCCGTCCGTCGGTCAGTTCGCCGCGTGCATCCACGGCGTGCTTGCCGTCGCGCGTCCGCCAGCGCCCCGTCGCGTCGAACGTCTCGAGCCCGAAGCCGATCGGATCGATCCGCGCGTGACACGAAGCGCAGTTCTCGTCCGTGCGGTGCTGCTCCAATCGCTCGCGCAGCGGGAGATCCACGCCGCCATGCTCGGCGTCGACGAGCACACCGACACCCGGCGGCGGAGGCGGAGGCGGAGTGCCGAGCAACGCTTCGAGAACGAACTTGCCACGTGACGACGGACTCGTGCGCGTCGGATAGCTCGTCGCCGTGAGCACTGCGGCGAGCCCCAGGATTCCACCGCGCGGGCCTGGGTCGAGCGGCACGCGCCGCATCGCCGAACCCGTGACGCCCGGCACGCCGTAGTGGCGCGCGAGACGCTCGTCGAGGAACGTGAAGCCCGGATCGAGCAGGTTTCGCGCGGGCCGACGCTCGCGCAGCACGGCATCGAAGAGCATCGTCGCCTCGGCCAGCATCGACTCGCGCAATTCCTCGTCGAAGTCGGGGAATCGCGTCGGATCCGGCGCGGCGTTCTCGAGTCGGCCGAGTTGGAGCCATTGCACGGCGAAGCCGTCGGACAGCGCCTGCGAGCGCGGATCCGCGATCATGCGCCGGACTTGTCCGCGCAGTCGCAGGTCGCCCGCGTCCGCCAGTTCGGCGAGTTCGCGATCCGGCGTGCTGCTCCACAAGAAGTACGAGAGACGCGCTGCGAGTGCGTGATCTCCGAGCGACGACGCGGCATCGTCGTCGCGGCGCGGTTCGGCGACCTCGGGCCGATACAGGAACTCCGGGCTGGCGAGGGCTGCGATGATCGCGGCACGTACGCGCTCCTCGAAACCCTTCGATTTCGAGGCCAAATCGACGATGCGCGTGATCTCGTCCGGGCGCGCGGGACGACGCCAGACTTGGCGCAAGAGTCGCGTCACGACGTCGCGCAACGTTCCGCGCGTCTTCGGCCCGAGTTCTGCGCGCTGATACTTCGACGGCTCGGGCGTGTCGAGCGGACCCTCGACCTCGAGCCATTCGACGACGAGGTTGCGGTCACGCTGCGTCGGATCCGTCTCCTCCGGTGCGAAGAAGTCGTTCAGAAACGCGACGGCGAACTTCGCGCGGCCTCCGGAGAGGCGCACGAACGCTTCGATCGTGCGACCCTCGGGCGCGCGTTCGGGCACGTCGGCGCGCGCGATCTCACGCTTGTCGACCTTCAGCGCGAGGCGACACGGATCACTTCCGGCTTGATCGCCGTGCGCGCGAACGCGAACGACGTAGTCGCCTTCGCGCGGCAGCTTCTTCGTGAACGTGACCTCGCCGTTCGAGAACAAGCCGCGGAACGTCCCGCGAGGATTGCTGGACTTGCCTGCGCCCAACTTCGCACCGTCGACGCGCTCTCGCGGCGGCTCCTTCGGATCCGGGAGGAGCACCGCACGTTCGGCGACGCGCTCGGCCAAACGCAGGTGGGTCTCGACGAGGAGTTCCGACGTCGAGAGCACCGCACCGATCGTGTCGAAACCATGCCCGATGTCGTCGGCAGGCAGCTCATCCGACTCCACCGCCACGCCGAAGAGATCACGGATCGTGTTCGCGTACTCGCGACGATTCAGGCGGCGCAACACGCTGCCGGCCGGCGGTTCCACGACGAGTTCCGCCGGCAACACTTCGTCGAGCCAGGCGAGCAACGCGTCTCGGTCGTCGTTCGCGAGGGGCGCCTTGTTCTTGGGCGGCATGTCGCCCGCACGAACGCGCTTCCTCACGGCGCTCCAAGCAGCGAGATCGGCCGAGTCTCGAGGCTCCAACAGAACCAGGTCCAGGTCGCCCTCGGGGTCGTCGCCGGAGTGGCATTCGTGACAGCGCGCTTCGAGCACCGGACGTATGCGCGCATCGAATGCCGCATCCGGCACGGGCGCTTGCGGCAGGAGCAGGATGAGCACCGGGAGCATCGCGGAACGCGAGAGTAACCGGATGAGGCGGCTCAGGGCGCTGCGCGGAATCGGAACTCGGGGTACGGTGAGGAAGAATACTCAGGCCCCCTCGGAGCACTTCATGAGCCCTCGTTTCGCCCTCGTCCTCGCAACCCTCCTCGTCCCGTGCGCCCCTGCGTTCGCGCAAGGCGCCGACCTCTGCGCCAGCGCGCAGGCGATCGCCGGCAGCGGCGTCTTCGCGTTCGACAACTCCGCGGCGACGACCGACGGCGTCCCCGACGCGCTGTGCAACTTCTTCGCGCAGACGGACATCACGAGCGACGTCTGGTTCGCGTGGACCGCTACGGCGACGGGTTCGTTCACGATCACGACCTGCGGCGCGACCACGGTCGACTCGAAGATCGCGGTCCTGTCCGGATCCTGCGGCGGAACCGTGCTCGCTTGCAACGACGACGCGTGCGCGCTCCAGACGTCGCTAAACGTCTCGGCGACGAATGGCAACGTCTACTACTTGCGCGTCGGTTGCTATCCGGGCGCGCTGGGCGGAACCGGCAACGTCAGCATCTCGCTCGTCCCGCCGCCGACCCCGCTCGACACGCGCGTCAACCCGGCGAACGGCCACACGTATCACCTGCTCACGGGCGGTTCGTGGACCGCGGCGGAGGCAGCGGCTGTCGCACTCGGCGGCCACCTCGTGACGATCGACGATCAGGCCGAGCACGATTGGGTCCTCGCGCAGTACCACAACTGGCAAGGCATCGACGTCGATCTGTGGATCGGACTCAACGACACCGCGGTCGAGGGCATGTTCGCGTGGGTCGACGGAACTCCGGTCGGGTACTCGAACTGGGACCTGAACGAGCCCAACGACGGAGCGGGCGGCGAGGACTACACCGCGATGCGCAAGAACAACCCGGCCGCGTTCTGGAATGATCTCGCGAACGCGCCGGTCGGCTATCACGCGAATCCTCTCGGCGTCGTCGAAGTCGGTGGCTCGGCGGGAACGCCGGCGTGCGCGGGCGACGGATCGGGCGTGGCCTGTCCGTGCGCTAACAACAGCGGACTGGGCGCGAACGAAGGCTGCCTGAACTCGTTCGCGACGGGCGGCAAGCTCGACGCGAGCGGAGCGGCGAGCGTTTCGTCGGACACGCTCGTCCTGCAGGGTTCGCAGATGCCGAACAGCAGCGCGCTCTACTTCCAGGGCACGCAAGCGATCGCAGCGGGTGCGGGCGTCGCGTTCGGTGACGGTCTGCGCTGCTCAGGCGGCACCGTGATCCGGCTCGGAACGAAGACGAACGTCGCCGGCGCTTCGCAGTACCCGGTCGGAGCGGACCAAGTCGTTTCGGTTCGCGGCTCGTGCGCGCCGGGCAGTGTCCGCACCTATCAGGTCTGGTACCGCAACGCGGCCGCGTTCTGCACGGCGAGCACGTTCAACCTGACGAACGGTTTGACCGTGACTTGGAATCCGTGAGGCGCGATCAAGCGCTCACGCGCTCGACGAACCAGTAGAGGCCGAGCCCCGCGACGAAGACCGAGGCGACTCGACCGAAAATGCGCGGCGCGCGTCCCTCCGAGGAGGGGCCGCGCCGCGTGCTTTTCGTCAGGCGCTCGAGCAGTGCGGAGAGCGCGAGCGACGCGATGACGATCGCTAGCTGACCCGCTTCGACGCCGAGGTTGAAGCCCAAGATCGCCGTGACTTGGCGCGGTTCCGAAGCCGGATCCGTGCGTCGACGCGATCGCCCAGGACCTCGACCCGCGTGCTGCTGACCGACATCGGGTGCGCCGCGGTGGCGATCAGGAGGCTCGCGAGGATCATCCTCGGTACCTTCGCGATCATGCGGCGGAGCGGATGGCCGAGATCGGGCGAGACCGCCGGATTCGTGCAGGCTGTCCGCCGTGAAACGCCGAACAACACCAGATGTCTGCCTCCCGCTCCCAAAACTCACGCGCCGGCATCGACCTCGGCGGAACGAAGATCCAGGCAGCCATCGTCGGCGACGCGGGGGCCGTGCTCGGTTCCGCGCGCTGCGCGACGCCGCTCGAGGGCGGTCCGGCGTCCATCGTCACCGCGTTGGCGGAGATGGTGCGCGAGGCGGCCAAGTCCGCGGGAACTCCGATCCCCGCGCGCGTCGGCATCGGAACGCCTGGATCCGTGGACGCGCGGCGTGAAGGCGTCACGGGTGCGCGCAACCTCTCTGGTTTCGATGGTGTCGTGCCGCTCGCAACACTCCTCGCAGCCGAGCTGCGCTCGCGCGACGATGCGCGACATCAAGTCGTGCTCGGCAACGACGTCGGCGTCGCGCTCGACGCCGAAGCACGTTTCGGAGCCGGAGCCGACCTCGGATCCTTCATCGGGATCTGGTGGGGCACCGGCGTCGGCGGCGGAGTCGTCTTGCGCGGCGAACGTTGGTCGGGCCGCGGCGCGGCCGGGGAGATCGGACACGTCGTGGTCGCGATGGGCGGACGACTGTGCCCGTGCGGCCGCAAGGGATGCGTCGAGGCCTACGCCGGCCGTCGCGCACTCGAGGAACGCGCGCGTCGACTGCGCGACCGCGGCGCGCGGACGAAGCTCTTCAAGATCGCCGCGAAGAAGGACAAGACACGCCTGACGAGCGGCGTGTGGGCCGACGCGCTCGAGGACGGTGACGAACTCGCCGAGCGCCTCATCGGCCGCGCCGTGCATGCCCTCGCGGCGGGAGCAGCGTCCGCAGTGAACTTGCTCGACGTCGAGGGCGTGGTGATCGGCGGCGGACTGGGCACGCGACTCGGCGAGCCCTATGCGGAGCGAATCGCCGCGGCGATGCAGCCCCACCTGTTCCGCGACGAGCGACCGCCGGTGGTGCGCGTGTCGAAGCTCGGCGACTTCGGCGGCGCGATCGGCGCCGCGATGCTCTGAAACGGCTCGTCCCGCGCGGCTCGAAGCTGCGTAGGATCGCGCCAGCCATGAGCGCTCCGAAGTTCGTCCCCTACCGCGACCGCTACGTTCCGACCCTTCCGACCGAGGACGCCGCGCGCGCGTTCTCCGACGTGATGGCGAAACGCCGCACGGTGCGCGAGTTCAGCGATTCTCCGGTCTCGCTCGCGACCATCGAATGGCTCGTGCGCTGCGCCGGCGGCGCGCCCAGCGGCGCGAACAAGCAGCCGTGGCGGTTCGTTGCTGTGCAGAATCCGGCGGTGAAACGCGCGATCCGCGTGGCGGCCGAGAACGAAGAGCGCGAGTTCTATGCGCACCGTGCGACGGAGGAATGGCTCGCCGACTTGGCGCCGCTCGGCACGGATGCCTCGAAGCCGTTCCTCGAGATCGCGCCCTGGCTCGTCGTCGTGTTCAAGCTGACGCGCGGCGACGACGATTCGCAGCATTACTACGTGAACGAGTCGGTCGGCATCGCGGTCGGATTGTTCCTCGCGGCGGCGCACCACGCGGGGCTCGCGACGTTGACGCACACGCCGAGCCCGATGGGGTTCTTGCAGGAAGTCCTCGGTCGACCGAAGCACGAGAAGCCCTTCGTGGTGATCCCGGTCGGGTATCCCGCGGACGATTGCCTCGTGCCCGAAGCGGCGCTCGTGAAGAAGCCGCTGGCGGAGATTCTGACGGTCGTGTGAGTGGGACGTCGTCCTCGATCTCGATCGACAGCCGTCTCGCCGTAGAGACGATCCGTCCTCGAGGACCCCGGAGATCCAGCACCGCGCGACGAACGGGCGGAACGTGGCTTGGTCGCGGCGGGGAGGCCCGCGTCACCGGCCAGGAAATCCTAACGTGGCGTGTTAGGATTTCCTGTCTCGATGGCCACTGCCCCGATCCTCCGATCCGACATCGTCGCCACGATTCGTGCACGTTTGCGCGAGTTTCCGGTCGTCGCGCTCATCGGCGCACGCCAAGTCGGCAAGACGACGCTCGCTCGGCAAGTTCAAGAGTCGTGGAAGGGCGCGACGCACCTCTACGACCTCGAGGATCCGATCCAGCGACGCGAGCTGGCCGAGCCGATGGCGGCGTTGCGCGAACTGCGCGGGCTCGTCGTGCTCGACGAGATCCAAAGGTCGGTCGACCTCTTCCCCGTCCTGCGCGTGCTCGCGGACCGACGACCCGTGCGAGCGCGCTTCCTCCTCCTCGGCAGCGCGTCACCCGAACTCCTCCAGCAGTCGTCCGAATCGCTCGCCGGCCGCATCTCCTTCCTGCAGATCGACGGGTTCGGGCTCGACGAGATCGGCGCGGAAAGCTGGAAGCAGCTCTGGATCCGCGGCGGGATGCCGCGCTCGTTCCTCGCGCCGACGGAGGCGCAAAGCCTGCGCTGGCGGCACGAGTTCGTGCGCACGTACCTGGAGCGCGACTTGCCGCGCCTCGGAGTCGCGATCGGCAGCGACGTGCTCGACCGGTTCTGGCGGATGCTCGGTCACTACCACGGGCAGATCTGGAACGGCGCTGAGTTCGCGCGCTCGTTCGGCGTGCGCTGAGTTCGCGCGCTCGTTCGGCGTGTCGTTGCCGACGGTGGGGCGCTATCTCGACGTGCTGTGCGCCACGTTCGTCGCGCGACGACTGCGCCCGTGGCACGAGAACCTCGGCAAGCGGCAGGTGAAGGCGAGCCGGGTCTACGTGTCCGATTCAGGGCTGCTGCACGCGCTGCTCGAGGTCGCGGACGAACGTGCGCTGCGGCGTCATCCGCGCAGCGGAGCTTCGTTCGAGGGCTTCGCGATCGGCGAAATCGCTCGGCATCTCGGTGCGCGTCCGGAGGAGTGCTACTTCTGGCGAGCGCACACGGGCGCGGAACTCGATCTGCTCGTCGTGCGTGGAACTCAGCGACGCGGGTTCGAGATCAAGCTGACGGCGGAGCCGGACGTGACGGCGTCGATGCGGTCGGCAATGAATGACCTGGGCCTCGAGACGATCGATGTGATCCACGCGGGGGATTCGACGTTCCCGTTGGCGTCCGACATCCGAGCGGTTGCGGTGCATCGTGTGCTCGAGGACATCAAGGCATTGCGCTGACCCGCAGCTCGCCTCACTGCCCCCGCGGCGGTTGAACTCGTCGGAGTGGTGCCTGGCTCCGTACTCCCCCGAAAAGTGGGTTCAAGTGCGTCGGCGGGTATCGATCGGACGCGAGCGAGCTGGCCGAGTTCGACTTCGGCGGAGTGGAGCCTGGCTCCGTACTCCTGTGTCGGTGGGGCCACGCGGCGGGCTACCTCACGCAAGAGGAAGCTTGGAAGCGGATGGACGTCGTCGTGAAGGACATCCAGAAGGCGTACACGTCCTGGGAGGAATTCGGGACGGCGTACTACATCGGTTGCGACTGCTGGCGGCCGGGGAAGGGCGAGGAGACGGAGAAAGCGTTCGAGCGATTGAAGACCTCGGACACGAGTCCGTGGAAGACGACACCGTGGAAGCAGAAGCTCGTTTCGCTCGAGAAGGTCGAGAAGTCGGCGGAGAAGAAGAAGTTGACGACGCAGGCGCGCCGATCACTGCGTCCACCCCAAGACCTCGTCGATCGTCCCCCGCGACACCGCGTGGTACCGGCCGCGCGCCTTTGCATAGATCGCCAGCGCCCGCTTCCGCCCCGCCTCCGTCTTCACCAGCTCCCGATACAGAGGTTCGAGGAACTTCCTGCGCCCGACATCCGTCAAGAAGCGCTCGAGCGCGGCATCCGGAGCCGCGTACCCGTGCTGGATCGCGAGCCGCAGCCACACGCACAGGATCTCCGCGTTCCCCGACTCCGTCAGGTGGAACCGACGGTCCAGCTCGGCCATTGCCCGCGCATCCAACGCCGGGTTCGCTGCCTCCAGGAAATGCAGCCACTCTTGCGTGCTCCAACCGGCGGTCCCGAGCGCGTCGACGGATCGAGTCGCGACCCAGCGAGCCAGTTCGACGTCGACGGCCGCGAGGAGCGGCGAGCGCGGATTCGGCGCGTCGGGCGGCATGCCCGGGTCGTAGAGCCAGCGATCGACGTCGAGCCGGCCCGCGACCTCGGGCAGTTGCTCGTCGAGGCAGCGGCGGAACTCGGCGGTCGTCACGCTCTGGAATGCGTGCTCGTCGAACCAGCGGCGCAGGAACATGTCGAAGCGCGCGCGGCCGACCACGGCTTCGATCGCTTGCAGGAACAGGGCGCCTTTCGTGTACGGCACTTCGCTGAACCCGTCGTCGGGATGGTGGCCCTCGAGGTCGAGGTGCAGCACCGTCTGCCACGGTTCCAGATTGACCATGTCGCGTTCGACGCTGGCGCGCGCGAGCTGCATCTCCATCACGGCGCGCTCCGCACCGAAGACGCGCTCCATGATCCGGTTCTCGAAATAGACGGTGAAACCCTCGTTGAGCCAGAAGTCGCGCCACGTCGCGTTCGTCACGAGGTTGCCGGACCACGAGTGCGCCAGCTCGTGCGCGACCAAGGACACGAGCGATTTGTCGCCCGCGATCACCGTCGGTGTCGCGAAGGTCAAACACGGGTTTTCCATCCCGCCGAACGGGAAACTCGGCGGCAGGACGAGCAGGTCGTAGCGACCCCAGCGGTACGGACCGAACAGGTCCTCGGCCGCGCGGATCATCGATTCGGTGTCCTCGAACTCGGCGCGCGCGCGCTGCACGACGGACGGCTCGGCCCAGATCCCAGAGCGCGCCGAGATCGGCTCGAACGCCAGGTCGCCGCACGCGAGCGCGATCAAGTACGACGGGATCGGCCGGTTCATCCGGAAGCGGAAGGCGCCTTCGGAGTCCTCGCCGAGTTGCTCGGCGCTCATCAGTGCCGTCAGGCCTTTCGGAGCACGAATCCGCGCCGAGTACGTCACGCGGACACCGGGCGAATCCTGCAGCGGGATCCACGTCCGCGTCAGGGTCGCTTGGCCCTGCGTGAAGAGAAACGGGGCCTTTCCACCGGCAGTTTGGCCTGGTTCGAGCCACTGGACGGCGTCGGCGTTCGCGGTCGTCGCGTACTCGACGCGCACGGATGCGTCCGCCTGGGCGAGGTGGATCGTCAGGGGTCCGCCGAGCCCGTCGAGCTCGGGCCCGAGCTCGAACTTGCGGGGCGAGCCGTCGGCGCCCAGCACGCGCTCGATCGCGAGGCCTTGCGCGTCCAGGACGAGCGGCGCGCTCGAATCCCGGCGCTCGAGGTCGAGCCGAACGCCGCCGCGGATCGACCGCGCGACGAAATCGAGCTCGAGGTCCAGGTCGACGTGCGTGACCCGCACGCGCTCGGGTTCGGCGTGACTGTGGGGATCCATCTTCGGGGCCTCGTGCGTACGAGTCGTGGAACAGGCCGCCACCGCACCGGACAGAAGGACGGGAAGGAGGCTTCGGATCGCGGGGCGCTTCATCGAGGACCCGAGCGTCCCCTCCCGCCCCGGACCAAGCAAGGGCAACGCGACCTGGAAAGTCCTTCCCACTTCGCGACGGAAGCCTCTTCCCTCTCGCATCCTCCTCCGATCTTCCTTTCCATAGCCACTCACTTGCCCCCATGCCCCTGAACTCCGTTCCCTGGAGTTTCTCGAAGAAGCTCGCCGTCTCCGGCGTCGCTCTCGCCGCCGCCTTGTCCGCGTGCGAATGGGCACTGCGTTCCAAAGGCTTCGAGCATCCGCGGGGCATCGATCGCCGCATCGTGTGGAGCGAGTCGCGCGATGCCGAGCTGCGTCGGGCGAACGGGCTGTACCGATTCGATCCCGTCTGTCTCTGGAGTCCACGCCCGGGAGCGGAGATCCCGTGGACGGACGGCGCGCGCATCAACCCGGACGGATTCCGCGGGCCCCAACTCGCGCTCGAGCGCACGCCCGGCGTCCTCCGTATCGCGACGATGGGCGGCGCCGTGACCCTCGGTGTCGGCGTTCGTTGGGAGGACACGTACAGCGCGCGCCTCGTGCAGATCCTCGAAGAGCGCGGCATTCGCGCGGAAATCCTGTGCGCCGGCGTCGAGCAACACTCGATCGTGCAGGCGCTCGAACGTTGGCGGCTCGTCGTGCGTCATTGGCGGCCGGACGTCGTGATCTGCACGCACCTCGGAACGCGCAGCATGGACCAAGCGCCGCAGGGACGTCCAGACGACCAACGGATCGCGGAGATGCGCATCACGCCGCGGGGCGATGGGCGTGCAGGCTTGCGCGACTCGTCGAAGCTCCTCCACGTGGCGAGCTGGTTGCGCGACGTCGCTTCAGGCGTCTATTGGGAAGAACGCGATTTGGCCTTCACCGAGCGACGATTGGACGCGGGGATGAGCCAATTGGATTGGCCGGGCCAACGGCGCGTGCCCTACGACACCTACGTGAAGTTCATGCAGCAGTTCATCGAAGAAGTGCGCGCGGAATCGGCTATTCCCGTCCTCCTCTCCATCCCTCGTTCCACGCAGACGGTCGATCCCGTCGCCGAGGTCTACGCGCAGGGAGCTCGCACCGTCGCGGGTTGGTCGAACACGCTGGTGATCGACGGGAGATCCGCGCTCGCGCAGTCCGTCGGGGAAGAGAACACGGTTTCGGCGGAACACTTCCTCGACGACTCGATGCTCTCCGAGTGCGGGCACGTGGCACTGGCCCAGGGCATCGTGAGCCAGATGCTCGCGCGCGGCACGGGTCCACGATGACCTTCCCGGCGCGAAGTCGTCGAGAGAATCTGCGCGAGGGACTCGCGTCGATCGTCGTGCAGTGCGTGCTGCTCGTGGCGTTCTTCTGGACGCCCGTTTCGCGCTACCACGAGGTGCACTACTCCGCGGCCGACCTCACGCAGGCGATGAGCTTGACCCGCATGCAGCCGGGTCACCGATCAGGGAATCAGCTCCAGTCGGACGCGGTCACGCAGATGCAACCGTGGCTCTTGTTCAATCGGCAAGAACTCGCGGAGGGCCGTTTTCCGCTGTGGAACCCGCTGAACGCGGCCGGCGCTCCACATTTCGCCAACTACCAGTCGGCGGTGCTGTCGCCGTTCTCGGTTCCGTTCTACGTCCTCGACTTCAAGCTCGCGCTGCTCGTGAGCGCGAGCTTGAAACTTCTCGTGCTCGGGTTCTTCACCTACCTCTTCCTGCGCGAGATCGGCTTGGGATGGATCGGAGCGACGCTCGGAGGAGTGGCGTTCCAATTCGCCGGGCACAACAGCCTGCTCCTCTACTTCCCGCACGTCGGCGCGATGTGCGCGCTGCCGGCGGCGATGTTCTTCGTCGAGCGCGCGTTTCGACGCACGCGAGAGGCGCTTTCCGAGGGACGTCGCGCGCGACTTGCCGCGCCGCTCGCAGGACTCGTTGCGAGCTTGGTCGCAGGACTGCTCGCCGGGAATCCCGAGCCCTTCTACTTCGCCTGTTGGGTGATCGGCGCTTGGATCGTCGCGCGCACCGTGAACCTGTATCGCGAGCACCGGACGCGTGCTGCCCGCAACGAGCTGGGTAGGACTGCACTCAAGATCATCCTGGCGCTCGCGATCTCGTTCGGCTTGGCCGCATTCCAAGTCCTGCCATTCCTCGAGTACCTCGAGCAGAGCCGCGTCCTGGAGCAGCGCAGTCTGCGCCAAACGCCCCTCTCGCTCGACTGGTGGTCGCTCCTCGCCTTCCCGGACGTGGTCGGCAATCCATCGAGCATCTACCGGATCACCGACTCGATCCCGGCTCCCAACTACGAGCTCGTCAACATGAGCTACGTGGGCGCGTTCACGTTGTTGCTCGCAGGTCTGTGCCCGTTCGTGGCGCGCCAGAGACGAGGTCGCTGGTTCTTCCCGGTGTTCGCGCTCGTCTGGTTCGTCTACGCGCACGACATCTTCGGCGCCTACGACTGGCTCGCTCGGATCCCGACTCTCGATCTGGCCCCGATGAACCGCAGCCAAGGCGTGTGGAACTTCGTGGTCGCGTGCTCTGCGTCGGTGTCGCTCGACGCTCTCCTCCGTCGCGACCGACCGCGCGCGTGGTTCGCCGCGGGATGGTGGTGGATGGCCTCCCTTATCGCGATGGTCGCCGCACTCATCGGCGCGACTCGCGTCATGGATTCGTACCAGCACGTTTCGAGCCCCTTCCACCGCTGGTTCCTCCGCGTCGTGCCGCCGCACATCGAAACGATGCTCATCACGACGCTGGTCGGAATCGCGGCGATTTCTCTGCTTTTCGTGCTGCGACAGCGTCATGTTCGCGCTGTTCTCGGATCCGTTGCCCTCGTCGTCGTCTTCGCTCAGACGGGCTGGCTACTGGCGGACTACAACCCGGTCAGCCCCGACGCCTTCGTGTTCCCCCGCACGGAAGCGATCACCGCGTTGAAGAGGGAGATCGGGGACGAGCGCGTGGCCATCCTGGGCCGAGATGGACTGCCGCCCGACAGCAACGTCGTCTACGGCATCTCGCAGCTCGCGAGCTACGACGGGATGTGGGTCAAGGACCTCGACTACCTCTATCGCGACCAATTCGGCGACGGCGACAACTGGCGTCCGATCCTGCGCGGATCCCATCGATCGCTCAGGCTCTTCGGAACGAGGTACGTCCTCGCCAAGTGGGACTGGAACTTCCTCGACAGCGGCCTCCGTGACTTCGGCAAGAACTTGTCGCTCGCGCCGCAACGCATCGATCTCCTGCCCGGCGCCCCGGCGACGCAGACGTTCCATTGCTACAACGGCGAACTCGATTCCGTGATGGTGTTCCTCTCCACGGCGGCGATCGGGCGCGACTGTGAGTTCCAGTTCCGGCTCGAGGATGCCGCCACGAACGAGATCCTCGTCGATCGAACGATGAGCAGTCGCGAGGTCCAGTCCACGGTCTACACCTCGAAGCACATCGCTTTCCCCGGTGATTGGAACGTGAATCCCGCGGGCCGTCCCGTCGTGATCCGCTTCCCGCCGATCCCGAAGTCGGCCGACCGCCAGTTCCGCATCGTGCTGGAATGCGCGAATGGTCTCGCGGGCGACACCATCTTCGCGTGGCACATGCCGGTCCTCGGATACGGCCACGGAGTCGCGCACCATGGACAGCGCGCGCTCCCCGGTGAGCTGATCTTCGATTGGAGTTGTGGCGAGGGCACTCGCTTCGAGCGCGTGCGGGCGATCGGCGATTTCACGCTGTTTCGCCTGCGCGACGCGGCGCCCGTGTACTCGATCTCGGGCGGATCGGTCATCGCGAAGACGGACGAGGACGCGTTCGCTCTCGTCCGAAGTTTCACGTTCGATCCGCGCCGGCTCGTCGTCTTGAGCCGTGGCGACGCGGCGACGCAGGAAGCCATCGTGGAAGCCGCCGAAGCCGCTGGTCGGCGCACGATCCTGCAGTTCTCGGACTCGGACTGGTGCTACCTCGTCAGCGAGGACGGGCGACGACTCGCGCACATCGACGACGAAGCGACGTTCCTCGCCAATCGATTCCAGTGGCGCCAGATCCAGAGAGTCCCGGACACGGAGCGCGCGAAGTACGAGTTCGTGCCGGACAGCGACCTCGACGGGAAACGCGCCGTGGGTCTGCGACTCGCGATCGCGCCCGCCGGCGGCGACTCCGCCCCCGAGATCCTGGAGGAGACGCCGAGCCGCGTGCGTCTGCGCATCGCGCGCCGTCTCCCGGGCTACTTGGTCATCGCGAACACCTACGACCCCGGTTGGAAGGCCACGCTTTCGGGAGAGGACGTCCCCGTGCTACGCGCGAACTACGCGTTCCAAGCGATCGAAATCCCGCCGGGCACATGGGAAGTCGAACTCCGCTACTGGCCGGACACGCTCGTCCTCGGTCTGTGGATCGGCGCTGGATCGCTGATCCTCGCGATCGGCGCGTGCATCTACTCGCGCCGCCGCGCGCGTGTCGTCGGCTGAACTCGGAGCCCGCCCCCTCCCCACGATCGCCGACGACCGACTATGCTGGAGTGGAAACGCGATTCTTCCGAAGACCTAGAGCAAACATGAGGGGCGACGAACAGCCAACAGCGACACGAGGGAGCCACCTCGACCAGCTCACGATGGTGCTGGACGAGTCTTGGCTCCCGATCCACACCATTTCCGTGCGGCACGCGCTGCGCTTGCTCGCGACCGGTGCCGCGCGTGGGATCGTTCCCGAATCGAACGAGACCCTCGACTTCATGTCGTGGATGTTGCTCGAGGTCGGCACGGGCGAAGACGGCATCCGATCCGTGCGCAAGAACGTGCGCATTCCCGAGGTCGTCGTGCTGACGCGCTATCGCGGCGTGCCGCTGCGCACGCCGAGTTTCAGCCGCCGGAACTTGATTCGTCGCGATCGTCACCAGTGCCAGTATTGCGGAGCGAGACCGGGGATCCACGAGCTGTCCATCGATCACGTCATGCCGCGGTCGCGCGGCGGGCGCAGCTCGTGGGAAAACTGCGTGCTGGCCTGTCGCCGGTGCAATCGGAAGAAGCGCAACCGGACGCCGGTCCAGGCCGGGATGTTGCTCCTTCACGAGCCGCGTGCACCGCGTTGGTCGCCGTTCGTCGAGGTGCCGCGGACGCATCTCCGCGCGAGTTGGGAACGGTTCGTCGACGTGAAGGTGTGGCAGAGCGCGATCGCGATCTGAAAGTCCATGAAGGGATCGAGCCCACGGGGCCTCGCACACGAATTGCGCCGATCCGTGGCCTCCTCGAGCTCGAGACTTGTTCCCGGGAGCCGACGACCCGCGAGCTCGGGTCGCACGAATTCCTCGTCCGATCCGCCGGCCGCGCGAGCCAGAGACCTCGCAGTGCGGCGAGTCGTCGCTACCCTCTGCCGCCGTGAAACCCGCGCCCCCCATCGCCCACAAGTTCGGCGGCAGAGGGTGAGCGTCGCCGACGCGGAACGCATCGCGCGGGTCGCCGACATCCTGCTCGCGCGCGACGAGCGCCAAGTCGTCGTCGTGTCCGCGATGTCGGGCGTCACGGATGCGCTCATCGCGCTGGTGCGACAGGCGGCGGCGCGCGACGCCGGGTGGAGCGCTGCCTTCGCGAAGCTGTGCGACAAGCACCGCGCGGCGGCGCACGAGCTGCTCGTGAGCAGCGCCGAGCCTGTACTCACCGTGCTCGAAGCGGAGTTCGTGTCGCTGCACGACATCCTCCACGCGCAAGCGCTCGTCGGTCACGTGTCCGACGACCTCCAGGACATCGTCCAAGGTCTCGGCGAGGTCTGGTCGTCGCTGCTCCTCGACGCGGCGCTCTGCGCGCGCGGCGCACGGAGCCTGCGCATCGACGCGCGCGAAGTCCTCGTCGTCGAGCCGGGCGAGCTGGGCGCGGTCGTCGATTGGGAAGCGTCGCGTGCGCGCCTCGCGGTCGTCGCTCCGAATCCGCCCGAGCGCGTCGTCGTCACCGGCTTCGTCGCGCGCACGACCGCGGGCCGCGTCACGACGCTCGGTCGGAACGGCAGTGATTTTTCCGGTGCGATCTTCGCGTCGCTGTTCGACGCATCCGAGGTCCACATCTGGACGGACGTCGACGGTGTGCTCTCAGCCGACCCGCGCCTCGTTCAAGAAGCCGTGCTCGTGCAGGAACTCTCGTACGCGGAGGCGTGCGAGCTCTCGTACTTCGGCGCGAAGGTCATCCATCCGCAGACGATGTCGCCGGCGATCGCGCGCGGCATCCCCATCGTCATCCGCAACTCGTTTCGTCCGGAACATCCGGGCACGCGCATCACGGCACGGTCGTCGGGTACGCCGCCGGTGAAAGGCGTGACGACGTTCAGCGGGCTCGCGCTGCTCGACATCGAAGGCGCCGGCATGATCGGCGTGCCCGGCACGGCCGAGCGCGCATTCCAGGCGTTGAAGCTCGCGGGCGTGTCGGTCGTCATGATCTCGCAGGGCAGTTCGGAGCACTCGATCTGCTGCGTCATCAAGGAGAAGGACGGCGCGGCGGCGGAGCGCGCCGTGCGTTACGCGTTCACGCGCGAACTCGAAGTCGGCCAGCTCGAAGACGTCTCCGTGCGCGGCGGCATCGCGGCGCTCGCGGTCGTCGGCGACGGCATGGCCGGGACGCCGGGCACAGCGGCGCGCCTCTTCACGGCTCTCGGCCGCGCGCGCATCAACGTCCGCGCGATCGCGCAAGGCGCATCGGAGCGCAACATCTCGGTCGCGATCGATTCCGCCGACGCGGTGCGAGCCTTGCGCGCTGTTCACGCGGGTTTCTACCTGTCGGCGCAGACGATTTCGATCGGTCTAGTCGGTCCGGGCAACGTCGGCTCGGCGTTCGTCCGACAACTCGCCGCGGCGCGTGAGCGCCTGCTACGCGACGCAAACGTCGACTTGCGGCTGCGCGCGATCGCTTCGAGTCGCTCGATGTGGCTCGGCGAATCCGCGGTCCAGCCGCTGGCCGCGCTGCAAGGCTTCGCGAACGCGCCCATCCCTCTCGACATGGCGCGCTTCGTCGATCACGTGCAAGCGGACCACGTGCCGCACGCCGCTATCCTCGATTGTTCCGCGAGCGGCGCCGTCGCCGATCAGTACGCCAGTTGGCTCGCACGCGGCATCCACGTCGCCATCGCGAACAAGCAGGCCGGCGCGGGTTCGTTCGAGCGTTACGACGCGATCCGGCGCGCGGCGACGCACGGTCGTGTCCGTTGGCGCTACGAAGCCACGGTCGGAGCAGGATTGCCGATCCTTGGGACGCTGCGCGATCTCGTGGACACCGGCGACCTGATCCACGCGGTCGAAGGGATCCTCTCGGGCACGTTGGCGTGGCTCTTCAACGAGTACGACGGACGGCAACCGTTCTCGGAGCTCGTGCGCCGCGCGAAGGCCGAGGGTTACACGGAACCCGATCCGCGCGACGACCTTTCGGGTCTCGACGTCGCACGCAAACTCGTGATCCTCGCGCGCGAAATCGGCTGGAGCACGCAGCTCGACGACGTGTCGGTCGAGGGTCTCGTGCCGGCGTCGCTCGCGGAAGTGTCGGTACCGCAGTTCCTCGATCGTCTCCAGGAGCTCGACGGTCCGATTGGCGCGCGCTTCGAGAGCGCGCGTGCTCGAGGACACGTGTTGCGCTACGTCGCGCGCGTCGGCGCGGACGGGTCGGCGCGTGTGGGACTCGCGGAATTGCCGCACAATCATGCGTTCGCGAACGGGCGGCTCACCGACAACATCGTGCAGTTCACGACCGCGCGCTACCGTGCGAACCCGCTCGTCGTGCAGGGACCGGGCGCCGGACCCGAGGTCACGGCCGCCGGAGTTTTCGCGGATCTCTTGCGCATCGCGTCGGGCGTGGGGAACGCACCGTGACGAGCACCGTCACTCCGACCTGGGCGCGGGCGTTCGCGCCGGCTTCCGTCGGCAACGTCGGCGTGGGCTTCGACGTGCTCGGTCATGCGCTCGACGGTGCGGGCGACCGCGCGACAGTGCGACGCAACGAGTCGGGTGTCGTGCGCGTCGTCGCTGTGCGAGGTCTGGTGACGGACTTGCCGCTCGAATCGGCGAAGAACACGGCGGGGCGCGCGCTGATGTCGTTGCTCGAGCACGCGCCGCGCGGCACGGGCTTCGACCTCGAACTCGACAAAGGCATCGCACTCGGTTCGGGCATGGGCGGTTCGGCGTCGTCGGCCGTCGCGGCACTGGTCGCCGCGAACGCGACGCTCGCACGCCCCGTCGCCGACGACGTGCTGTACGAATGTGCGCTCGACGGCGAGGCCGTCGCCTCGGGCAGTCGTCACGGCGACAACGTCGCGCCGATCCTCTACGGTGGACTCGTCATCGCGCCGGCGAAGGGCGCACCGGTGCGCGTGCCCGTTCCGAAGGACTTGATCTGCGCCCTCGTGCATCCGCACTTCGTCCTGGAGACGCGGCGCGCGCGCGCGGCACTCGCGGGGCACTACGAATTGCACGAATTCGTCGTGCAAAGCGAACACTTGGCGCTCGTGCTCGCCGGATGCTTCAGCGGCGACCTCGAACTCGTACGCCGCGGACTCTCCGACGTGCTCGTCGAACCGCGTCGTGCGCCGCTCGTGCCCGGTTTCGCTGCGGTGAAACGCGCGGCGCTCGAAGCCGGCGCACTCGGCGCGAGCATCTCCGGTGCCGGGCCGAGCGTCTTCGCATGGTGCGCCGGACGCGCGACGGCCGAGCGCGCGGCGAACGCGATGAGCGTTGCGTTCCGCACCGTGGACCTCGATTCCGACGTATTCATGTCACCCGTCGACGTCCCAGGCGCGAGGATCGAAGCATGCGGGTGAAGAGCACGCGCGGCGGCGACGCCGCGACCCTGGTCGAATCGATCCAGGCCGGACTCGCGCGCGACGGCGGGCTCTACTTGCCCGAGCGTCCGCTGCCACAGATCACGGGCGAACCGGCGTCGCATTCCGTTTCCGACGTCGCGCGTTGGTTGCTCGCACCGTGGTTCGCGGGCGAAACGCTCGAGCGCGAGCTCGACGCGATCTGTGCCGCCGCGTTCACGTTCGACGCGCCGACGTATTGGACGAGCGAGCGCAACGGCCAACTCGAGCTCTTCCACGGCCCGACCGCCGCGTTCAAGGACTTCGGCGCGCGCTTCCTCGCCGAGTGTCTCGCGCGCACTCCGTCGTCGCATGCAACGCGCACGATCCTCGTCGCGACGTCGGGCGACACCGGCGCCGCGGTCGCCGCCGCATTCCACGGACGACCGGGCTTCCGCGTCGTCGTGCTCTATCCCGACGGCCGCGTTTCGCCGCGACAAGCTCATCAACTCGGCGCGTTCGGCGACAACGTCGCGACCTATCGCGTCGCCGGCACGTTCGACGATTGCCAGCGCATGGTGAAGGCCGCATTTGGCGATGCGAGCTCGAGCGAACGCGTCGGTCTCTCGTCCGCGAACAGCATCAGCCTCGGACGCTTGTTGCCGCAGGCCGCGTACTGGGCCAAAGCCGCGCTCGAAGCGCGTGACGCCGGCCGCGACGGGATCACGGTCGTCGTGCCGACGGGCAACTTGGGCAACGCGTTCGCCGCCATCATCGCGCGCGACATGGGCCTGCCGATCGCGCGGATCGTGCTCGCGACGAACGCGAACCGCGTGCTGCCCGACTTCCTCGAGACCGGCCACTACGAACCGCGCGCGAGCCGCGCGACGCTCGCGAACGCGATGGACGTCGGCGCGCCGAGCAACATCGAGCGCCTGCGCGCGTGGTGGCCCGACGTGGGCGATTTGCACGAGTTCCTCGAGGCCGACTCGGTCGACGACAAGGCGATTCGCGCCCGCATTCGCTCGACGTACTCCGCGCAAGGAGTCGTCGTGTGCCCGCACACGGCGTGCGGACAGGAAGTCGCGGCCCGACTGCGCTCGCGCGGCGAACGCGGTCCGATCGTCGTGGCCGCGACCGCGCACCCGGCGAAGTTCGAGAGCGTCGTCGAACCGCTCGTGAAGCGCGTCGTCGAGGCGCCGGAGTCGCTCGCCGCGATCCTCGCGCGCCCATCGTCGGCGATCCCGCTGCCCGCACGCGAGGACGCTCTCGCCGCGGTCCTGCGCGAGGCTCTCTGAACCAGCTCAGTGGAATGATGCCGCAGTTCGCGACATAACTGACTGGAGGAACGTGAACACGTCGCGCGCGATGCAGATCCGGACGAGTCTCCGCTCGTCGAACTCGACGACGACGTAGACGTCGCGCCGCACGCCCATCCAGCCGTAGTCGCGGCGCTCTGGGATCGTGCCGCGCGCGGACCGCAGTCCGAACCTGGTGGCCGCGACCGCGCACCCAGCGAAGTTCGACAGCGTCGTCGAGGCGCCGCAGTCGCCGGCGGAACGGCTCGCGCGTGCCGTCGCAGTCTCTCGGGACAAGACGTTGGCCGCAGGGCGCATGCCCTACGGCCAGTTCGTCACAGCCAGGCTGAGAACCCGTCGACAAAAGTTGACGGGTCCACGCGCCTCACGGAGTCCAGCTGATCGCTGTGCCGTTCGTCAGGTTGAACGTCGACGCCGTGCAGAACGACGCCGCGTTGCGGTACCAAGCCTGGTAAGTGCGATTCCCGCCGCCCGCTCCGACGGCGCCCTGGACCGAGATCGGGAGATCGGTGCCGATGGGATAGCTCGACGTGCCTGCTGCGTTGCTCTTGATCCCAAGACGCGTGACGGATCCGCCGGCGCATCGCAGTCCGTCTCCGAACGCCGTTCCGGCGAGTTGCGTCGTGCCCTGGAAGTAGAGGCAAGCCGAGTTCGGCATTCCGCTGCCGGTGAGCACGACGGAGTCGGCCGAGACGCTCGCGGTACCAGTCGCGCCGAGATACGCGCCCGCGGCGATCACCGAGTTCGCGCAACCGCTGCCGGGCGCACCGGAGTTACCGCACGGGCACGCCACGCCCGATCCGTCACCGAAGCAGAAGTCGATGCCCGGCAGGTGGTCGCCGACGCGGATCGAGAGCGAGTCGTCGGACGTGTCGAGCTCGGGCAGGCTGCCGGCGCTCGGCGTGAACCCGATGTCGATGACGTCGCCCGGCCCGACCACCATGTCGAAGGTCCAGGGCGACTCCCAGCCCGACCAGCAGCGGCAGCCCCACGCGGCCACGTAGTTGCCGGAGCAATACGCATTGTTGTTCACGTACAGCCCGTTCGACTCCTCGTACCAGACGTTGCAATTGTTTTCGGGGCAACCCGCCGTCGGGAAGCACGCGATGATCTCCGCCACGCCGGCCACGGCGTTGAGAGTTTTGGCGAGGAACGGCATCCCATTCAGCGAGACCACGACATCCACGCCCAGGTTCGTCGGGACTGGCGCGTTCGGCCCGCTCATCAGCGCGAGGTCGAAGGAGACTCGCGCGAACCCGGGCGGCGTGCCCGGAGGGTGGACGATGTGGATGTCGCTGATGCGACGATCCCACTCGGGACCCTGTGCGGACGCGCGGTCCGAGACGAAAACGAGGGCGGCGAGCGCGAGGACGGCGGAGGCGAGTTTCGAAAACATGGAATTCCTGCCTTTGGACTGCGGTGTTCGAGCGGGCGCCGCATCGGAGCTGCTGCCCTTCACTCCGGACTTGGCCCGGCGAACCGTGCAGTGGACACGGATCCATGGATTCGGGCGGAAACCGCGAGTCCGGATCGCTCGCGACCTGAGGGGGCGGACGTGGTCGCTCGCCTTGCACTGGCGGCGGAGTGCGCGGCACATCTACGGTTGGATAGCGAAGAATCACGCCGAAACCGTTGCGACCGTACAGCTTCGGCTGCGTCCACTGGAGGTAGTGCCGTGATTCGACGACCCGCGACGCGCTGCGACGCACAACCAGAATCCTCCGCGCGATCCTGGGGGCACGACTCCAAGCCATGCACGACTCGGTATCCACGCCCGACCCGGACCCGCCGCAGTCGAGCATCGTCCTCTACCCGACCGAGGGCGGCCGAACGCGCATGCAGTGCCGCTTGGAGGCTGAGACCAACGGGTTGACGCAGGCGCTGATCGCCGAGCCGTTCCAGAAAGACGTCCGTACGATCAACGAGCACCTCGTCAACGTCTTCGAGGAGGGCGAGCTGACCCGTGAGGCACCTATCCGGAAATTCCGGATAGGTCGCCGTGAAGCGGCCTGCGGGGTCGCCCGCGAGATCGAGCGCTACAGCCTCCCCGCGATCTTGGCCGTCGTCTACCGAGTCCGTAGCCCGCGCGGCACCCAGTTCCGCGAGTGGGCGACCGCGCGCTGGAGCGACGGCGAGCGCCTGAAGAACACGCTGGTCAAGGGCACACGGACTACTTCGACGAGCTGCTCGAGCGTATCCGCGACATCCGCGCGAGCGAGCGGCGTGTGTGCTCATTCAGAAGTACCTCTACCAGCACCACGCGGTCGCCTGACGAGGCCCGGTTGACGGCAGTCGAAGTTCGGTCACCACGCAAGCGGTTTGGATCGCGCTATTCGGGAGACCAAGCCCTGCAGTTCCTGCGAGGGTCGCGCGCGAGCGAGATGGAGTGCCCCTCAGCCGCCCGTGTACCCGCAGACGCCCATGCGCGGCGAGTTGACGACCGGCAGATACGCGTCTTCGTCGGCGTGCTCGTGTGCGCGAGCGTGCGCGGTGCAAAGCACGCAGTGATCGTGCTTCACGCAGAACGGGCCGACGAACAGCGCGGGCTTCGAGCACTTCACGCACTTCCAGGTCGGTGCATCGTTCCGCGCCAGCAGTCGGATGGCGGCACGACCCGGCGCGCCGAGACGCGTGCCGACGATCTGCGCGCGCAGGGTCGTCGTCGAGCCGAAGTCGTACTCGTAGTACAGGGGCTGGCGGCCGGCACGCGTGAGAAAGTCGACCTCGGAACCCATCGGGACTTCGTCGCGCCCCAAGTGGAACGCGCTCATGTGGCCGCAGCATTCCAGCCAGACCTCGCGCAGAAGCCCGTCCAACTTCACGAGCTTCGCCTTCGTGCGAACTTCGAGCAGAAGCCAGTACCGCGGATCCAACTCGTCTTCGAAACGCATCCGGATCAGGATCTGCGAGGCACCTTTGCCGTCGTGAGCCGGCGCGCAGGTGTCCAGGTGAGCGGCCATTCGCGTCGCGGTCTCGCGCTGGCCGCACAATTGACAAGTACCGCTCCGGATCGATTGCTTCGTGCTCATGGTCATCGCGGTGGCGATGTCGTCATCTTAGAGGACGAGCTGTGTCTGGCCCAGCCAACCCGATCGACGCCGGTAGATGTGGCCCATGACTCGCCACTCAGAAACGCCCTTCGAGCGACTCGCCACCCTAGATTGGCGCAACGTTCATTCTGGAATTCACCATTGCTGGCGACGGGGCGCTGCGCTCGAGGCCGGCGTCTGATCGATCGCGCCGAGCGCGATCAGGTCCCCGCAGCCGTCGCCGGTGCGAGCACGATCGGGATCGGCTCGACCTCGACGCGCCAGTCCCAACCGGGCTGCAAATGCAGATCACCGGTCGGCAAGTCGACGAACGACGTGTAGCTGCTGTCGGGGCAGAATCCGGCGCCGAGCAAGGAGCGCAGGTCGACGCGCTGCTCGCGCTCGATGTCGCCGCGCGCATTGCGAATCACGACGCGCACACGGGCGCCGTTCGTCGTCCCCGACGTCGTGTTCACCCAGGTGAAGAGCGTGTGGAAGTGCTCCAGACCGAGTCGCCCGCCGAGCTCGGCCTCGTGGATCACGAGCGTTCCGATCCCCGGGTAGTCGAGCCTCACCGGCATCGCATTGCGCGCCAGGAACTCGGCCTGACTGGCCAGGAACTCGGACTGCGCGCGGTCGTGACGTTCGCCGAGTTCCTGGATCTCGCGACGCTCCTGTTCACGGGATCCGGCGCAGGCGACGGTCGAGGCGCCGAGCACGAGGGACAAGAAGAGAGTGCGGCGGGGTGAGGGGAGCATGAGTGGTGGGCGACGCCTCCGCCGCATATCTTCCCACGAGCGCTCGAGTGACCGCGCCGAGCGGTGGTCTTTCTCGGAAAGTCCGAAGCCAGACTCCGAGTCCCGTGGACCCTTGGGATCACGTCCGAGGCGATGGAGGAATCGCTCCAGTGCGTAGAGCGCGAGCAGCGTCTGGTAATCGTCGCCGCGCGCCTTCGCTCGGTTCAAGATGCGCGCCAGGACGGACACGCCGGGAGATTCTCTTTCCGCGCCTTCAAGCGATCGAATCCAGGTAGGGCTGCATGACGCGGCTCACGCGACAGATGCGCGCGAATCGCACGAGCTCGTTCGCGCCGCCACGATGACGTCGCGTGTAGTCACGGAGCGCCTCGACGGCCACGTCGATGCCGATCCGGTTCCGGTACTTGAAGCAATCGGCCACCGTCTTCGCGGCCGAGTACACGCGTACGTTCACTCCTTCGATCTCGTGAACTTCGATGCCCTCCGAGAGCGCCTCACCGGAAGAACGGGCCACGACGAGGCGCGGGTAGTCGAGCTTGGGCTTCCGCGCCTTCTCCGACAGCATGATCCAGACCTCGGAAGGTGCCTGCGTAGTCAGGTCGTGGAATCGGAGCGCCGAGAGCAGGCAGAGGACGGAACTGGGCACCCGGCGGGCGACCTGAGCGAGGACGTGCTGCGTGCTGTACTCGTGGTCCGCGAGCACATAGAGGCCGCGGGCCTGCCGCTCGATCCGTCCCTTCCGCACGAGTCGGTAGAGCGCGGCGCGCGGAATGCCCAGCTCCGCCAGGTCGGACGGACGCAGCAGCCCCCTCCGCTGGACGGCGGCGAGAGTTCGCATCTCGAGCGGGGAGGTCGGAGGGCCAGGAGACATAACGTCGGGGACTCTATCGACTCCCCGACGTTTTGTTCCGAGCAGCAAGCCCACATCGCCCACTCGGGATCCTCGGGAGGTCCAGTCCCCGCAGGTCCCTGGTCGACGCACGAGCCATCCCGGAAGCGCCCACACTCGACCTCGTTGCTATCCTCCCCCGCCTAGAAGACCGGGACGCGCCCCCCAACGCTTCCAGGCCACATTTCGACGCCCACCATGCGCGACCCGGAACCGACCCCGAACCCCGCCAGCCTGGCCTTCGCCGAGGACCTTTTCGTGTCCTGGCAGCAGGACCCCGCCTCGGTCTCGCCCGATTGGCGAGCCTATTTCGAGAGCCTGCCCGGCGCCCGCAAGGACACGGCGCGCCAGGGACCGAGCTTTCGCGCGGCGTCGATCTTCAACCCGCCCGAGATCCAGCGCCCGGGGCCGAACGGGAACGGGAAGTCGCACGCGATGCTCGCGCCGGGCGAGGTCGCGGCACAACAGGACAAGGTCGATCAGCTCGTCCGCGCCTACCGCACACGCGGCCACCTCGTCGCGAAGATCGATCCGCTCGAGCGACCGCGACCGGAGTTGTCCGAGCTCGACCCCGCGTCGTACGGCTTCAGCGAGGCCGACCTCGACCGCCGCTTCTCGACCAGCGAGCTCTTCGGTCCGCCCACGATGACGCTGCGCCAGATCCTGGAGAAGCTGCGCGCGACGTATTGCCGCTCGATCGGCGTGCAGTACATGCACATCGACGACATGGTGCGCTCGAACTGGCTGCGCGAGCGCCTGGAGGGGTCGGAGAACCGCCTCGAGATGTCGCGCGAGGAACAGCTGCGCATCCTGACGAAGCTGACCGAGTCGACGCTCTTCGAGGAGTTCATCCAGAAGAAGTTCCTCGGCGCGAAGAGCTTCTCGCTCGAGGGCGCGGAGAGCTTGATCCCGCTGCTCGATCGCGCGATCGAGCGCGCGGCCGGACAAGGCATCACCGACGTCGTGATCGGCATGGCGCACCGCGGGCGCCTCAACGTGCTCGCGAACATCCTCCACAAGGGCGCGCGGCAGATCTTCCGCGAGTTCGCCGACGTCGACCACGCGCTGTACCGCATGGGCGGCGACGTGAAGTACCACATGGGGTACTCGAGCGAGTACGAGACCGCTTCCGGTGCGAAGCTCGCGATCTCCTTGTGCTTCAACCCGAGTCACCTCGAGTTCGTCGACCCCGTGGCGATGGGCCGCGTGCGCGCGCGCGACGACGTCGAACGCGTGCGCGAGGGCGGCGTGCCCTCCAGCTTGACGCTGTTGATCCACGGCGACGCGGCGTTCGCTGGCCAAGGCGTCGTGCAGGAGACGCTCAACATGTCGCAACTGCCGGGCTACAACGTCGGCGGCACGATCCACGTCATCGTGAACAACCAAGTCGGGTTCACGACGGATCCGCAGGACGGACGCAGCACGACGTATGCGACGGACGTCGCGCGCATGCTGCAGTGCCCGATCCTGCACGTGAACGGTGAGGACCCCGAGGCGGTCGCGCAGACGATTCGCCTCGCGATGGACTTCCGCAAGACGTGGCGCAGCGACGTCATCGTCGACATGTACGCCTATCGGCGTCGCGGTCACAACGAGGGCGACGAACCGAGCTTCACGCAGCCTTTGATGTACGAGACGATCCGTGCGCGCAAGACGGTGCGCGAAGGCTACCTGGACCACTTGCTGCAGCTCGGTGGCGTGACGCGCGCCGACGCGGACGCGATCGAGGAGCAGTGCCGCGCCCGACTCGAGGCCGAACTCGACGCTTCGAAGTCGAAGGACTACGTCTACCAGAGTTCGAAGCTCGGGCCCGAGTGGTCGAACTACAAGGGCGGTCGCGACGCGGATGCACCCGATGCGCCGACGGTTTTCCCGAAGGAGCGCCTGCAGAAGCTGCTCACGGCGACGACGCAGGTTCCCGCGGGATTCACGGTGCATCCGAAGATCGTCTCGATCCTCGAGCGCCGCGCGGAGATGGCGCGCGGTGAGAAGCCGCTCGATTGGGCCGCGGGCGAAGCCGCCGCGTTCGCGACGCTCGCGGTGCAAGGCGCGCGCATCCGTCTCTCGGGTCAAGACTCCGAGCGCGGCACGTTCAGCCATCGCCACACCGTCCTGCACGACGTCGTGACGGGCAAGACACACATGCCGCTCGCGCACATCGATCCGGCGCAAGCGCCCATCGAGATCTGGAACAGCCCGCTGTCCGAGACCGGCGTGATGGGCTTCGAGTACGGCTACACGCTCGAAGCACCCGGAGCGCTCGTCCTGTGGGAGGCGCAGTTCGGCGACTTCGTGAACGCCGCGCAGGTCATCGTCGATCAGTTCCTCGTCAGCGCCGAAGAGAAGTGGAAGCGGCTCTCGGGACTCGTGCTGCTGCTGCCCCACGGGTTCGAAGGCCAAGGACCGGAGCACTCGAGCGCGCGCCTCGAACGATTCCTGCAACTGTGCGCCGACGACAACATCCAAGTCGCGAACGTCACGACGCCCGCGCAGCTCTTCCACATGCTGCGGCGCCAAGTGCTCCGTCCCTGGCGCAAGCCGCTCATCGTCATGACGCCGAAGAGCTTGCTGCGCCATCCGCGCGCGGTCTCGTCGATCGACGAACTCAGCGACGGACGCTTCCATCGCATCCTCGCCGACGTCGCGCCGAAAGGTGCGAAGGCGCGCGAGAAGGTGTCGCGCGTGCTGCTCTGCTCGGGCAAGGTCTACTACGACCTGGAGGACGAGCGCGAGAAGCGCAAAGTCGACGACGTCGCCATCCTCCGTTTCGAACAGCTCCATCCGCTGCAAGAGCGCGACGTCGAGGTGGCGCTCAGCACCTACGGCAAGGACGTGCCCGTGATCTGGGTGCAAGAAGAGCCGGCGAACATGGGCGCGTGGCACCATCTGCTCGTGCGCTTCGGCGGAAGAATCGCCGGGCGTCCGAAGAATCGCCGGGCGTCCGTTCAGCGCGTCGACGCGCGCCGCCGCCGCGTCGCCCGCGACGGGCTCGCCCACGAGCCACAAAATCGAACAACAAGAAGTCCTCGACCGCGCGTTCGGACGCGCGTGATCCCGCACACGAAGGAACGCAGCATGGCCGTCACCGAACTCAAGGTCCCCTCCGTCGGCGAATCGATCACCGAAGTGCAAATCGGCGACTGGCTGGTCGGCGAAGGCGCGAGCGCGGGCAAGGACGCCGCAGTCGTCGTCATCGAGACGGACAAGGTGACCGTCGAGTTGCCCGCGCCAATCGCGGGCAAGGTGACGAAGATCCTCAAAAAGAAGGGCGAAAAGGCCCTCGTCGGTGAGGTCATCGGGCACATGGAAGCCGGTGCCGCGTCGTCGAGCACGCAGCCGGCCGCGCCGCCGAAGGGCGATGGGAAGTCGGCCGCGCCGAAGTCTGCGCCCGAGACGGTCGAAGCCGCTCCGGTCGCGGCGAAGTCCGCGTCTGCCGCTCGCGAAACCGTGGTCATGCCCGCCGCCGCGCGCGCACTCGCGACCGGAGGCGTCGACCCCGCGGCCGTGACGCCGACGGGTCCGGGCGGACGCATGCTCAAGGAAGACGTGCAACGCACGGCCAGCGCGCCGAAAGCGGCCGCACCTGCTCCGACCGCCGCGAAGTCGACCGGCGGCGCGCGCGAAGAAGAGATCGTCCCGATGACGCCGCTGCGCCGTCGGATCGCCGAGCGACTCGTCGAAGCGCAAAGCACCGCCGCGCTGCTCACGACGTTCAACGAGATCGACATGACCGCGGTCATGGCGCTGCGCAACGAGCACAAGGACGCCTTCCTCGAGAAGCACGGCACGAAGCTCGGCTTCATGTCGTTCTTCGTGAAGGCCTCGATCGAAGCGCTGAAGCTCATCCCGGGCGTGAACGCCGAACTGCGCGGCGACGCGATCGTCTACCGCAACTACTACGACATCGGCGTCGCGGTCGGCGGCGGCAAGGGCCTCGTCGTGCCGATCCTGCGAAACGCCGAGCGCATGAGTTTCGCCGAAATCGAGGCCGGAATCGGCGAACTCGCGAAGCGCGCGCAAGCGAACAAGCTGACGCTCGAGGAACTCACCGGCGGCACGTTCACGATCAGCAACGGCGGCATCTACGGCTCGCTGCTCAGCACGCCAATCGTGAACCCGCCGCAATCCGGCATCCTCGGCCTGCACGCGATCCAGGATCGCCCGGTCGCGCGCGACGGTCAGGTCGTGATTCGCCCGATGATGTACGTCGCGGTGACGTACGACCACCGCCTGGTCGACGGCCGCGAAGCCGTGACGTTCCTGAAGCGCATCAAGGAGTGCCTGGAAACTCCGGCACGGATGCTGCTCGAAGTCTGACCCGTTGACATCGGTGTCAGTTGAATCCGTCCACCTTCCGCGCGCGGTGACCGGTGGACGGATTCAACTGACACCGATATCAACAGGCGCGCACGACCGGTCCAAGGGATTCGCCATGCCTCCCGCCACCCACACGATCCGGCTCCATCGCGTCCTCACGGCTCCGCCCGAGCGCGTCTATCGCGCCTTCATCGACCCTGCCGCCATGGTGAGGTGGCTGCCGCCGCACGGGTTCACCGGCACGATCCACTCGATGGACGCGCGCGTCGGCGGCGGCTATCGCATGTCGTTCACGAACTTCGCCAACGGCGGTTCGCACTCGTTCGGCGGCAAGTACGTCGAGATGGTGCCGGGTGAGCGTCTGCGCTACACGGACGAGTTCGAGGACCCGAACCTGCCGGGCGAGATGAGCGTGACGATCGTGCTGAAGAAGGTCTCGGTCGGCACGGACATCTCGATCGTGCAAGAAGGCGTGCCGGGCGTCATCCCCGCCGAAGCCTGCTACCTCGGTTGGCAGGAGTCGCTCGGGATGCTCGCGAACCTCGTCGAAGCCGACATCCCTGCTGGGACCTGATGGAAGAGCGTTCGCCGCGCCGAGATCGCGCTCGATCATGGCCACAGGACGACGGACACGGAATCCGTCCGCCCGGCGTCGTTCAGCGGCGAACTCCGGGTCGCGGGCATGCATCCGCCGGCCGCGAACTACGCTTCGGACACCGTCCCCGTCTTGCGCCGACGAACCCGCTGACGATCACGTGGTTCATCTGATCTGCACGCACCAGTCGACCCACGTCGACGTCCTGGCGCGCTATCCACTCGCTGCGTCGCGACTACGGACAGGACGCCGCATTCACGTTCCGACGCCAATCCCGCACCACGAGATGCTCGACGCGCGGCACGCGCACGAAGTGGTAGGGCTGCGTGATGACGAAGAGCACGTTGCACCCAGCACCCGGCGCGTTCTCGAGCGTGGAGACGTCGAGCGCGGCGACGGACAAATCGAGCCCGCGAATCACGAATTGGTGCCCACCGGTGGACCGCCGGCCCGCGAACACGGCCACGACCATTTCCTGGCTGAAATTGACGGTCGGCAACGGCGTGCGGGGAATGGCGCCGTCGTGCAAGTCCCACAGCGCGGCCCACTGCGCAGCGTCGCGCGCGATCTCGAAGCCGCCCTCGTTCGTCCATCCGAGCGGGTGGCTGCTGTAGACGCCGCTCTCGATCGTCGACGCGCCGAGTAGCGGCTCAGGCGGGCCGAACACCACTTGGATCGCGTCGGTCAAGTCGAAGCTCGGCCCCGAGCGGAACCAGAACTGGTACGTCCAAGCGGAGCCGGGCGTGATCATGCTCGCGGCGCTCCCTGCGTCGGTGTAGTCGAGCGCGAGCGACGCCTGTCCGGCGACGGACGTGACGGCACCGAGGCGGAAGATCGGCCCCGCAACGCAGCGGAAACCCTGACCGAAAGGGATCGCCGGCGTGATTCCGGAGCCCATGAGGAACACACCCGTCGCGCCGGTCGGAACGTTCCTCGCGCGCAGCACGAAGTCGCCCATCCCGCTTTGCGCGGTGAAGCTCGCGCTGCCCGAGGCGGAGAGTCGAGCACCGGCCGCACCGGGCGTGCAGTAGTGGAGCACTCCTCCCTGCGCGGATGCGGTCGCGGAGAGAGTGAGAGTGGCGAGGAGCAAGCGGGCTGCGATCATGACGGTCTCCGTGTTCGAGCAGTGGATCGGACACCTCGCGCTCAGCAAGGCACGTTCCATCCTGCCGCGACCGAGCCCGCGCGGATCGCCACTCATGGTTCGATGTGGGTTCGACGTGGCGCCGGCTTCACTCACGACGCTGGCGAAGCACACGACGCGCGTCCCTGCTACGCGGAAGTTTGCGAGTGTGTCGCGGGCCACGTGCTTCAGCGTGCGGCCACCGCGCGGTCGGCCGTGCGACTGCGCGCAGCATACGGAGTCAGGCTCCCCTCCGCCGTTCTCACCACACGACGCACAGAACCCGGAGTCACTCGCGAGCACGAGCGGAGCCGACTTCGATGTTGTGCACCCCGGCACATGGGTACCACCTTTGACCGGGCACCTGGGTAACACTCTGCCGCGCTACCTGGAGCTGCCCGAATCTGCCGCGACGCCCGGGCATTGGGACCACGTCCTTTACTGCTCCTTCCTCGCCGCGGCCTGTTCGAGGCGAACCACGAGGCGCAGCGACCTGTCCGGGGAGCCACCGTTGCCGCGGGGTCGCGCGTTCCTGTCCTCTGCGCCGCGGCGCGCGCGCTCGGCCGCCCCACCACCCCCATGATCACGATCCAAGCCCTGCTCCTCGCCGCTCCCGGCCTCCTCGCCAGCGGCCCCGACCGTGTCACGCTCCAGGACGGCAAAGTCCTCGAGGGGCGCGTCGTCCACGAGGGTCGGGACTCGATCGTTCTGCGCCAGGGCACCAAGGACGAGACGATCGCGCGCACGAAACTCCAGGGGATCGTGTCGCTCGAGCGCAGCTTGGCGACAGTGCTGGAGAAGTGCTGGAGCGCGACTTCACCGCCGACAGCGCTTCGACCTACGCGACGATGGCCGTCGACTGCCGCAACGTCGGACTCGCGGCCGAAGCGCGCAACTTGTGGCTGCGCGTGCTGCTGCTCGAGCCGGCGAACGAGCTCGCACGCAAAGCGCTCGAGGTCCGCGGCGCCAAGGACGACCCGACCGTCCACCTCGGCAAGGAACACTTGAAGCTCAGCACGTTGGGCGAGACGCAGGCCAAGTGGTCGAACGCGTACCAACTCGTGACCACGCACTTCGAGTCGAAGACGGACGTTGCGCTGAAGCGCGCGCTCGACGTCGGCATCGGACTCGAGCGCTTCCACAAGACGTTCTACGACCTGCTCCAAGAACCGCTCGGGTTGTACGTCTTCGACGAGAAGCAACTGCCCGAGATCCGCGTCTACGGAACGGCCTCGTCGTATCCGGCGCCGCCCACGCCCGGCGATCGCGTCTGGTACGGCGAAGGCGAGAACTGCCTGCACGCGCTGGCCGACGAACCTGTCCATTTGCCCGAGGTCGTGTCCGTGCTCGCGCGGCAGATGCTCTTCACCGCGCTGCGTCGAAGCGAGGGTCCGACGGCGAACCTCTCGCCGTGGGTCGCGAGCGGCATCGAGGACTACTTCGCCTGGACCGTTCCGCAGAAGCTCGGCGGCGAGTGGCCCAGTCCGGCCACGCCGGTCAAGGAACTCTTCGTGAGCGCGAACGGCACGGACGTCACGTTCGAGCGCCTTTTCCGCGGCGCGCGTGACGATTTCACCAACTCGAAAGACGCGGCGCAGATGTCGGCGTGTGCGTACACGCTCGTGCATTTCCTCGCGCATGGTGAAGACGGCGCGTTGCGACCGGGCTTCGGCAAGTTCATTCGCGAGGGTGCGAAGGGCAAGCTCTCGCTCGAGGCTTTGACGGACGCGGTCGAGCGCAAGCCCGATGCGATCGAAGCGTCGTGGCGTGAGCACGTGAAGAAGCACGCGCAGTAGCGCGCTCGCGGGCTCGGACGACGTCGAGCGACTGGGAGAATTCCGTTCGCGGGGGGACCGTCGACGAGGTTCTCGCGCGTGGGCGGGGCCGGTCGCACAGCGCGCTCGAGGCGCCCGCTCGGAGGATCCGTTGGACGCTGTCCGCTCGCTGATGAAGTGTGCAACGAAGCGCACGAGTTCAGCCGACCGCAACGGGTAGCGAAGCAGACTGTTGCGGGTCGACTCGAGCGCGATGTCGCGCCTACTTTCTACGGCGCCGAACATCGTTGTCGAAGCAGAGGCTGCGGTCCCACCGACATCCACGATCCGGGACAGGCTCGCGTGCACGTTTCGCCACGCGTTTCAGAGGAACCACGGCACCGCGACCGCATTCGTCAGGTTGAAAGTCGCCGGGCCGCAGAACGTCGCGTTGTTGCGGTACAGCGCTTGGTAGTAGCGCGTGACGCTGCCCGACGCCGGAATGCCGCCCTGCACCGAGATGCGCGGGTCCGCTCCCGACGGGTACTGCGACAGTCCCGCGCTCGAGAGTTTCGTTCCTAGTCGCACGATCGTGCCGCTCGTGCAGCGCAAGCCGTCTCCGAACCGAGCGCCGAGCCCGCTGTTCACTTGCAGCGTGCCTTGGAAGTAGAGGATCGGTGCACTGCCCGTTCCCGCTCCGTGCAGGACGAACGTGTCGTCGGAAACTCTCGGGGATCCGCTCCACGAGAGGCGTGCGCCCAGCGGATCCAGCGAACTCGCGCAGCCGCGTCCTACACCGCCGCTGTTGCCGCATGGGCACGCCGTCCCGGATCCATCACCGAAGCAGAACGCCGTGATCGGATGCGGCGTGAATTGGTAGGTCAGCGTGAGCGCCACCCGCACCGTCTGCGTGACCTGTGCAACGATTCCGCTCGACCACGACGACGCGTCCACCGCAGTAACGGGCAGATCGATCGTGCCCGGGCCCGTGAACAAGGCGAGGAAACTCGCGGGCGGAGGGTAGGTCGTCGAGACCGAGTCCGTCGCGGAGATGCCCGTGTGCGTGAGGCCGGAATTGCCGACGAACTCGACTGTCCCGTCGAACGCGCCGAGCGTGTCGTCGAAGATCGCCAGCGGCGTCGGTCAGACCAGGACCGTCGTGTCAGGGAAAGTCACGGCGACGTCGGCCGAGAACGTCGCGTGCGACGAGACGGGCGACGGACCCATGTTCTCGAGCGCGAGCGAGCCCTCGGCCGTGGGCGTGAGTGTGATCGTGATCGACTCGGGCGTTCCGTTGGACGGATCCCACTTCGGGACAGTCACCGACCTCGCCCAGTTCGTCGGCGCCGCACTGAGAACGACGCTGAACGAGTGCGTTTCGGCGTGTGCCGACGCTGCGATCAGAATGCACGCGAGACTGCTCGAAATGCGCATGACGGACCTTTCGTCCTCGGTGTGTGCGGGCTGGGAAAACCGGCGGAGCCGACGCGAGTCTACGCTCGGACGATCTCGACGGCGGCAGACCGAGCACGAGCCTCGGGCGGACCATTCCGCGTTCGGGAGCGAGGACGAGGCTCGAGCCAACCCATCCGTGGACGGGCGCGAGCGACTCTGATCTCGCTGCACGCCGCACTGAGGTCGGCCGCCTCGCGGGTCATCCTCCTCGCAAGTGAACGGATTCCGCGCGCCCAGGTCGGCGGCTCTCGTCGTAATCTGAAGTCACGCATGAACGCAGAGCGCGAACTCGGTCCGCAACCCCTCCTCGAGGTCCTCGCGAAGCACGGACTCTCCGCGACCGACCTGGTCGAAGCATCGAGCGAGCAGCTCACGCACAAGATGGTCGCGCGCGCGGTCAAGGGGCGACGGTTGACGACCAATGCGATGGGCAAGGTCGTGCGCGCGCTGAACAAGAGCGCGACGAGCGCCTACACCGAAGCCGATCTGTTCTCGTACTCGCCCGTGCGCAGATCCGCCGCTGACGAGTAGTTTCGCCGGCGAATCCGGCGGTCCGCGTGCAGAGACGCGGGCTTCGCAGAGCCTCCGGCTGGAGCCCGTCGCGGGTCGGCACGCGAGCCCGTAGGCTGTTGCGCCCGAAGTCCGGCCCAACCAGGGCCCTAGCACAGCAACGCGCCTCCATGCCTCAACACGACGTCGTCATCCTCGGCGCCGGCCCCGGCGGTTATGTCGCGGCCATCCGCGCGGCTCAGCTCGGTCTCGACGTCGCATGCGTCGAAAAGGAGAAGGCGCTCGGCGGCACGTGCCTGCGCATCGGCTGCATCCCGAGCAAGGCGCTGCTCGAGTCGAGTGATCTCTTCCACGAGGCGAAGGACGGTTTCGCGCGGCACGGCATCCTGTTCGAGAGCGTGCGCGCCGATCTGGCCGCGATGCTGAAGCGCAAGGACGAGGTCGTGAAGGCGAACACGAGCGGCGTCGACTACCTGTTCAAGAAGAACAAGGTGACGCGCTATCTCGGCCACGGACGGCTCGCGGGGCCCGGCAAGGTCGTCGTCGAAGGCGCGGAGAAGGTCGAGATCGCTGCGAAACACGTGATCATTGCCACGGGAAGCGTTTCGTCGCCGCTCAAGGGCGTCGAACTCGACGGCGACGTCATCGGCACGAGCACCGAAGCGCTGACGTGGCCCGGCGTTCCGAAGCACCTCGTCGTCATCGGCGCGGGCGCTATCGGGCTCGAGATGGGATCAGTGTGGTTGCGCCTCGGCGCGAAGGTCACCGTGCTCGAGTACGCGGACCGCATCCTGCCCGGCATGGACGCGGAGATTTCGGCGGAGGCGCTGAAGATCCTGAAAAAGCAGGGCTTTTCGTTCCGTCTCGGCGTGCGCGTCACCGGTGCGAAGCGCAAGGGCGCGGGCGCCGTCGTCACGATCGACGGCGCGGATCCGGTCGAGTGCGATCGCGTGCTCTTGTCCGTCGGTCGCAAGCCGTACACGGAGAACTTGGGCCTGGAGACGGTCGGCCTCGCGCTCGACGAGCGCGGTCGCGTGCCCGTGGACGATCACTTCGCGACGAGCGCGAAGGGCGTTTATGCGATCGGCGACGTCATTCGCGGCCCGATGCTCGCGCACAAAGCCGAGGACGAGGGCGTCGCGGTCGCCGAGTTCTTGGCCACGGGTCACGGCCACGTGAATTACGACGCGATTCCGAACGTCGTCTACACGGCGCCCGAGATCGCGTCCGTCGGCAAGACCGAAGAGGAGCTCAAAGCGTCCGGCGTTCCGTTCAAGAAGGGCTCGTTCCCCTTCATGGCGAACGGTCGCGCGCGCGCGCTCGGTCATATGGACGGCAAGGTCAAGATCCTGGCGCATGCGGAGACGGATCGGATCCTCGGCGCGCACATCATCGGGCCGCGTGCCGGCGACTTGATCGCCGAGCTCGTAGCCGCGATCGAGTTCGGCGCGTCGAGCGAAGACGTCGCGCGCACGTGCCACGCCCACCCGACCTTGGCCGAGGCCGTGAAAGAAGCGGCGCTCGCCGTCGACGGCCGCGCCTTGCACATCTGAGGGGTCGTGAAGAGATCGATTCGACGGTCACCACGAAATGAGTGGCGTCGCTTCGCCACGCGAGAGCCCGTGAATTCTTCACGAGCTGTGAGCCCTTTCAGCCGGGATAGCCGCATTCGAACCGTCTGGCTGGAGGGCTGATCTTCGAAATCCATGCAACGATTCCGAGGTCCGCGCAGACTGGATCGGCCCAACCGACCCTGGCCTGGCGCTCGCGATGACCCGATTCACGACTGCGGTCCCCGTAGTGGGTAGACCGATCACGGACACGCTGATTCGTCGTGCGACCTTCGGGGCGGACGGGGAGATCGATCGAGCGGCTCGAGAACTCGGCTGGGACGCGTTCCTCGAACGCCAATTGCATCCGAGCGCGATCGACGACCAGGAGCTCGATCGGCGTCTCTGCTCCGAGTTCCCAGAGCTCCGGCTCTCGGCCAAGGAGGTGCTGAAGGCGTTCGAAGCTCCCGCTCGTCGGTCGCGCTCCTTGGTCTTACTGCGCGCGGTCTACTCGAAGCGTCAACTGTTCGAGCGTATGGTCGATTTCTGGAACGATCACTTCAGTATCGACGTGACAGCCGGGGAGTGCCGCGTCCTCAAGACAATCGAAGACAGCACGGCCATTCGTGCGCACGCCCTCGGCCGTTTCCGTGACCTGCTCGAAGCCGTCACGAAGAGCGCCGCGATGCTCGAGTACCTCGACAATCGCAAGAACCTGAAGGCAGCCCCGAACGAGAACTTCGCGCGCGAGCTCCTCGAGCTGCACACGTTGGGTGTCGGTGAGTACGACGAGAGCGACGTGCGCGACACCGCGCGCTGCTTCACGGGATGGACCATGGTTCCCCGGCAGGACTCGCGATTCGGAGACTTCGTGTTCGACGCAGCAGAGCACGACGAAAGCCCGAAGGTCGTCCTCGGGACGCCCATCCCAGCGAACGGCGGCGAGGCCGACGGTCAGTTGGTGCTCGACCTCGTCGCATGTCACCCTGCGACCGCCCAGCGCATCGCGCGCAAACTGTGCCAGCGGTTCATTTCCGAGTCTCCGCCGTGCGCAGTCGTGAAGGCTGTCGCGTTGGCTTTCACCAACTCCGACGGCGATCTGCGCGAGACTCTCCGGGTCCTGTTCCGGAGTGAGTACTTCACTCACGATCCGCTCGATCCAGTGGGCGAAACCGCAGCGGAACCGGCCGTATCCGTCAGCGAGATCGCACAACCAAAGTTCGTCCGACCCTTCCACCTGGTGGTCGCGCTCCTGCGCGCGACTCGCGCCAATATCGAGGACGCGGGTGGATTGATCGATGAACTTGCCGACCTAGGCGACGCGCCTTTCAGCTGGCCGACGCCCGACGGACCGCCCGACGATCGCGAATGGTGGGAGTCCTCGCTCCTCTCACGTTGGCGATTCGCCGAACGGTACGCGCGTCAGGAGATCGCTGGCGTGTCGTTCGACATCGGCGCACTCACCTTGGGCTCGACACCCGAGGGAATCGTCAATCGACTCGACGAGTGCCTCATGCACGGGCGCATGTCCGCGGTGGATCGTGCCGTGTTGCAGGCACGGGCGGAGGCACTGACGACTCTCGATGCGGGCGCGCTCGAACGGTTGCTGACGTTGGCCGCGTGTTCGCCGAGCTTCCAGGTGACCTGACGATGGCCACGAACCGCACAGATCATCCGCTGCAAGCCGCGGGCGCCGGGCTCTCGCGCCGCGAGTTCCTGTCGCGCGGCGCGGTGGCGACCACCGCCTTGACGGTTTCCGCGTGCTCGACACGTTCGAGCGCCGTCCGATCGATGACTCGCGGCGTCGAGCAGCGTCCGCAACGCGACGTGCTCGTCGTCGTCTTCCTGCGCGGCGGGATGGATGGGCTCTCACTGTGCGTTCCGTACGGCGAGGACGCGCTGTACACGCTGCGTCCGGAGCTCGCGATCCCGCCGCCAGGCTCCTCGCGAGGAGCGGTCGATCTCGACGGATTCTTCGCGCTCGCTCCCGCGGCCCGAGCGCTGTACGCACCGTTCCGCGCGGGAGAGCTCGCGATCGTCCAGGCTGTTGGCCTGCAGCACCCGACGCGCTCTCACTTCGATGCGATGCGGAACATGGAGTACGGATCTCTCGGCCGCGCTGCACACGGTTCCCGACCAGGCTGGATCGCACGGCTCCTGGCCGTGACCGAGCCGCGCGGTGATTCGATGCTGCGCGCGGTCGCCGTCGAGCGATTCCTGCCGGCCGCGCTCGCGGGATCGAGCGACGCACTGGCGATTTCCGACCCGCGCACGTTCACGGTTCTCGGGCGTGATCGGGAAGATCGGCGCGCACTCGCGGCGATGTACGACCACGAACGCGGCTTTGGGCGTGATGTCGCGCGCAACACGCTCAGGACCCTCGAGCAGATCGAGCGTACGCGCTTCGACGTCCGCGAGCCGCCCACCGGCGAGGCCTATCCCGACACAGAGTTCGGTCGCAAGCTCGCGCTCACTTCGGCCTGGATTCGCGCCGAAAACGACGTCGAGGTGCTGACCCTCGACTACGGTGGCTGGGATCATCACCGGAACCTCGGCGCGCAGGACGGAATGATGGCGATGCAGCTCGACGGGCTTGCGCGAGGACTCTCGGCGTTCGCGCGCGATCTCGGTCCCGACCTCGGCCGCGTAACGCTCGTCGCTTTCTCCGAGTTAGGACTCTCGGCGTTCGCGCGCGATCTCGGTCCCGACCTCGGCCGCGTCACGCTCGTCGCTTTCTCCGAGTTCGGTCGCCGCGCGGCCGAGAACGCGAGTGGCGGCCTCGATCACGGTCACGGCGGCACGATGCTCGTGCTCGGCGGCCACGTCAAGGGAGGCCGCGTGCACGGATGCTGGCCGACGCTCGGCGCCGACGCCCTCGACGACGGCGATCTGGCGATCACCACGGATGCCCGCGACGTGCTGGCCGAGATCGCCCTCGAACGATTCGGTGCGAGCGCACTCGGGAACGTCTTCCCGTCGTTCGAGCCGCGAACGTGCGGCGTCGTCTCGTGATCCGTGCCAGGACTGCGCTCCGTCACGTGTGCGCGGCGTCCGGGCCGCTCCGCGCGGGCACGGATCGCGTCCCCTGAAGGATCCACCAGACACTGAACGTGCCGATCGCGAGGACCATCTGCCCGATCACGAGCGAGTCCACGAGCGAACGCTGGATGCATAGGTCCGCTGCATCCGACTCGGACTGGAAGCCCGAGGGCCCCATGGGTTTCAACGTAACGCAGCGAGCGAAATCGGGCCCGACTCGTATCTGGGCAGCGTGGACGAGATCGGAGGATTCGCAGGCCGTATGGGCGAGATCCGCCGAGGCTCGTATCCTCTCGCCCCATGTTCCTCCTCGGTACCCTGCTCGCCTTCGCCACGATCCAGGATGCGGCGCCGGCTCCGCTGCTGACGATCTCGCCGCCCAACGTCGCGGCAAAATCGGGCGCGGTCGTCCCGATCGGCGTCTACTTCAGGAACGGCGGGACGGAGCCGCTCGACGTGGTCGCGCCGGAGCGGATCGACGCCGAGATCGTCACGCCGAATGCACGCTCGGCGGCGGAGCTCGTGCGCACGGACGCGGCGATCGTGGACAAGCGTCTCGCGCCCGGCGAAATCCACTTCGTCGAGTACACGCTCGATCTGCCCGATGAAATCGCGGGGCGCGTGGTCGTCCAACTCGTACGTCTCGGCGCAGCGCCGGCCGTGATCGACGTCGAGGAACCCGCCAAGCCGGACGAAGCGCCAGCGGCCGCGGCGCAAGATCCGGGCGACGGTCCGGTCGATCCGGCGGCCGCACCCGAAGCGCCTTCACCGTTCCGCTTCACGGAAGCCGCCTGGCAGCGCTTCCGCGCCCACGAGCCGGTGTATTTCCTCGGCGGCACCGACCGACCGAACGTGCGCTACCAGTTCAGCTTCGCGTACCAGTTCTTCAATCCCGAGGGGCCGTGGGCTTCGGACGTCCCGTTCATCTCGGGCCTGTTCCTCGGGTACACGCAGACCAGCCTGTGGGATCTCGAAGGCGACTCGAAACCGTTCACCGACACGAATTACCGGCCGGGAATCGGGTGGTCGAAGGACAGCCTCGACTGGTTGAAGCTGCCCGGCATTGCGCAAACAGGATTCCAATTCGGCGTTCAGCACGAATCGAATGGAAGCGACGCAGACGAATCACGCTCGATCAACATCGCTTATGTGCGACCTGTCCTTCACTTCGGCGACCCGCAGGGGTTCGAGGCGCAGGTCGCGCCCAAAATCTACTTCTACCTCCCCGACCGCGAGGACAACCCCGACATCAGCGAGTATCGCGGCTACTGCGACCTGCGCGTCACCGCCGGCTGGGCGAACGGGTTCCAAGCCGCGGCGATCGGCCGGCTCGGCAAGAGCAGCGAACACGGCAGCATCCAGGTGGACCTGACGTTTCCGATGCGCGCGATCGGCAGCGGGAACTTCGACCTCTACCTACAGCTCCAGTGGTTCAGCGGTTACGGCGAGAGCTTGATCACGTACGACCGCTACACGGACGCGCTACGCCTGGGGATCGGGTTCGTGCGCTGAGAGCCCGTGAAGAAATCGATCGTACGGGCTCTCAGATTCATGTGGCGACGCTTCGCGTCGCGAGAGCGTCTGATTTCTTCACACGCTCTGAGAGCCCGTGAAGAAATCGAGTCTGCGGGTTCTCAGACTCGAGTGGCGCCGCTCCGCAGCGCGAGAGGCCGTCACGGACGCTGCGTGAAGAACACGAACTGGCCCGTGCCGCCCTTCGGCCGATGGCCCATCTGCGGCGTCTGATCCGGGAACTCACGTAGCGCGTTCGTGATGGCCACGTTGAGATCGGACGAAGTGACGGACTTTCGAGCGGGATCCTTGAGCACGTCGAGGAACGCTTGCGCGAACGGCGAGTGATTCCCGGTCGTGCCGTCCGAGGCCTGTTCGTCCTTGAGGCTCGACGCGAACACGATGTGCGCCTTGCGCCGGAGCAACTTGTCGATCGGCTGATCGCTCGAGCCGCGGAGTTCCGATACGCCTCCGCCGTAACAACAGTCGAGCGCCAACAGCACGTGCTTCGCCTTCGTGCCACCGAAGAAGAGGTCGAACCCCTCCTGGTAGAGAAGGTACGACTCCCGACCCGCGTCTTCCGCGTAGGGCTTCGCGTCCGCCGGCACGATGAAGCCGTGATCGGGGCTGTACTTGTCCTTGTCGCCGTGGCCGGCGTAGTAGATGAAGACGCGCGTCTCGGGATCCTGCGTCGCTTCGGTCAACCGCGCGAGCTCGGCCTTGATGGCATGCTTCGTGGCCTCTTTCCCGATCAGAGTCCGGACGTCCCAACCGTCCCATTCGCGCGTCGAATTCAGGTACTCGGCCAGCGCGCCGGCGTCCCGTTCGGCGTTCGGCAGGTTCTTCCAACCCGTCGCGCTGTAATCGCCGATGCCGATCACGAGCGCCTTGGCCGCGTTGAAGCCCGGGCCGTATTCCGCGCCGCCCTTCGCGACGATCTCCTCGGATCGCGCGAGCCCACGGGGCGTTTCGCCGCCGCTCGCGTTCGTGTCCGCGCTGCGCAGCACGAGGAAGAGCGCGACACCCGCGATTGCGACGCCCGCACCCAGAAGGATGGGAACGAGTCGGGATTTCTCGCTTCGATTCGTCGCGGGCCCGCTCGTCGAACTCGGCGAGGTCGACAACGGCGCGGGCCCGACCGCCGCGCGGAACTCCGCCGTCGACGCGAATCGCTGCACAGGGTTCTTCTTCAGAGTACGCAAGAGCGCGTTCGCGAGTGCCTTCGGAGTGCCCGGTGCGAGCTTCGCCGGATCGGTCGGTTCGCCCCACGTCTCGGGATCACGATCACGCGGATACGGCGGCTTGCCGGTCAGCGCCTCGTACATCACCCACCCGAGTCCGAACTGATCCGCGCGCGCATCGGCCGCGGCTCCGGCGATCTGCTCGGGAGCGGGATGCGGCGGCAGAGCGGTCGGAGCGGTTTCGCCGCGGTCGCGGAACTGGATCGAGGACTGGCCCCCATCGCGGTCCACGAACTTCGCGAACACGAAACCCGCGAGGCAAGGCGTACCGTCGCCGCGGACGACGATGTTCGCCGAGGAGACGCCGCGGTGGACGACACCTTGTGCGTGCACGGCGGTCAACGCGTCGGCGAGGTCCACGGAGAGCGCGCGCACGCGCTCCGCATCGAGCCGGCCCTCGCGCGCGAGGATCTCGGCCAGCGACTCACCCGCGACGGGTTCGAGCACCACGAGCGCGCCGTCGGGCGTGGCGAGGACATCGAGCAGCTTGACGACGCCCGCGTGACGAACTTGGGCGAGAGCGCGCGCCGAACGCAGCTCGGCATCTTTCATCTTCGCGTCGGGCCAGGTGCGCGCGAGCTCGGGCGCGGGCAGGCGCAGCACGACCTCGCGTTGGAGGAAAGTGTCGCGCGCGCGGAGCAAAATCTCGCCCTCGCCGTGTGCGAGTTCGTCGAGGACTTCGAAGCGCTCGGGGATCCGCGAGTCGGTCATGGCAGCGGGGGGGTGCGCCGGGAAAGCGCCTGTTCAGGGTACACGAGGAGCGAGCGGCCGATAGGTCCGCTCGCTCCCGGAGATCCGTGACGGTCGCTGGCGAACGCTCGTCGCCCCACCGAACTCGTTTCGGGGTGACACTCGTTTCGGGGCGACGGGCCGCCGACCCTGATCAGCCGGCCTTCTTGATGCGACCGTGCGCCGCCTTGATCAGCGGCACGATGAGGACGCGGTCGCCCTTCTGGATGCCGACCTTGCCGCTCTTGATCGCCTTCGTCGAGAGCTTCACACGTGTGACGGTGCCGTCCGGCAGCACCACGCGGATCTTCTGGATGTTCGCCTTGAACTTGCGCTTCGTGCGGCCGGTGCAGCGCAGGCCGACGCCGCCTTTCGCCTTGGCGAGACCACGGCGGGCGACGGCGTTGCCGACGCGGGTGCGACGGCCGGTGACGATGCAGGTGCGGGACATGGCGGATCGGAGTCGTTCGGGCGGTGGATCAGGAAATCGAGCGGGGGAGGATAGCAAGGGTCGGCCTCGGCCGCATCACGGGAGGCGCCCGGTCCAGACAACGTCCCGGAAGACTGTTTCCGGGCCCCCACCGGGGTCTTCAGCGCTCTTGCCGGACCGTCGGGGCGTGGTCGAGGGCCTGCCCAACCCAGGCGCACGAGCTCGGGGTCAAAGCGTTCGACGTCGGGAAAGCCGAGGCCGAGCCGGGGACCTTGCGCCACGACCCCCGGACGGGCGAGCGCAAGAGAGCGGCGTGGTCACGCGGGTCGGCGGGCCGCCTGCGTGACGTGAGTCGGATTCGGACGTCGCGCGGCCCTTCGGGCTCGTGACGGCTTCTCGGCGTGCTCGATGGAAACGCCGGCGATCTCGGCCAGTTCCGCACGCGAGAGCGGCCCCGAGGCACAGATGCAGCTCTTGTCCGGATGGAGATGATCCGCGGCGACGCGACGCACGTCCTCGGGCGTCACCGCCGCGAACTCGTGGAGCAGTCGCGTGAGGTGATCGGGCGGGAACCCGTGCAGTTCCGCGGCGGTCAGGTAGCCCGTGCGCCGCGACGAGCGCTCGAACCCGAGGGGGAACGAGCCGAGGAGGTAGCCCTTGACGAGATCGAGCTCGTCCGCGCCCGGCGCTTCGGTCTGGATGCGCCTGATTTCAGCGCGAAAACCGTCGATCGCAGTCTTCGCATGCTGCGGCGACGTGCCGATGTAGGCCGTGAACGTGCCGGGCAGGATTCCCGCCGACGAGTGGATCGAGGCGTGCACGGAGTACGCCAGCCCGAGTTCGTCGCGCAACTTGCGCGAGATCCGATTCGTGAACCCCGGACCCGTTCCGAGGACGTGGTCCATGAGCACGAGCGCCGCGTAGTCCGGGTCGCTCCGCCGCACGCCGAGGTGCCCGAGATAGAGGTGCACTTGCTGACGCTCCGCGCGGAAGGCGTCGACGCGCGGCTCGATCGCGGGCAGGACGGGCGGTGTCGTCGCGAGCAACGTGCCCGTTCGCCACTTCGCGAGGTGGCGCTCGAACACGCGCTTCACGCGCGCCGGATCGACGTCTCCGCACACCGAGATCACCGCGCGTCGTCCCACCCAATTCGCGGCGCGGTGAGCGCGCAAGTCCTCGGGGCGGATGCGCGCCATGCTCGCCCGACTGCCGTACGCGGCGCGTCCGAGCCAGTGATCGCCATAGACGAGCTTGCGGAAGCGCAGGCCGCCTTGTTGCCGCGGATCGTCGCGCTCGATCAACAGCCGATCGAGGACGCGCGTCTTCTGTCGGCGCACTTCTTCGGCCGGGAACGTCGCGTTGGTGAGCGAGTCGCACAGGAGATCCGCGAGGAGCTCCCACTCGTCGTTCACGATGCTGCCGGCGAGACCCGACGCGTCGCCGGAGATGTCGCCGCCGGCCGGTTCGAGGAGACCGGCAATTTGCTCTTCCGTGCGGCGTTTCGTGCCCTGTTCAGCGAGGGCTCCCGTGAGCCAAGCGACCCCTTCGCGGCCTTTCGGATCCAGCGCGGGTCCGCCGCGGATGTGCGCCTGGATCGCGCACACCGGAGCTCCGGCACGCGGCGACACGAGCAAGATCGCTCCCGAGGTGAGGACGTGCCTCTCGAACGGCACGGAGAGCGAGGGAATGGTCCGCGGCGGTGTGAACGTCGTGCTCATCGGCGCTTCCCCGAACTCGCCGCGCGTTTCGCGGGCGACTTCCTCTGTTTCTCCGTCGGATGACTCCACGCGACGACGCGACGCGAAGTCGCGAGCACGCGTCGAGCCGCATCACGCACCTCCGCCACGGTCACCGCGCGGATGTGATCGAGCGACTCCAACGAGAGTCGCCAGTGCGCGTCGATCGCGAATTCGCCCAGCTCCTCCGCGAGATCGCTCACGGTCTCGCTGTCGTACGCTTCGCCGGAAGCGATGATCTTCTTCGCGCGATCGAGTTCCTTGGCGGGAATCGTCTCGTCGCACAGTCGGGCGAGCTCGTCGTCGATTGCTTTCTCGAGACGCTCGGGCGCGACGCCTTGCGCGCACTCCGCCATCAGCCAGAACGCGCCGCAATCCACGCGTGCGTCGTTCTGCGTCGACACGGTCGTCGCGAGGCCGCGTTCGAGCACGAGGCGTCGATGAAGCCGCGACAGACGTCCGCCGGTGAGCAGCGTCGAGACGACGTCGAGGACCCAGTCCTCCTTCGACCCGACGGCGCCGCTCGGCCAGACCATCGCGACGCGATGACACTCGTCGTCCCACGTCATCGTGAAGCGCTTCTCTCCTACCGGTTCCGTCGGAACCGGACGGAAGGGTTCGTCCACGAGAAGAGCAGCCGGCCAGGGTGCACCGAGGTGGCTCTCGACGATGCGCAGCGTGCTCCGCGAATCGAAGTCCCCGCACACGACCAGAATTGCGTTCTCGGGCCGATAGTGCCGCGCGTAGTGCGCGCGCATCTCCTCCACCGTGAGACGCTTCAGTGCGTCTGCGTGGCCGATGATCGGACGGCGGTAAGGATGTCGGCCGAACACGGCCTCTTGCGCCAACTCGGTGAGACGCCGCCACGGGTCGTCGAGGCCCATGGCGAGTTCTTCGAGAACCACGGCCTTTTCCGCGGCGAATTCCAGCGGATCGAGGAGGAGCGCCCGCATCCGATCCGCTTCGATCAAGAGCGCCGCCTCGAAGCGGTCCGACGCCAACTCGAACCAGTACGCCGTGTGATCGTTCGTCGTGAACGCGTTGTTGCTGCCGCCGAGCAGCGTCGTCACACGGTCGACCTCGCCCTTCCCGAACGCGGAGCTGCCCTTGAACATCATGTGCTCGAGGAAGTGCGACACGCCGGCCGTGCGCTCGTCTTCGTCGCGCGAACCGACGCGGTACCAGAGCATCACGGCGACAACGGGATCGAGGTGACGCTCGACGAGGAGGACGCGCAATCCGTTGGCGAGCGCAGTCTCACGGATCGAGGCGCCGGCTTTCGTCGCGAGAACGGGCAATTCGGTGGTCATCGGGGTACTCAACGGTTCTTACGACCGACCTTCTGCTTCGGAGCTGCACCCGGGATGCGCGGCGAACGCGACACGCGTTTCACAGCGGGCTTCGACGCTCCGCCGCGCCCCTTCGGACCGTCGTCACGCGGCCGTTCGCCAAATCGCGGCGGCGCATCGGGCCGTCGCGCGACGGCCTTGCCGCCCACGACGAGATGGCGCGCATATCCGCGTTTTTTGGGCTTTCCCAGCGGGGATTCGCCGCGCGGACGGTTCGCGGGTCTGCCGCCACGGCCGCCGCCGCCGCGCGAGTCGCCACGTCCGGCTGCGTTACCACGTCCGGCTGCGTTAACACGTCCGGCTGCGTCACCACGCCCGCGTGCAGCGCCGGCACCACGCCGCTCGCCGCCACGTTCGACCCGACTGCGCGAACCGGAACCGCGTCGACTCGCGGGGCCGCGTTTGGCATCGCCGCCCGCTGCCGGCGGCGCATCTTGGTGCGCGCTCTCACCCGCCAGGAGTGCCGCCACTTCTCCGGGGAGGAGCTCGCGCCACCGTCCGGGCTTCAGGCCGCGATCCGTGAGCGAACCGACGCGAATGCGCTTCAGCTCCGTCACCTTGAATCCGAAGCGCGCGAACACACGACGGATCTCGCGGTTCATGCCCTCGCGGATCGTGATCGAGAGCAGCGAATGCGTGCGGCCTCGATCGTGCACGATGATGCGCGCGCCGGCCGTCCGGCCCTCGGACAAGTGCACGCCTTCGCGCACTTCCTTCAACGTGCCGTCGTCGATCTCACCCTCGACCCGGACCAAGTACGTCTTCTCGACGCCGAAGCGCGGGTGTTGGATCTTGTGCGCGAACTCGCCGTCGTTCGTGAGGATGATCAGGCCCTTCGACTCCTCGTCGAGACGTCCGACCGTGTAGATGCGGCCCTTGAACGGATCGGTGACCAAGTCGACGGCGCGCGGCCGCGTCTCCCGCGACTCGTTCGTGCAGACGACGCCCGAGGGCTTGTTCAGCACGTAGTACTTCTTGCGCGTGTGCTTCGAGCGGAACACGAATCCGTCGATCTCGATCTCTTGCTTCGCGGGATCGATCTTCAGGCCGAGTTCGCTCACGGCTTCACCATCCACGGTGACCTTCCCCTCGGCAATCAGCTCGTCGCAACGCCGCCTGGATGCGACGCCGTGATCGGCCAGGAACTTGTTCAGCCGCACGAGGCGCGGTTCGAGCTCGAGCTCGAGTTCGGGCGCTTCCGACACCGGCGTCGACGTGATTGCCTGCTTCTTTTTCATGGTCTTGTCGCGATCCGCACCGCGGAGAGCGGGCTGCCGGAGGCCTCGATGCGATGGTGCCCGATGCAGGCCGGCACGAGCCAGACGTCGCCGGGCGCGAGGTTCACGCTTCCGGCAGCGCTCTCGAGCTGCCCGGATCCGCCGAGGATCGCCCACATGACGGCGACGTCCTCGGTCACGTCGTCCTGCGCGGTGAGCACCTCGACGCGCTGCAGCTCGAAGAGCGTGCAGTCCGTCAGCATCGCGCGGCGTCCGCCCGCCACATCGCGCCACGCGGCGGAGCGCGGACCGTCGTGGCACTCGGCGTAGTCGGTCGCACGCAACGCGGATTCGACGTGGATCGGTCGCGGCCGACCATCGACTCCTGCGCGATCCCAATCGTAGAGACGATGCGTCGTGTCCGAGTTTTCTTGGACTTCGAGCACCGTGACTCCGGGGCCGATCGCGTGCACGGTCCCGCCGCGAACGAACGCGACCTCGCCGGCGTGCACGGGCCATTCGCGCACGAGCGGGACGATCGCGCTCGATCCAGCAGCTTTCGTGAACTCTTCGCGCGTGACGCCGGGAGCGAGGCCGAGCCATACGCGGCTCTCCGGTTCGGCGTGGAGGAAGTACCACGCCTCCGACTTCGCCTCTTCTCCCGTCGTCGGATCGCTCGTGATCGGATGGACCTGGATCGAGAGCGGCTGCGCCGTGTCGAGATACTTCACGAGCAGCGGGAAGCGTCCACCCGCCGTCGTGCGCGCTCGACCGAGGAGTTCGATGCGACGTCGCGCGACGAGGTCGCGCAGCGGCGTGCCCGCGAGCGGACCTTCCGCCACGATCGACGGCTCCTCGTCGCGATCGGAGACCTCCCAGCTCTCGCCGATCGGCAGTGCCGGCGGCAAACGGATGCCCGGTACGCGCTCGAGTCGACGGCCGCCCCACACTCGCTCGAGAGTGCGGCGTCGGAAACGCAACGGAGGCAAAGACACGATCGCGGGGGTCATGGCGGACCGAGAAGGGTAGCGTCCCGCGAGTTGGATTCGTCACGGAGCGAGGCGGCGCGCCGCGGAGGCGAAGCGCGGATCGTCGCGCAGGGCGTCGATTTCGCGACCATCCAGGATCTTCCTCGCCCGAGGACCTCCGACAGCCCGTTCGAGCAGATCGAGCGCGCGCCCGTAGCAAGCGGGCGAATCCTCCCCCGTGAACGCCGCCCCACACCGTGCCCAGAGCGCTGCATGGAGCAGCCGATTCCTCTCGTCCAACTCCCCCGCGGCGACGAGCTCGGAACGCGCGGCGTCGGGCGAGTTCGAGTCGAGATGATGGAGAGCGCGCGTGTAGCGCACGTTCTCCACGAGATTGCGCGAGTAAGGATCGTTGGGCTCGACGACCCTGTGACCTTCGAGCTCCTCCAACGCCCTGGTGGACGACTCCAGGAACTCGTCGGGGCGACCGAGTCGCCGCAGGTTCGGCGCACAGTTCCAGCGCGTGATTCCGACGCCAGCACGCAGCTTCGTCTGGCCGGGATTCGCCGCCAGAAGCCGCCCACGCACTGCGAGTGCTTCTTCGTACGCGGCGAGCCCCGCGGTGAACTCCTGTCGACCGGAGTGCACGGACGCCAGAGACGCGATGGCATTCGCGAGCGCGCGATCGTGCCGCGACACACCGGGATGACGACGCGCATGCTCGCGCAGGATCGCCACGCATTCCTCCCAGACGGGCAGGCTCTCCTCGTGGCGACGGAGATCGAACAGCATCTGTCCGCGCACGGCCATCGTCCGGGCGAGTAGCGCAGCCTCCGCCTCGCGATCCGTTCCTCGCGCGCGCAACTTCGCGATGACTCCGTCGGCGAGATCGAGGATGTTGCCCCGGCCCTCTCAGCGTCGCCGGCTCGCGCGTGCGCAAGGCTTCGACGACGGACGCGAGCGATGCGCCGTGCACGTACTCCATAGCGAGGTAGGGCACGCCGTCCGCCTCGCCGAACGCGAAGAGCGGCACGATCGCCGGATGCGTGGGCCGCGCGACGGACTCGGCTTCGCGACGGAATCGATCGCGCGCGCCGTCGAACCACACCGGCTCGGGACGCAGGACCTCGAGGGCGACGATGCGGCCGAGCGGTTCCTGGAGCGCGCGATGGACGACGCCCATGCCGCCGCCGATCTTCTCGAGGATGCGGAACTCGCCCAGTCGTTCGGGCGCGCGATCGGGCGTTGCGCCGGGTAGGAATCCCATCCGGCCGAGGGACGCCACGCGCGAGCGCAACTCGTCCGCGCGGTCCGGATTCCGCGCGCAGAGATCGCCGAGGACGCCCGCGCCCTCGGACTCGCTGCGATCCAAGTACTCGACGACGAGGTCCTCGAGCGAGTTACGATTCGCGCTCATCTCGAAACCACCAGCGTACTCGCGCGACTCGCACCGCGCCCTTCGCATGCGACTCCTACTCCTCAGCAATTCGAAGAAGTCCGGTTTCGGCTACCTGGAATGGGCGATGCCGACCTTGCGTGATTTCGTGGGCGATCGAGCGCGGCGAGCACTCTTCGTCCCCTACGCGATCGTCACGCGCAGTCACGACGACTACATCGAGCTCGTGCGGCGGCCGTTCCGCGAAATGGGCCTCGAGGTCGACGGTCTGCATCGCGCCGCGGATCTCCATGAGGCGATCGCTCGCGCGGAACTGATCGTCGTGGGCGGCGGGAACACGTGGAAGCTCGCGCGGGAGCTGCATGTGCGCGGCCTGCTCGATCCCGTGCGCCGCGCGGTCCGCGGCGGAACACCGTTCGTCGGTTGGAGCGCGGGCTCGAACGTCGCCTGCCCGACGTTCCAGACCACGAACGACATGCCGATCGTGGACCCGCTCGGATTCGACGCGCTGGGATTAGTGCCGTTTCAACTGAACCCGCACTACCTGCACGGGAATCCGCCCGGATTCCACGGCGAAACGCGCGAGGAGCGGATCCTCGAGTACCTCGAGGCGAACCCCGGCGTCACGGTCGTCGGCTTGCGCGAGGGCACGTTGTTGCGCGTCGAAGGCGACTCGATCCAACTCGTCGGCGACGATCCCGTGCGGATCTTCCGTCGAGGCGAAGCCCCGACCGAAGTCGTCGCAGGTGGCGATCTCCGGTTCCTGATGCGCGCCTGACCCGACCCCCGAAACACGGCCGATCCAGGGGACTTACCAAGTCGGGACGGCCGAACCCACAATTCGGGGTGCAGACTGGAGGTGTGCACAATGTCTCAACTTGAGTGCACTCATCCCAGAGGCCCCATGATCCGCCCGCCTTCCGAACACACTTCCCAGCCCGCTCCGTCCGCTCGCACGTCGAGCCCCACGAATCCTCGCAACCAGGCACCGAGTTCCGCGCCTACGAACACGCGCGACGCGATCCTCGACGCCGCCGGAGTCCTGCTCGGTCGCTACGGCTACCACAAGACGACGATGGACGACCTCGCGACGCAGGCGGGGATCGCGCGGCGCACGCTGTACCTCCACTTCCGCTGCAAGGACGACATTTTCCTCGCGCGCATCGACCGCGTCGTCGATCGATTGCTCGCGGAAGAACGGCGCATCGCGGACGGAACGGGCCCTGCACTCGAACGGCTGGAGCGCCTGCTGACGTTCAGAGTCGTCTACCGCCTCGATGTCGTGAAGGACTACACGAAGAGCCTCGACGAGATCTTCGCCGCCCTACGCGGACCGTATCTCGAGCGCCGCGCGAGCTGGTTCGCGGCCGAGTCAGCGATCCTCGCGCGCGTGCTCGAGGCGGGTCGATCGTCCCGCGAGCTCGAGTGCGAGGACGCTAATGCGACTGCTTTGGCGCTGATTTCGGCCACGAATTCGCTGATCCCCTACTCCCTGTCGACGAAGGAGATGGGATCGCGGCGTGAAATCGAACGCACACTGACGACGATCGTGGCGCTGACGCTACGAGGCTTGCGCGCGGAGCCGACGCGCAAGAAGCGCTGAACGCGCGCTTTTTACCGACCTCGCGAGCGGCATAACGCGCTACTCGAGCTCGCCCGACCAGTGCACCGGGGACGACGAACTCACGGCTCGAGCGACTGCGCGCTCTTCTCGAGCGCCGGCTTGTATCGATCGAATGCGTCCTGCGGGCCCCACGCTTCGAACGTGTGCACCTTGTCCTTGGTCCGCACGCGGAAGAGAACGCCCCGAGGTCGAATCGCTCAACGAACTGATCTGTGCAGGAGTAGGATTGGCCGTACATGGATCAGTCAGCCGTCGTCGCACAAATCGTCATCGCCGCCTCGGTCCTCTACGTGTGGATCTTCCGCTTCGACAACATCGTCAGGGAGTTCCGCGAGTACGGACTTTCGGACCTGTTCCGCAGCGTGGTCGGAGCGGCGAAGATCGCGCTGTCGACCTTGTTGGTCGCGGGCATCTGGTACCCCGCGCTCGTGCTCGTTCCGGCGATCGCCATGGCGGTCCTCATGGCGGGCGCTCAGGCTTCGCACTTCAAGGTTCGGCACAAGTGGGCGGCGTTCGTTCCTTCTCTGATCCTGCTGCTCCTGTCCCTGTTCGTCGCCGCTGTGCGCGCGAAACTGATCGCCTGATTGTGGTTCTGGACCCTCCTCGTCATCGCCTCGAGCCTCGCCTTCGTCGCTTACGGAGCGCACTGCTTGCGCTCGGAGTCGATGCGCGGTGAGTTCGCGCGCTATGGCCTGGAGAACCTGCGCGTGCTCACCGGCGTGCTGGAGATCCTGGCCGGCGCGGGGCTGCTCGTCGGGCTCTGGTGGCCGTTCGCACTCCAGTTCTCCTCGGGCGGACTCGCGCTGCTGATGCTGTTCGCGCTCCTGGCAAGGATCCGAGTCGGCGACTCCATCCGTGCCTCGCTGCCGGCGTCGGTCCTTCTGGTGATCAACGTGCTGATCCTGCTGCATTCCATCGGCTGGCTCGGCTGACCGGTCGAGATCGCTGCTCAGCACGACGCTCCGCTCCGGAGCGCGAAGCAAGCTCGATGCTGAAGTCCCTCGATCGACGGTTGCCGCGGGCACTCGATTGCCGCGCGCAGCGCTGGCCGCGGCGTCGGCGCAAGCCAAGACGGAACTGGGTCCGACCACCCGCAACATCAACCCGCGTAGCGATCGGTCGCTGCGACGAGCGCGCGGCTGGCCGCGGCGTCGGCGCAAGCCAAGACGGAACTGGGTCCGACCACCCGCAACATCAACCCGCGTAGCGATCGGTCGCTGCGACGAGCGCGCGCGCGATCCCCACCTCGAACGCGCTGTGTCCCGCGTCGGGCACGACGAACAGGTCAGCTTCGGGCCAAGCTTGCGACAAGTCGTGCGCGCTGCGGATCGGACACACGCAGTCGTAGCGGCCCTGCACGATCGTCCCCGGGATACTGCGGATCTTCGCGACGTCGCGCAGCAACTGATCGTCCGACGTGAACCAACCCTTGTTCACGAAGTAGTGGCACTCGATGCGCGCGAACGCGAGCGTCGTCGCGTCGGCACCGAACTTCGCAGCGAACTCCGGGTCGGGCAGCAACTTCGACGTCGAGCCTTCCCACATGCTCCACGCTTTCGCGGCCGGCAGGTTCACGGCGGGATCGTCGGAGAAAAGGCGCTTCGCGTAGGCACTCACGAGATCAGTGTGCTCCGCCTTCGGGATCGCCGCGAGGTACGCATCCCACGCGTCAGGAAAGAGCCAACTCGTCCCCTCCTGGTAGAACCAAGCGATCTCCTTCTTGCGCAGGAGGAAAATGCCGCGCAAGACGAGTTCGGTGACGCGTTCCGGGTGCTTCTCGGCGTACGCGAGTGCCAACGTGCTTCCCCACGAGCCGCCGAAGACTTGCCAGCGCTCGATCCCGAGGTGCGCGCGCAACTTTTCCATGTCCAGGACGAGATCCCACGTCGTGTTCTCGCGGATCTCGGCGTACGGCGTGCTCTGTCCGCAGCCGCGCTGGTCGAACAAGACGATCCTGTACTTGCGCGGATCGAAGAAGCGCCGGTGCGCGGGCGCCGTCCCGCCGCCGGGTCCGCCGTGCAGGAAAACGGCCGGTTTCCCGCGCGGATTGCCCGACTCTTCCCAGTAGAGCTCGTGCAAGTCGGACACGCGCAACCGACCGATGCGGTTCGGTTCGGGCGTCGGATACAGGAAGGAGATCGGATCGCGTTGCATGTGCATCGTCATCGAGGTGATCACTTCGCGTGCTGTTCTGTCTTCGAGAGTGCGCCCTTCGCCGTGTAGACACGCCACACGCCGACCTTCTTGCTCGCGCGAAACGCGCCCTGATCGAGCAGCTCGCC
>Ga0163151_10000176_pt1 | contig 111848 bp, 168 predicted proteins | sample OliLakLV19MP5IB2_FD_145596 | JGI IMG/M metagenome (GOLD analysis project Ga0163151, IMG submission 145596) | Freshwater microbial mat bacterial communities from Lake Vanda, McMurdo Dry Valleys, Antarctica - Oligotrophic Lake LV.19.MP5.IB-2 | ecosystem: Environmental > Aquatic > Freshwater >...
GGCGAGAGGGCGAGAGGGTGAGGGTGAGGGTGAGTGAGAGGGCAAGGGCGACCTGAGGGCGAGAGGGCGAGAGGGTGAGGGTGAGAGGGCGAGAGGGTGAGGGTGAGAGGGCAAGGGCGACCTGAGGGCGAGAGGGTGAGAGAGTGGCCATACGTTATGGGCATATGCGATTCCGTTATTAGAACTGACGTTCTATTTGACATAACGTACTTGACATGCCGTTATGGCATATCGGAACGGATGTTCGAATGTTTCACGTGAAACATTTCCTGGCTTAAATCGGAACGGATGTTCGAATGTTTCACGTGAAACATTTCCTGGCTTAAATCGGAAAAACCGTTTCAAATGATTAACTCGAAAAAACCGCGAAAAGTGCCCCTCGCGCGGCGCGCGACCGTATATATGCTTTTATATGAAATCTGCGGAAAATCCGGTGGGTTGCGGCGCGCCGTCGCGCGACGGCGACGCGAGTGAAAAAAATACCCCACGCGGCGACGGGGCCACGCAGGGTAAATTTAAGTGCGTTTTATTTAAGTTAAGTCGTTTGTTCTGCTGGGCGTCAATACGTGTCAGTCTTGATATTGGCGCGGTTACTTTACTCTCAATCTTTGGCGTCTGTCTCGACTTGAATTTTGGTGACGAGTGCTACACGCTCTACTGTAGTATCCGCTAACGCATTCCGTCGATGTGGATTACCTTGAAATTCTCAATGCGGCCACGCGGTTCGATGCATTCGCGGAGCAGGAGACGAGCGGCACGTAAGCGTGAATCGCACCAGTCGCGGCGATAGTGTCGGCCTTGATCAGCACACCAATACCGTGCACCGAACGACGTTGGACTGCCCGGCATCCTGTAGGTTTCGATGGTCACTTTCATCTGTTTGTCCCTCATTTCCTTGATGATGTCATCATAGCATGGGGATCGATTTGGGTCAAGCAAAGTGTTCGGCATTCGAACCAATATGTTCTGCTTTTTACTCTCGTCATTATTTTCTTGCGTGTTTATGCATAATACACTGTAAACATGCCCTGAATAGCGCCAGGAACAGAATCTAGTGGCATAGCGGCGAAAAAGCTAGTATAATAGCTCTTTGCTAAAAACAGGCTCAGAATCGAATCCTACAGCATCTGAATGATCTGATGTTTCAAAATTCAGATTTTAAATTCTAAAATACAAATTTAATTTCTCAAATCTGAATCTTGAAACTTGAAACCTGAATTTAGGTTTTAGTACTTAGAATCCTTGTTCCTCACCAAGAACCAAGAGATGGCGTTTCTTTTTCTTACTTTGGTGATACCATTGTATCGCGATTTGGGATTTGGGTCAAGCGCCGCCCACGCTTGACATAACGCTACCAGCGAACTAACGGAGTTGCCACCCAAGCGCGTACTCTGTGATGCAATCATAGCATGGGAGTCGATTTGGGTCAACTCCCTGCTAGTCGTCCTGTCGATTGTCACGTGGCACGAATTCCCTGTATGCCTCTTCGGTGTCGTATTCAATCTGGGTGACGTTGAGAGCGTCCCTGTAGCGTTCTACCAGTTTCTCGCCGTTCATATGCATCTCGAAAATTTCGGTCACCTTGTACTCAGTGCCGTTGACAGTTTCCAGTCGAGTACGCTTTACGCTGTCTTGCAATCTTTGTTCCTCAATTCCTTGTGATGCTATCATAGCATGGGGATCGATTTGGGTCAAGGGGAATCGCCTACCACTTTTCACCTTGCCGTCGCATCCCAAAATGCAGATTTGGGAATCGAACGCACTGCAGCATTGCGATCCCGCCTCGGATTTGAAATTTCAGTCCACCTTTGCATTGGCCACAATATGGAAATTCCGTGTGCAGGCTTTGCATCAGGGCCTGATCCTCATCCAACATATGCATAATGCCAGCCATCGGTTCCCTCACTTCCTTTGTGATGCTATCATAGCATGGGAGGCGATTTGTGTCAAACGCCGCTCTCGCGTGACATAAGGTTAGGTGCTGGCCTCTTCAAGGAATGTAGCTGGCGTGGGGTCGTTGCCATCATAGCAAAGTTGGCACTGGTATCCGGCGATCTGGTCGTCGTCGCGATACGTTAGTGGGTAACGCTCGCCAGCAATGCGGCGCTCACACTTTAAGCAATGGGTTCTGAGGGATTCGGGGGTCATGGGTCACGTCCTTCACTTGCTGATGCAATCATAGCACGTCGGGGGATTTGGGTCAAGGGGAGTCGTAAACGCGGCTCGGTAGGCACGAGCCTCGCGATCCCAGTCGTCGTCGATTTCCTCTTCATCGTCACGCCAGTCATCCGCGCCGTTGTGTTGCGCCTTATAGATTTCTTCATGATCTGTGTGATTTGCCCATCCGTAAGCCATGGCGGTTTCTCACTTCCAAAGTTTAACTCTGTGATGCAATCATAGCACGTCGGGGGATTTGGGTCAAGCGTCGTCGTCGGCGTGCTCTTACGATTTGGGTCAAACGCCGCTCTCGCGTGACATAAGGTTAGGGCATGGGTCACGTCCTTCACTTGCTGATGCAATCATAGCACGTCGGGGGATTTGTGTCAAGTCCCTTAGATGAGAGTCTTGGCGTAAATCACCATCTTGTCGAACATATCTTCAGGGAAGATCATAACACCAACGATTTCGTCGGCGTCCGTGTCGCGGAGGCTGACGTGGTAAGCTTTGGTGGCAAGGTTCTGGCGGATTTCCGCAGCCACGGAGTAAAGATCGGATTTCAGAACTGAGATGAGTTCGTAAACAGCATTGGGCATGGGTCACGTCCTTCACTTGCTGATGTAATCATAGCACGTCGGGGGATTTGTGTCAACTCCCGCTCAATTCTGGAGGAAGCACTTTCGCACGATAGTGGCTTGCCAATACCCGCCCGCATCATAGGAAGGGGATTTTACCCATTCTACTTCGAATTGTGCGGCGCAATCGTCGCAAAGCAGGGTAGGGGTCAGGGTGTTACATTCAAGGCAGAATCCGAATTCCATTGCGTTTCTCACTTCCTGATGTAATCTTAGCACGTCGGGGGATTTGTGTCAACTCCCGCTCAATTCTAGGATGTGCTTGCCGGGCACATATATTCGTGATAATCTTGTCCACAATCGGGGCACGATTCGTCGAATTGTGCGGCGCAATCGTCGCAAAGCAGGGTAGGGGTCAGGGTGTTACATTCAAGGCAGAATCCGAATTCCATTGCGTTTCTCACTTCCTGATGTAATCTTAGCACGTCGGGGGATTTGTGTCAACTCCCGCTCAATTCTAGGATGTGCTTGCCGGGCACATATATTCGTGATAATCTTGTCCACAATCGGGGCACGATTCGTCGAATTGTGCGGCGCAATCGTCGCAAAGCAGGGTAGGGGTCAGGGTGTTACATTCAAGGCAGAATCCGAATTCCATTGCGTTTCTCACTTCCTGATGTAATCTTAGCACGTCGGGGGATTTGTGTCAAGGGGAGTCGTCGAACATCCCCTCAGCACACTATGTGATTTGTGTCAACGAGACATCGCGAATTCGTGTTGCCGATCTCGCAATTCGTCAAGGTTGTCATTCTCTTCACACTGCTCACAATTGTCGCACTGCTCACAATCGCCGCAGAACTGACAATCGTGGTAATGTCCGCCTTGGGCTTCCCAGTCCTCTTCAGCGCGGAGTCGGTTGCCTTCGTCGCGGTCATCTTCGTTGTAGCTCATGTGGTTCTCCTTCACTTCCTGATGTAATCTTAGCACGTCGGGGGATTTGTGTCAACTCGATGATTTGCCTACCACACTTTGGGATTTGTGTCAAGCGCCACTCTCGCTTGACCAATATATAGCACGGGAGTCGATTTGTGTCAACTCCCGCTTTAGTGCCGACGCTATTTCGTACCAGTCTACCACGCGAAGCGCGCTTAGTAGTAGATCCGAATAGATCCCACTAGAAAGGTGTGGCATACTTTCATAATGGTGTTGTTCTAGCCTGGAGGTCAGATCGTATACGCTATCGCACATTCGCGCAGTCTCTGACCAATACTCCTGGCTACCCCGGTCGTTGTCGATCCATAGTTTCGCCGCCCAAGTTTCGTAGTTTGTCCACCCATTGTACTTGTTGGCATTCGGGGATTCGGGGGTCATTTGGGTCACGTCCTTCACTTGCTGATGTAATCTTAGCACGTCGGGGGATTTGTGTCAAGCGGCGGGCTGGCAATCGTTGCAGCCTGTGTCCTTGAATAAACCGTAATAGAACAGCACCGCTTGACTTCTACAATGTAGCACGTCGGGGGATTTGTGTCAACTACCCTTGTGGTCGATGTCCCATGTTTTCGCAGCATCCCGCAAATCCCGTGTGGTAAGCAATCCAGCCGCTACCATTTCCAATGCCGCAGCCATCGCCCAATGTCGAGCATCATCAGGATTATCCCGATTATCGAATGCCAGATTTACGTTTCGCATCGTATGCGTGTGCTCGATAGGACGGTTAAGAACAAGCATTTTGTTTCCCTCAATTCCTTCTGATGCTATCATAGCATCGGGGGCGATTTGTGTCAACTACCCTACCCTTGTCCAAGACCAGGGCATGGGTCACGTCCTTCACTTGCTGATGTAATCTTAGCACGTCGGGGGATTTGTGAAAATTGCTTTTCTCACTTCCTGATGTAATCTTAGCACGTCGGGGGATTTGTGTCAAGCGGCGGGCTGGCAATCGTTGCAGCCTGTGTCCTTGAATAAACCGTAATAGAACAGCACCGCTTGACTTCTACAATGTAGCACGTCGGGGGATTTGTGTCAAGCGCCGCTCTCGCTTGACATTATTAGATACGAATCAATGCATCCTGAGCGTAGTCCACGGCTTCATCAGACGTGGTAAACGTGCGGCTGAAGTAAAGATCCTCTCCCTTGAACGTGTCGGCCTGATAGATTCCATCAGGCCGTAGGTGAACGTTGACCGAGTAACCAGCGTCGTATTCGATAGTCATGTTCGTGAGTGTTCGTTTCATGTCTTTCACTTCCTGATGTAATCTTAGCACGTCGGGGGATTTGTGTCAAGCGCCGCTCTCGCTTGACATAATGCTACCCGTGAAGAAGCGAATACTTTCGCAATCTTTCGCGAGATTCTTCCAATCGCTCGGAGGCGAGTTTCGCGCGAAATTCCGCAGCAAACAAGTCACGGCGAGCATCTTCGTCACGCTCTTCGTGAATTTTAATCTCTGCGCGTAGTTCACGCTCGCCATTTTGTTCTGATACCGATTGCATTTCTTGTCTCCCTCTCACTTCCTGATGTAATCTTAGCACGTCGGGGGATTTGTGTCAAATCATCGATTTGACTACCACACTTTGGGATTTGGGTCAAGGAAGGTCTGACTTCTATTTATACCAGACTGTACCGGCGTCGTCCCGCCACTCATTCCCTAACCCCAACGCTACTAAGCGGATCGGGACTGTGTTAGTTCTGTGGCGATGTCCGTTGTAGCTTCCTTAACTTCTACAATATAGCACGTCGGGGAATTTGTGTCAACTCCCGTTCTGTGCTGCCAAAATTGCTTTTCTCACTTCCTGATGTAATCTTAGCACGTCGGGGGATTTGTGTCAAGCGGCGGGCTGGCAATCGTTGCAGCCTGTGTCCTTGAATAAACCGTAATAGAACAGCGCCGCTTGACTTCTACAATGTAGCACGTCGGGGGATTTGTGTCAAGCGCCGCTCTCGCTTGACATAATGTTAGATTAGGCTCAAGGCCACGAGCCACGATGGTTGATCATGCGAACACGTTCCATCGGGTTCGATGCCACTACAGCCGTCTATGGCGCGTGCCACGCCGTCCATCATCCACCTTTCTAGGGTAGCATAGGTCGGCTGTTTTCCCTTCACGTTGGCGATTATGGCATCAGGGTAAGACGCCTGATATCTTTCAAGCGTAACGCCATCCCTGAGAGTCTTAAGACCGCGAGCTTCGCTGTAAACCTGGAGTGCCATGTCTTTCACTTCCTGATGTAATCTTAGCACGTCGGGGGATTTGTGTCAAGCGCCGCTCTCGCTTGACATAATGCTACCCGTGAAGAAGCGAATACTTTCGCAATCTTTCGCGAGATTCTTCCAATCGCTCGGAGGCGAGTTTCGCGCGAAATTCCGCAGCAAACAAGTCACGGCGAGCATCTTCGTCACGCCTAACCTGCTTTGCGACGATTGCGTCGCACAATTCGACGAATCGCTCTTCATGAATTTTAATCTCTGCGCGTAGTTCACGCTCGCCATTTTGTTCTGATACCGATTGCATTTCTTGTCACTTCCTGATGTAATCTTAGCACGTCGGGGGATTTGTGTCAACTCGATGATTTGACTACCACACTTTGGGATTTGTGTCAAGTTCAGTGTTTCACGTGAAACATTCGCCCGCGTCTAGCACACTTTGGGATTTGTGTCAAGTCGAACATTTGTTCTAAACGTTATGTCAAGTCGGGATTACTGTCAACTTCTCGCGCGCGCGTGAGTATATATGCGTATATAAAAATCATGGGAAAATTCATACGAATTTTGGCGCGGACGCTGGCGCGAGTAAAAAAAATACCCCGCGCGGCGGACCACGAAGGGTAAAATTTAAGTGTGCTTTATTTTTAAGTTTGAACACTTTATGCTAGTAGGCTAGACCAGCTTTGGTCAACACACTAGCATATCTGTTCAATACGTTACCAGCATAGAGAAGTTGATCGATTGTCATCTCACCACGTACCAAATAATCGGAGTATTCCGCGTCAGGCCATGAATTCGTATCCACACCACCACACACGGGCGAGTGCATGTACTGCCATGCAGCCGGTAGATTCTCACCGTCGGGATAGAGTACGTCGTGATAGATTACGTCGGCAATGGCGAACATGTGTGACATTGTAGTACCCCATGGATCATTGTCACCGTATTCCATTCGTACCATTGACATTGCTTCTTTTTTCTCTGTGACTGTCAATACCATTTTGTGTTCCTTGGTTTTTCTTGGATGTGCTTAGTATAGCATCGTTCGACATTTGAGTCAAGCAAAGGGGTATGTTATGTCTCTTCTTTGCCTTTTCTGCGTTGTTTTCTTGAGTGAAGCAAATAGCTAGCTACTACGGTAGCGTTTTTGATTGTTATACGCTTAAAGAATCGAATCCTACTGTGCCTGGGGGCATGTTTAGAGTGCTTAAAAATATGCTTAGAATCGAATCCTACAGTGTCTGAATGATCTGGATGTTTCAAAATTCAAATTTTAAATTCTAAAACGCAAATTCAATTTCTCAAATCTGAATTCTAAAATTTGAAATTTGAATCTCTAAATAGCAGACTAGCGATCCCTAAGGACTCGCCCAGAATCGTCTACGTCGCCAGTCGCAATCTTTGCGGTGTTCATCGGAATGGAAAGTCGGTTCGTTTGTTTCCTTGCCACAATACATACAAGTTACCCTGTTTTTTCCTTCACTTCCTGATGTTAATCTTAGCACGAGAGTCATCAATGAAAGGGTGGATGGTTTCGAATTCACGATACCATTCTGGGATTTTACCCATTCTACTTTGAATCTGGCGGCGCAATCGTCGCAAAGCAGGTTAGGAGTCAGGGTGTTACATTCAATGCAGAATCCGAATTCCATTGCTCTTCCTGATGTTAATCTTAGCACGAGAGTCATCAATGAAAGGGTGGATGGTTTCGAATTCACGATACCATTCTGGGATTTTACCCATTCTACTTTGAATCTGGCGGCGCAATCGTCGCAAAGCAGGTTAGGAGTCAGGGTGTTACATTCAAGGCAGAATCCGAATTCCATTGCGTTTCTCACTTCCTGATGTAATCTTAGCACGAGAGTCGATTTGTGTCAACCTATCCCCAAAGTTGCGGAGGAGTGACGGGATGATCAACATTGCCCGCTAGGATATTCCAAACTATGGAACCCGTACGTCCGTTGCCATCAATGAAAGGGTGGATGGTTTCGAATTCACGATACCATTCTAGGGCGTCTACGTTGGCGTTGGCGAGACTTTCCATGGCGCGCGGGATATTGCTAGGATCAACTCCCTTGTCCCCACTGGCGAACATTCTGGTAACTTTGGCATACTCCGCTGAAGACGGTTTGCCTAACACCAAACCAGCAATAAACTTGATAGTCTCGGTGTGAGTCACGGAAGGAAAACTCTTTGCATGATCCCATGCACGCAACATGTAAGGAACGAACTCTGGTCCATCCCCCTGTCGCTTAACTTCTTCTGATGCCCAGATAACTTCGTGCAGGGTGAACATTTGTTCTCTCATTTCTGTAACTTAAGTATGGCATACTTAAGTATTTGTGTCAAGCGCCACACATTCCCTTCGTTGTTTCCATGTATTCTTTCACCGCTTCTTGCATTGCATCGTTTTTCATGTTCTTGGAATTCTCCAGAGTAATCTTCCCCCAGCATAAACTTGTCAGCATTTTGGCAACTTCTTTTGCCGCCCATACCGTGGCATATCTTCCCGGGAGTTTTAAGCCAGTTACTTCGTGAGTGATTATCCACTTGCCGGATTCCTTTCCGGTAGTGTATTCTCGGTGAATAAAGAATTGATTAATCCTGTATCCACTGACTTTTACTTGGGCGGTTCCGTTGCTAGTTCCTGTAAGAATCTTTGCGGTTTGCATCTTAGAAATTCCTCTGGATATGCGTATCTATCAATCTTCCAGCTCCAACTGATGTGGCTGACTCATCTTCCCATCCACAAGTATCGCAACGTACCAAGAAGGAGCGCCTCGACCACCGGACAGGACTACCGGCCTCGTGGATTTTGTTCTTACCCTTTCGGGCGGTTCCGTTGCTAGTTCCTGTGAGAATCTTTGCGGTTTGCATCTTATTTTGCATCAAGGAATTCTCGAATTGCCTTGTAGGTGTGAGGAATGCTAAAGTACTTGCAAGCATTCTTTACAGCTTTTCCGTCCTTATTGGCCGTTCCATTATCAAGGGAAAGCGTCATGCTGCGTGCGAGCGATGCTGGCGTAGTGATAGTGGCTGGATACATGTATTCGGGATCTTCTCGAAAGAGGCGAGTGTACTCTTCTTTCAAGTATTCGTAGAATGAATCTAGGTTTATTTGTGTGGCTTCCATTAGTTTTCTCCGCATCGCCCCGCGTGTCCGGGGTCGATAGATGAACCCTACCAGCATTATGATGCTACAGCCTCAAAATTCATTTCATTAGCGCAATATGTCACCATATTTTGTGATGTATACTCGCCTAAATATGGATCATGAGCTGTTATTGCGATGGTAAGATCCCATGATTTAAGAATGCGATTCCATCGGCGATTGCGTTCAATAAATCGTGCGCCATGTTCAAATTTTACGGGCGATCCATATTTTGGCCAAAGGATAATGGTATTTATGGGCGTAAGAATCGGATATACAGTATGGACATCGTAGGCGTTCATTTGACTTTCTCCGCATCGCCCCGCGTGCTCCGGGGTCGATGTGATGACTCTAATTGATGTGGTCGACTCATCTTCCCATCACGCTATTTGATGGACTTTAATATCCCGGCTCATCTGAAAGAATCCATAAAATAGCCTTATGGGGATCTTCTAGTTTCCAAGAGATAATAGGCATAAGGGATTGAATACCAATTCCCCTACGCGGAAGCCAATGCCCAACAGAGCGTTCCTGAATAGCTCCTATCTCTTTTCCTTCACGCATTAAAGTAATGTTCTGATGGCCGTTTACATACGTTGTTTCATATGTAATTCCAGTAGTTATAACATCCCCTGTTGGCATCATCCCGTTTTCTCCGCATCGCCCCGCGTGTCCGTGGTCGATCGGACGGTTCCGTGCGTATCTATCATCTCTTACCTCGCTGTAGCTATCTTAGCCTAGAACTCGATTTGTGTCAAGGTTACATCGAAGTCTCGATCATTTGTAAGCGCCACCCATCGCTCTTTGCCTTGAATATCGTTATTCGGTCGAATAAAGATCCAAGGGCCACTCTTTGGGGAAAAGCTAACGGACTCCCTTTGATCAAGGATAATCCAAGAAACAGGACTATCGGCCTCGTGGATTTTGTTCTTACCCTTTCGGGTTTTGCCATTGAGTAAAATTCGCATTTCTTACCTCGCTGTAGCTATCTTAGCGTGTTTGACTATTTGCGTCAAGCATTCTTTTAGTCTTTACACGCATTTTGTCACAATCGCAGATATCTGTTCGCTGTCGAACATTGTCAGCTTGATTCACAAGAATTTGCTGAGCGATGAATACGTTGGGATCTCTCGTTCCAATGATTCGCATTTTTTGTCTCCCTCAACCTTGTGACTTAAGTATGCCATACTTAAGTATTTGCGTCAAGAGGGTAGGGCGTCGGCGACGCGGCGCATTACTTCACTCTGATAGTCACGAAGTAATGATGGTCACAATCATCATCTTCTGCACATTCACAAAGAAATACGTATTTCTTTGAGTATGCAGAAATATCGATCGTACTGGTATCGTAGCCTTGACATGCAAGCTGCTCACAGGCATCCTCTGCCGCTTCATGCTTACTCTGCCCAATACCTGTGGCAATGTCGTCAAAGTCCGTATAAGTCAGGCCAGCGCCGTGCCAGTATTGGCTGCTATCCCAGCATATTTCGATGTCGTACTCTGTAATTTCCATCGCGGGGGTCATGGGTCACGTCCTTCACTTGTCTGATGCTATCATAGCATCAGACAGGATTTGTGTCAAGCGAACATGAGCGCTATCTCCCGTGCATTCTCCACCCTGATACACGTCCCGCATACCAGCGATTGATCCGGCGACCAGTTCGCACCATTCGCCCGAATTGTTCGCCCGCATATCGCGCGATACGTAGGCGCATCGTATCGATCGTCGTCATCTACCAGGTGTGTTGCACGCTCGCCATATAGGGATTGTGAAACGGGAACTAAATTCGTTATCATTGTTTGGGGTTCTCCTTCACTTCCTGATGTAATCTTAGCACGTCGGGGGATTTGTGTCAAATCGATGATTTGCCTACCACACTTTGGGATTTGTGTCAAATCGATCCCTTCACTTCCTTTGTGATGCTATCATAGCACGCTGATGCGAATCTTTGGAATGTTATCGCGTAGCAATTTCCGTAACTCCTGCATCACAAAGATCATAAACAATCTGTTGAACTGTATCACTATCTACAAATCCCGCCACACTGACACAACTGTGTTCATAATGCGGTTCAAATTTACTTACCCACTCAAAAGGCAAATCATGTGGACATATTTTCGAGATTCCAACGTCGTCGGTGGGGGTTCTCCATATTGCTACTTCAAACTTAGTGTACGATTCTAGCGATAACCCTGTCACTTTTGGTTCGCAATAATGATATTCACTAGCCTGAACACTTACCGTATGATTACCAGCACGAAAATTATTGAATCCCAACACATGAAAATTATTGAATCCCAAACTTTCTATCCGTGGCGTCATATGATCCCGAAATCCAATTGCCATTATATCCCCCTCGATGCTGCATATTCACGCTTTTGATCATTAAACATATTTTGCCATTCACCTTCCGCGCACTCTTCGCAATTGCCGCAGTTTTCACATTTACAGCAATTGCAATTGTTACAATCTGATTGACAGTATTCAGTGTGTTGCATGTGATAATGTCCGCCCATATTTTCCCACGCCTCTTCGGCGTTTAGTCTTTTTCCTTCTTCGCGGTCATCGTCGTAGCTCATTTTTGTCTGGCACACCATAGGTCGTGTAAGCTGATGAATGGTATTTCACTGCCCATGTCGTTGGTCGATTTGGGTCAAGCCACTTTTACTCACAGTAGCAACGGTAGGGTTGCCCGCCCTCGTAATGAGTTGCCACTACGATAGCAGCGGGATAACCACTACGGACGTAAACTACCTGAGAATCTTCTGCATTCTGAAGATTGCCCTCTTCTGAATAATTCACGGCGATCCTTTGTGAGTTCGGAATCCAGACTCCGAAACCATGATTAGTTGCCATTGCTTTTCTCACTTCCTGATGTAATCTTAGCACGTCGGGGGATTTGTGTCAACTGCCCTCACTTCCTGATGTCATCATAGCATGGGGATCGATTTGGGTCAAGGTGGGTAGTTCGACGTTGCATTCTTGGCAGCCCGACCTTCATGAGCCTATTTCAGCCTGATATGGTCGCCGAACATCCCCGGTCAAACCCGTGGTCTAACTTCACGTAGCCACAACTTGACTTCTACAATATAGCACGGGAGTAGATTTGGGTCAAGGAAGGTCTGACTTTCTCACTTCCTCGGGAGGCCGAGTGTGTTATGCGCGCCAGGACCGATACTCACACTTGTCACACTCTGGAATGACCCCGTACCCACTGCCGTAATTGTAATCCGTGATTAGGACGCCGCATCGCCCGCAGGCGCAGCCGAGCGCTGCCGAGCGGAGCGCCGCGCTTAGGCGATCTTCGTATGATTCTCGGCTCTCGAACCGAGCTTCAAGTGAGCGCCGTACCTTCGACGGGTCGAATATGCGGGAAGCGATCGTAAGCATGGTGGGTGTCTCCCTTACCAGTGTCGGCGTTTCCCGACCACCTGATGTACTAAGTATAGAGTACGTTCCTTCACTTGCTGATGCAATCATATCACGCCGGAGGATTTGGGTCAAGTGATGCTTATGATACCGTCCAATTGCCAGTAGCAAGTAGCATTTTAGCCTCGGCCTTCGTGCGTGCCGTGTAGCGATATCCAGCAGCATAGCCTATCTCGTCCTGCTGAATGGTGAGTACGTCATAACTCTCACCATTAAGATCGCGAAACTCTATCGTTACGGGTCCAGCTTCACGAACGATATGGGTTCGAGTGACGATGAGAGGGTAGGGCATTTCTTTCACTTCCTGATGTAATCTTAGCACGTCGGGGGATTTGTGTCAACTGCCCTTGTGGTCGATGTCCCATGTTTTCGCAGCATCCCGCAAATCCCGTGTGGTAAGCAATCCAGCCGCTACCATTTCCAATGCCGCAGCCATCGCCCAATGTCGAGCATCATCAGGATTATCCCGATTATCGAATGCCAGATTTACGTTTCGCATCGTATGCGTGTGCTCGATAGGACGGTTAAGAACAAGCATTTTGTTTCCCTCATTTCCTTGATGTAATCATAGCACGCTGGGCTATTTGTGTCAACTACCCTACCCTTGTCCAAGACCAGGGCATGGGTCACGTCCCGTCACTTGGTAAGACCATCGTAGCACGTCGGGAGATTTGTGTCAAGGGAAGTCGCCTTCACATCCATATATGCCAGATGTGTCCATTTCCTAGGCCGGGTAAAAATAATTCCCCGCGCAGTGCAATATCACTACTTCTGGCGACTTCCTTCACTTCCTGATGTAATCTTAGCACGGGAGTCGATTTGTGTCAACTCCCGTGCAGTGTTATTTGTTTACCATCGGCGATCGATGCTGGCGAAGGCGTACGCGCCTTTTTCTTCGGGATTGATCCAGAACGATAGCGGAGCATGGCCCGCGTATGTTTCGTTCCTATCGCCCGGCTGGTAAACGTGAAGCGCATAACCGTTCGTGCGAAGATAGTCGGCAGCATCGTCCACGTTCAATTCAACGCGAACCGTGCGACCTTCGCCGTTGCGAATTGCTATCGGGTACTCATAGGTGACTGGCATGGTGTTCCTCAATTCCTTCTGATGCTATCATAGCATGGGGATCGATTTGAGTCAACCCGTCCTGCCTAGAATCGAGATCCTAGGCAATTGAGAGAGATCGCATCTCCAGCGATATCAATCCCGTTAGGCGGGTTAGATTCTACGTGTACCATAGCACCACAATTTTGACACTGCGCCCACGCCCACGCTGGCCAATGATGGAATTGACCCATGCTATGCCCATGCCACGTGCAGGATTCGAGTGCAGATTTTCGGAGTGTCTTAACTGATGCCATGGTGGTTTCTCACTTCCAAAGTTTAACTTCCTGATGCAATCTTAGCACGTCGGGGGATTTGTGTCGAGTGCCCGCCATACGATGGCCCAGACTTTGCGAGCGGCGGCGTAGGCGTCAAGGTGGGCGGCGATGGCGGCGGTGTAGGCATCGTGTCGCTCGTCGCCACCCAGCGCATCGAACGCCTCACGGGCGGCGTCTGTCAATGCGTTGAGAGCGTCGGCTGATGCAAACACTTCGCGGTAAACGGTGGCGTAAACAGGCATGGGTCACGTCCTTCACTTGCTGATGCAATCTTAGCACGTCGGGAGATTTGTGTCAAGTCGCCTTCACATCCATATATGCCAGATGTGTCCATTTCCTAGGCCGGGTAAAAATAATTCCCCGCGCAGTGCAATATCACTACTTCTGGCGACTTCCTTCGACTTCCTGATGTAATCTTAGCACGGGAGTCGATTTGTGTCAACGACACTTGTCCGAGGCCCATCGCGGGCCGAATTCCTTGCATTTGGTAAAGGCGATCCTTCGTGCGTGTTTTCCCCAGTGCCTTGCAATGCATGTCGTATGGATCGGATGCATATCGAAGATGGGCATAAATTCTTTACCGCAACATCGGCAGATAATTGTTTCCATGGCGTTTCTCACTTCCTGATGCAATCTTAGCACGCTGGGAGATTTGAGTCAAGTTATCGACGGTCTCGATTGTGCTTACCACATTTCTGCATTTGTGTCAAATCGAACAAATGATAAGGCTGGTGATCTGATATTTATTACGATCCCCAATGTTTCACGTGAAACACTTTTTCACGATTTTTTCGATTTAATTGAAAAAAAAAAACGATTTGGGGGTCGCACGCATTATATATGCGTATATTAAAAAATCACGGAAAAATCCCCCTAACCATGCGCATTACATTTTTCATTTTTCAAATTGCTCTTTACTATAGATTCAAAAACCCAATTTCTTAGAAAAGGAAATTCAAGTCTTATCTCTTCTAAGTAATTCTTTCCTCCGCATTCAATAAATCCTTCCGCCCACTGCTTAATTTGAAAATTAAGGTTGACTTTGCCCTGTAATGCGGAGAATAACAACCTGGGATGCTTAGTTGAAGCCCTTTCCCCATTCTCCCACTTCAAAAATGCTTTATTAGCTGAATAACCATTATTTTCTTTCTTAATTATGGGATTACTCCCGTTAGTAGGGGGAATGAAGCTTTTATCCCATAATCTGTACCATTTTACATATATCCAGAAATCAGGATGTATTTTTTCATTTTTCAAATTATTTCTACTTTAAATTAAGCCTCCTCTTTTACTGCCCTTCTATCTCGGAACCTAAACCACCAAATAATTCTACGTGCGGTGTGCGACCCTATCATATCACCAGCATTTCTGTTGCAAATGCACGGAACGACTGGTCCTCCGTTCCCGCGCCACATGTTTGCACGTGCTTTGTGATCGCCGCGTTCGCCGCGATCTCGTCCCGGAACATTGCACGACCTACTGAGCACGCACATTGAACGGCTATCCAGCCTCGATCAGAAGACACTAGAACTTCGAACATGACCATTCTCCTTGAAATAGAGCTGCATGGCGATCTATTCGCCATATTTCAAAATTCAAATTCTAGATTTCAATTTCTAAATATAAAATCTAGTTTCTGAAATCTTTAATGTCTAATCTATATGTGCGAGATACGGATCTCTATCTGATAGTTGTGTACCAATATACTCGTATGAAATTAGATTCAATTTGACCATTTCATCAATGATCCTCATTGCCCACGCTCGGGATTCTATTTTTTTGTTCACGTTGAGGTAAGCGATTGATTTGCTTAGTGCTCTGTTGATCTCTGTTCTATCTGTCATATTTACAGATTACCACTCTGTGAGATTTGTGTCAAGTCTATCTGTTTCTCTTTAACTCTTCGACTTACGTTTCGTTTATTGTACTCTGTTTTTCGTGTGTTTGCTTCTCTTGAGGTTTCGTGCTCCCATACTGGAGTACCAGTGCTGTCAATGTAGTTCGGACGTGCATATTTGATGCGGGGATCATCGTCACCATGATATTGTACGTCTTTACGTCCTAGATCAATCCATCTCTTTGGATCATAGACTTCTCGTCCTTTGCGCCCTATTAGTTCGGCCATGCTGTATTGTGTACCTCTTCCTCTATTTTGTTTTGTTCTTCTTGGTGTTCTTCTGCTTGTGCTTGTGCATCCGACCAATCACTACTAGATCCTACGGAATCATTACAGTCATAGCAGAAAGCGACGTATCCACTATAGGGATGATCGTCACAGCATCCCCCACGGTCTGAGACACTTACTTCGTGTTCCATTACTCTATGAACAATCCCGCAATCGCGAAAGTGAAACAAAGAGTAGCGAAGAAGAATAATTCAAACATTTACTTTTTCCTTCAACGTAATTGTGTTTTTTAATATGCCCTCAATACTGAACCCAAGTGCTCCAATCTCACAAAGATTGCTGCAATAGGTCAGCCGTAGGCTTGATGTGCTCTTAGACGTTGTGTATATCGTCTTGCATCGCTCACAAACTTTCATCGTGTCCACCTTTGTATTGTTTCTAACTACTCACAGTGTATCATCAAAGGGCATTTGTGTCAATAAGCATAATAATGAGTGCTCTTTCCCTAAACCTGTCAAACCTAGATATTTGGGGTACGTAACCATGCGTGAATCGCTTTGTGTGTATATTCAATTTCTATGATATCCAGGACTTGAGGAAAGAACTGTTGAGTAGGGGAGAAACGTCCATTGCGAAGAGAAAAAGCCAATTGATCCATATTTTTGATTTCTAGCTTTTCATCACTTTCGCTTTGTATTCTTTCATACAAATCAATAAACAATTCCATCTTATCTTCATTCAGTGTACTCGAAAACCAACTAGTCATATAGTTTCTCCTGTAGTGTGGCGCACTTTTCTGCATCATCATCTGGGGCCGCCCGCGTTGGCCTTGTGACGTTGCCCGCCCAAAATGTGAGCAACGTCACGCTCGTCGGGTATGCCGGTCGCTGGTTGTTGCGGCCCACCTTCACGAGATCAGTCATCATAGGGGCCAATCCGCTAGCAGGTCCCATGCGTTTGCCACAAGTTCGCAGGTGGCGGCGGGCATCAATCTTCGTTAGGATCATCGTCGAAAAATACGTGCATCGAAACTACTCGACCCTCTCGATTCTTCTCTACATATACGGGATAAAATCCATCACCGTAGCCTGTTTCCACTGCTACAGCATAACCGCTGTCTAGGTCACCTGAACGTTCCTTAGAATTTGATGCTTGACAAGCGCCCTCGTAGCTATATGCGTATGGCAGCTTACAATCCTCTGGCTCTAAATTAAGATTGTTTCCATGTGTAACAAACCGATCAAGATAGCAGGGATCGCCTACCATCACCTGACCAGAATCTACCATCACTTTGCCCACAAGTTCCATTATGTCCATCCTTCTTTTTTCCTCTGTGTACTTAATATACCAGACTTAGGTATTTGTGTCAACTCCCGTTCTGTACTGCCACGGGACTGCTCGCCATGCGGCATCTTCCGCCTTTGCTGTTTCATACCACGCTTCATCTTCGATGGGCATAGGGTGGGAAGATTTGCGCCTCCAACTACTCGCCATCCTTGCAGTGCTTTCTGCCTTTGCAGATTCACGCCATATGGCGTAGGCTATGTCGAAAGTATTTATTGACACTTCTTTGTTCCTCATTTCCTTGATGTAATCATAGCACGCTGGGAGATTTGTGTCAAATTATCTTTGTGCGCGCAAAGTCGATCATCCAACGAATACCAGAAAGAGTATCTGCTTTAACATAACCATAGTCTGGTACTAGGGCGGAATACATGTCTGAGTGCTCAATACGATCAACGGTTATTCCATGATAGGTGCGTAGTTTCATGTTTGTTCCTTTTCCTTGGTGCGTTTATTGTAGCAGCAGAACCTATTTGTGTCAAGTGACACGTTGTGTCAATCTTAGAAAGGCACATATACCCTGAATAGTGGGGGATGCACCCGCCACATTTCCATGCGATCCGCCGCACTTAATTCATAGCCCTCTCCGGTTCCCATAATTCCTTCGCCTTCGATATGATTCAGCCAAAGGCAATGACCGACTTCGTGTGTAATAATCTTCTGTTGAAGCTGAGCAGGATATGTTTGCCATACTGGTGGTACCCAGATTACACAACTGCCTTCAGCAACATAAGTCCATGCGGCCCAAATGCGTTCATATTCGCGAAAATCTACATTATCACTAGTAGACGAATCATGTACCTGAATATCAGGTACAGTAAACATGGAACCAAGGGCACTCCATAATGCAAGGGCAATCATCACCATTGTTTGTACTAATCCCATATCTAATCTCCGTCTCCGTAGATTGATTTGTATGCCACCGTATGCCACCGTCGAGCGGTGCTATGTGCGATCGCAACATCGTCGGAAGAAAAGTATTGGGGGAAAGTGAGAGCAACGATTGACCAATCGCAATCCTCTTCGTAGATACCTTCTTCTATACTCCACCTGGAATCAATCTCGGCGTTCCTACGCTTGCCTAGAATGTAGCCGCCGTGTGACGGAGTTTCGTACCTGATGATACCAGGGCCATAGGTACGAGCGGTCTCCGACGTACCCCACGGGGTGCTGCGCTTGACATATCGTGCTTCTGGTTCTGTGTACATGTTCTTTCCTCACTTGCTTGATGATGTAATCTTAGCACTGAAAGGTATTTGTGTCAACCACCCATAAGGTTGGAAGCATCAGATGTATACCACCTATAGATGGCATCTAGTGCTATACGTGCTGGCCTGTCTCCACCGTGCTCAAATTCTTTTACTGTGAGATTGGCGAGTAGGTTGTATGCAAATGCGATTGCCAATTGTGGATAGAATGGTGCGGCATTCTTCGCTGCCTGTTTTGTACCATATGGACACGCCCATCCATAATCCAGAATCACATCGTACAGCGTCTCAGGGACTGCTATACACGCTTCCGCTCCGCCATAGTGTGCATGAAACAATTTGTCTTTCATTTTGCTTTCCTCGACTGTTCTGTGATGTAATCTTAGCCTAGATTGAGGTTTGTGTCAAGGTGCTTACACCCAAACTTAGATCCACCGTACCAATGCCCTTCCCACATAGTTCCACTAAGAATATACTGCTGGATATTGTTCCTATGTGGGGAAAAAGGATCTTGTTGTGCAATCCTAGCAAAGACATTCAATACCTTGATCTTTTCTCTGATAGTAAGCTCATGGAAAGTACGTGCCGCTACAATGTATGCCCTATTATTACCGAAGGACAACGGAATTACGGTTGCTTTCATTTTCTTTTCCTCATTCGCTTTTTCTTGTTGATGTAATCTTAGCACGATAGGGGATTTGTGTCAAACAGGCTTCGGTAGTTCACTTTACCCTGATGGTTACGAAGTAATGATGGTCACAATCATCATCTTCTGAGCACTCACACAATTGTGTGTAGTTCCCTGAGTATGCGGAAGTATCGATCGTACTGGTATCGTAACCTTGATGTGTAATCTGCTCACAAGCGTCCTCTGCCGCATCACGCTCGCTTTGACCAATACCTGTAGCAAGGTCGTCGAAGTCCATATAAGACTGACGCCAAAGATTGAGAGTAAAGTATTGGCTATGATCGTAGGATATCTCGATGTCGTATTGTTGAATCTTCCTCAACATTTATTTTATCCTTTCAAGAATTTTCCATCTTTGTTTCCTCGATTGCTTGATGTACCTATAGTATCATCGCTCTTGATTTGTGTCAAGTAAGTAGTTCAGCGTTGCACTATCGGCGGATGTATCTTCCTCATCCCGATTAAGCCTGTGTAGTGATCGCTGAACATCCTAAGTACTACCACTACATGATAACCGTCAGTAGCCAAAGGCATAGATCCCCTACCTCTTCAATGAGCCGATAGGGGTAACTACCTTCTATGAAGGCGCACGGTTGTTTTACCCGTGCCTCATCCTGCGCCTACAGGGCAGACTTCTGTCGTCAAAAATACAGGTACCGGGATTCTTTACGAATTAGGAACCCATACGCATTTTTGACTTCTTAATACTAACACCCTAGAGCATTAGTGTCAAGTCTGAATAATTGTTATTTAACCATAATAACTAAGGTGTCTTTGTGTTCTTGCACTTTGCTTTAACTTTAGTGCGTCTTGATGTTTTAATTGCCCTCTTATTAACCGCATGAGGGCTAAGCGTTGCCGTCTATTTCGTGCTGTCACTCTACTCGTTGCCCGCAAGGTAGATGCCGGTTTGATGTCGCAACGGTCTGGGCTTTGGTACTCACCAGACTGTATTTCGATACCCGCTGTTGCAACAGATAGGGTTTGAATAGCGTTGCTTCAACTCATTAAGAATAGCACACTGGCTAATTTGTGTCAAGTGGTCTGACTCACAAACCAGACTGTACGATTATTTATCACCAATCAACCTACACACGGGTTGCGTAGGCCACTCCCACTTCGTCAGTGAACGCGGTTTCGATAGCACTTGACTTCTTAAGTATACCTTAAATAGGTATTTGTGTCAACTTCCTCATGGAATTGCCACACAGAAATTAAGACGAAATTTCTCGCAGCTTTGCACCGTCCCAAATTGCCCCTTCGGCAAGAATGGCGCGCGATTCGTGAGCGCGACCGCCCCGATGGGCGGTCATAACGGACATTACCACATCTGCCAACTCGGCGCTTGATAGCTTGTCGAAAAGTGTGGGCTTGATATCCGCTATTACTGCTGCCCATGTCGCCTGTCCGGTGTGATAACCGGCCTGCTGGACGGTACACAGCGCCCGGTTAATTTTGACTGAATGATTCATGATTCTCTCCCAAAAAAAGTTAGCTGTGATTTCATTAAGACTATCTTAGCTTAAGTTTGGATTTGTGTCAAGCGCCGCTCTCGCTTGACATGCTACCCGTGAAGCAGAAAATACTTTCGCAGTCTTTCGCGAGATTCTTCCAATCGCTCGGCAGCGAGTTTCGCGCGAAATTCCGCAGCAAACAAGTCACGGCGAGCATCTTCGTCACGCTCTTCGTGAATTTTCATCTCGATAGTCATGTTCGTGAGTGTTCGTTTCATGTCTTTCACTTCCTGATGTAATCTTAGCACGTCGGGGGATTTGTGTCAAGGGCGATCTGACTTGTCGATACCAGATAGTACGTATACTACTTCGTAGCGTCCCTGACTGTTAGCTCTTTACTTTTACGAGCTTGCCAAAGAGCGTCTTAAAGACCGGTACACCATTGACGATAGTGTAATCAAGGTGACTGAACGATTCAGCCGCAATGCTCACAAGACGCGCCTTAGCAGTCTCTGCCTTCTGTTCTGCCGTGAACGACGGTCGCCCACGGGGGTTAGGTGGATTGGCAAGACGTTCAGCCGCCTTGGCCTCTGCACGCTCAGCCTTGATGGCCTCAGTAAGTGGAGGGCGTCCTCGTCCACGCTTACCCTTGCCGACCTCAGTCGGAGCTTCTGATTCCCGAATAATTTCAAGTGTCGCCATTGATTTGCCTCTTTCCTTTGTTTGCCACGTCAGATGTTGTGTTTTGTTCCTGACTCACTTAATATAAGTCAGATTTGCTTTTGTGTCAAGGGTTAATTTGACCTTTTTGAGAATTCCTTGAGGGTATTCTTGAGATTCCTGACGAGCGCCTTGGCGTCATATTCGGAGATCCACAGATCATAGCCCATATTGTCTTCCCAGAACGAAATACAGATAGGCGTATGGGCCTCTGCACTATCGAGCGTGAAGGTAGTCGAGTCAAATCTACTGTCAGTCAGCTCGATCGTAGGGACGGGATCATGTGGGTTCTGATTTGAGATACTATTTCGTTTGATGACTTTTTCCTTGTTGTAAGGCGTTTCCCTCATCAACAATGCAATAATAGCACGCTGGTCGATTTGCGTCAACTATTTTCTTAGGGCATAGCCCTTATTCGTTAACACCATATTGATGTCGCACCACAGTCCGCAAGGTAGCATAGCTAATCCTTGGTCAGCAGTAGCATCACACCCCAAACATCGAATTTGGGGTTCTTCCCCATCTCGCCCACAATTAGAGCAAGTGTAATGTACTCCGAATCCGTGTTTCATTTTTTCTTTCCTCAATTCCAGAGTAACTCTGTGATGCTATCATAGCATGCTGGTCGATTTGGGTCAAGTAGAACACTTGTTCTAATGTTTCACGTGAAACAGTCGTCTACTATTTGTGTCAACCTACCCCACGTTATGTCAAGTGATTATGTTGATTAGAACATGGGTTCTACTTTTTTTTAATGGCTTCGCGCGCCTATATATGTATATAGTAAAATCACGGGGAAAAATCTCAGTGAAATTTAAAGCGTAGCCCAATGGTTTATTTTTCACAAATACAACAATAAACTCCTGATACGCTAATACAGTGCCCATATTGTTTGCATGTTAAAAAAAGATAATTGATGTTCTTTTATTAGAATACTTCTCTTTTTCGTTCTATTGCGCTATTGGCTTTGTGTACTCTGCGCTGGTCAATTCGCTCTGCTCTATCTGCTTCTGCTCTTTGGATTGTAAAAAGACTTCTACCACTCATATTCATCTTCTTATTCTTTTGCCTTTTTGCGTCTCTTGATGTCGCGTGTTTGTCGTGAGTTTCCATTATTTTATTCCTTGTTCTGCTTTCTTAGTATAATAAGTATAGCATCCTTGATAATTTGTGTCAAGATTTTTATGCTATCTAATTTACTCAAATCTTTGCATTTTGTCTACATAGACAATCACTACCATCATAACCAGAAACTTCACCACAGTCAGGGCATTCATCAGAAAACGCTACATCTGGTGTCATTCCGTGAATAGCTTTACCTAAAGCTATTGCTTGTTTTCTGATACTTTCCCGCCACGCTCGATCATTAGTTTCTTGAAAAACTTCTATATCAAGACCTGTATTGATATCTAATTCGGGCCAAGACAATCCATTGGAATAACCACTCCAAAATAAATTGATTACTAACTTATTGTTTTTCATTTGATGTTTTCTTTCTGACTTGATTTATTAAAAATGAAGTTATGAAATCAAAATTATAAAATCAAAATCTATTTTTTGAGATCTGAATTTGAAATTATAAATTTAGTTCTTTATTTTGCGTTTTAGGTTGTACAAGAGATTAAATTTAAGAGCAGTCATTTCTTGGTAATTTAATCGCACTTAGATCGTAAAGAAACGATGATTTCTTATTTAACCATTGAATATGACATTTATTACAGAAACGATTAGTCATATATGTATTTGTTCCGCAGTATTCACACTTCATTTTACAATTCCTTTTTCGTGAAGAACTTGGTTTTTACAAAACTAAAAACACTATTACTGTACTCAAAAACACAATACCCTAAGTACAGTAAAACAGGAATACCCCATAGTGAGACACTAAGACTTACTATAGGATCTGTAATATCTAAAAAGACAATCACTACTGTATAGCAAACTAATCCCAATACTAACCAAAGTCTCATTCTCATGCCAATCTCCTCTGTTTTCCGTTGGTATCTAGTTCTGGTGAGTACACCTTGATGTGGCTACCAAGAACTTTTACTATCCTCTTTGCCAATTGTATTTCTGTCATAGAAGAATGATCCCACTCTCTATCTTCTACTGCGTTTACTGCAATAGAGTCTGGAAATTGCTCAGCAACATCTCCTTGGATCTGACCCCACCATTTACCATTCTGTTTCCATAAATAGAATTTTTGGTCTGGTTCAATTATTGCGTTTGTAATGCTGATAATAGCGTCTTCTAACATTATTTATTGCTTGAAGTATTTTTGGGCGCGGTCATAGACAGAAAAATAAGTGTTTACTAGAGAGTATGGGAGTCTTTCTACGAGTTCTATTAGATTGTATTCTTCTGCTCTGCCGATTGCAATTTTTATAGCGAGTTTCTTACTAAACAAATGCGCATCGTCTTTCCTACAAAGAGCATATCCAAATTTGTCTGGCCCAATTGCTACCACTACACCGCGTGGACTAAAATCTTTGTTCCTCAAGTATTGAATTAGAATTTTCTTACCTCTTTCTTTTGTGTTTCATTCTATGCTTATAGTAGCATACTTGCGCTTTTGTGTCAAGCTACTTTGTATTTAGTTTGCTCAAATCTAATGAATTCTTTAGCATCTTCATATACTCCAAAGATATGAAGTCCTGTGTAGACACTGATAACGTGCCAAGACGACCTGACCTGAGAGCTGGTCACACCAAGAGCGTAATGAGAGTCGTGCTCCTCAATAGCAACACCGCGATAGATAGTAGTTTTCATTAACTTGTTCTTTTTCTTCCTGCTTCTGATGCAGCTCGTCCAATAATTTCAACAGCTAATTCGTTTTGTTTGATTCTTTCAACATGTCGTAATACCGCTGCATTACTTGTGCATTGTGATGGTTGTATATGATAGTAATCAACTAAAGCCTTTATTTCTGGCCTGAGATTAACCACGATGTATTCTCGCAAATTGATGTTCAGATACTTTTACTTCTATAGTAAGATCTCCAACATCATTACATGTATAGTCTCGATAGTGTTCTTTTACTTCAGTATTTTCTGCCATTTGTATATTACGTAATGATACCTTCATTACCGCTTCATCGACAGTTTCTGCTTCTACTTCGTAAGTTACATCCCAGATTTCAGGCACTGTGATTCTAAATGTCTTCATCCTTTTCTCCTTTGATATCTCTAGTATATCAGTTTAGATGATTTGTGTCAAGCTCAAAGATGATGTACACCTATGTCATTTAATTCTTTCTGGTGTATATTGTGTTTGCTTCTTAAAGTCTTTCGCCCAACCTTTGTCTCTCAACGTAGCGTTGCTTCAACTCAAGAATAGCACACTAGCTAATCTGTGTCAAGTGGTCTGACTCACAATCCATTGACATGGAGGATACCATTCGGTGCATTGAGAACAGCCCTTCGGCCATGGCGATGTGGACGTCGATCTCCGCCTTTGTGAGACCTGCATCCTCCAAGATTAACCGTTCGTCGATGGGAATGGTTAGAGTTCCTGAACTCTGCCATTCCTTCAAACTCCGGTGAAGCTCTTCTATTATCGCTTAGATACAGCAGCTTCAATAGCATGGCGTGATCCATCGACTGACTATCGTTCAACCGTATCAGGAGAATCGCCGCGTCTGTCGCCTTGCTCTCATCAAAGATGAATCTCATAGTCATTCTTCGTCCTCTTCTTTTTCATTATAGTACTCTTGACACAATGTGTCAAGGTGTAATGTGGCAGTTTTTAGTCTGACTGCCAACAGATCGAGACGGTCATCAGTCGTCTCTTGCTCAATTGAATTCAGGTAGAGCTTCCAATAGGGACGGTCATCACGCGCCCCACACAAAGGAGGAGTAGGTTCTTAACGATACCTACAAACGCTTAGCAGCCACGACACTGCTTCTCAATTATATTACTTACTCTTCCGCTGGGCCGTGCAGATTGTGTCATTGTGCGCGCCCCCATGCTGGACCAGGGAGCAGTTCCTCGATAGGGCCGAAGTCCTTACCGAGACCGCTGGTCGTCCAGCCGAAGGAAAGGGCAATGCCTAGGGGTTTGGTGAGGGCCGCGCGGTCGAACAGCGCGAGAACATCCTTATGACTATGGGTGTCGTTGTATCTGCTGACCGCGCCGACATCACCGATCATTAAGCGCCACCCATCGCCCGGAGGCAGAGCAGAGCGAAGAGTGTCTACAGCAGCTTCAATAGCATGGCGTGATCCATCGACTGAACCGGCCAAGCCAACCATTCGACTGGTACCGACCGCCATAGAGACAGCCTGAACTGTACAGAGCATGCGTGGCGATTGGGGTGCCTTCCCATCCCACCAATCTTCGCGATTCTCGATAAGTTGCCGCGCGGCTTTCAGGATCTCGATTGTGTCATTCATCCTCCGCACACTCTGTCTGCATAATGGCGCGGTCGAACAGCGCGAGAACATCCTCATGACTATGGGTATCGTTGTACGTGGCGAGACCGTGCCGACGCAATGTTGGTGGAAGCGCATTGAGAAGTTCGCCATAACATTCTTCCCACGCCGTGGGATAGTCAGCGCGTTTGAGTTCATGAAAATCCTTCGCCAAGGCCTGCATCACGCAAAACGTCCCGGCAGGCTGTGCCCACCAGTCCCTCCTGCCATCCCACCAGTCCTCGCGCTTCTCGATAAGTTGCCGCGCGGCCTTCAGGATCTCGATTGTGTCATTCATTCGTTTACCTCTGTCGCCGCAATGGCGCGGTCGAATAGGGGCGAGAACGTCCTCATGGCTATGGGTGTTCCTACACTACTTATCAAGCCAGTCATATATCCCCCTCGATGCTGCATATTCACGCCTTTGATCGTCAAGTGTATTTTGCCATTCATCCTCCGCACACTCTGTCGCCGCAATGGCGCGGTCGAACAGCGCGAGAACATCCTTATGACTATGGGTGTCGTTGTATCTGCTGACCGCGCCGACATCGTCGGTCATTTTCGCGCCCGGAGGCAGGGCGGCAAACAGAGCGTCCAAAGTAAACCAACCGGCCAAGCCACCCCTTGACTGATACTGAATGCGGGCCGTGGAGACAGCCTGCACCGCACAGAGCCGCTGTTCTACGCCCCCGCTGCCATCCCACCAATCCTCGCGCTTCTCGATAAGTTGCCGCGCGGCTTTCAGGATCTCGATTGTGTCATTCATTTTCTTTCTTTCTCCTAGTAAAGTTGGTGCCCGTGGTCAGATTCGAACTGACACTACAATCGTTTTAAGCGATTTCACTCTGCCGTTGGTGTACACGGGCAACAAGTTTTCATTCATCTGTTTCTTCAAGTAGTATACGTACTATCTTCTCGAACAGACCAACTGTTATAGTCGAAATTGTCAAACGTGGAACCATATGTTCGATCTACTTCTTCTCCCTCGCCCTCACACACTAGACGCCGAGCGTCATCCTCATATTTCTTCATTTTTTAATTGCCTCACTTGGCGGCGCAAGCCTTTGTGATTACAAACAATACACCTGCGATAATCATTGTCAGTGTGCCTCTTTGCACAGGCATTATGGTTGAATTTTCATTCAACCAATCTTTAAGTCGTGTGTCTGATTGATTCTGTCGATTTCGATTGTAGCTCTGTCGTTTGTTATTCACTAGGGGTATTATATCTCACTTTCGCCTTTGTGTCAAGTGGTTGCGAAAAAAATAAATTAAATCAAGCTGTAATGCGGATTTTGTCAACAATTTTATCAATATCTAAGTATGCACTTTTTGCATCTTCGTATCGAAAATACTCGTTACAAACGTACATAGCGTCCACCACCCGTGTAAATAGTTCGTCGTCGCCCAGTGCTTCTAGTGCGCTGTTTGTCTCTTCGTTATCGCCCAGATGTTCACGTAGTGCTTGTCTCACATCAGATGCGATACAATAATCCCAACACACCTTTTGTATTTCTTTTTCAAGCTCGGATAGATCCTCTGCATCAATCAAAGGATAATCTTTTAAGGCAAGGAAGACTTCACGCATTTCTTCCGTAACACAATCTGCACGAATAACTACGCCCTCGCTGTCGTAGCTACCAATTACATGCATTACACCTTCAATTTCACCAAATTCTCGAAGAAATACACGACAGTTGGAGCGTGTAACATGGTCACCACTATAATCTCCCCATATCAGATTATGCGGAATATAGAATCGCGGTTCACTGCTAGGCGTCCACGATTCTACGCTACTGTAGGAATCCATATCCCAAAAATAGTGCCATCCACTAAATACGTACAGTTCACCTAGAGGATCGTTCACGCGATCATGCCATGCGATCATATTGTGACACTCCGAATTTCAGTGCCAACGCTATCTGATACCAGTCTACCACGCGAAGCGCACTGTTCAGTAGATCCGAATAGATCCCGTTAGGAAGATCGGGCATACTCTCTGAGTGATGCCGTTCTAGCTTGTGCGTCAGATCGTGTACGTTGTCACACATTCGCGCTGTCTCTGCCCAATACTCCTGGCTACCTTGGTCGTTGTCGATCCACAATTTCGCCGCCCAAGTTTCGTAGTTCGCCCAACCGTTGTATTTACCGTCCATATCTACGGATCATCCTTTCGTCCACTCTGTCGGCGCGTTCGCCATTATCTAACGCTAGTTCTATAGCGTATCTCTCCTCAGAACTAAGCGCCGAACATTCGACACCTAGCCATGCGGAACGATGAAGCTTTACCCTATACCCTTCGTTCTGTTCTTGGAATACGCTAGGGTAAACTCCCGTCAACGTTTCAATCGCGCGCGCCAAGCGTAGACTGTATCGGCGATCATGCCATGCGATCATATTGTGACACTCCGATCCATCAATTCAGGGCGGAATGGCATGCTGATGCGCGAAGTGTGTTCTATGCAATACAGGAATATATTGCCATATGCGGATATGTAAGCAGATACAGCGGGCAGTGTGCATGCGCCGAATCGACAATCAGTCTGTTGTAGATAGTACGCGGTTAAGCGTGCGTAAGTTTGTTCGGATCGTTCATCAGTCGTTTGTTTCGTGATCGTGATCATTGTTTCTACTCTTCCCCTAGTGCGTTTAGTTTTCCTTTTTTTGCATTGTGTCAAATAGTGGGACGAATATAGGGCGCGGATTTTATCCCGTCTTTATAAAAATTCCCTATACTCAATGCATGACGTGATCAGCGTCTACACTTAAAGCCGTCGCTTCATCCCATAATTAAATTAGATTCCGATACTGTTCGATTTCTTTTGATCTATATGGATACAACGTACAAGGTTCTGATTTGACCAGAACGCTCAGGGACGGATACTCTATAGACTAAGTGTGTGTCACCAGTGGAATATCTAACTTAACTTCCTGTATCTTACCACCTAAGGTGGTTTGTGTCAAGCAGGAATTTCCAAAAAAGCTGAACCTTCCGTCTCAACATAATCAAAAAAATCTTCGTTGACTTTTAACTTCATTTTCTTTCCTTTGTGTTCTTATCTTACTACCTAAGGTGGTTTGTGTCAAGTACCTTTAGAAAATTAACACCTCTTTCTTTTCCACAAAAGGAAACCAATGGGTAATGTGCTTACACCTATCATTTCTGTAGACAAAATCAGGACAACTACACTTAGCTACACTGATTGGATCAGTGTAGATAAAGTAATTATTAGTCTCTCCTATAATTTCCCACACATTATTCCTAATTTTACGAAGTGGGAATCTACCTTCTGTCCAATCATCAGGTTTCATTTGCTTTTCCTTTTTGCCGCTTCTTTATAGTCTAGGAGATCTGATTCTAAAGATTGTCTGCTTATCCCCGCAAGAGTATTGTCGATAAGCTTCTTTAATCCAAACCTTGTATTTCAAAGTTCTTGTCCTATCTCTTCGTTATATGTTTCGAATGCTCTATCTAATAGGTTTTGAAGCCTGAGTGTAAGATATGAGACGGTATTGGCGTTTGGTTGATTATGTGAAGCACGAACGAATCCGATAACTTCACTAATGATTTGAATGTTCTGTTTGTATTGTTCTAGGTTAGTCATATCTATAGTCTACCTCCTTTTGCGTTTTGTGTCAAGAGGTATACCAATATATCTTTTGCCTCTCTCTCATCGTCCTACATAGCCATAAGCAATACCTTCGGCAGACGATTCCCTCAAAGCACGCCGGAGACGCTTCCGCCAAATTGATGCTAATTCACTATGAGTAATATCAAGAAATAAACTCAAGGAATACCACGGATTCTTCTCATAATCAACATGAAGGTTATATTTCTTGATCATATCTATAGCCGTTTTGTTTAATCTAATGTAATCTTCTTTTTCTGCTACTCTGATAATACTCCAACTCATTCTTTTTCTATCCCTTTCTTCACTTCTTTTCTTTATTGCCTCGGCAGTTCCGTGTGGTGTACCATCTAATCTATCATTATTACAAATATAATGTGTTAGTCGTAGATTGGTATATGCGTTTGAGCCACCACTACTTCTAGCAAGAATGTGATCTAGTGTTGCTCCCATTTTATGCATTTTTCCGGCTATACACTTAATAGATGGATCAATTGGATTCATACATATCTGACAAACCCAACCAAATTCTTTAATTAACCTAATCTTAATTTTTTTTCTTTGTCTACTATTTATTTTTATACCCTATTGTCATGTATACCTGATTGGCGCGTTTCACGTCTACATGTAGATTAGCTTGAGTTAGTCTTTGTGTCAACAGTGTGTCACTTTTTATTTCGTGTCTGAGGAACTGTAGGAACACGTTTTCAGCCTCTTTTAGAAAAAAGTAGTAGTTAGGTAGCTCTTCGTCCCTCAATGCCACCTGTGGGCGTTCCTACGGCTTCTCAGAGGTATTGTAGGTATAGTCCGCTAGGGATGTTAGACCGCTCTGAAGACTTTCTTGTTTCTTATGCCCAAAGTAAAGACAAGGTAAAGATTTTGCTCTTTTCAAAAGTTTTGTCCACAGATCTGGCTCAACCTCTGTATTATATAGGATACCAGTTTTATTCCTTGTGTTGTTTATTTCGTCAATTAAACTTTAGGTAGAAAATTAGAAGATGATACTTGATTTTGAGTAACCAAGCCCGCTCGACTTGGTTCTCGTTTTCGACTACTTTACACCTGCCATCAGGTGCTTAAACGCCTTTGACCTGAGATCAAAGCCGGGACCGTCCAGATTATACAAAGCACGACGGGTTTGTGAATCTGCGTTCTTGCTGTTTGTATTCATTCCCTTGACTTGCATATCGTGAGACACCCACTGAGTGACGGCGTTGTACCATCCATAGGCAGTATCTCGTTCCACAGTCTCGGATTTCTGAAAGACCGACCACAAGCGCAGACGTTCCTCTTGCGCAGAACGAATAACACGGTCTGTAATATCTTTACCAGTAGGAATCGGAATAAGAAAATCAATCATGCTTTCAAATTCTTCTGGGTTTTTCCTAGTATTGGCAAGAATCTCAAAACGTTTTGCTTGTTCGATCATCCTTTTGCTCTGAAGATTGAGTGCCTTAATCATTTCTGAAACTCGCGCTTCTACAGTGCTAAGGTGCTTGATGGATGCTTTCACTGTGCGTTTGCTTTCACCCAAGGATACACTCATAGTATTCTGGCAAACAACCCGAGTAGAAACATCCGCAAGATGTACACCAGTCTTACCGTCGTGACCGACAATAAGCAAGACATAGGGGCGGATAGGGTCAACACCACCGACTAGAATATCCTCGTCCAAGCGAACGAGTACCCAAGTTTTGCCATCATTGAGTACACCAATAGTCTCAATAGCCAATGGTCGATCTTTAAGTGCTTCTGTAAGTGCTAAGATGCCAGTCATATTCTGATAGATAGTATAGGCACCTTTTACTTGCCCGAAAACTTTACCATCACTAACTCGTCTAATGTTGTAGATGTTTGGCACCTCACGATATTCATCATTAAAGAGATGATAGGTTGGTGTCTTCTCTACTTCAAAGTCAGCTCCCGCTTTGTGTGCTAATTCTTCGGTATTATATGTGTCAATCTCTGACATAGCGATACCAAGCCCATGCCACGGGGTACCAGTTGCTTCACGATAAGCCATCGCTGCTATACCGTCTTGTCTAATTTCTAGATTGTGCATTTTGCCTTCCCTTTGACTCTGTGAGTCTTTGATAAATTAAGAGTACATCAGCTTTGTCTTTGTGTCAAGTCGTCTCTTGACTTTTCTTTTATGTGAGGTTATAATTATAAGTATGAAACTATTAAAACATTGTTTATATTGCGAAAAAGAAACATTTAATCCAAAATATTGCTCACGATCTTGTACAGCTAAAGTAAATGGTAAATCTAAATTATCTATAGAAGAGCGATTCTGGTCTAAAGTAAATAAAACCAATACTTGTTGGATTTGGACAGGGGCTTCTGATAAAGGGTACGGTAGACTTAAGATAAATGGTAAATCCATAGGTGCACATAGGATTTCTTATGAGTTACATAAAGGTATAATTCCAGAAGGATTACAAATAGATCATTTATGTAGAAATAGAATATGTGTAAACTATGATCATTTGGAGGCAGTAACTCTCAGAGAAAATATTCAAAGAGGATTATCAGGATCTAATATGCGAAATAAAACACATTGCTCACAGGGACATCCCTATGTCGGAAACAATCTATATATACAACATGTTAGTTTTGGTAATGGAATACGTAGAAAGTGTCGTACATGTATATCAATACAGAAAAAAGAATACTATTATGTGAAAAGTAAGGGGATTCCGCCATCCCATAACACACTAGGCAGTGAGAGCGTAGAGTGAGAGATTACGCCACTCGGGATTGCCACTAGCTCTGATTTTAGCCGTGATTAACAAAGAGCGAAAATTCAATGTAGTAATCACCTCTTGTTTTTGCTTAAGGAAACTTAAAGCATCACGCTTAATTTCCAGAGACAGTTCAGGCAAGACACTTTCCAGCACCGTTTCCATTCGTTCAATTTTCTCTGAATTTGACATAGAGAGATCAACAGTAATTGCCCGAGTACGAATTGGTGGTGGAATTGAGTATTGCGGCTTGTTACTGATGAATACAATACCACCAGTAAAGTTGAAACTAGAAGCATATCCTACTGCTGGCCTACCCGATACCCAAGAAACAGTTCTAGTCTCATAGCTATCAAGCGCGGCCTTAAGAAGATTGATTGTAGTTTGATTTTCCAACACGCTATCACAGTCATCAAATACAATAATCTTATCGTAATTGTCGTGCATAGTCTCATACAAACCTAGTGGAGTAGTGAATCCACTAATAGGTAAGTATCCTGATTGATCACCCTCAATCATGTTCGATTCAAGACCGATAGATCGAAGCGTATCAAAGACCGTGTATGTCTTACCCAGACCGGATTCACCAGTAACAATCAAACTAGGCAGTTTGCGTTCTGCTACCATAGTAGTGAATTCTTCCAAGTACTTGAAGCGTTCATTGATAGTGAAGCTAGGGGTGATAGTCTTGGGTGCATACGTCTGAGTGACTGTACGAGACGTGTCAGAGCGAGTGCCTTTGGCCATTGAAGCATAGCCCTCGCCTACTTCTACAGCGGTCACGCCCATCTTGAAAGCCTTGACGTTCTCGCCATTTTCTATGCGCCGAATGATTTGCTGCTTACCATTCTCACCCGTGCCCGTGCCAAGAGTGATGCCAGAATAAGTACATACCCACTTTTGTCTTGCTATGTCGAATCTGAGCGATGCAGTTTTCACGATGCCTTACCTTTGCGTTCCCGCCGTCATCAAGCTTATGCTCGTGCGGCTGATGTACTTAAATATAGCTTAAGTCTGGGTTTGGGTCAAGCCACTGGAATAGATGTATCCTATCTCAGCTATAGACCAGATGCTACTTGACACAAAAGCTGTTAGGAGGTAAGATACAGTAAGTTGAAAGGATACCTAATGAACACTGACACAGATTACAGCTTGATTCGTCCCAACATTCGAGAATCCCTCGATAATTATGTGAATTTTGGCTATCATCCGGGCGGATTTCTAACCGCAGTATTGGAAAACAATCTCTCTGAGGCTATTGCGCGCGCAGATTTACAAAATCTTGAAACACTGCCTGCCCTCGTCTCATATGTCTACAATGAGATGCCCCGCAATTGTTGGGGTAATCCTAAGTTTGTTACACACTGGCTTAATAGTCATGCTTGACACAAACGTCTAGGTATGCTAAGTTATAAATGTTGAGTGAAGAGAATATCTGATCTCTTTTATGCCGGGATGGTGCAATGGCTTTAAGTCCCGTCCCTCCTTAAGCAAGAGGTTGCTCGCTCCCGGTACCATAGGATATTACTCGGTAGTAATACTGGGTTTTAGGGTCTTCGTCCGGCAAGAAACAATACATAAATAGTTGCCCTGTTCTATTTATGCTAGTCTCAATAATTGCCCAGCGAAACATTAACAGGGCAAAAATCACCACTTGACACAACGTGTCGTTGACACAAACGCAAAACGCTTGACACAGTAGAAAAAGTATGATACAATAGTCCTGCACAGATAATTCAAAGGAAGAATCTTAGTCTTATATACTAATGGGTGGTTTGGGTTCGAGTCCCCCTCTGTGTACCATACAAATTAAGTCGCGTGATGGTGTAAAAGTAACACATGGCGCTCATAACGTTAGGTTCTAAGTGAGATTCTTAGTCACGCTACCAGTTATTTAAAGTAAAAAGTTTTGCTGGTTTAAAACGTGAAAACCAGAAGTTGACACAACGTGTCGTTGACACAACGTGTCGTTGACACAACGTGTCGTTGACACAAATACAAAACTGTGTTAAGATAGATTCACATGTGACTATAGTGTGTTTTATTTTACTCGTGCGCTTGTAGCTCAATGGACAGAATACTGCGCTTCTCGCTCCGGTATGCCGCCACGGTTCTAGAATTTAATATTCAAAATACCGTTATCAAATTCCCAATGACAATTTGGACATAATTGAACTACGTTAGAGGGATCATTTATTTCTCCTACTGTAGTAGTAAGGGGATAAGTAGATACAGCTTTAATATGAGCTAACTCCACATGTTTAATATAACCACAAACATAACATGGAAGTAGACAGAGATCACGGTTCCATGATCTACAGAAGTTTCTGACTGCTACATTGGCCCATGAAGGGTGTTTATCTACTACATTATTTTTTGTGCGATACTCTTCAATTGTTAAATTTTTATAATAAGCAGTCTTGTCTGCACCAGTACAGGGTTTACATTTGGTTCTTTTATAGGTTACTATATTTCCGCACTTGTTAATACATTGTTTTTTATGATTCTCTTGCCAAATTTTAACTTTTTGACTTTTTGTTAATTTAGTATATTCTAATTGCTGTGGTGTGCTTCTATTAACAGGGTCTCTAGCAGTCGTGCAAGCATCACAAATTATTCTTCGATAACTAAGTATTTTAGTAGAATCACAACAGTATTTGCATACTCGCATAATTTTTTCTCTCTTTGGAGATAATGTATTGTTGACTATGGTGGCGCACGATCTAGAACAAAATTTTGGATTCTTAGTTTCCACTTGACAACTAAAACACTTCATGGTATACTTCTCTCTACGGCCCTATGGTGTAACGAAAAACATAATTCTCTTCTAAAGAATAGATTCTAGGTTTGATTCCTAGTAGGGCTACCAATCTATTATAACATGCTTTTTATGAAAAGGAGAAAGCTAATTGGATTCATGCAGGTTCGAGTCCTGTCCGGAGTTCCATTTTCTATTTATCAGGATTATCATGTTCCCAATGACAATTAGGACATAATTGAGAGAGGTTTTATATGTAATTATTAATTCCGTTTGTAACTCAGTAAGTAAAGTAGGAAGCTTTTTGTCCAAATTTAATTCAACGTGGTCTTTCGCCCAAACCACTTGACACATATCAACAGATAAACACGTGCTCTCGTAGCTTAGCCTGGTTAAAGCAAAAAACTTTTAATTTTGAGATCGAAAGTTCAAATCTTTCCGAGAGTACCACCTAACTTTGCCGTAAATCACCTACTAGAGAAGCCACGAATCGAAATAAGTGGTTAGTATGTTTAGTGGAGTTTAGCTCATAAACCACTAACTAAAATAAATAGGGAGATAAATTATGATTAGTTTTGGATTACAAATAGGAAGTTATATTGCTGTTCTTCTTTTGACTGGCTTTGGTGCTTTTCTTGAGTGGATGTTTGGTTGGTTTTAATTACTATTTTTGCGCCCCTTGACACAAATCAAACTATGTAGTAAAGTAAGCTGACAAGAGGAGGAAAAACATGAATTGCTGTTCTTCTTTTGACTGGAGGTAGAGAAGCAAAGTAAAGTTTTTCTACCTCTCAGAATTATGTTAAGTAGAACAAGTGTTCTGGAAAATTATTATGTCAAGTTTTATTTCTATATATACAGTTTTTAAAAATCCCACGAAATTCTTTATATATGGCGAACAAAAACCCCCACGTAATTTTCTATATATGGCGAACAAAAAAATCCCACGTAATTCTTTATATGGATTTTTAAAAAAACCGGCGGAATTCTTTATATATAGAGTGAAGAAATCCCACGAAGTTTTAAAATAGATAGTACGCCCTTTTCTTCTTTCCTTCTAGAGTTAACTCTGTGTTGGCGCACTACCTAGATGCAATGCCCTCTCATACCTACGAGTATTCTTTTATGAAGAAGTTAGGTTCCTGTGAGGGCATTGCTATTGACATATCCCCAAAAGTGTGATATCTTGAGCATATGAACAAAGGATTCTGTATAAAAGAAACCCGTAGAGCTAGACCTAATGATGTTGATGTTACAAACATGGTTAAAGTCTATAAATATGTATTAAATTGTACTAATTCTTATCTTAATATTCCTTTTCCAAACTATTTTGATATTAGGTGGTTGCGTACTTTATTTACTAAATTAGAACTTAATATAGATAATATATTAAGAACCGAGGATATCCCTAAAGCAAATAAAAGCTATTCTGAAAATATATTACTAGACTTATTAGAATAAGATGTAAGATGGAAAATAAATAGTATAAATACTTATGCTGCTATAAATAAATTTATTAATATTCATCCTTTTATTGATGCAAATAAAAGAATAGCAAACTTAATACTCAATAGTATATGTGGTACTCTTGAGCACCCTATAACAATTGAAAGACTAAAATCTCAAATGTTAAATTTCAAATATTAAAATAGAAATCTGAAATTATAAAAATCAAAATGTAAATCTGAAGTTTTAAATTCTAAAAATGAAAATATAAAATTAAAATCTCCAAATATAAATTATAAAATCAAAATCTGAAATTATAAAAATCATACGCAATGTGTCTAAATGAATTACTTTGGTATAAATTAAAATATGATAATACAGATACAATCTAAAAAAAGCATAGAAGCAATACAATATGATGGAACAAACGAAAGAGAGATAATTGACTGGGCTAAACCAAAATCAAGTTATATAAAATCTGGTGGAGTGAATAGATTCGAATTTGAAGGAATAACAATACATAAAACTGATTGGTTTATAAACTTAAATCTAACCATGATAGTTTGTACTAATGAACAATTCACAGATACCTATGATACATAATTGCTTAAATTTAATTTCTTTAATTTTGGTTGTTTCGCACCCATAACACCGCTGCTATCCATATAGCTGCTGAACCGTTCCACACTCACTACAGCACTAAAAAAGAAACGCTAATATAAATTACAACAGAAATACCAGTACTAAAGACTGGGGATAAGATTTAAAAAGAATGTTAGTAGAAACTTAATGAAGTATCCAAGTAAATTTAATTACTTTTCTTTTAATTTGCCATTTTTGGTCTCATAATCTTAATTTTATCTGCTTTTATGGTTCAGTCGGTCTTTATATTATTCACCGGTGATTCAGGGCATTAGGATTAAGAAAAATCCACAGGTAAGAAACATAATTCTTCATAAGTATGAAAGGTTAAATAGATATTACTTAACCAATTATTCGAAGAGAACTACCTAATCTAACATAACTATGTACGCTGCCTGCATACTATTAGATTGATATCTATGTCTTAATTATACCACAGAATCTAAGAAAAGAAATGAATTATATTTACAAACTATTACCACATTTAACAAGAGGTTTTATATATTTCTCTACTTTAGAAAAGGCAAAAGAATACGCAAATGAATCTAAAGATTGGGAGTATAAACATTTTAACAAAAGAATATGGATAGCTAAATTCGGTATCTAACAGAAGAAGAAATAGACCACATCTACAGTAATACCACCAGACATTAAGAGCAACTTCATATCTGATAGGCGATATTACTAGATTTTGCTTTTTATTATGGACACACAGTCACCTAACTAGATTTTGCTTTTTATTATGGACACACAACTGCCTAAGATGGATAATCTAAGTGTTTTGGGGTTTTCAGATGGATAATCTAAGTGTTTTCAGGTGTTCTCAGATGTTTTGGTGTTTTCAGGTGTTCTCAGATGGATAATCTAAGTGTTTTGCTACTAAATAGGGGGGTTTTGGATCGGGTTCGAGTAAATTTTTATATTCTTATTAGCTTCTTACTATTAGTAGGCTCTATTTTAATGATTTATATATAAAGTATATTATTATTTGTTATCCTGATTTTTGTATTTTATACCTATACCAAATGTTAAGTTCTAACATTCTTTACTTTTCATAACTACATATATAGTATTACCTAATTTTCCTTTTTTGCGCCCTTGGGTTTTTGAGGCGGTACATAATCAATATTGGAAGGATTATTCGTATAATAATTAAATCAGATATTAAGTTATTAAATGTCACGATCTACACTACTACTGTAGATTTAAGTTTATTTTGCGGTTCTAAGTATGAGATTGATGTTGATCCACTGGATATCTCAAAATCAATCATGTTAGTTATTGATCATTCTATTAATAGGATTATTCATGTTAGACCTACAGATTGGTTGTTTTCTAATTCTAATTGCGACTTTCTTATAGTTTTTCATGAAGATGAATTTAATAATATATTTGAAGTAGCGTCAATTACTCACTAATTAATTAATGCTAAAAGTGGAAATGTTGCCACTTGACAAGTACAGACGAAGCTGGTATACTGAAGCTATGAAACCATATAATATTCAATCAGAAAACGAACAATATCTTTTTAGTCTTTATGCCCAGCCTCATAGGTATTACCATACAAGGGAGCATATTTTCAATATGCTTTCTGGACTTAGTGATTTTGTATATTGTTCTTATTTAACTCAAAAAGAAGTAGATCTATTAACTATAGCTATTTGTTATCATGACGCTATTTATGATCCACAAGCGAGTGATAATGAACTTAATAGTGTTGCATTAATGATGTTACATTATAATAATATTTTGCCCTTAGAGGATATTAAAACTGTTACTCATTTGATTATGGCTACTAAAGATCACATCAGTTATGATCTATTAAGTAGTATTATTATTGATCTTGATCTTTGCGTTTTTGGATCTTCTGAGAAAAAGTATAAGAAATATGCAAAGAGCATTAGAAAAGAATATGGTCATGTATCACAAGAAGACTATGTTAAAGGTAGAACTGATGTATTGAATTCTTTTCTCAATAAAGAAAATATATATTCTAATGATTTCTTTGGAAACTTATATGAGAAGAAAGCAAGAACAAACATCAAATCAGAAATATATTTATTGGAGAGATAGTTAACAGGCAGTAACCAAAGAATTAAGGTCTTTAGGGCACGAAGCATACTCTTGTGATTTACGACCTTGTTCTGGTGGTCACTCAGAATGACATTTACAATGTGATGTATAATAAATATTATTTAAATCTAAAACAACATTTATTTTGTAGGTTTTTCCACAAAGAAGATCTCTGTTTTGGTGGTCAACTTAAATACTGGCACTGTATGAGATGTAATTTTTGTAGTGAAAAGTCATTTTTGTAGTGAAAAATTTGATTTTTCACATGAACTGGACAATTAGTTTAGATGATCTAAACTCGGCATTAGGAGACGCTTTCTATTCTTAATGCTCACATCGCGTTAATAGAATTCATGAAAAAGAGCAATCATCTTGATCGCTGTGCAATTTTATTTTCAACACACCCGTTTGAACCCGATGATTGCGATTGTGGTTTAACTTCACTGAAGGAGAAATTTAAAAAATGGAATATTATGTATTTAGACTTATATTTTGTATGGGATTAATTAGTTTAATTTTTGCTGAAATACATATCAAAGATGTGAATGTTTTTCTACAAATATTGTGGGTTGGTTTTTCTTTATTCTTAATTGGCATGTCTTTAGATGAAATGTATGGTAATAAAAATTAATGAGAATTTATTGAAACAAGCGTCGTATATTGGAAATTCAATCATTGCAGAAATTCGTAAATTAAAAGAAGGGCTTCTTAACTAATATGAGAGAAATAGGAATGTGGATATTAAGTGCCTTTATACTCATGCAAACATTTAGTAATTACGTACAAAGGGCAGATATAAATAAAAACACTAAAGACATTAAAAAATTACAGATATTTAATTGGAAATTAAATGAGTAAAGCGTCAAATAAAGTTGCTTTAAGTCAACAAACTAAAATCCTAATAGTACTACAAGATACTGGATTAGAGTTAATTAGTTGGAATACTGATATGGATTTTTCAGTATTTGAGACAGAGAAACCCCATATTAGACACGATATATATAGTCAACTTGCAGTCGTACTAAAGAGATTTAGTGCTGCTGAAAAAGCATGTAGGGTATTTGACGAATTGGGTTATGGTTCGGCTGAATTAGATGATTGGAGAGTACTGGCAAAAGGAAGACCAATACAAAATGAGTAATATAATAGAACAATGTTTAAAATGTAAGAAATGGAGATATAATGAGTATTTTATCTAATAAAAATCTACCAGTAGTAACTTTAGCCTCTTGGGAAGGCGTAATAACAAACACAAAAGAACAAGGGTATACAGACTCTGTTTCTATTCCTCCGTGGTTAGACATATGTGGATATGATCTTTCTTCTTGTATAGAATTTAATGCGGCTCCATTTTCTATTACTGATATTGTTGAAGTTATGTTGCTTAAAGAAGGAGAGCGTGATAGTGGTGCTTGGGAGTGGATTATTACACTAAATAATCGCGATAAATATTTTATCCAAGGATCGTGTGATTATACTGGTTGGGATTGTCAAAGTGGTGCAAGTTACGTAAGACTACCTCGTGAACGATAACTCTTGCATGTGTACTCATACAAACGAGAAGTATTTCTTTAGTCTAGATGGGAAAGAATATGTTGATGAAGAATTAGCTTTAGTTAGATTACTTAGTGATGGTATTTTATTTTCTAACTCTCGCGATTATTCTCTTACTTTAGATGGAAACCTTGTTAATGCCGGTCACACTATAGTTCTTTTTGTATCCTGTAACGATATTTTTTATTGGGGAACAGCAGATGGAGAAAATATAAGTCATGATGAAATTGGTTCATTATTAAAAATGCATTTAGATGATCCAGAGTGGGGTAGTATAAAATGGTGTTGTAAAAAGCGTAATCTACAACCACAAGTACCAGTTAAACTAGATATGATTACTGCTGGTGCGTGGGAAGAGTGGATGAATCAACTACCAGAACGATAATAATAAAGAAATTAATTAGTGAGTAGTTCATGAGGTAGAAAGCTGTCTCTTGACAAGCAGATGAAGTAGTGTTACGATATAAACAAGACTTAATTTCCGGGGTAGAACAGTGGTAGTTCGGTGATCTTTGGAATCACACACGAGAGTTCGATTCTTTCCCCCGGAACCAAATAGTGGCGCACTAGAATAGTAGAAGTTCGTAAGAGTCCAAATCTCCCCAAGAGTACTATTTTACCACTATCGTTCAACGACAGGACATGTGACTGATATTCACATAATCTAAGTTTAATTCTTAGTAGTGGTACCAACTATAATAAGGAAATATAAATAATGATTGATTTTTTTAATTATGTAGAGAGTGAAGAGTTTTGTTTTTCTCAGAAAGCGCTGTCTATTTTAGATGCAAAAATAGACAGAATATATGAAGTAGAAGAAGAGTGGTCTAATAAACAGATATTAAATAACTCTCTAATGTGTGATAGAGCAGAAATGCTACTGACACTAAATCATAGAATGCCGGATAATTTCGTAGATCCACATGACGAGGCGCTATTATGTTATTTAATACTAATGGGTTATTATAATGATGAAAAATTTATTAATTTGTGTAAATTAATTAGTAGAAATTATCCTAATTATAAGTTTTCTGTATTGTATTGCGATAGAGTATTACTTAGAAAACTAACTGATTTGATTAGAGAAAAAGATAGGTTATTAAGTTAACATGAGCAATATGCGAAGCAAAGAAGAATCTGGTCTTAAAAGATTAAAAGTACCAACACATGTAGATCTGGAATTATTCAATAAATTAAAAGAAGAAGATTTATTAAGATCTCAAAAACACCCAATATATCCAATATCTATATGGAACTATACACAAAAAGTACAATTTGAAAAATTATGGACAGAAGAGACAATGATGGCTCGTGGTTTAGTTTTAGATAATATTACTGGTGAGATTTTAGCTAGACCATTTAAGAAGTTTTTTAATTTTGAGGAGCACTTCGGCCCACTTCCAGACGGACCTTTCGACGTATGGGAGAAAAAAGATGGATCTTTGTTTATTTTGTTTCATTGGAGTGGTGGATGGATTGGGGCTACTAAAGGATCATTTGCTTCTGAACAAGCCGTTGAAGGTATGAAAATTCTTATTGAAAAATATTCTGATACAATAGAAAAATTAAATAAAAAATCTACTTTTCTATTTGAAATTATATATCCAGAAAACAGAATAGTGCTTGATTATGGTAGTGTTAGAGATTTAATATTTCTTGCGGAAATAGAAACTAAAAGTGGTTTAGAATTAGGACCAGATACTTATTATGGTTTTCCTATACCAGAATTCTTTGGTAAATTAGGAAGTAAAGAAAACCCATTAGATTTAAAGCTATTAGAAGTACCAAACAAAGAAGGCTTTGTTATTAAGTATACTTCCGGCCTAAGATTGAAACTTAAATTTGACGAGTACATTAGATTACACAAAGTAATGACAGGATTTACTGAGCGTAATGTTTGGGAATCTTTAATGCGTGGCGGCAGAGAAGAGTTAAATAGAGTTATTGATAGAGTACCGGACGAATTTTTCCTCTGGATAAATGAAGTGGCAACAAAATTAGAAATAAAATTTAATGAAATAGAATCTACATCAATAAAAGATATGGTATTCATGCCAGAAGACACACGAGCAATACAGGCTGCATATATTAAAGACACAAAGTATCCACGTATATTATTTGCTATGTTAGACTCAAAACCATACGCAGAAGGAATTTGGAAAATGATTCGACCTGTCTCCACGGAAGTTTTTCGCCTTGTGATATAATAAAATAAAAGACCAAGAAGGTATATATTAATAGAAGATGGACTACTCACACATCTTTATTAAAACAAAATAAACACCATTCTATTATTCTTCAAAGGGCTTATAATAAATATGGTGGAGAAAATTTTAAGTTAGAAATAATTGAAGAGTGCACAAAAGAAGAACTAAAAGACAGAGAACAAGAGTATTTAAACTACCAGATTGGTAAATATAATATTTCTATTGATGCAGGTAACGGAATGAGGGGCAGACATCATTCAGATGAAACAAAAGCTAAAATAGGTAAAGCACATGCTGGTAAAATTATGTCAGAGGATGCGCGAGAAAAAATAAGTAAGGCGGGTATTGGCAGACTAATATCAGAGGAAACACGGGAAAAATTAAGAAACAGAATAATCACAGAGGAAACACGGGAAAAATTAAGAATGGCAGGTATTGGGAGAGTGTGGACAGAAGAATCTAAAGCACTAATGAGTAAAAACTGCTGGCGCGGACCCCGCACAGAAGAAGCTAAAGAAAAAATAAAAATAGCACAAACCGGTAAAACACGCACAGAGGAATGCAAGGCTAACATAAGTAAGGCAAATACTGGTAACATACATACAGAAGAAACTAAAGCTAAAATGAGAGGTAGAGTTGTCTCAGAAGAAACACGAGAAAAAATAAGAAAAAGTCTTCTTGGTAAACCACACACTGAGGAAAGAAAACTAAATATAAGTAAAAGTAAAAAAGGCATGTTGCTTACGGAAGAACATAAAGAAAAACTAAGTGCGTCCTGCTTAGGTAAGATTCATACAGACGAAGCTAAAGCAAAAATGAGCAAAAGTAAAAGAATAAGACGCTTATTAGAAATAAAAAATATTCCTTATCAAGAAAAGTAGAGAATTAAAAGTGGAATTTTACTGGAAAAGAAAAGAATGGTCTATATTAAAAACTAATTTAGTAAATATTTTAGTTGCTCCAGATAATAGATATTTATTAATTGTTGATAAAGATACTGAAATTGCATGGCTTCCAACATATCTTAATATCCAAAAAGAAATAATAGAACTATTCGTACAACGCGAAAAAGATCCAAAAACTTTCTCAAAAGAACAAAGCGATAAACTTTTAGAATTTGCGAAATATACATTACTTTGTACAAATTTACCTCTTTACAACGAGAAAGAAATGTGATACAATAAATAAACAATCTAACTGTGATGTAGAGGTAATATATTTGCTTTGGGCGCAAACAGGCGTTGCCTTTAGTAGTGGAAGCAATTCACACAGTTCCATAAAGTTTAATGGAAATCAAAAATGAAAACTTTTCTTTTCAATATATATAAAACGACAGCAGAAGTAGCTGAAACAGAAGTTAAAGCAAAAGACGAAAATGAGGCTTGGGAAATTTTTGTTTCGCAAGATTTAGGAACATTTACATGGAAGCTATTAAATACAGAAATAGAACTATTCGTACAACGCGAAAAAGATCCAAAAACTTTTTCAAAAGAACAAAGCGAGATCAAAAATGAAAACTTTTCTTTTCAATATATATAGGACAACAACAGAAGTAGCTGAAACAGAAGTTGAAGCAAAAGACGAAGATGAGGCTTGGGAAATTTTTGTTTCCCAAGATGTAGGAACATTTACATGGAAGCTATTAAATACAGAAATAGATAGAGAAGAGATCATAGATGAATACTAAATGGTAATAGAAGATATCGTAAAGTTAAATGATTTAGTTATGGTAGATTTTTGGGCACCTTGGTGTGGGCCTTGTAAAACAATAAGTCCAATATTAGATGAAATAGAAAAAGAAAACAGTAATATTACAGTAGTAAAAATAAATATAGATGAAAATTCAGAAATGCCAACAAAATTTGGCATAAGATCTTTACCATCAGTAATATTTTTCAAAAGAGGTAGTATAGATCCAATCGCTATGATGAGTGGAGCACAACCAAAAGCAAAGTTTTTGAATAAAATAACTTCAATATTATATGCTTAGTATAGGAACTACTTTTAGTGGTATTGGTGCTCCAGAGCAGGCATATAAACAGCTAGGAAGTACTATGACCCGGTTGGGCAGGGCAAGTTAGACTTGGGATAGGGGTGATTAGCTCAGTCGGCTAGAGCACCTCCTTTACACGGAGGGGGTCGGGGGTTCGAGTCCCTCATCGCCCACCAGACTCCCTCAATTGGCGTAGGCCGGACGTTCGAGCTTGCCTCGGTGCTCGCTGCCTTCTCGGCGGAAGTAGTCGCGCCAGGCCCGCACGCTGGACCAAACACCGGTGCTGACCAGCGGAATCGGTGCGTGGAGCGTCAGCCCCAGTCGTTCCGCATTCGCGAACGCCCGCATTACGCAATGTTGATGTGGTTGCTGGAGTAGATGATATTTATTGTGGATTAAGCACAAAAGTAGAAACATATGATAATGGAGATGTACTTCCTGCTTATGTTCACTATTTAGAAGAGCAGTGGAAATCTTGACAAAGACTGATGTTTTTGGTACACTACGTTTAGAGATAAGCATGAATAGAGAAAAAGTTTTAGTTTGGATAAAAACATTAGAGAGTGAAAAATATACACAAATAGATTTAATAAAAAGAAAAAATCTATCGAAAAAATAAAAGCCTTCGGAGAAAAATCCACTATTTAATATTATAAATATTAAACAAGATGTTTCGATGATAAGGAGAAAAACACATAGCAGTAAATGATGCAATTAGACAAGCTGTTATGGTACAAGAGGCAATGACATATTTAAGGAAGATTAGAAAGTGAACACTATACCAAAAATAGATATTCCGAAAAAAGAAAAGTATGAATGGAATGAAGAATCAATAGCTACAGATAAATTAATGATAGCTAATATAATTTCTGAATTTACTCTAAAAGGAGATTTCACTTTATCTAATGGTGGAACCTCTGATACATATATAGATTTAAGAGCAGCTATTTTAACACACCCAAGATTTATAGGAAAATATATGAATTACATGGTTGGACCAGATAGTTATCCAGTAGGAACAGGGGCTGGTGGGGCATTACTTCTTGGAGTAATGCAAAGAGAGGGGTTTTTATGGAATCCTAAGCCACATGGTATTGAGTGGAGTCCGCAACCTAAAGAAGGAATGAAAGTAGTTCTAGTAGACGATGTTCACACAACAGGTAATACAATAAAAAACCTTAGAGAAGCGTGTAAGAAACAGAAACTTAATGTGATAAAAGAAATTGTACTTTACAGACGGTAGAGAATTCAATACATTATATAGACAACAGTGCTTCACAAGAAGGGATGGAATGATATACTGTAAGTACATAATATTTAATTCACTGGTTAATAAGTGATGTCAGAATCAGGGTGGTTTTGGTTTATTATAACTTCCGCATTCATTGTTTGGTTAGAAAATATAAGTATATATTTTGAAAATCGTCAATGTAATGAATGCAGAAGTTACAGAACTGAAGAATTAAATACAGAATTAAAGTGTTGGAATTGCGGTTCCACAAGAGAAAGAGGAAAAAGTAAATGGTTGAATTGGTAAGAGAAGAAATAATTCTTGATCGTAGAATAAGTCCTGTAACAAGAGAATCTATTATCGAAATAAAACGCCCCATAGAGCATGAAATACTATCTACATTGGTTGTTTGCATAGTGAGTTTTATTACAGGTGTAGTTTCAGGTGTATTTTTCTTTTAGGGACTCTCAGCGCGTTCCTACTGCGTTCTAGAGGCATTCTAAGAGCAGCATGACTATAAAGGTGGAGCTTCTTGATAGTATGGGGACAGACCTTGATCTTGTAAACTCAGCAAGAGTTTCTTATAACAAAGAATCTACTATGAATTTAGATTCTAGTTGGGAATTTCTTAAAGACATTGATTCCAGGTATCTTAATTGGGATGCTGTATTTAGAGATTATGGCTCATTAACAAAAAGAGATATAGGGATATCTAATTCATTATCTGCTAATGGTCACACTAGTCCCTCTGAACAAATAGAGTTTAGATTTAGAATAGAATGTCCTATTAGTGTAGCTAGAGAGATATTTAGAACTAGAATTGCTGAATACAATGAGATTAGTGCTAGATATACTAAAATGCCTAATGAATTTTATTTGCCTTTACCTGAGCATGTAAGAAGACAGACAGGTAAAGCGATGTCTTATACATTCGAATCAGTAGATAGTGAAAAAGCGGAAAGATTTATTGAAGAACTTGACAACATGTATAAGATAATGTATACTTTCTATGAACGATGGACAGAGGAAGAAGGATTAGCTAAAGAGTTAGTTCGTAATGTTTTACCTGTTGGTATGATGACTAAATTTATCATGAAACTTAATTTACATAGTTTATTTAATTTTCTAGATTTGCGCTCTTCTGATCTAAATAGTGATTCTGGAGTAACTAATGCTTCTCAAGCTTTGTTGGAAATACGAATGGTAGCTGATGAAATGGAAAAACTAGCTACACCTATTGCTCCTATAGCGTTTGCTGGTTGGAGGAAAAGAAAAGCGCAATGGAATGAATTTTTAGAATGGAAAAAATCACAAGTAAATGTATAATTATAAAGCAGAGATATTGAGAGTTGTCGATGCCGACACCCTTCGTATCCGGTGCGATCTTGGGTTAAATATATTCACAGATGTTACTGTAAGATTATGGGGTATTGATGCTCCAGAACTATCTACAGTAGATGGAAAAGCAGCTAAGGCATTTGTAGAATCTATGTGTCCTGTAGGATCTATTGTAGAAATAGAAACTATTAAAGACAAAAGAGAGAAATACGGACGGTATCTAGTGCGGGTTTACGTTCAACCTGCGTTATTTTCTAAGTCGTTGAATACTATTTTAGTAGATAATGGACATGCGATTTATAGAAATTTTAAATAAGTAAATATATACAACAACAATAATATATATTACTAAAAAGAGACAATAATAAAGCTATTTTAGATGTAAAATTAAGTAATGGCCCGCGATATCGGGCCAATTTAGATCAGATTAATAAGGAAAATAAATGAAAACTGTAGATATTAAGTTAGGTGATTTTGAAAAAAAGGGAATATCAGCTCCAGATAGTTGGAGTGAAAAAGCAATAGGAATTGCAGCTAGAATATATATGACACCAGATGAATATTCTATATATGATTTAATTGATAGAGTAGTAAATAGAATAGTAGAAACTGGTGAAAGATTAAATTATTTTCCTCAAGTCATCAAAAAAGAAGAGTTTAAATATAAATTAAGAGACATATTATTAGATCAAAAAGCAGCGTTTAATACACCAGTATGGTGTAACGTTGGTGTTCCACACAGAGATGAACAATCATGGGCTTGTATTCAATATGATACTAGAATGCTCACTAATAGGGGACTGGAGAAAATAGGAGAAATAGAAAACCTAAATAGACTGTTTTATACTCCTAATGGATGGTCCGATGGTTTTTCTTGGAAAACAGGTACTAAAAAAACAATAAATATATCCTTATCTAACGGAATGAATATTACTACCACACTAGATCATAAGTTTGTAGTAGGAGAAGCATTAGAAGAAGCGCAGTTTTTAAATAATTTTAAACTTGAGCCTTTTTTAGGAAAAGGAAATTGGATTAATGGAAACGATTTAGATTTGTCTTTCATAGAATTAACTAAATTGGGATACATACAAGGAGACGGATGCGTTAGTAATGAGGGGTGGGTTGGTTATTTCGGAGAGAAAGACAACGACGTTAGGGACTTTTTCGGAAACGAAGAAGGAACAATAAGATCATCTCAAGAAACTGGAATTTATTTTGGAAAATATACATCTCTCAATAAAGCGGCGGATTTATTAGGTTTAGAAAGAGTCTCGTTGCCAAATAGAGATCTTCCTAAAAATTCTTTTACTTTAACACCAGAAGGCATGGCTGCTTTTCTTAGAGGACTATATAGCGCTAATGGATACGTGTTGGTTGATAAGAAAAATGCATCTAGGATATCCCTTAAGACGACTTCTATTTCTCTCGCTATAAACACTCAAAGAATGTTATTAGCCTTGGGAATTAGATCTTCTGTAAATTCAAAGAAATCAAAAAATATAATTTGGAAAAACGGAGAATATATATCTAAAAAAGCTTACGAGCTTAATATTTTATCTAATGAATATAAGGAAAAATTTCAAGAATTAATTGGATTTATTCATGAATATAAAAATAATAAAATAAATACTGCTTTATCCACTACTAAGAGAGAATCACGATATATTAAAATACCAGTAGTTATAAATATCGAAGAGATGGAAGAACAAGAGGTTTACGATTTTAACGTAAAGGATAATTCTCATGTTGGGTGGGCAAATGGGTTTGCTGTTCATAACTGCCTGATCCTTGATGTAAAGGATAGTATGAAATCTATCGAAGAAGGGTGGCTTATAGAATCTAAAACATTTCAAGGTGGAAGTGGAAGCGGTGTGAATGTTAGTAAGATTAGAGCAGATGGAGAACCTATAGTAGGTGGTGGATATGGAAGTGGACCTATTTCACTATGGATGCGCCCCACAGACTCTATAGCTGGTGTAGTAAAATCTGGCGGGAAGTGTCTTGCTGGAAATCAAAAAGTCTATACAAATAATGGTCCAAAAGAAGTTAAAGAATTAGCAGATTCTAATGAGAAATTTATTGTTTTATCTTATGATCCTCCAGCTAAAAGATATAAAGCTAAATGGGCTTCGGCATGGAAAAGTGGACAAAAAGAAGTAATAAGAATAACTACAGATAAAGGATATTTTGATCTTTCTTATGATCATCCTATACGTTTATCTGATACTACAGTAGTTAAAACAGAAGATTTAGTAGTTGGGCAATCTTTATTTGCTTGTTCTATAGATGAATCAGAAGGATATGTTCGTGTTCATTTAAGGGATGGAAAAAAAGGAAAAGAAAAACTACATAGATTATTAGCTAAAGATATATTAAATGAAAAAATTGATGGAATGTCAGTTCATCATTTAGATTGTAATAAAACAAATAATTCTTTACATAATATCGCAGTTCTTACTCAAAAGGAACATTCTGCAATACACGCTACTATGCAAGTAGAAAATAATTCTCATGTTTTTCAAATATCTACTTTTTCTCATGCAGGAATAGATAATGGAATGCATTCTTCAGGAACTTTTTGGAGCAATGAAGAAAAAGCTAAAGAATTTAGAAAGAAAAAATCTGAAGAGCTACTAACTAGGGGTGATGCTGCTAATATGCAAAAAACAGCAGTTAAACAAAAAATGATTAATACTGGATTTAAATTAATTAATTTAGGTTGTGATATATCTACATTTGATAGCTATGTTTCTGCTAGAAAAACTAATATTGGACCATTAGGGTGTTCCACTAAAAAAATAGAAGAAAAATTTATAAATCAATTCGGAGGATACAATAATTATATAAAAGAATTATCCAACCTTAATCATAGAGTAGTTTCTATAGAGTCTCTTGGTATTATGGATGTTTATAGTGTTGAAGTAGAGTGTCCAACTTTAGACGATAAAACATCTGAGTCTGGGCATAATTTCGTTATTTGGTCTAATGCTTCTGATAGTGTTTATGGAAGTGGAATAGTTGTATTTAATACACGTAGAGCTGCCAAATTAATTTGTATGGATGTTGATCATCCAGAAATAATGGATTTTATTAAATTAAAAGCAAAAGCAGAAAAAATGGCTAGAGATTTACTTAATCTTGATTATGATATTTCGATGACTGGTAAAGACTCAGCTAATATACCGTTTCAAAATGCAAATAATAGCGTCAGAGTAACTGATAAATTTATGAATGCAGTAGAAAATGACTTAGATTGGGAAACCACATATAGAACAACAGGCGAGGTAGCGAAGACATATAAAGCGAGAGATTTATGGTATGAAATAGCAAAAGCTTCGTGGGACTGCGGTGATCCAGGACTCCAGTTTCATGATACTACTAACGCTATGAATAGTTGTTTGAATGACGGAGAAATAGTAGCAAGTAACCCGTGCGTTACTGCTGACACGTTAGTTTCTACTGAAAAAGGGCTTATTAAGATAATTGATTTAATAAATCAAGATATTAAAATAACAGGAGCAGATGGTGAATTACATCATATGTCTCGTGCTTGGAAAACAGGTACAAAAGAAATATTTAAACTTACTACTAAGAGTGGTTTTTCTATTAAATTAACATCTGATCATAAGGTTCTTACTTCTTCTGGAGACATTAAAGCAAAGGATCTTACTTCTGATATGAAAATTAAACTTAATAGATTTAATTTTGGTAAAGAACACTTAGATATTAGAATTGCTGAATTTATTGGACTAGCTGTTGGTGATGGATGTAAAACAACAGATGGAGCAATAACAATTACTCTTTCTCCAGAAGAATATACAATGGCTAAACGAATACATGACAATCTTTCTTCTTTTAAATTAGAATTCTCAGAAGATAATTTAGGAAAAAGAAAAACAAGTATTCATCAGCCTCAAAAAACCCTAAGAATAACATGTAATACAAAATTAATTAATTCTATTTCAGATAAATTTGCTATATTAAATGAAAAATCTGATAAGAAATTATTTACTGATTCTATTTATTCTTTAGATCAAGAATCAGTAGCTTCTTTATTAAGAGGGCTTTTTTCTGCTGATGCTACAGTAGCAAATTATGGACAAAAATCACAATATATTTCTCTTGATTCTACTTCTTTAATTCTTCTAGAACAAGTTCAACTTCTTCTTTTGGGGTTTGGAATTAAAGCTAAATTATATAAAAATAGAAAACTAGCTGGTTTTTCTTTACTTCCTGATGGAAAAGGTGGGCAAAAAAAGTATCCCACTAACTGTTTGAGAATTTCTAAAGCAGGAAGAAGATTATTTCAAGAGCACATAGGGTTTTTAGAGGGAAGTAAAAAGAACCTACAACTTAATGATATGAACTCTACCATTTCTTCATATAGTGAACCATTAGAAGATAATTTTTCTTCACTAGAATATATTGGAGAAGAAGATGTATATGATTTAACTGAGGGAAGTACTAATCATTTTGTTGCTAATGGGCTAATAGTACATAATTGCAACGAGTATGTCTGGCATAATAATACAGTTTGTAATCTGGCTTCAATTAATTTAATAAAATATCTTAAAAATGATAATAGTTTTGATACTGAGACGTTTCTAAACGACTGTAAAATAATGATTATAGCCATGGATATACTTGTAGATTTGAGTTCATATCCAACAAAAACAATAGAAAAAACCTCCAAAAGATATAGAACATTAGGATTAGGTTTTACTAATCTTGGTGCATTACTTATGTCTTTAGGAATAGCTTACGATAGTGATGAAGGTAGAGATATAGCAACATCAATTATGTCTGCTATGCAAGTAGCAGCTATTAATCAAAGTCAAACTTTAGGTGAAGTATTGGGGTCTTATCCAGCATTAAAAAACAATGTAGATCATCAAGCTTCCGTATTACTGAAGCATTATAATTCGTGGAAAACTAAGAGTTCTATTTATTCTCTCTCTCAAGATATAGATGAGATTTCCTCATCAGAATGGGGAAACGTTATGCCATACAGTCCACGAAGAAATGCTCAATTAAGCGTGATAGCCCCGACTGGCACGATATCGTTTTTGATGGATTGCGAAACAACAGGAATTGAACCAGTATTAGCTGTTAATGCTAAAAAAGATTTAGTTAACGGCGGTACATTAGACGTTGGTGTAGATGAATGTGTAAAAGCAGGGATCAATAGCATTAGAAATAATACAATTAATGGAAAAACACTATCTGATCAATATATTTTGAATTCATACACAAAAATATTTCAAACTAGTCTTGGTGATAATTCTGTCAGCCCAGAAGGACACGTCAAAATGTTAGCTGCTGTGCAGCCTTTTGTGTCTGGTAGTATTAGTAAAACCTGTAACGTACCAGCAGAGTCCACAATAGAAGATATAGAAAATATCCATATGTTAGCTTGGAAACTAGGAGTTAAAAATATTGCTATATTCAGGGATGGAAGCAAGACATATCAACCAGTTAATCAAATTAAAAAAGAAGAAAAACTTACAAGTGAGGCTACCAACGAAATGCACAAGCTCATAGAGGCCGCACGCGGAATCAAGATGTCCGCCGAGGAGAAAGAGCGGCAACGGCGGAGTTTCGCCTATGGCAACACTCACGCTGAGAACGAAAAGATAACCCGAGCGACAATAGATGATGCGGCTGACAGGCTGACTAATGCACAAGTTATTAGTGTTACACCTACATTAGATTGGAGTGCAATTACCAACACTACAAATACTTCTTCTCATGCCTCTATGGTTATTTCTAGTGTTGCTATTTTCCCTGAACCAAAGGGAACAGTAAGAAGAAAACCAAATGGAACAAGAGTAGGAGATACGCATAAGTTCAATATAGCAGAAGATGAATATTACTTAACTATGAACTATTATGAGGATGGGCTACCTTGTGAGATATTCCTGAGAAATAATAAACACGGTTCTAATATCGGTGGTTGGGTTGATGCTTTTTCTATTGCAATTAGTTTTGGACTCCAACATGGTGTGCCTATAGAAAAATTCATAGAGCAATTTAGAAGAAGTAACTTCTTACCTAGTGGTTTAGTAGAAAGCGACTCCAGTATTAAAATGGCAGATAGTCCATTAGACTATGTGGTAAGATGGATAGAGCACAAACTACAACACAATAAAGAAGACAAGAGATTTAACAAGAATGTGACACAATTAGATACTAGTACAGTATCCGTAGTCCCTACTTATGTCTCTTCTTATTCTCATGAACCTGATATTTATCCTAGTTTAAAAACTAATACTAGATTAAGATCTGGAGCACCAACAGAGTGTCCTTTCTGTGCTAGTGATGATATTAGAGATACAGGAACTTGTTTCACTTGTGGTACTTGCGGAGAGTCTATAGGAGGATGCGCTTAGTATGATGGACCAAAAACTAATTCAGTGGTATTACTATTTGTACGATTCACAGATTGTTGACTTATTAGTAAAACTTGACAAAGAAAATAAAAAGAAGTAATATAACAAACACATACATTATGATGTCTAAAAAAATTAATAAAATGACGATATGAAAATTTTGAGGAAAAATGATAGAAGAAGAAACTGTTAAATATTTAAATACAATTATTAAATGTGCAGAGTGTACAGGAGTAATACTTGTAGAAGAGTGCAACGTTTTGTTTCAACAACGAACATTACATATGAGATGTTTACCTGTTAAAAGACCATCGTGGATTGTGTATACATGTAAACACAGTTTAAATTGTCATGATAGACCTGTAAATAGAGAAATTGAAAAAGCAAGATCAAATAGAGAAGATGATTCTCGGAAAGTACCAGCATGAGATTAGTAGATTACATAGTATCAATAGGGTATATATTTATATTTATTATTTGCGCTATAGCATTAGTAAATCCAGATATTTTGCCATTATTTATAAGAATAGGATTAGCAATAGGATTATGTATACCAGCATTAGGGAACTTAATGTTCATGATAAATAATGGAAAAAATAAAGAAACTAACACAGATAGTAGCTGAATTAGGTTTAGATATTAAAGAGATAAACGCCTTAATAATTAATCTTGAATACTTTATTCCACAATTTGAGAACTACATTCAAGATACAAATACACAAATAGAAATATTGAGAAAAGAAAAACAGATGATAGAAATGTACCTTCATGTCCAAAGAAATTAAGGGTCCATTTATTCCAAAAGAGATATGCTCTTGTTCTTCTCCTAAAATAGAAAGCTATATAGATTTACTAGTTGGTTGGGGAAGAAGATGGTGTGTTTACTGCAACAAGCACTATAAGTGGGGAGTCAAGGATGTTTAGAAGAGACGAAATCGCAAAAGGCACTAATAAAATGCCTTGGGTAGAAAGAGTACCGAACGATCTACTTAAGCAAAAACCAAAAACAATAGAAAAATGGTATAATAGAGATAGTACTATTAAATGCTTTATTTGTGCATTATCTATAGGTACACTAATTAAAGTTAAAGACGGGATTTATACGCATAAAAATTGTCAAGTGAATTAAGTCCAATTGACGCCATAAAACAAATGGCGAAAGACAACTTAGCAATATACATTAGTTTAGTTCATAAAACAGATAGTGGAGGAATGGCAATTCCTCCAGCGCATATCTTAAATAAAATAATTCCAGTACTAGAAGACGAAACTAACGGACATACACTAATTATTGCTCCTCCCGGTAGTGCAAAAACCAATACAATGATCGCTTACTGTTGTTGGTTATTAGGCAAAAATCCTAATTTACATATTGGGTATTTGAGTTCTACTTCTACTCAAGCAACACAAAGATCTGTTGCTATTAGAGATATTATAGATTTAAGTAAAGAATATAGAGATATATTTCCTTTAACTTTGCCTGATAAAAGTAGAGGATGGGCAGAAGCAGAATGGTTCGTTAAGAGAGCAGATGTAGGGGATAAAAATGCCTCTATGATTATATCTGGTACTCCGGGAAACATTCTTGGTTCTAGATTAGACTTAATTGTGTTGGATGACATAGCGGATGAAGAAAATATGGCAACTGCTTTACAAAGAGCAAAGGTTATTAACTTTCTGCAAAAAACAGTAGATACAAGACTAACTCCATTAGGTAGAATAGTACTAATCTGTGTTACTGGAGACAGTAAAGTATCTACTAATAAAGGACCAATAGAAATAAAGGATATAAAAATTGGAGATCTAGTTTGGTCTTTAAATGAAAATAAACAATTTGAATTACAAAAAGTAACAGATCAATTTTCAACTGGGATAAATAAAGTATTTAAAGTATCTACTAGATTGAAAGAAGTAAAGGCCACTGCATATCATCCATTTCTTTGTATTGAAGATGATGGATCTTTAGTATATAAAAAAGTAGAAGATCTTAAGAAAAGAGATAAATTAGTAGTTGAGCATGAATTACCTGAATATGGAACACCATATGAATTATCAGATGGAACATTTACAGACTCTGATTTTATGTGGTTATTTGGGTTTTTAACTGGAGACGGGTGGGTAACTGCTAGAAATAGAGCCGCCAAATGGCTTGTTTGTATGGCAAAAGGTGTGCATAAAGAAGTTAATGATAAAGCTTTTTCTCTGTTTACTAAATTCGGAAAAAAAGAACCATCCTATACTAGATTTGGGTATTGGAGATTAGATGATGCCCCTACTGGTAGATACGGATTCAAGAGAAACTTAGGACAGATACTAATAGATGCAGAATTTCAACAAGGAGCATGTAATAAATCTGTTCCTGATTGGATTTACACATTACCTAATGATCAACGTAAGGCTTTTATTCTTGGTCTTTTAGCGGCGGACGGACATAAAGGCACTTATTCTAATAATTCATATATATTATCCTCAGTAAGTAAGTGTTTAGTTGAGAAAACAAGACTGTTAGCTATGACGTGTGGGATTACACCAGCTAAATTACGAGAAAGCACTAGAATAATACAAGCACCGCACTCTAAAGCCCCGTCTCTTCACACAGAATTCTCTTGTTCTTTTAATTTTGATTATAATGTAAAAAAGAACCATATTATTCATAATAATGGTTTACATTATGAGTTTGTTAAAGAAATTGAGTATTCAGGAGAGGAAGAAACTTTCGATATTACAGTAGAAAACACACATAACTTTGTTGTAGACGGTATGACAACCGCAAATTGTACGAGATGGTCAGAATCTGATCCAGCAGATTGGGCAATGAAGCAAGGCTGGAAAAAAGTACATATTAAAGCAATAGATGAAGAGGGCAGAGCTTACTGGCCTGATTATTGGCCTATTGAGAGATTAGCTTGTCCTGATAACATACATGGTAAGATTTTATTAACTGATGGGGGGAACGCATGCTACATGCAACCACTGCCTTCTGGTGGATTTAGACCAATTAACTGCAAGAAAAGAGCAGGTTCTGTTGCTTTTGCTCAACAGTATCAAGGTGAAGTATTTGACGAAGAAAGCAGTATAATCAAAAGAAGCTGGTGGAAATCATATGAAAAACTACCAGAAAGTACAATAGAAAAACCAATAGATTTAATAGGCGGTATCTTTATTGATACTGCACATACAGAAAAAACATATTCTGATTACTCTGTAGCAACTGTCATGTATACAGATGGTAATAAGTTTTATATAGAAAACTTAATGAGAAAAAAATTAGAATTCCCTAGACTAAAAGATGAAATTAAAATTATTAAATCAAGATATGACTTACCGCTCTATATTGAGTCAAGTGTTGGTTCCTTAGCTTTAATTTCTGAACTTAAACAAGATTTTCCAGACGTAATAGCGTGGGAAAATAAAGGAAAAAGTAAAATGACCAGAGTACAATCTATTATAGGTAAAATAGAAGGCAATGGTGTGTATCTAAAACAAGATTCTCCTTGGGTAGAGGACTTTATATCAGAATGTGAAGCTTTTCCACACGGAAGACACGATGATCAAGTAGACGCTTTGTCTATGGGTTTAATGATTCTTGGTCCAAGTAAGATTGTTTGGACTACGATCTAAATGTCTTTTCCTATTTACGTGCGCTCTGGTAGCATTTCTATACGAGATATTCAATCACAAGATCTTATTCAATCTGTTGATCCGGCTTATATATTAGGAATAACAACTAAACTAATTGATAAACTGTATGTTGGATTAAATAAAACAATAAGAATAACAACAGAAAACAATCAAATAGTTGTATCAGAAAATCAATTAATACTAACAACAGAATTTAATCCTATATTAGAAATAAAACACTATATTCTTAAAAAAATAACAGACTTATTATCTGGTGATGAGATTATTTGTATAGACATAGAAAACAAAATAACTGAACAAATAATAGAAGAAATTACACCAAATAAAATAGAGGAAACGTTTGATATAATAGTAGAAAGGAATAGATTATTTGTTTTGAATGAATTTGTTTTTTCAAATGAGGAAATAGAATAATATGAGTAATGACAGCAAACACAGCATTCCTTGTCCGGGTGTAGCACCTATTTTCGGTCATACTATTCCATGTAATAAAATATATCAACATAATGGAGCATGTTTAAATTATGAGTTAGTATCATATTGGTGTTGGCCGTGTGAGAGTTTTGGATGTGAACACTTAAGTTCAGAAGAAATTGTTTTTAACATAGATCAACAACTAACAACAAGTATGTACACATATATGGTAAATGAACGAGAGAGACAATCAAGAGAGAATATGTTGAATTCTTTCACAAAGACATTAGAGAAACTAGGAACTACACTTGACAATGAGCTTGAGATATAGTATGCTTGTGAAAACTAACGAAACAGGGTGTCATGAGTAGTAAGGATATAGTCGGTTGGGTGGAAAAGGGGTGGCTCAATTATTGTAATGATTGCGAAAGAAATAAAGAACCAATCTCTTTATATTTTGTAAAATCATCAGATATAAGTAGAAATCCCATGATAAGGTATAAGTCTAATCAATTTACAGAGCTACACAAATGTAATGAAATTAGACCTATTTATATTAAACAAATCCAAGAAGTTGTAAAACAGAAATATCTTAAAGAAGGCAGTAAAGTTAAAATGAAAACTTCTGGTATAGAGGCAGTAGTACATAGAATATTTGCTAGTGGAAGTGTAACATTAAAGGTAGCTGGTCAAGCAGGTGTTTTAAGAGTAAGAAAGAACGAATTGGAATTAATTTGAAGAAATCACTAGAAGAAATATGGGCAGAAAAAACATACAAACTACTAAAGAAATACGAATGGGTAAATGACCACGAGTGTCTTACGTTTTGTATGAGTGGGTATTTAAGTAGTCATGTTCTTAAACATTCTGAAAAATGTGAACTAAATTCTTTATTAAAAGAATGGGAAAATGAATAATTTGGAAGAACGAGAACCAGAGATAAAAGAATCAGGACATTATGATCCTAGTAATAAATTAAAAGAAGACACACCAGATAGTATTTTTCATAGAGCACAAATCTTATTAAAGAATGAAAGCAAATGGTGTCAAAACTCTGTAGCTATAAACAGAAACGGAGAAAAAGTAAGTGCTTTACATAAAGATGCAGTAGCTTGGGATATCTACGGTGCTATTATGAAAACATGTAACCAGTATAGACCAGATCTTCTTATAAAAACATTAGACTATTTAGAGACATTAAATCTAGGAAAGTTTAGTTCCATTATAGATCTAAATGATTATGGTACTCATAGTGATGTTTATTGGTTATTGTCAAAAGCGGCAATAGATTATAAATTGTGGAAAAAACGTGTTAATTCTTAGTTGGCAAATTTGGCTTGTTGTTTTGTTCATAGTTTTGTTTTTTCTTATTTTAAATGGGATTCGTAATGACAGACATTGAATTAAATTTCGAGGGTTATTGTGAGATATGTGATGTTGCCCTCAGAGAAGATGCTATTAGAAAAGGTGAAAGTCTTTGTATAGAATGTGCATCAAGAAGAAAGAAATCGCAAAAAACTAAAAGAGAAAAAGATCCTTGGCCGGAGAAGTATTAATATTAAAAGATCTATTGTTTTAGATGTTCTAGTTACTTACCAAAAAGAAATAGAAAAACGTAAACAAGAAGCAGTAGGGTATGAAACTTTATTAAAAGAGATAAAATTAAAAATAGGAAAAGTTTCTATTATGATAGCTGGCCCTTTACATTTAGCAGATAATTGTGTACAGTGTCAAGACGACATTATAGAGGCAAAACTAAATTTAAATTCTGCGTGGGCACTCTTGACAAATCATCAAAACAGTGGTCCGCTAGACTCAGACAAAGAAGATACTAGAATCGAACAGCATTAAGAGATTTACAAAATAGCGTAAGTGGACTTAGTTTGTATGTTGATCAAATACATTCGGGGATTAGGATTAACAATGATTGAAAAAATAGCTAAAATAGAAAAAACACAACTTGGAATTATGAAAAAGAAAGATTTATTACATTTAGCTGCGGAACTACTTCAGGGTAGGGGTTGGGACTACGACGACTCAGATGAAACTGTATATTGTCTTAATTGTTTAGGGGAAAAATATATTCACACTGATACATGTGAGTTAAAGAAATTTCAAGATCAATTTTTACTTAAATACCCAGATTCTTCCATTACTTTTTATAGATAATGATAAAAGAAAAATTCATGTGGGAAAAAGTTAATGAAAGAGTTTCTATAATAGAGGATTTAGCTCAATGGTACAAAGAAACAGAAAATAAGTTTTTAACTGGTGAAAATGTGAATAGACTAACAGAACTATGCGAAAGGGCACAAAAATTAGTAAATGTTAAATAAAATAACTATTTATATTCCTGAGGGGAAAGCTTAATGAGTGCAGAAGAAGGATCAATATGTCTTACATATATTGGTCAAGTAACATGCTACGGATCAGAAGAGTGTTTATTACCGCCTACTTTTAGATTAGATATTGGTGAGTACTCTGATTGGAATGGTGGGGTATACTTGTGTCATGCCCATGCCACTATCGCAATAGAGGAAGCAATTAAAAATAGGTATCAATGGCTTGATTTAGATTATTATAATAAACTTAACAAAGAAACAATAGATGGATTCAAACTAGAGCGAGATAATTTTTACTCTGCTGTTAATATAGAGTTGGAAAAAGGAAAGTAAGTATAATGATGGCTTTATTAAATGGTCCTTTTAATTGAAATGCAGAAAATACTACGTGCGATAAATGTAATGAATAGTGTACGAGTGCTTTCACTTTTCGACGGAATGTCTGTCGCATACACAAGTCCGTAAACTAACTCCTATAGAGTGTGAGAGACTTCAAGGACTTGAGGACAATTTCACAAAAGGTGTTTCAAATACTCAACGTTATAAAATGTTGGGTAACGCATTTAATGCAGATATAATAGCACATATACTTTCGAATATTAAATAAGGAAAATAATGATTGATTTTGAGTACAAAGAATATACACTAACAGAAGTGACAATAAATGAAGGTGGTATAGATCTTAGATTTGGGTGGTCTTTTTTTGCAGAAGAAAACAGAGATAATATAACTCCAGAAGTTGGAGATACTGTTCGTATTTATGGAAAAGGAATTGGTTTCTCTGTTCGTGGTGTAGAAATTGTAAATAAAGGGTTTCTTTTCTATAGAACAAAAGATCAGGAAGAAGGAAAAAGAGATCTCGAACAGCAAGAACGTATACAAGAAAAAGAAGATAATTTAACTAAAACCATGGAAATAAGAAACTTAAATTGGTCTAAGCTTCCATATTCTTTTCAAGAGCGTAAAAAAAGATTTGAAAAGAATAATCCAAACTGGAGAAGAGACCACGAAGAGTATGAATTATTTGTGTGTCAAGAAGCATTTAATTTTAGTAATCATTTTTCTACCTCTGCTGATCTATTAAGATGGCAAAAGCTACCCTACGAAAAACAACAAGAAGCTTTTACATTTAGTGATTCTCATTCTGGAAATACTTTCGAAGCTTCTTGTTTCTTTGCTTCTTTATTTTTAGAAGAAAAAGAAGTAGAATTAGTTGCACAACATGGCTCTATTTGTCCATTAGTTGGGTGTATTGAGTATGGGTGTGTGAAAACAGATAATTAACTCTACAGAAAAATTATATGTAATATTGGTATAGGATATCCTATACAACAAGAAGAAGAAGAGCGCGTTCGTAAGAACATATATAACACTGAATTTCATTCTATTATGTTAAAGGATATTTAAGCGATTGATAATGTTATTAAATTAATTGAAAAAACACTTGACATATAGACAGAAACAAAGTAAGATTAAATAAAAAAGAGTAATAATAGGTTCTAATAAAATGAAGATAGCATTTGTAGGTCCAATTTTCAGTGGTAAAACCCGTACAGCACTAGCATTAGGCTATGTTACTAAAATAGAAACACTGGCTTTTGGTGATTTAGTTAAAGAAGAAGTTGCTAGGGCAGTTTCAGATAATGATCCAATAGAAAGATCTAGAGTACTACATGAAATGCACACCCCAGAACTAAAATACAAATGGAGAGAAATACTTCAAGTGTGGGGTACTGAAGTTAGACGTAGACATTATGGTGATGATTATTGGGTTAAAAAAATGGAAAATGAGTTACTTGATTTCTCTTCCATTATAGTAGATGATTGTAGATTTTGGAATGAATATGACATGCTTAAAGAGCATGATTTTTGGTTTGTAAGATGTATGCCAAAAGAGGCAAATACTTCATTAACAGCACTGCATGAGAGCGAAATGTATTGGGCACAGTTTCCAGTAGATTTAACTTTAGAGTGGAAACCAGTCGAGAAAAGAGTTAAAGATATAATTAAGAAGTTTAATTATCACATATAAAGCAACTGACTGTTTTATAGAAAAGTGTGATATAATAAACATATGCCAAATAAAATAAAAACAAGAAAGCATATGATAAAAACATACCAATATAGATTACAAACAAGAAAAAATACAGAAGAGAAATTATTATTCACTCTTGAGCAGTGTAGATTGCTTTACAATAAGATATTAGAAACAAAAATTAAATATTATGAAATAGAAATTAAATCATTATCTATGTTTGATTGTAATAATTTAATTAAAACTTGGGAAATAAAAAATGTTAATGCTCAAGTATTGCAAAATGTTTCAGCAAGAGTAGATAATGCATTTAAAGGCTTTTTCAGAAGACTAAAAACAAAAGAAAAAAAAGCTGGTTTTCCTAGATTTAGGGGATTTAATAGATATGATTCTTTTACCTTTCCTCAATATGGATTTAAATTGAATGGAAAATATCTCAAACTACAAAATATTGGAATTGTTAAAGTAATTTTACATAGACCAATTGAAGGTAGAATTAAAACATGTACAATTAAACGAAATGGATTAAATCAATGGTTTGTTAGTTTTGTTTGTGAAATAGATAAAGAAATAATTATTAGTGATAATAAAAAAGCAATAGGTATTGATGTTGGGTGTAATAAATTTGCAGTAACAAGTGATAATACAATAATTGAGCACCCACATTATTACAGACAATCAGAAAAAAAACTAAAAGAACTTCAATCAAACTTTAATGAAGTAATCAATTTATCAAATGATAATAAAAAGAAAATAAATATAAGGAAAAAACTAACAAGAACACATATTAAAGTAAAGAATCAAAGAAAAGATTTCTTACACAAAACAAGTAGAAGTATAGTAAATGAAAATGGTATTATTTGTGTAGAAAAACTAAATATTAAGAAAATGACTTCTGATAACTGGAAGTCACTAAACAAAAGCATGCTTGATGGTGGTTGGTATAACTTCAAACAAATGCTAACTTACAAGGCAGAATGGGCCGGTAAGAAAGTAGTTGAAGTAAATCCAGCATTCACCAGTCAAACATGTAGTAAATGTGGAAATATTAAAAAGAAAGAATTAAATGAAAGAGTACATAATTGTTCATTTTGTGGATTAATATGTGATCGAGATTTTAATGCTTCTTTAAATATATTAAGAGTTGGGATGAACTCTTTGAGTAGAAATATTCTAAATGCTGTTTAATAAACAAGCGCATTCGTACAGACGAATAATAGAAACGTTTGGTTACGAAATATTATTCTGGAGAGAATTTGGAATATTACAAGGAGATAGTTTTGTTCTTTTAAAAAAAGATTCTGATTTTGGATATTTAGTCATTGGTTGGGGCAGTTGTTTGGGGTGTGATGTGTTGATGAGAACTACTACAGCGAAAGAATTTATAGAATTAGAAAATATCTTACAAAATAAGATATTTTGGGGAACTGCAAGTGGAATCATCAAACATATTGCAGAAGACTGTTATGATTGGTACCTTTATGAGGAAGATTTTGTTGATCTATTTAAAGAGGCAGTTGAAATAATTAAGGAAAATATCTGATTCTACTGCCACAATGCCGCTGAGAAGCTGTAGGAACGCGCTGAGACAGCTTTGTGGTTAAAAAGCTGTCTAACTACTACTTTTCTAAATGAGGGCGGAAAACGTGTTTCTGCTATACTTAGTATATCGGAGTATACAATTATTTATACAGATTGTGTTGGAATGTCGGGGGGAAAAAGAAAAAAGACATGTATGCGATGTTCTTCTGCTTTACCTCCACGTAGAATAAAGTGGTGCTCTAATAAGTGCAGCAATTGGTGGTTCGATAATCATTGGTATTTTAAAGCCAGACGTAAGGTAGTATTAAAAGCGCGGGTACTTGACAAAAGAAAAGTTTTAGGGTACACGTGTGCTATATGTAATACTTTAGTACAAATAATAGAAGTCGATCATATAATTAGAGCAATGGGAACGCATAATATATTAAGCTGTCTACATCATCAAGATAATCTTAGGGTATTATGCATTCCCTGCCATAGAATAATAACCAAGGAACAAAGGAAAACAAAGTAGAAAATCAAGTAATACAAGATGATTGTTTAGCTGTTCTAAAAACTCTTCAAGATAAATGTGTTGATTTAGTTGTAACAAGTCCACCATATAATATGCGAACTCGTATTAGAAATGGTAAATATACTACGAGAGAAAAGACAGAACACTTTAGTAAAAAATATAAACACTTTGATGATGCATTATCAATAGAAGATTTTTATGAATTTCATAGCTTTGTATTAAAAGAATTATTGCGTGTATCAAAGATAGTTTGTTACAACTTTCAAATAGTAACTGGCAGTAAAGAAGCATTTTTTAAGATCATTGGAGATTTTAACAAAGACATAAAAGATATTATTATTTGGGATAAAAACACAGGTCAACCAGCAATGCATCAGCAGGTATTAAATAGTTGTTATGAGATGATTTTAGTATTAGAAGATGATAAAAAAGCAGGTAGACTTATACAAAACGCAAAATTTAAAAGAGGAGAAATGAATAATATTTTGCGTATAGGTAGAGGTAAAAAAATATCTGATATTCATGGTGCTATTTTTCCAGAAGAGTTACCAGATATTTTAATAAAAGCATTTTCAAACGAGGGCGATGTTGTTTTAGATCCTTTTGCTGGAAGCGGAACCACTTTAGTATCCGCAAAGAAAAACAACAGGAAGTATGTAGGGATTGAAATAAGTTCAGAATATGTAAACAGTATCAATAAGAGACTAGAGGAATAATTTGGAAAAAAACACAGTTACACAAGGAGATTGTCTTTTAGTAATGAAGGACATACCTAATAAATCAATAGATATGATTTTATGCGATCTTCCTTATCAAATTACTAAATTAAAATGGGATATCATTATACCTTTTGATTTATTGTGGGAACAGTACAAAAGAATTATTAAAGACAACGGCGCAATAGTTTTGACAGCAAGTCAACCATTTACTAGTGCTTTAATTATGAGCAATATCAAAATGTTTAAATATGAATGGATATGGCAAAAGTCAAAAGCAACAGGATTTCTTGATTGTAAATTAAAACCACTCAACAACTATGAAGACATAGTGATCTTCTCTAATGGAAAAACAACCTACAACCCACAAATGATTAAGGGAAAATTACATAAGAACGGTGGTGGGAAAACTGGACCAGCAGAAGTTTATGGTAACTTTGCAGATAGAAAGTCTAGTGAGACTGATTTGTATTATCCAAAGAGAATTATTCAATTTACAACTGAACACGGTCTTCATCCCACCCAAAAGCCAGTAAAACTATTTGAGTATCTTATCAAGACCTACACAAATGAAGGAGATCTTGTATTAGATAATTGTGCAGGCTCAGGGACTACTGGTGTAGCTGCTATAAATACTGGTAGAAATTATATGCTTATTGAAAAAGAGCAAAAATATGTAAACAGTATCAACAAGAGATTAAATACGACATGAGAAGAATTTTATTCAATGAATTAATAGAAGGAGCAAAGAAACTAAAAGAAAAACGTATAGATAACGAAGAATTACGCGAAATTGATAAAAATATAGCAGAACTTTTAGGATATGATGTATCAGATGGTTTTTATTACAGAGGAGGAGATCCAGAAGAAGGAGTACCAGCACACAAAGTAAGCAGAGCTATACAAATAAAACCAAAAGGAAGCGCATCATGGTTCTACAAAAACTGCCCTTATTACACGGTAGACATAAAAGCAGCATTAGAGTTAATGAATGAAATGAAGGAGTTAAATCCTTTTCTTGGTTTTTCCGCTCATTTTTCTCGCGAGTGGGTATACACGTGGTATCCAGAAAACAGTTCTGTACCAGAAAACAGCATCTCAGATGAACCTGCTCATGCAATAGCTTTGGGATGGCTGAAATGGAAAACTAAAGGAGAATAAGTGAAAATATTAGAATTATTTGCAGGAAGTTGTTCTATTGGTAAAGAAGCTAAAACCACCCTCTAGGACTTTAAATTCTATTAACATTCAATGTATTTCCCATTCATTTATCTCTGCCATCACATGTGGTTCAGAATGATACCAGAACGTTTCATCATTTTTGATCCATGTTCCTGTGTGATTTTCCCAAGACTTCATTGCAGCTTCAGGAGAAGAAAATACTCCTTCTATATATCTAACCTCAATGAAAGTTGTTAGTATATATACTTTTTTATTAAATAGTTGATTAGCTCTAATCATTCTTTGATCTAAAGAGCCATATGAGACACACATAGAACAACCATAAGAAGAAAAATTATCAACACAAGAACAAGAAGGATCACATTGCTGTAAAACTGAGCAAGGACAAGATCTATTCATGAGTTATTGGGTGCTTTACTTTTAGTACTTTATATCCCATGTGACTAGCTAATTTAAATGTTTCAGTGTCATTATCTGTTGCATGAACTAAACTTGGTGAACTACCAATATCATAATCATCTATTCCTTTATTTTTATATACTAAGTACATTATTTACATCTTCTGCATTTCTTTGGTTCTTCATTGCTTTCCCAATCATAAGTGAACAAAGTTGTTCGCAAGCTCACTAATTAATTAGTGAGTACTTGACACATGAAGTATATCAGAAAAGTGTCAGTTTGTCAATAGGTTAATTATGGTATTTTTAAATCTGATGCACTCGGCATAGAGCTTGATGATGGGTTAGGGGGCGCGGGTAATGGATAGTTTGATGATCGATCTGCTGCCGACTGAGCTACTTGATGTGATCCCGTTATTAAGGTTACGATTGAAGTCATAAGAGCGCCTAGTGTTGCAAATAAACTCTCTGGTAAACCCCAGATAGCGATAGATGGGATAGCAATAATTGCCAATATAAGTATTGATCCTACTCCTATAGATAAACCAATAATGAGACCAGATAGTTTACGAGACTCTGCTGGATCATAAAGTTTCATTATCTAATCCTGTTATCTTTTTTAGGACGTGATTCAGACGGTTGATAGTTTGGAGATCTATCCGCCATAGTTTGTCCAACCTGGTGACCAATACCAATTCCCGTAATCAAGGCACCAATCTGCTCAAACAATCCCGTATCCATACCAAAAACAGACACTGCTACTATAGCAAGGATACAAAGAAGTAACAACGCACATAATACAACAATAAGACTAATGAGTTTTCTACTAGGGGGTATGGTTGGTAAATTCAAAAATTATCTCAGATTATATTGCGCCACTAGCTGTTGTTATTGCATATAAAAATACCCATGCGGCAAAAACAACGCCTGCAATTAAAATAAGCCATTTACGACGAGTCATTTTATTCCTTCTCCTAACATACCAACTACAAGAAATATTGATATTAGTATTAGTATAAACCACACAACTGGTGTTTTCATTTGAGAATCCCTAGGATACCATTTACAAATATCCCTCCTGTAACAAATAAAGCACCTCCTAGTAAAAACCAAATAAAAGCATTATCTAATTTATTAAGTGTTACTATTACAGCATTAATTGGTCCAACAACACCATCATGCTTTCCTTTTCTGTATGCCTTTTTTTCTATTACTTCAATATCATCTAATGAATGTATTGTTTCATGGGAAGCACGCCACAGCTTTATTCCTGCAAGTGTGCCATTCATGGCTTTGAATTGATTTTCAAGTCCAGTAGTACGTTCTATAATAACAGTTAACTGCTTTAATACTTCTACTTCAAAAGCTTCTGCCATCTAATCCGCTCCTTTTAGTCATTTTGGTTCTTGTTTTCGTGTAGGAATTGAAAAGCCAAAATGCTCTGATGGTAATTGTACCATAGGAGTTAATCCCTTGAGACGTACTATCTCTTCTTCAAGCATAATAATGCGTAATTTATATTGCCCAAGAGCAAGCATAAGTCTACCTATTGGTAGACTCATAGACTCGTCTTCTGGAGGAGATTCTGTATTACTCATATCAGGTTAAGGGAGGTGCTGGGTTACGGCATCAACCAAGTCATGTGCTACTCTCATGAAACTATCTTTTAATACACGTAATTCTTCAAGACAAGCATCAATGGTTTTTCCACCTACATTAATAGGAGCTTGAACCGCTGCTTGTGCAGCATCAGCAGCACTACCAACTACTTTGATAGTGCTATCAAGTGTACTGTCAGCAAGATCAACTACAACATTTGAGGTATTTTGGACTATATCAGACATTTTTTCTTTTCCTTTCAATGACAGATAAAATATTATCTTGTTTCGTTAATTACTTGTCACTATTAGTTTTTCTTAAAGAAACAGATCCCTGTACTAAAGAAGTTAATAGTGTAGAACCAGAGGCAGCAAAGCTTGTAATTGTTAAAGTAAGTATACTTAGCCAGTACTGAGTAGAAGTAATATCAATAAGCTGTAGTGCTTGTAGTGCCACTAGTGGTGGACTAAGTGTTCCAGCTATTATTGAGAAAAACATACGACGTATTGACATATTAAACTACTTATTTTCCTTATAAGCTAAAAATTTCTCCAGCCTCTTATAAGTATATTATACCACGAAACAATTACACAAAAGCTGTAATTGTATATATTTTATAACAGTTTTGAACTTATTGTTTCGGTTAAGATTTCATTAAGTCTTTGCAATATACAGTGTTGTTCCCACTGATTTGTTTCTGCCACAATAATAAACAATAGCTTTTCTTAATTCTTCTAATTAAGTCATAACGTGTTCGCAACAAAATACCACGTTGGAGAAACATATTTAATACTTAACGTTTCGCAGAATTCCTTAATGTCTTTTTCCCATCTAATTAGATTATTGTTTGATGGTATTTTAATTTGAACCATTTGATAATTATTTGTTAAGGTTGATGATTCTATATGATACAAATAATATACAGTAGCTTCTTTATTTTCAGTAGGTATATTGATACTTACTTTGCAGTTTTTCCATGGTGGTTTATTTGTTACTTCTTCCCACACTTCTTCCCAATCTACCTCTTTTTGTGTCACTTTATCCTTAAAGTAAATTTGATCTTTTCTTAATGGGAAACCATAAAAAGTTGAAGCCAAAGAATCCATGTGATACCGCCTTATTTAGTTGGAGCGAGATGCGAGGCTCGAACTCGCGACATTCTGTTCGGAAAACAGACACTCTACCAACTGAGTTAATCTCGCAATATTAAATGTTTTTCTATTCTTTCTTTACCTAAATTAAAATATGTTTCATCTTTTTCTATTAAAATATAATTTCTGTTTGTGTTTATTGCTGCTATTCCAGTACTACCACTACCTGAGCACGAATCCAAAATTACATCATGTTCATTTGTATATGTTTTTACCAAATACTCAAGTAAGGCAACCGGCTTTTGAGTAGGATGAATAGACTTAACAGAAGATCCAGCATTAGAATATGTTAATATTGTTTTAGGATACCAAGTATCGTATATTTTATTAGTAGGAGCATTTGTTTTAACTCCTCCCATTATTTCAGTTCTTTTATACTCTGTAGTTTTTCTTATTTCAATTTTATCTTTTGGTCTAGGAACCATTTGAGGATTATATTTTATTTTTCCATCACCAAAAACAGATACATTTTCTGTTTGAGCCATCGGCCTATATTTAGCTACTAAATGTCCTCTCGCTGTTACTTTATCCCAAGTCCAATCATATCTATATTGCTCTACGTTGCTTAGTCTCAAATAACTACTAAATGGCTCTATGCCGAATAATACTATTGCTGAATTTTGTTTAATTATTCTTTTATATTGTTCCCAAAGAAGATCAAAAGGAATAATAATATCCCACCCACATTTTGTCGAACCAAATTCAGCCGTAGGGGAGGTCGCAAAGTATCATGTCAATACTTTTGTCTGCAATAAACTTCATAGCCTCCAAGCAATCAGCTTGAATAATGCTATTTGGTTTTACCTCCCCTACGGCTAAGTCTCCATTAGTTAAAATCATAATAAATATTCATTTATATTTTGTTTTAATATATCCCATTCAAGTTGTGTCATTGCGTGCTTGGCTATATTCTCAAACCAAGTCTTCTGATGCCCTAATTGTCACTGGTTATTTGATCATCCCCTAAAATAGAATACTTGGAGCAGACAGGAGGCCATGATCCCCCAACCTCTTCATTACAAATGAAGTGCTCTACCACTTGAGCTATGCCTGCAAAATCGCACTCTGCCAACTGAGTTACACTAGCCATTATATTATTCTAGCGAAAATACTGTAATAATCAGTATAGTTGAGTGGCATGCTAACAATCTACTGTCTCAGTATAACAGATTGAGTCCGTATTGTCAAGAGATGTCTAAAAAATCAAAACCTCTTTATTTCTCATTTTAATCTTTTTTGCTTTAATTGTTATATTGTCTTGATATGCTGCATATCCGTACGCAATATTAAAATGATCATATGCAAAATTTATAGCTTCTGACAAATAAAACCCATAGTGAATATATGAATACAATTTAATAATAGAAAAATCATCTTTTTTTGTGTAAAAATCTACTATACATTCTTCTGGTTTATTAATTTTTTAACTCCATATTATGCTAAGTTCTGGTGTTAAACCAGAAGTTCTCCAATAAGGTTTATTATATTCTTCTTCTATAATAGTTACTTCTGGTGTTTCTATTCCTGTGAAAGTATTATTTAAATAATTGAATAATTCGCTTAATTTTTCTAATGTATGCGAATCAATTTTTACTCTCAAAAAAGCACACCAATAAACACTAGTTACATTTACTATTTTTCCGCACCCTAACATATTTAATTTATTATGTAAGTCTTCGAATGTCTCTAATATCTCTGACTCATCTATGTCTTCTACTGTAATGTTTATTTTAAATTCTAATTCTTTTGTCATATTTTTCTCTTATTCTTTAAAGTATAAAATGAATTCTGGATTTATTATTTTGAAACTAAGTCTACCTAGTTCTTTGTCTCTAATAGTATTGTCTTCTGATCTAATTACAATACCCTCTGCCCACACATTATTATTTATTGTTGATTTAATTGTTGCTTTTGCAACTAATTCATCTATAGTAAATAATAATAAATCAGTACCTAAAAAGGGTACGTGTCTTAAGTCATTTATTTCACAAAAGACAAGCATCTCAAGAAAATCTAAATATCTATTTTCTTTTCTTGAGTATACGTTAAATACATATAGATCTTGTTTAGAGAGTTTTAGTTTATTTCCTTGTATTCCCGGCCCTACTAATTCTCCTTGAACTACATAGTCATCAGAATATTTAGTTAGAATTGATTTAAGATTTAATAGTTTTGCTATTCTCCAATAAGAATTATCTTCTGTTTCTTTTATATCTAAGTTTTTACTACACACATGTAATTCACTGTCTTCTACAAATGCAGTCATACTTGAGTTATGCACTAATATACCATTTGCAAAAAAACTATGAGTATGTTTTGTTTCTATATCATACTTATTTGAACTACAAGAAATCCTAGTTATTTTTTTAATTTTCATTTATTCATTTTTCCTATTTCTTCTAAAATAAAACTATCTAACTCTTCATTGTGATATTAATTGAACCTCACTCGAATTAATCCAACCTGTACTAATTACTTTAATATTAGATGTACTCAGGTTACTCCCTTGTGCTAGTATATCACCTTTGACTGAGAAATGTCAATAGAGGAGCTTTGCTCGCGCAAGACAGTAGGAAATGTCCAAGAAGCCGCAGTTAAACGAAAAACAATTTTAGTAGGAACATGGGTTACCCCCCTCTCCCACCTAGATACACTACTTTGACTCACCCCTAGTGCTTTAGCGAATCCGCGCTGAGTTTGATGATTTTTTGTTAGGCCAGATGCTCTTAGTTCTATTAACTCTTCTGGCATCATTGGAGGAAGCAAACAATATTCTCTATTTCTCTCTGCATTAGCACGTTTATATTCTTCCATGCCGTTTATTTGTTCCTTATGGCTTTTCTTTATTAGATTATTGTACAAATGAAATATATCATAGTTAAATTTACGTGTTGCAAGTATCATCGGCGTAGTTGTGCCTTTTTTATTAGGAAATTGTTCTTCTATGCTCAAGCTACGCTGTCTCCAAGTTATTAATTTTCTCTTGGAAAAATACCCCATAAGCATACCATCATTGTCTTTAGTCATCATTATTAGTTTGTCCTAATCCTTCGATATAAGCGGTATTTTAATGCACTTTACTGCTGGTCGTATGCCGCAAAGTGGCAGTTGGGTAGGTGTTGAAATAGGAGTCAGTGATCCCACTGGAATTAATGTTTCTGGTGTCCTAGTAGGTGTGAAAGAAAAAGTAGGTGTTCTAGTAGGGGTAGAGGTGCTAAGTGCTATTGTGGATGTTCCTACTGTGCCTGGAGGCGTATTTGCGGGAGTTCCCGAGCATACATAAACAGCACACACACCAGCAATATCATCAGAATGTGGCACTGTCATAATACCATGATATGAAGCAAACATTACTGCATTTGTATCTAAAGAATGTCCAAGTCCTGCGCAATGCCCTATTTCGTGCCATAGAACTGTTTTAAGATCTATTCCACCTGATCCCCAATTAGCATTAGAGGATATCTCTATATCACATTCATCTGCTCCTGTCCACCAACAAGCAGTAGCTAATACAGTACCAGATATAGGATACCAATTTATAGTATTTTCTCCGTTAGAAGCAGCACCTCTACATAAATTAGCATTATCTGAAATAGAAGACAATCCTCCATATTGTAAAGATAGGTTTGGTGTTATTCCATTCCAGCTAGTAGTTACTGCGTTTGATACAACAGCTTCGTCATTTACTATAGTTAGAGATTTTCCTTCTGGATTATATCTAGTTACTATAGGCATTTTACTTCTCACAAAACCAGTTAACACATAATTTTCTATGTTTATTTCTTCTTTTTCTAAAGAATAAACATCTATATTAAAAGTAGATCCATCTGCAAATGTTTTAGAGAATGTGTTAAAGTGTGCTTCTGCTTTAGTCATATTACTAAAAGTAATAAACACACCAAAAAACATAAACAAACTTAATAATAAATAAATATATCTCATATTATTATTCTATCATGTTGTTTTTGTCAATTACTCACTAATTAATTCTACCTCTTACGTCTACTGTATATTACTTTAATGCCCAACCACCACCAACTAATGTTGTTATTGCTAAAATAACTCATTGCTTTGCGCGTTCCAAACACCCATGCTCAATAAGAAATTATTATGTGTGGCAGGCGATTGTCAATTCGCCAATAGTGGGAAAAACTTCTCACAAGCTCACTAATTTATTAGTGAGTAATTGACATTAGTGTTCTCCAAAAGCTAATCTGAAATTATTTGGTTTGTATACAGATTCTCTCTGCATCATTCTCTCCTCTAATTCTGGATTGTGTTTTCTTATCAAAGATAAATACTCTTTGTAAAATACAGAATTGTGTTTTTCTTGTATTCCTACTTTGTAATGAGCTAGTTCATGCAAACAAACTATCATTGCATCAATATGATCTTTTCCTATTCTTATAATTATATGTCCATCTCCGAAAGTTGTTCCACTAGAAAAAAACCCGCGTTCTTCTAATTTTCTAGTTTTAGTTATTGGTCTTATTTTTAGCTCTCTGTTTCCCTCTGATTTCCATTCTATTACAGGAGCAAAGGACTCATTATCAAATTCTTTTTCCAACAATATATACATAAATTTTTTAATTTTGTAATCGTGAAGCTTACTTACTAATATTTCTTTACTTATCATTAAAATCCATAATTTGGATTAATGTATATTATTTTTTTAGATCGTATATTCATGTCTATTAACGTATTCCAATATTTAATTTCTTCTGTTACACCAACACTATAATTCCATCCATCTAGTTTAAGTATCCACAACTCATCTGCTAAATTAAGCATATGAAAATCGTGCTTTTCCCATAGCTTAAATCCATGTACATCTGGTTCTTTAATAAATGGAACTAGACCATGTGAGTGAGAAATAGGGGAATAAATGAAATACCCTTTACTAACATAATAAGCAGCAACTTCACATACTGCTTTTATCCTGTAATCTCTAGTTTCTTGTGATTTATGTGAATATGGACTTGCCAAATAAATCAAGTATTTTTTACAGCTAACTGTAGTGCATTCTCAACGCGATCCCAACCTACACCATAGAGATCTCCATAAGTCTTTCGAATGTATCTCCATTCTGATAAAGTATCAGCGAGCATCGTTATCAACTCTTCGTGGGTATTGAGGATACGAAACATCTCCCTCAGTATGTCATCACAAAAGTCTCCATCATCGCGAACAACCTCACATAGTAAAGTGTTTCCTTGTACTATGTATTGAACACCAAATGTAGTAGACTTATAAAGCTTCCATACTGTATCATTTTGTTCACTCACTTGGTATTTATCACCTTTAATAGCTGAGAGTAAAGATACTCTTGTCTTGAAATTAATTGTTGAAAATCTAAAACTCTACCTTGATTAGTATATCCATACTTTAGAATGGCTTTAAGGCAATTAGGTAAATCGCTGTAATATCCAATAAAGGACTCTACAGTACCCTCAAGAGCCTCTTTTGTTTTTAGATTTCTTCTTTGTCTATCGTTTTTTCTGTTTACTTGCCAACCTGTTCCCTCTACTGAACATTCAAATATTACCCACTCATCAATTTCTAATCTAGTTGCATCTCTTGTTGTTTTCATAAGTTTATGTTACTCTCTCTTATTCTGTTTGTCAAGCGGCTCAAAGAATCTTCCATCTTGGCCGCAATATCCTAGTCTATTTTGTCGTTGTATTTTTGCAAAATTATAAATTTCTGTAATTTCTCCTGTTGATTTATCTATCTCTTCTTTAATCGCAGAAATATGAGTACAAAAACTCCATCTGTCTCTGTTTCTAGGCTCTATTTTATAATGTTTACATTCTATACAGATTTTTACCAATCTTTTATATTCTCCGGTTCTAAATCAATCATTTATTCTATCATTTATTCTATTCACTGCTTCTAAGTATTCACTTACTATTCGCGCCCAATAAAAGTATCTTTTTTTAACATATAATATTGCTATATTAAAATATTCTGTATTATGTAATCTAACAATATATGCTGCTATTTCCACATCATTAGGATTGTATTTATTTTTACTATTCCATCCCATTTTTTTAACCCAATTAAACACTACTACATCAGATTTATTTAATAGAAACTCATATACTTCTGATTGTTTTATTTTTTCTATTGCATCATTGGCGTGTCTACAATTTAATACTAGCTTATTAAGTTTCTTAACATCTGTTCTCGGGGCTAGTACTATAGCACTCATATTATTTAATCCTCTGGGAGGATATAATTATTATCGTTTGCTTTAAGTTGCGCTAGCATTTCTGCTATCTTAGGGTTTTTGTGCTTCATAAGAGGACTATTATGGTTAGTCTTAGAGTACCACGCTTGAAAACCTCCAGTTACTGTAGTAGATATATGGAAGGCAATATACCCTTTATCTAATAACTGTTTAGGTATATACCAAAATATGTCATTGTTTTCTAATGAATCAAAAGCGGTAAGAGGGAGAAATTTCTCTAAATCTTCGTATAGTTTTTCAATATTAATCATAAATATATATTCTTAATTCTAAACCATGTTTGTTTAGTTTCCCACACTCAGGACAAAGTTGTGTTGAAGGAAAACTTCTTGAAACGAGTATTGTCTCTGATTTCTTTTGTAAATCATTAAAATTCCTTACCGCTTTGATTTACGTCAAACACAAATAAACCCATCCTTCTCCACATTCTCACAACTCTTGGTCGATCATCAATTACAAACAAAACATTCCAAAAATCTTTAATATAGTTATTAAAAATTTCTCTTTTTACAATATCATCTGCTCTATGATCTCCTTCTTTTCTCATAAACAAAGCTAAATATTCTACATTGTGTTTCTTGAGCCATTGTTCTGTCTCTTCTCTGAATTCAGAAGTTCTACCAGACAAAAGTATTATTTCATATGGTAAAGCAGAAATAATATTGTATACAGGCAAATTTAATTCATCATTTATGAAATCTCTCTTGTAGGGATTTTTATCTCCACCAAAAATCGAGAGTGTGCCGTCGATGTCCACAGTTACGGCTTTTTCTAGTTCTGTGTTTGGTACATATTGTTTTAGTTCTTGAACCTGATCTCCATATCGTTTATCATAATCTCTAATTACTTTTTCCCCTACTGATTTATCTCTTAACGAATCGCGTCTGATTGCTTCTTCTACTTCAATAGGTACTTGAATAATTTGCATTCCAATATTAGGGTCAATCAATTGTGCAAGCGCAGAAATATGAATAATAGCGTTACCAAAATTAGTATTATCTACTACTACTGTTTGATTATTCTCAATACCAATTCTGATAATCTCATCTTGAATAAGATTTACAATACGTTCATTTGGTTTACTGTGTCTGGAGTCATGAAGCATGGATCTTATGTCGTCTTTTGAAACCCTGAGTGATGTGTCTGGTAATTTACTTACTATTTCTCTTGCTTTAGTACTTTTTCCTGCGGCAATTCCCCCTTGCATTACAATTATAGTAGACATTTCTTATATTCCTCATATTTTTTTAAATCTTTATCTAAAAATTTCATTGTTTTATTCTCTAGTAGTTCGTCTTATTTGTCCTATCCCCGGAAGGTATTCCATTTAGATATATTATTGTTTCCACTATAATTGATCAACTAACATTAAAAGATCCCCCACCTTTAAAAGATCTGCTCTCCTATAACAATTCAATTCAGGAACCCAGACCTTGTGATTACCAGTTAAGGTTATATTTGTTCCGTTCTCTAATTCAATTTCATACCAATCATTTGATTTTGAACCTATTGAATGCCCAACAACATCATCCCAGAACACTTCTTCTTTTTCAGTGTCAAAAGACTTTATTTTACCAGTATATTTAATATCACAAACTTCTTTTATAGTCTTTGGTCCATCCTCTGTATCTATTACAGCACAGTCCGAAAGACAGCCATCAACTTTCTCTGTGACGTAGATAGGAACGCCAGAATGCCTCTGTAGCACAGTAGGAACACTCTGTATTCGTGTTTCGTCTGTTTTCGATATGAAACTAGGGAAAGATCCTCGCACGAGTCCAGAGAGCGATCCAATTAAAGGTATCTCATATTTATGAATCCCCATTAACTCGGTTACATCCGTTCCTTCTTCAAGAATATCTTGTGTAAATCCATAATTAGACATGAAACTTGATAAATCAGAAATAGGTAAACATAAGCCTTGTGACACAGATCCGCGCAAGCGAACCGTACGTAATCTGTATCCTTCTTTTGTTTCTCCATTTACATTCATAGTTTTTCTTCCGTCTTTTTCCATGAATTCAAATAGGGTGTGTATAGGTAAAAAAGCATCAGGTTCAATAAATACAACTGTATCATTTACATTAAATTTGCCTTTTTGTACGCACAAATTCCAGCCCAAAACAACCGCTATTTCTAGCAGATCAGCGTTGGGGTGTTTTTTTATTTCTTTAATTTTCTGGATGCTTGCGATTTTTCTCAAAATTAAGATGCTCCTTGTTTGTATCTTAACTGAAACTTAGTATTTTGTCAAGCGGTCGGTGACATTTATTTTCCCAACACGCCATCGTAACTTTCTTTCCTTTTTCCCCCTGCGTTATGTGCCAATGATCAAATGATAAATAAGTATGATAATCTTCTTTTTCATCTTTACACATGTTGCAATATCTTTTTGAACCATCTACTTTAGGATAATGGAAATGTCTCATTCTAACTCTGCTTTTTGAAAACCCTTACATCTCCTACTTGAACATATTGAACTAGTCTTTTTTTACACCTACTACATATTTCTATTTTTTCTGTCCACAAACATGCCCACCCAGGATTCCCAGGAAATGCTTCATTGCAATTAGTTGTTACATCTACTCCATTTATTTCAACATATAATTCTGTACTTTGTATATCTACTCCGTCTACTTCTATATATAATCCAGACATACCATGAGTTTTATCTATTCTAATAGGAAAATCAAATCTATTACATTTTAAACACAATAACTGATTATTCATCCATGATCGATCTACTAATTTAGCTTTTTCTGGATCTGCATTAATTGTTTTAAATCTATTGTTTCTATTCATTTGGTACTAATATTGCTCCTTCTACTTAAACTGCATATTAACATTTATTGCCTTAGCCAACAGATCCATCCATTTGTAGCTCTATTAATCTATTTAGTTCTACAGCATATTCCATTGGTAGTTGTTTTACGATTGGTTCTATAAAGCCATTAACAATCATTTTTGCGGCGGAATCTTCACTCATACCTCTACTCATAAGATAAAATAATTGATCTTCACCAAGTTTCGAGACATACGCTTCGTGCTGAATATGTACATCTGATGAATCTATTTCCATCGTCGGATACGTGTCCGAGCGAGAAGTTTCACCTACGAGAAGCGCATCACATCTTACATTCGATTTAATGTTTTCACAATTATCATATACTTTAAGTAATCCACGATAACTCGTTCTTCCACCATCAATACTTACTGATTTTGAAACAACTGTTGAAGTAGTATTAGATGCGCTATGAATTACTTTTCCACCAGCGTCTAAATGTTGTCCTTTTCCAGCAACAGCAAGAGAAAGTATTTCTCCGTGTGCTCTTTCTCCCATTAAATAAATGCTGGGATACTTTAGAGTTAAGCAACTTCCTCCGTTGAAATCTGTCCATTCCATAACTGAATCTTCATATGCAACTGCGCGTTTAGTAACAAGATTATATACATTATTAGACCAATTTTGAATTGTTGTATACCTTACTCTTGCGCCTTTTTTAACTATTATTTCTACTACAGCACTGTGTAATGATTCAGAACTATACACGGGGCTGGAACAGTTGTGAACAACAAAACCAGAAGCTAAATAACTATTAGGAAAATCAACATTTAAATTATAAACAGGCTCTGAAATATCTCTAGTAGATATTTTTTTAATAGGAACTAGAAAATATTCTCCAGCGTCCCGTACTTCTCGTGAACCATTACCCCCTTCTGTCCATTGAACTTGATACAATGCGTGACGCATTATATGCCTACCTAAAATTTCTCCTGACCCAGCTACTCGTGACATACTAATAGTAGAATAAATATCTAATGTAGCCATAATTGATTGAAGCTGAAGTGCCCACGTTCGAGAGGTAGTGTGTGCTCTTTTCCAATCTACATTTTTTCTTTTGATAACATTACCATCACCATACATATATGTTTCTACCAAATTTTTAAGAAATTCTTTATTTTGTCCCATTAAGACAGAAGATAGTTTTTTGCTATATGATCTAGTTCCAATATGATTTTTCATTGCATCATATCCTTCGTTTGTATAAACAAGAACTCTTCCCTCATGTTTTTTCTTGTCATAATAAACTGATCCGCTAGATCCATATAAATATTTACAAATACTTTGAACTTCTTCAATATATTGTGTTTCATTAATATGAAAGGAGAAACTCAAAGCTTTGTATTTATTACATAATTGCGCAGATCCTTCAGCAAGATAATATCCAGCTAATCTAGCAAACTCTATAGGCATGTTAATATTTGACTTAATGTGTTTTGGTTTAGGGAACACTAAAAAGTCTCCATCAAGTACATCTTTTGCTTTAACCCATTCAGGAATAGAATTTATTAGTGATGGGCTATTAACTTCAGGTTTATTTTGCTTACGTTGTTTACGTTTTATTAACACTTTAAGTCTTGGAACAATCAACAAGGGGTGTTCTCCCGTAACTGAAAAAGCACTATTTGGTGATATTGGTTTAAATGTAAATAGTGTTCCAGAAAAATCTCGTACTTGTGTAGCATTAACTCGGACAGGGCTACCGTTTTGATCTAATACATGATCTCCGACTTTTACATCTTCAATTCCAGACCAACTACCGTCCGCCATGGATATTGATTCTCCCGCTATAAGACACCCTTCAAGGTAGTGGACTTGACTATCTTCATCAGCAATAATCAATGTTCTTTCGAATTGTCCCATTACTTCTGTATTGATTCTAAAATATGCCTGTAAAGGAATATCCACTTTTACACCTTTTGGTATATAAATAAAACTGCCCCCTGACCAACAGGCGCTATTAAGTGCGGCGTATTTATTATCTCCGGGAGGTATTATTGTACTAAAATATTCTCTAAGTAAATCTGGATATTCTATTAGTGCTTGATCTGTACTTAAAAATATAACACCAAGTTTTTCAAGATCTTCCCTTAATTTATGATAAATAACAGTAGAATCCATTTGCGCTCCAACGCCAGCCAAATACTTCTTTTCTGCTTCTGGTACCCCTAATTTATCAAAAGTTGTTTTGATATATTCTGGTACATCTTCCCAAGAACTTTCGTCTTTATCAGAAGCTGTTACATAATACCTTATGTTATCAAAGTCGATATTTTCTAGTTGATTTGTGCTTGTCCACGTTGGATTTTTTTGTTTATAAAATAAATCAAGTGATTTAAGTCTAAATTTTCTCATCCACTCCGGTTCATTTTTCATATCAGATATTGTATTAATAATATCAGAACTTAAACCCTTATTAGATTTAAATACAGGAGGGGTGTCATCGTGGAAACCATACTTGGTTTCGTAATTTTCTTCTTTTACTAATGTAGCACTGTTCATTTCACTAACCTACTATTTCTCTAAGTCTGTCTAAAGCTTTTGGATCTATTAGTAGTCCATTAACTTTTATATTCATATCATCTACTATAATGTCATCTTTTGTTGGGTATGTCAAGTTTTTATCTAAAACTAAAATACCAGAAAGATGATTTAATATTCTTCTTTTCCACATATCTGCATAGTCTATACCACCACCAGACCAAACAACAATTAAACCTAGATTTTTATTATGCCATTTTTCTACTAAGTCTACAAGTTCTGTATTTACTGTGTAATGATCACCTTTCCACACTGTAGTCCCTTCAGGAATGTGATTGGGTGGATCATGCCAAATTATCAACGTATTATCACAATCGCAGTATAGTATCATTTTAAGAAAGGTGAAATCAATTCCTCACCTGTCTACTATATCACACATGTAGGTGAATGTCAATCACTCCCACCAATCGTACCAATGTTTCTTAAAGCTATTATTTCCGTCTTTCCATTTTTTATAGCCTTGATACATACATGTTTCTGGGTTAAATATTCCTTCATATGTTGGATATTGTTGAATCCAACAAGAAGCACCAGACGTAGGATTTATTGCACATAAATCTCCGCCGCTCTCATTATGTATAATATAAGCAAGTTCATCTAAAGGCCAATCATATTTTTCTGCATATTTCATCCAATTAAATCTATCTGGATGTTCATAGCAAGTATTATATACTGGTTTGGTTTCTCCTACAGAAGAAGCTATTACTTTTGATTGTTGTATTTCTGTTATCGATGGGAAAAACTCTTCAAAGATATAAACTGTTGAGTTTGATGTTTGATTAAACATTGATAAAATCAATAATATAAAAAACAGTAATATGCTAAACATAATACGCTCCTTATATGTAATTTTGGCTGAAAGTAAGTGATTCGCACACTTGAGGCTTTAACACCCGCTTGTTTTCAAGACAAGTTCTTCGTCTATCCAGTCACTTTCAATTTTGGCTCCCCCACTAGGTCTCGAACCTAGCCCAAATTTTTAACAGAAATTTATACTGCTACTATACTATGGAGGAACTATATAAAACTAAAATAATTCTTAAACTATTTTAACTGAGCATGTAAACTCAGACCTAAGAATTATTAATTTATTAAATTTGGCAAGGGTGACAGGAATCGAACCTGTATTATGGGGTCTGGAAGCCCATGTGTTTATCCATTACACTACACCCCCGCACTATATCTATTATACCACAAACTGATCAATCCCAAAGCTGGGGTAGTAAAACTCCTAATTGAACTACACACCATGGCACAAAGTTTTGTCCATAAAGTGCTTCTGGATCTTTTTTCTTTTGCATTGCTTTATAAGCAACAATAGAACTAAATAACTGCTCTACTCCTTTTAGTTCTTCATGTTTTGCCATAAAGTTCATGTCGTGTTTACATGCCCATATATATCCAGCAAGGAATTGAGACATAAACTCTAATATTGTTTCTTCATTTTCCCAATATTTCTTTACAGATATTTTTATTTCTTTATATGGATTATCTTTATGAAAATGCCAACCTCTGGCTAGATTTTCTGCATCTTCTATAGATCTATATTTAGTCCATATGTTTTTAGTATTATATTTAAGATTATCATAATCATCTATGATTAATATATCAGACTTAATCCACGATAAAACTTTACTTCTTGCGTCATCTTCTCTTTGATCTTCGTCTCCCTTAGAACACGTAATGTAGTTAGAATTTATTAATTCAGTACATAGTTCACTAAAAACTACTGCTTTATCGTCTTTCATATACTCTTTTAGATCAAATTTGCTTTTTATTTTTTTCATATTTGCCTCTTATTTTAATTATGGAGTGTAGTTCAAGAATCGAACTTGATCCAGTTCGGCCACAACGAACCATTCTGCCAATAAACTAACCACACAAAATCTCGTGCTACCCCCACAACGATACTAGTTATCAACTACCGCAGGAGCGAGCTTTACCAGAACCATCTGCTGTCTGAAAACTTGAGCCACAAGAGCAACTTTTTGTTGCATTTGGATTGAAAATAGAAAAACCACTCTTCATAATGTCTTCTACATAGTCTATCTCTACTCCATCTATGTGTTTAATAGAGTCTGGGTCGATAACTATCCTAACATCCTTTATTGATAATACAATATCATCATCTTCTGCTTCTTTACTTAAAGCCATTGCATATTGGTACCCAGAACACCCACCACCAGATACGAACACACGAAATAATCCGTCTGGCATTTCTTTGTGAATAAGTATCTCTTTAACTTTGTTTGCTGCCGTTGCTGTTAGTGTTAATTCCATGTCTTAAGTATACATTACCTTTCCGTTAGTTGTCAACCCTGTTGGGTAATATGTCTGTTGGTTTACACTGTGTACAATTTATCGTTTTTGGTGACATTATTGAATTGCATTTTGGGCACTCCCAGCCATAGTTAGTTGAGGGCTGATTACTATTACCCCAATCTACAACAACTTTTTCTAAATGATGATGTAATGCTGTCCCTTGTTCTTCTCCACATCCCTTACACATACGTCCGTAATTACTCATTTATTCACTATTTCTTTCTTATTATGATTAATTTTTGCATAAATAGCCGTCTCTAGATCTATTCTATAGAATGCACATATATCAGCTATATATATAAATATGTCTGCCAATTCTATTGAAAATCCTACAGGCTTCCCATCCTTAAAATAGAATCCGGGATAAAGATTAGGACTATCTGTTTCTGAATCTTTATAGCACTGATATGCTTCTATTACTTCTTTATTTATATTTAAAAGTATTTCTTCTATTGATCTTTCTTTATTCCATTTTCCTTTTGCAGTGGACAAAGAGTGAACATCCTGAATTAGTTCTTGTATGTTAATCTACGTCTTTCCCATCTTGGCTTCCACCTATATCTCCATTCCAAACATTAGTAGCTAATTCAAGTAATTTTCCAACATCATCTCTAGAGTAATTACTGAGATCTATGTTATTAGTAGTAATTGTGCTTTCTACCTCAACCCTAGTTGTGACTTTTCCCCTAGTTCTTTCTAGAAGTAATTTAATAGCTTCGATTGATGGTTTCTCTCTATATATTCTAATTGTTCCACCATTACCAAGTGGTTCTTCTCTCCAAAGACCCTCTATTAATTCTGTTAATGCGATTGGAGTTTTAGACAATAAAGCATGTAGTTCTCTATCATTAGAGTCGTACATCTCTCCATATATTTCTTCTCTTGATTTTCTTGCCATTTGATTTCTCCAAAACGTTTGTTTATATTCTAATTATATCATGTAGGGTTGTTATTATTTAATAAAGCACTTTGAGCTATCCATAGTGCGTCTGCTGTATTGTCGTCTTCTGGAATTATTCCCCATTTTTTTATGGCGGAATCTATCATATCTTGTTTTGACGCCTTACCACTACCTATTGCTAACTTTTTAATACTCATAACGTATACACAGGCACAGTGTATATTTCTATTTGCACAAATTAACTGTATGATTGCTATAATACCACCATACATATGCGCCGCTGCTGTTCCTATGTGTCTTGATACCTTCTCATAACATATCAACAATTCTTTTGTTATATCTATATTTAATATTTGTAAAATAATCCAATCAATAAGCTCATTTATCTTATTATAAATTGCCAAAAACTGATCTTTTGTTTCTTCATTTTTTTTTCTTGTGAAGTTACTAGTCTTAGCATATAATATGTTTGAGTTTTTGTCAAGTACCGCTATTCCCATATGTGTTCCGGGATCTATACCAACATAGATCATCCATCCCACCTCAGGCCATATCTCTCTTTTAGTATCTTCTCCTCGCCACATTTTTTACATACAGATCTTCTACCAAACAATAATTTATTTTTTATTTCTTCTTTAGAGAATTGAACAGCCTCAGTTGTCTCTATTATCCAATGATGAATACAGTTTTGGGTTTGCTCCATTTAGTATTTCCGCAATCGGTTTAGTGTTTTTCCTATGAACATTGGTTACTCCAAATTTCAATATCGCATCCATGTGTTGTGGTGTACCGTATCCTTTATGTGTTCCAAATCCGTATTCAGGATAAACAGAATCTAAAGAATGCATATACCTGTCTCTCACGACTTTTGCACAAATAGAAGCTGCCGAAACCTCTTTAATTTTAACATCAGCTTTAATTATTGGATAGCCTATGTCAAAATCGTGCGTTCCGTCTATAATAACACATATTTCAGATGGTAAGGAAAACTCTTTTTTAATTTTTAAAATTACTTCTTGAAATGCTTTTTTAAGAGAGTTTGTGTGTCCAATACTTTCTATTTCATCTGGGTATATAAAAAAGGTCGCCCAAGGAATACCAGATAGAGCTATTTTAGTAAAAAGATATTCTCTTTTTTTCTCTGATAATTTCTTACTGTCTCTCAGGTCTGACCAAAACTCTGGGATTTTTATTGGTGTTGCAACTGCCCCACAAACGATAGGGCCAGCAAGTGGGCCAGTTCCTACTTCATCCGTTCCAATGATTCTTCCCTCTAATAATGCTTTAATTCGTGAAGAATATTTCAAATACAAATACAGTTTCTGTGTATTGCAGCAATTAGATTATTCTCTTTATCCAACACATAATATATATATTCTTCTCCACCATCATTATCCGGGACATTCACCTTTTCTCGTTGAAATAAAAGTGAATTTCTAAATAGATCTATATTATATTGTTTAGGTAATATATATCCGTTTTGGTTATTAAACACAGACAATAAACCTGCCATCTAGTATATTTTCTAACATCGGTTTTACTTGTATTTCCCAATTTAATCCACCTAAACCGCATCCTAACTTTGGTAATGCAATTTTATCGTCTTTTGAAACATGCTCACTTACTAAAATAGCATTTTGTTTAATTAGTTCAATAGAAGAAGAGTCTTTCCAATGTATTTTAGTAGGAAAGCATATTAAGGATTTTGGTTTTCCGTTTATATCAGAAGTGGTTATTGCTTTAGGCTTATCTTTTTTATATTGTATCGCCTTGCCATATAAGTACTGTAGTCTTGAATATTTATCAGATGCTTGCTTAGCCAAACCTGCTCCCATAACAGCAGTTCCATCTTTTCTGATTTGACAATTTGTGGGTATTATGATATAGTCACAATCTATTTCCCAAATATCTATCCCAGCTACAGTAATCAATTAGAAAAATAAACAGGATACAGGGCCTCCAGACCTCTTTTTTCGCTCATCACAAGCACAGTTTGTGATGGTTTACTTATTTTACCATATGCCTTAAGGTACCAGTTGCTTCCGCCGTCAATCGTGCCATTCTGACATACTGTGATTCCTCCGACTCTGAAACTAGCGAAATCATGCCTGTGTCCCGTAAGTACTAACTCGGGTGTGCATTTAAATATGTTTGATAAAGCCCATTGTGGTAGTAATCTTTGTAGATCCCACACTGGTCCTCTCCATTGATCTCCATGCATCATTACTACATCGTGACTTAATGAGTTAAGTTTACCCCACCAATTTTCGTGTATATTCCATTTTATATTTGATTGATTTATACATTTATCTTGCGCCCACCAAGCTAACATTGTATCAAAGTTGTCTTCTGGATCAGCATAATCATTTTTACCATTTGGTCTACCATGATTACCGGGAACACTATCTACTATTACTTCTGGAAAATAACTTGCCATGTCCATAGCTAATGATGCTACTAATCTTGCTGCCATTGGTATTTGTCTTGTTATTCTATGTGAATTAGCTGTCTTATCTAACCCAGAAACGTTTTGTCCAGCGTAAATAAAACAGTTATGAGTAACAACACCATCTGCTATAAAGGTATGATCTTGATCGACGGTTATGTTATACACAGGCTCTGCTATTTCACTTTTGTTTATCTCTAACACCTTAGAATATCTACACCCTAAAGGAGGATCTACGACTCTTCCTTTATCACAAACTGGATAAGTGGTAACTCTCCTAGTCCTTTTTTTGTTGCCCCACCTTTTATTATATATAGGTGTATAAGAGCCTACTTTCATATTTAAATCTGAGGAGTTACACATAGAAACCCACAACACAGACTCCATTGATCCTCCTTGTGGAAGAGGACATATTCTAGTTTGTGATCTAATTCTAGATGTTAATAATCCCGAAGTGACACACAATTCATTAATATCTCTAATAAGATCTTTATTAGTAGAGCTATAAACTATTTGTCCTAGTTTATTAACGTATCCATCTGAATCTAAATATCCCCTAAGAAATGCTAATTTATACTCATTAGATAAATTAAATACCCATTTTGGAACCCGTTTAGTTCTAGCATATCCAGCTACACCAGCATTAACCATTATCTCTGCTGCTTGTTTTGAACTAAACCTAGATCCGCTTTCATTTAGACCAATGTGTATTTGTTCTCCGTTGTGTTTTATAAATAATTGTTTACATATATCCCAATATCTATCCATGTATCCAATATTTTTATTATCATGAGATAAATAAATACCAGAAGGATTTCCTTTTATGTCTCTTGTTAAACACCCATTCCCTAAGTAAAAACCCAATATTTCCATTAACTCAATAGATGCTGTTCCAACCGGAGTATAATTACTTTCAGATTTAACATCATCAACTATACATAATAAATCCCCCTCTCTAACATCAGAGGCTCTGATGTATTCATGTGTGGTTATGTATCTATTTCTCTTTGGAAGAACATGAGTAGATATTTTAGTTCTTCGTTGTACCAAAATAGGATGTTCTGCATTAGCTTTAATTGTTTTCTCTATAGATCCAATTGTATATATTGGATCTATCCCAGTCATTTCAGAAGCAATTACTTCTCTTGCTTTAAACCCACTCCCTGTATATGCCCAAACATAATCTCCTTTTTGTATATTTTGAATTTCTATTGGACCTGTCGGCGTAGACACTATAGATCCAGCAGGTAAGCATCCTTCGACGAGATCTCCAAGTAAGACTAACCTACCAGTATTGATTGGACAACCAGACGCTTTGAAGTGTTCTGTGATTTTTCTTGCTGCGTCCATTAGTCTAGGTATTCTTTCTTCTTCCATTATTTTAATACCTATCCCATTTTCCATTTTTCCTATTTGCCAATCAGAAGCCACTACAATAATTTCTCTCTCACTCTTTGAAGAATTATTTTTATTAGGAATTGGAACGATAGGAAATCTTAATTCTGGGGTTGAGTCATGTAGGTCTTTTAATTCGAATCTCATAAAGTCTCGTAATGAGGTTAAGTATGTATTTTTTCTTATTAATTGATTTTTTTGTTCAAATGCTCTTTTTGCCATTTCAAGATTAGTAGCATCGGGCAACAGAGATCCCTCTTCTTGAAGTATCTCTTCTGTAGTCCATTCTAAATCAGAATTATGGCACACAGAAGAACAAAAGAAGTTATTAGCATTTACTGGAACAAATCTATTTATGCAAAGTTTATTTTTACATCGTCTTGTTATTGATGTTTCTGTAATTTCTTCTTTTATTATTTTTGAAATTCCTGCTCCCTTTCCTCTAGAAATAAACTTACCATGTACTCTTTTTACATATTCTGATACGGATTTTGCACTCTTAATTACACCGAAATTTGTAGCTATACTTTCAGATATGTTTTTTCCTATATGTACATCATCACTATTATTGATCTCTTGATCAATAAAATCAGATATAAGTTTTTTTGTTTCTTTATCACACTCTTTATAAAGAATCAACGTACCAACCTAATCTCTGCGTCTCTTCTGCTTTGCTCTCTGCTTAGTGTGTTAATTTGTTTTTCATATATTTTCAATTGCGTTTCCAATCTTGTCACTCTTGCTTTTCTATAAATTAAATTAAGTGCCATTGCTTTTAAATTATCATTATCTTTAATTGTTGCACCCTCTATCATTTCTTTAGGAATAGATCCCTTAGTGTCAAGTAGTGTTTTTTTGTAATCTAACATAGAAGAATTTAAGGTTATAGAATATGCTGTTTCAAATGCATTTAGCTCAAACTCCTCTCTTCCCAATTCTTCTATAACATAAGTAGCAAATGCTGTTAGTTTTAGTTGTAATGAACCTAACTCTATTGAATTAACTTGCTTTACTTCTGTGGGAAAAGAGTAATTTTTCTCTACTAATTCTGGTTTTGTTTGCCTCATTATTTGTAATGAATCTATAAAACCTTCTGTTTTTTGAATAAGATCAGTTAAGCTAAACCACTGTACCACCAACTAATCCTTTACCATATCTAAAGCATACTCTACTGCTTTAAGTGTTTCTGGGTCTTTATCTTGTACTCTGTAACACAAAGACTCTTTATAGCAGGCTCTACACTGTTTACTTGTTCTAACAAAAGGTGGCTCTATTAGTTCACCCCTCTTACTGTATTCTCTTGCTACCATTGGAAGAGCAAACAAATCATTCATTAGCTTTGTATCAGGCTTAACATATCTTATTTTATACTCTTGAGTATCTGTATTCTCAAATAAGAATATTCCTACATCTGATGTCTTATACTCTGTGTCTTTGAATATTTTAATATATTGAGCTAATTGATACATATATGATCTTTCTTGTATAGCAAACATTCTAGCCATTTGTTCTAGATCTTCTGTTTGTTCTGGAAGACTTTTATATCTAAATGCGTTCATTGTTTTTATTTCTAAAATAAAATTTTCATCAGTGAGTGGATTTTTTACTATGACATCGCACTCTCCACTCCAACCTATTTCTTCTACTTTCAGTCTAACATTTTTGGCTACCAGTATTCCTGATGCTTCAAATTCATCATTCCATCTATCGTGTGCGGCTGTACCGTTTCTTGTTCTTCTTAGGTTTTGTGGTTTCATTTTTTCTCTGAAACCTAACATAGAAAATTGAATAGCTCTTGAGCAATTACCACCAGAACTAGATGGTCTAATAGATAACACGGGTGGAGAATTTAGACCATTTTTATTGCCTTCTCTAAATAGTTGTTGATCTAAGTTTTCTCCTACCCAATCTTTGTCTCTTATTTGTTTTAGAAACCTACTTATTCCCATTAAATTTATCCATTCTGTCTGAGATCGTCCACATATGCTCTTCTACAAAACTTTCTATAATCAACAGAAGCTGTTCTTTATCTTTTAATTGTACTTCATTTATTCTCAAAATAGGAACACCGGCTATTTCTAAAAACCAAAGATCTCTATTTTTGTCATGAAGTTTTTGTTTCGGAGAATCATGCATTGGTCCATCATATTCAAACCCTAAATGCACTTCTTCTACATAACAATCAAGAGTGTATTTTCCTATTTGCTTCTCGTCTTCTACACCAAACCCTATGTCAGAAATAATAGAATGTAATTCTCTATGTGGTTTAGTTAAAGATGTTGGTTGTGTGACAGACATTAAAAAGAAGACTCTTCTATAGGAAGACTTAAATCATCTTTTAAATATTGCTCTAACTCTGGAGTAGATTTAATAAGATCTATAAAACCAGCTTTTCCCATAATCTTATTTTCTTTATAATCATAGTATGCTCCGCGTTTAATTATGATACCTCTTTCTACTGCCTCTGTTACCATACTCCAAATATAATCAATTTTACCTGTTGCGAACATAAAAGGTATTTCTGTTTTTTGAAAAGGAACTCCTTGTTTGTTTTTTTCAACAATCAATTCAAGCATATATCCAACTTTAGCTTTACTAGCTCCTACACCTTCCTCAATCCATTCTCCTCTCTTAACTCTAATTTTTTGCCAAGCCCAATAAGCAGAAGAACGCCCCCCTGGTTGTGTTTCTGGATTACCATACATAGTTGGTGAAACTCTTGTTTGATTTATAATCAAAAGCATGGTACCTTCATTCTCAGCCATTGCATTGTTTAATCCCATTTGATTCAAAGAAGCATTAGCCATAGGTTGAGGTTTTTCAAACATCTCATTTAAATCTTTATTTAAAGACTTAGAGGAAGCTATAGAAGCAAGAGAATCTATAACAATTACACCTACTCTCTTTCTTATCCAGAAAATTACAGCTTCCCAGACCTCTTCTCCTGTTTTTGGTCTTACAACAAGGACATCATTTGAGTTTACCCCAACCTTAGCTGACCACTCAGGAACCCAAGAATGCTCTACATCTATGTAGATAATGCTTAGATTTTGATCCTGTGCTGCCTTCATAGCTAATAATGCTACTACTGTTTTTCCAGCAGAGGCATCTCCAAATATCATATTTACTCTATCGAACGCTAAGCCACCATCTAAAAGATTATCTAGGGTTGGAATACCAAAAGGAAGTAACTTAAGCTCAAACTTTTCATTGTCTCCCCAGTTTAATTTAGAATTAAGTTCTTGTTCAATTTGTTTTTGTTGTTCTTTAAGATTTTCGATTGAAAGCAGGTGAGAAGAACCCTCACCCACTTCTTTATTTTTAGATTTAACCACGAACTGCTTTTGATAGTTCACTAATTAAATTAGTTTGTTCTTTAATCTTGTCTACCATGAGTTTATTATTAGATCTCATTGTTTCCATGTTTCTCAAAGTATTACTTAATATCTCTTCAACTTCAGTTACTCTATCAGTGACACCTTTTGTTCCTAGTGCCCCACCTATTAAGTTAGAGACAGCAATTTCCATATGCTTATCAATAGCTACCCACATTGCAGTAGCTGCACTTAATGCTAAGGATATTTGAGTCTCTACGTCACCACTTGGATCTAACCCATCTATTTTTATTAGAGGTTTTATATTTCCGAAGCCTTTTTCAGAGAGAGGCATTACTGCCCCCAACTCTACTGAAACTGTTAATTTATCTGTCATTTAGTCGAACGAAACTATTTCATCACTAGGAACGTTTCCAAAAGAAAGCAAGTCATCATTGTCGTCTGTATTTCTAGCAACCACTGTTCTAGGTTTAAATGAAGCAAATTCAGCTAAAATTACTTCTTCTAAATCAGGTGCGTTTTTTCTAGCTTCTATGACTTCTGGTGTTATTACTGAATTAGCAAGCTCTCGTAAAGTTTCCATTGTATTTACTCCAGAACCAGTTCTTTCTAAAGCAAAAGCTCTATCAAGCAGTGTAGGGTTTTCTTTTGGCTGTAAATCAGAACCTTGATATGCTCCAATTAATTGAGGTATAAGTTTAGGTTTTGCTACTAATAACCAAACATCTTTTACTTCCTCAACATATACAAATCCAGAAACGCTTTTAGGAGACTTTTTCTTTTCCCAGACAACACCCTCTCTATCAGAAGGCGATACGTGTAGAATACTATCTACATAAACTAAGCAGCACCCTCTACCCCAAGGACCGGGAAGTCCATCAGTACAATACTGACACTTTTCATCATCATCTTCTGGTGTTGCTTTTTCGCAAAGTACGTCTTTCTTCCATACCCCGCCAGACTTTTTATTAACTTCTATCAGGTGTACATTAGGAATTAATAAATCTTCTGCGTCAGTTACGAAATAAATCTTTGCTGTTTCATTTTCTTTTAACCACAGCTTAAATATCTTATTGCTTTGTTGCGCTCTTTTTTCTGCTTGTTCATTCTGTTGTTCTTGTAGGAATCTTAGTCCTTTTGAAAATCCACTTATCATAATGTTAAATACCTCTTTATTGAATTTAGTTGTTTTTTGTTTCTTTGAATCTGTTTGTAATCTGCTGATTCTAGTTTTTGATCATTTATTATTTTAATCACTGTTCTCTGTAGCCCTTTATTTAATTTAGTTAAGAATAAATTTACTCCTGTTTTATCTTCTATTTCTTGAGCAGCAGAATATATTTCTATATTTAAATATTCTGTTTGTCCATAAATTATTTTTCGCTCTGTTTTTCCACACTCAACACATTTTTTATGTTTTGTATATATAGGGATTATAGCACTACAAAACAAACATGTCAAGTGTTTTATTGGTCTATTAATAAGATAATTTTTTAGTAGGGATTTGTATGTATTATTTAAACAATACTCATAAAATACTGTTTCATATACGCCGTGAGTTGGAGAAAAAGAAATATAGCTTTTCCATAGTGTTATACATAATTCTTGAAAGCAATCTTCTTGTTCAAGACCTACTTTTTCAAGTGCAATGGTTTTTTTATGTATTAAATCTTTATATTTATAAAACACTATACTAAAATCTTTTGTCTCTGTAGTTTGTAGTAAATTATTCCATCTACTCAATTACATTATACCATAGCAGAGGCCCACTCCCACGCTTTAATTTTGTTTTTATATGCCTTTTCTATTTCTATTTTATTTAAATTCTGTACATCCCTACCTACTGGTAGTGGTAATATACTACACTCTATTCCTTTAAGCTCTTGTATTACTTTTTTTGTAGCCCTTATTCCCGGAGATTCTAGTTTTCCAGAAGACATCATTATAGGAACGTCATTATCTAAAGCCAATACTATTTCAGAAAATCTGCCCAATAATTTATTTTTCTGTATTCTAGATATATCTAATCCCATTAAAGCAATTGCTGGATACCCTAGTTGATTTAACCAAACAGCATTTAATGGTCCTTCAACTACAAACGTCCATTTACTTGAAGGATCTACATGGTCTATTCCAAATAAATAATTACTTTTAATAAACCCAGTAGAAGTAATATATTTCATTGGTTTACCTGTAATTGTTCTTGTTATTAATCCTACTAATCTACCGTCTTCTTTTACTGGTATAGCTATTCCATGTAGCTCTGGCTCATATCCTATTTGCCATTTTTTTGCTGTCTCAACAGTAAACCCTCTATCGAGAAAATATTTTGGTAGTTTATTTCTATCATAAAAGATTGGCTCTTGCTTTTTATAAACAATCTCCGTCGGTGCTAACATATCAGCTAACGCTCTTGGATCACTTGCCACTTTCCAAAACAAATCTTTTCTTGCTTGCGCAAAAGATGTTTTATTAACTGTTGCTATTAATACAGCCAAGTCTTTATTGCCTCCACACCCAGACCAACATCTCCATTCTCCAGTATTAATATTTATAGAGAAACTAGGAGATTTATCATCATGTAATGGGCACTTCGCTTTCATCCACCCTTGGTAATTTGAGTTTCCTTGTCTTATTCCCAGCGATCTTAATGTTTCTTGTACTATTGTCGGGCCATAGTTCATTTATAATTTTTCCTTCCTTGAGTATGTTAATACTTTCTTTTATTTCTTTTATAGTATGAAGTAAGTCCTCATATTGATCCGTTAATTGTTTAATACTATCTAAGTATTCTTTAATTAATAAACCGACAGCTATAGATTGTCCTTCAAAGTCTGTAAGAACTTTTTCTAAAAGAATCAGAGAAGCACTATGTGTATCTCTTGTAAACTCTACTGTTTCTATATTTATGCTAATGCTTGATCTCCCCAACTAGAGAAATTTTCTGCTGTGTTCCTAGCAAAAAGCTCCAATCTCGGTTCTGGCGAAGAAGCTCTAATGTAATCGTACATCTGTGCTGGCTTCTTAGAATGAATATTTCTTTCTGCCATAATTACATTTGGTATATTATTTTGCGAAGTCATTAATTTTCCTTTAACTCCAAATAAACATATCTCTGTAGAATTTCTAAAATATCTACCCATTCCTATTCTTACATTTCCGTTTTTTGCAGTTTTTACCCACACTATGTTTGTTTTCGGAGTGAAGCCCCACGCTCTCATTACCTCAAAACCTAGTTCAAGGAAACTATTTGTTGTCCATAAATATAAATGAGCGTTTGGTGCCGTTATCTCACTTACTGGCATATTCACTATGTCTTGATTACTCATTACTCTATAATGTTTTTCCGCCCCTCTCCCGGGGCCGGGTAGTCGATCGGAAAATTGCCACGGACAATCGGCTAATATGGTTTTCCATCCTCCGTCTACAACAGGGAAAGGCTCACACATTTAAATACCCAACACCTTTCGTAAGTCTGGTTTTCTATAATTTGGACCTTTAAGGATCTTTCCATCACTTCTGACTATTGGTTTTCCATCGACATCTAGTTTTGAGAGATTGGATTTTTGAATTTCTAATAAAACAGCGCATAGATCTATTCCATGTGCTAATGCAGCGCCATACACAACATAGATTATATCTCCCATGGCGTCCGCCATCGCCGTGAGATCTCCTTCTTTTTCTGCATCTACATACTCTTGACATTCTTCTACAATAAGATCTACTCTTAGTTGTCTTTCTGGTATATCTAAGATTGGTGTAGATCTTATTAGATGATTGAATACTACATGAAACTCTGTTACTAAATCCGTTGGATCAACTTTCATACAAAACAACCTCTTTTATGTTCCATCTATCTTTAATTATTTTTCCATTTTTAATTATTAAAATTGCTTTTTCTTCTTTATCTGAACTTCCTACCACTGTATTTCTCCTACTTCGTCTATTTCATCTTCAAAATCTGGCATTATTTGAAATATATTTCCTGTATCTACATCAAAGTGTAAATATTGTTTAGTTAGGATTTGTTCTCCATCTCTGTGTTTAACCACTCTGAATATCCTTTGATCTTTTACTCCTCTTTTTGCGGCTAAAGATATTACTCTGTTTGCTGCTTCTGATAAACCCATGCCATATGCTTCTTGTCCTAGCTCTGCTGTTTCGTCTGCTGCTAGTACTGCTTCTCTTTTAACCTGAGATCCAGCTATAACAGTACACCCTTGATATTGAGCTAGCCCTTTAATTTGTTCTGCGGAAGATTTCATATTTTCCCAAGTTTTACCCCCATTTGATATCAAATGAAATCCGTCTACAAAAACTAGATCTGGTTTATATTCTCGCATTAAGGAGGTAATATCATCAATAGTAAAAGCTCCTTTATCCCCAGAGTCTCTAATAATAAAATCTTTTCTTCCTTTTGCTGCTATTTCTCTTAAATATTTTTCATATGCTTTTGGCTCTTGTGTTCCATTCCTAATTCCCCTGTTGGACAAGGTATATCCCATAAATCTACCTATAACTGGGTCTAGTCTCGCATTAATGTCACTTATTGTATTCTCTGGAGACATAAACAATACTTTAGCATTACTATAATAATACGCATATGCAGCAAAATATATGAGAAGCCAAGACTTACCTGTATTTAGTGGCCCATATACTCCTACTACTTCTCCAGGTTTCCACGTATCTCCTTTTTTATCAAACACACCTAAACCAGTAGGTATTCCTATAGACTCTCCATTATCTATTTTTATTCTTTTCTGTAAATAATCTTCAAATCTAGCTAAAGCATCTGCGTCAAAGAAAGATTGTCTAGTATTTACTGGGCGATGTAAATCAGATAACGCTAGGATTAGTTTTTGAATGGTGTTTAGGGGATCTATGGATAATTTATCACTTAAGGTCAACAAGGCTATTTGAGCGCGTTTTGAGACTGTCCTGAGAGACAATTCAGTTAGATACACATCAGAATCTTCAAGATTTTCTTTAAGCACAACATTAAAACTTGAATTAATGTCTTCTGTTGATACTTTTCTATTTTCCTTAAATCTAGAAACTAAATATTCCCATATTTGAGAATTAATATCTAGATTAAAACTATCTTCTTTAATTCCACTTTCTAATGCAAAATTAATTCTCTCTGTAGTTAAATGTGTTGATATAAAACATATTTCTAATTCTTCTGGTGTTATATTGTTAAGTCTGATAATCTTCTACCTCCTCTGGATCTAATTTCTCTAGCATCCTAATTGCTTTATCACTGTCGTCTGTGTCTATCCAATATCCTATCCAATAATCAATAGCTTGCTGTAATCTTGATCCATCTTTTTCTTTATATGCTATTAATGAATACTTTAACGCTCTGTCTGGTACAGGAACTTTTGATCTAATAGATGAGATAGTTCCTATGTGTAATGCTGTTTGTGGTTTAAACCTCTCTTTATACATATCTACTGTTAATAAACACAATAGTTCTATTTGATGTTTATCTGGTATTAATTTAATTAATTCTTTTACCTTACTTCTAGTTACTGCATACTCTAATTGTAACAATTTTCTATTATATTTTTGCAATAATCTATCATAAATAATATCAGCTAGTTCTTGGTCTTGTGGTTTAGTTTTTTTGGACGAGACTGCCATTTTCCACCGTGTATTCTATTCCTTCTCCCCAATACTGTCCTATTTTAACATTAGCTACAAGCTTTACCGGAGGTACTATGTTGTATTTCTTAAAGATTGCTGGGTTTTCCATTATCTCTGCTATTTTTATTCCCCACTCTTCTGCTTTGTCTTCACGTATTTGATAAAGAACAGCATCGTGAATATCTCCTACTAATAAACCTTCGGATAATGGCATTATTTTATGTAGTTCATTCATAGCATTTAATGTTAAGTCTCCACCTAATCCTTGTACCGGTGAATTACCTGTTATAAACACTGAACCTCTTCTTCTAGCTACCCAGAAAGAATTTTCAACAGTAGGACACCAAACTCCTATTTTTTCATTTCTTTTTTCGAACTGTCCTTCAACTATTTGTGTTTTGTTTCTTTTAAGTAAGGAAACTAAATTAACTATACTAGGCTTAGGGATGTTTTTCATATTTTCAGACAACTTTCTTTCATATTTTGAATTATCTTTAGTGTATACCGTAGTAGCTATACCTAATAATGAGCATAAAATCTGAAAAAGATCTGTTTGTTCTTTATCTGCACATATAAATCTTCTGCCTTCTGTTCCATCACCCAGCATCATTGCTTCTAATAATAACTCTGCTTGTTTTCTAGTAAGAGAACAAATAAAATCTATATTTAGTCTCTTATTTGGTAATAGTTGTCTTATCTGCTTAGCTGTTTCATCAGTAAATGACCAGATGAAACAATCACTCCATTTAATATGAGATTTTTTATGTTTAATGTTTAATGATTTAAATATATTATCTATTATTTTTACTTTTTCTGAATTCGCTCGATTACTTTGAGTGAGAGATATAGTGGATAGATTATATTTTGGATCAGTTTTAAAGTGTCCGTCTGTTAAAATCCACCCACATAATGATATAAAATAATCATTATATATAGATATTTCTGGAAAAACATAATTACCAGTTCTGTGTATTCTATTATCTCCCCATATACCTATATTCTCTGAAGTAACTTCCCTATTTTTACCTGTACTTTTACTTGTAGTCAACCATCTATGATTTGACGTAGTTAATGCATTAAAGGATTTAGATTTAAATTCTATTATCTCCCCTTCATATTCCGGGTAAATATTTATTTTTTCAACTTTTTCCCACTCTAATTCATTTGAGATGAAGTTTTTAGTAAGAACTAAGTCCTCATTGTTTAGTTGATTATAATATAACCACCCTCTCTTAGAAAGAATTTCAGTTTCAAAATCAACACAATTTATTCCTTGGGCTTTAGCTAACCACTGTTGATAAGAATCATCAGACAGTACTCTAATAAGGTTTCTATTTCTTCCTATAGGGCTCTCTATACTTCTATGTTTAATTACATATCTCTTAGTTCTCTCGTGCCATCGAACGAGATCGGGAAAAGCTTCGAAGAATCTATCCTTAAATAACTTGGCTTCTTCTATAGTAACTTCTACTCCGAACATATCTCTTGCATATTCTTTGAATGAAGTATGACTCATTCCATAAATAAAACCAAGAACAATAGCTTTTCCTTTTTGTCTATCTTCTTTTGTTACGTTTTCTTCTTTTATTCCTAAAACTAAAGATGCAATTTTTCTATACGCATCTCCACCTTCTTTAAAAATAGCCAGTAGGTTTTCTTCTTCTGAAAACCAAGCAGCAATTCGTACTTCGACCATACTGAAGTCAACCTCTATCAGCTTCCAACCTTTTGGAGCACCTAAACAACCACGTAATCGTGCGTCTCTGGGTACTTGTTGAAGATTTGGTCTATCACAAGATCTTCTTCCTGTTACAGTTCCAGTTAAATTAAAATACGGATGTATTCTATTGTCGTTATCTATAAACTCTTGCCATTGAACAAAGAATTGTAATAATTTAGTTACTTTCTTCAATTCTAATAAACTTTTAATTGCCGGATGAACAAGCCTCTTTAATGTTGCTTCATTTACTTGAGCTTGTCCTGTTTTTTCTGTTGTGCTTATCGGAACGAGACCTAATCCATCTGGTGTAGGACTAAATAGCCATTTCCTAAGAAAGAAAGCATTATCAATATCTGCTGTTTCTCTAAAATCTTCTGGAATAAAACTTAATACTTTATTTTTAAGTTCTATTTGATCTAATAGTAGTTGTTTTCTTTCTATAGATACCTTTTCTGGATCTACCCAAATACCATTTAGTTGCATCTGTAATACAGACTTCATTGCAGGAAGTATTAGGTTTTTCATCAATAAAGCTTGAGATTGTCTATTTCGTAACTTACCAGCTAATTTTTCATAAAGTAAATGAGTGTAACCAACATCGAATCCACAGTAGGATCCCATTCCATTTTCACCCCAAAGATCAGACGGTGGTTTGCCATCATCTCCCCATTGTTGAATACCTTTACCCCAATTATCTACCCCTAACTCGCTTCCGGCCACATTAAGAAGACTTAACGGTAGTTCTTCATTAAGAAGATGAGCAGCAACCATAGTATCAAATGCAATAGTGAAATTAATAGGTAAAGTATAATTATATCTTTCAGATAGACGTATTAGGTGTCTTAAATCGAACACAACATTATGATTATTTATTTTATTATTAAATAAAACATCACATAGTTTAGTTACTACTTTTTTCATTAATTCTCTATCTTCGCTAAACGGAGATTGAGGATGTTCTAAAGGTATATGAAAAACCCGTATACCTTTTTCATCTCTATCACCAACAGTAATAGCCATTGTCCACATTTTAGAGTACTCAGGCAAGTAGTCCTTAAATCCTCTTGTTTCTGTATCAAAAGTAAATACTTTCTTTTTACTATTAACTAGTTCTGTTATTGCGCTATTAAATTGATCTATATTCTCTACATGAATGATGTTTACTTTAGGAGCAATGTTTTCTCCTTTAATTATTCTTGCAAATTTTGCAATATCACTAATAAAAAGATCATGATATTGTGGGTTAGTAAGTATATATTCTGATGTAAAAGTAGGTACTACTTTTACATTTCTTGTTTCTGTAAGCAACGGATATTCTATAATCTGTCCTCTACGCTTATCTAATCCTGCTCTGTGCTGAAAGAAATAAAAAGGAAGTTTACCTAAAGATAATATAGCTATTGGTTTAATATCTTCTATTTCTTTATCTAAATATAAAGAAGTGCATGTTTTCATCGCCGCCTCTTCTTTTCCTGTATAAAACTCAGAAACTCTGCACTTTGTAGAATAAGTACTATATAAACTACTTAATTCTATTCCCTCATCAGCTAGTACCTGCTCTAAGTATTGTCTTGCTTTCGTAGGAATAATTCTTCCATAAACATCATCTACATCATTTGGGCTATCAAAAACAATCATACCTTTTGTTTGTAATTTACCTTCTCCATAAATACATACGTTTTTTGTATATTTATGCAGCTCGCAATTGGTACAATCTTTATTTCTTTTTTCTTTTGAATATTGAATTATTTCATTACTGAGAGGATCTAGTTCCACGTGTCTAAAACCTCAGAAACTAACTCAAATGGGCCTCCATTAATGAAATGTATATCTGATCCATTAAATGCTTTTTTATTCACTGTGTTTCCTATTTTTGTTTTATTAAAATGTATTATCATGAGTGGTGCTTGTTTATTAGTATCTTTACATGTTCCTTTTATTGTTTCAGAAACTGCTTTCAATGTATGTGGTGTATCCTTGGCTCCATATGGCCTCCAAACAAGATATGTGTCATCTGCTTTAGCTCTACTTTTAATTCTATACCACGATATTTTATCTATAGAAGGAACTACTTCCCTGTTCTCATTTACCGTGAAGAATGGTAGTATAGCAAATCTTGCTTTGTTTGTCAATACGAAGCCAGACTCTATAGAAAAATCAATATTTCTATTGTATAATTCTAAGCCTAAATCTAGTGCTACTTTTCTAATTGGATTTTGTTTTTTGATAACATCTGCTCTATTTTGCAGATGTTGAGTTACTAGATAGTGTGCGGGCTTAACAAAAGCTCTCGGTACCCACTGATAAATAACTTCTGTAAATAAACATTCTATTTTTTTTATTTGAATCACATACTTTGTTAGTGCTTTATTTTGTACAATACACATACCATTTAAATGATCTACAGCTAGTTTACTATCGGAGTTAACTACAACAGATTTTGATCCTGCCAATAAAGCAGTTTGTAAACCCAAAAGAATTGCTGCATGTTCTGCAATATTATTGCTAATATTTAATCCTAAATAAATACATTTATTCCCAAGTTGTTTTAACCCGTCTTGGGTGAATAGAACAGCCGCTGCTGCTCCGTGTCCGGGGTTTGGTCTTGCTCCACCATCTGTTTTTATTAAAACTTTGTTGAATGCTTCTGTCGGTAAAGACAGAACATCGGAATTACTCATATTCCTCTTTTCGTCCTGTGATTGCTATTGTTAGTGATCTTTCTGTCGAAGGAAGAATAGCTAGATCAAGCATAGAATTAGTTACTAATTCTTTATCCAAAGCTATTCTCCATTCCTTTTCGTTTAATTCTATTGATTTAACTGATATCACCCGAAGAAAAACCTCGGGGTCTTTAACTTGCTCTAATAATAACATAGCACATAGCTGAGGGTTTGTCTCTCCTCTGGTTACTCGTAATGCCACACTGTCATTAGGAAGATTCATGTAACTAGATTTTCCCTCTTGAATTGGTAAAGAATATTTATTTACTATGACTGATATGTCTCTCTTTATTCTATCTTCTTCTTTTTTTAAATAAGATAATGCGTTCTTGGTTTCTTTCATTTCATCAATAAGAACGTACAGAATCTCTCTCGTTGTGTCATCTAATTCTTCGGTTTCGGGGGATTGGTTCAATGTTCTCCTCGATCAATTTTTATTTCGTGTCTGCGAAGCCGTAGAAACACGTTTTCGGCTTCTTTTAGAAAAAAGTAGTAGTTAGGTAGCTCTAGGTGCCCTAATGCCCTTTCCACGCGATTGTGGACTTCCTCAGAGGCATTAGGACGAGTGCTCGCTAACTACATTTAGCCAAACCCACTATCAGGTCTGTTCTTATGCCCAAAGTAAAGACAAGGTAAAGATTTTGCTCTTTTCAAAAGTTTTGTCCACAGATCTGGCTCAACCTCTGTATTATATAGGATACCAGTTTTATTCCTTTAGTATTTTCCGTAGGAATTAAAACCCTTCGGTCACTTCTATTAGTTTTGAGATATTAGTGATCGATTTGAACCCACCACGCTCAAAGGTCTCTTTTATCTTCAAATCGGAAGAATCTCTTCCTAATCGAGTTAAAGCATTGTACCAACCAAAAAGACTATTTTCCTCAGATCTGAGTGCTTCACTCACTGATCCAACAAAAGAAGTAGGCACCGAGGACTGTCTTAACAGTTTTTTAATGAAAGCATTTCTTTCATCATCTAATAATTCAGAAAAAGGAACACTTACCTGTGCCATAATCGGTAAAGTGTTTCCATATTCTTCCATTAAAGCACATGTATCTCTTGCTGCATTAGCAGCTATTATTGATCTTTCGTTTTGATTAATCCAATCAATATTTCTAACATCTCTTCTTGCATTAATATTTTCATTAGCTACTGCACCATTAGTGCAGATTAATCTAAATAATAAACCCCTGATGCCTAATCCAACTTCTGAATTTTCTCTTATCATTATTTCAGATCCATATTTAACAATGTCATTGACTTTTGGTGTAACAATATTAGAATCTGAGATAATTCTTAGTTTAATTCCAGTTTCTGACACATTCCATTTTGTTAATGGATAAGTAGAATTAATATCTGATAATTTATCAACTAATGTTTTGGGATCAATATTGTTTTTGTTTTCATTAATGATAGAAACAATTCTCTCTTGTTCTATAGTTAGGATTACATTACCACTTGCTGTGGGTAGTAGTTTATTGAAGTTGTATGCACTTATTTCATTAGTGGTATTAATAATGAATTGTGGTGGTATTCCTACTTTTTTAGCTAATTGTTTTGCAGAAAAAGAAGTTAAAGGAAGATTATATGTATTTAGTTGTCCAGTATTTTCATCTATGGATAGATTGCTTATTGGTATTGTTATTTCTTCTCTAACTCTTGAATTTATTAAAGAGTATAAAGAATTGTAATCTTCTCCTGAAGACTGTAAACTAGGAGATACTTGCATTATTTTTTGCCTCTAAAGTTTAATGTTTTTTTCGAATAATTGTTTGCTGGTATGTCTATGGACAGAGCTATTTTAGAAATTCTGCTTCTGGACAAATTGTATTGTAAAGATATTTCTGTAGCAAACCCGCGCGGATATGTTCCGTCTGGTAGTGTGTTTTGTCTTATTTTATTTTCTATTTCTAGTGTATTAAGTGATTTTTTCAGTTTAGTCCTAACTTTTCTTTTAAACTTAATCTGTGTGTGGGGACTACCTCTGTTCCTTTTTGCAATCTATTTGCAAGTAATTTAAGAATTGAAAATGCTAATAGTTTTGGGTGTGTTCCTGCTGTTTCTACATCTAGTATTCTAACTAACATCCCATTTACTTTTTCTTTTGCAGTACAAGTAGAAGAGTAGAAACTACACTCCCATGTTCGTTTTGCTGTGCCTTCTATTACTAAAAAGAATGTTTGTCCTGACGAATCTATATGGCAATTTAATCCTATAGCCCTAAGATATTCAGAAACAGCGCCGACTGTTACATTATCTTGCATTAACTTCTTCCTTCAACCATTTCGTAACCTACTTTGTCCAGAAGCGTAAATTCGGGCAATGCCTGCCCTATTTGTTCTTTTTGTTTTTCGTCTGGGTACAGTCTATATTTGTAAGATTTAAGCAAAGCACCTACCTATACATTATTATATTATATTTGATCATTCATGTATGCAGTGTATCACGTTTTTGATTATTTGTCAATATCATAAGGGTTAATTCTTGGAAAAAAATCTATTTCTGGCCAACACAAAGGGCACCAAAACTTGCCGGAACATTTGTCCCACCAAGTAATTTTACATGACAAACATTTATATTTTGGGTGATCTCTTTGTTTTTGAACAAGAATTGTTTTACTATTTAAACAATTACACGGTTTTAAAAACATATATTATTGCGAACGAACATTTCCTGTTAATTCTACTTTTGCCTGAACAGAGCCTTGTAATATAACTATTTCTTTGTTGGATCCAATAAGGTATATTATTTTTGGTGTTGGCACTTATTACTGTCCAGCAACAAGTGTTAGGTATGCTTGCCCGAAAGACAACACAGTATCATTAGGATCATTAGTTCTCCATAAAGAAAACCAATACCAACCCTCGACCAATGTTAGTGTATCTGCTCTAACTGTTGTTACGTTGGCTCTATCATTAGTTCCTGCTCCATTTACTATTTGTATATCAGAAGTAGTTGTTTTAGAAAAAACAATTGATCCTTTTGCTGATTTTGATCTAATAATAAACTTTAAAGCCCATCCAGTCATGTCTTGTGCTGTAACTTTATCTTCTTGTTTTATATTAAAGCGCCAAACAAGATCTGCACCAGCAAACCATTGTCCTCTATTAATTGTAGTCTCAATAGCCATATTTTTCTACGAAATCCTTAATTCGGTTTAAACGAACCTACTATAGTTATTATACCAGCATTTGATCCTAAAATAGTTATTGTTGAAGTATTAGATCCTACTATATCTATATGCTTAGGATCGTAAGTAGGTATATGAGAAGAAAGTCCTAACCATGACAAAATAGCAGTACTTATTTTTCCTGGAATTCTTTTAAGATCTCCGATTGTAGAAAAAGAACCACTAAAGAATAAAAATCTAGTATTTCCATAATTTCCTATCAAAAACGGAAACCCATTAAATATTCTAGATATTGTTATTATCTTAGTTCCTGCTAATTGAATAGCCCCTTCTTTTGGTAATTGCGGTGTTTTTATTAACAGGCTGCTGATAAGTAGGGTAGCTAATACAGATAAGGGAGTATTTTTTATAACAGTTCCTATAGATGTAAGTGTTCCGGCTATTGTTTTATTTGATTGATTATATATGTATCCCAAAAGAATTATAAACTGACCAGCTAGATATTTATTAGTAACAGGAGATAAGACAGAAGATAAAGTTAGCACCCCATTTAAAGATCTGGTCATTGCTTTTTGAGTAGCGCCAACAGAAGAAAAAATACCAGTAAGTAGTTTTGTAAGAGATTGTGTTATATTTGAACCAATTAAATTAATACTTGCAGTTTGTGTTTTATTTATTATTTTTGTTAGATTTCCGATTATATTTAATGTTGAAGTAAGTAAAACACTACTAACAAAACTCAAAGTACCACTAGTAGTTATTATTCCTGTTTTAGTAAAAAATATAGATCTGCTAGACATTGTTCCAACTGAAGAAAAACTAGCCAATAATAGTTTAAGAGTATTATTATATATTATAGAATTAAGTGTTATTGTTCCTGCTCGTGATATAAAGTGTCCAAATATTACTTGAGAAGCAGAAATAGATAAAGAAGATATCATTTTAGTATTTATCTCTTTTATAATTGTTGATGAATTATTTAATATACCAATAATAGACATAAGTTTTAGGGGAAAATGAGAAACACTACTTGATGTAGATAAAGATGAAACTAGTAATCTAGATATTGATTTAACTATAGAAGAAAAAGTGGTTAATATAGCTATAATGTTTTTCTCTATAGTATATCTAATAATTGAAGTAAAAGATAAGACTGAAGAAAGTATTTTTCCTCTTGTGCCAATAGTAATAGATGAAGTAGACAAGGAAGAAAATAAAGATCTATTTATTGTTTTATACAAAGAACCAATACTAGACAGAGATGCAATAATAGTTTTAGTAATAGATCTATTAGATATTATTCCAGAAGATATTAGTGTTCCTATTAAATACTTTAGGGGGCTAAGTGTGTTTATTCCTGATGTAGTTAATGATCCAATATATGTTTTATTTATGTTTTCATTTAATGCGCCATTAAATGAAAAAGAACCAATAATAGATCCAGTAATAGATTTTAATACACTACTTGATGTTGATAAAGAGCCAATTAGTATTTTGCTAACATTACGAAGTGAAATTACACCAGAAGTAGATAATGATGCAATGAGTGTCTGTAAAAACACACGTATTATAGTAGAAGTGCCAGATGATATTAGTGTACCTAAAAATGATCTATTTGTTTCTTTAATTAAAGTGCCAATAGAAGACAGAGTACCAACTACATATTTTTCTATTGTCCACGATCCCAAAACACCGGAAGAAGTAAATACACCAGAAAATAGTTTATTTAATGTTTTTATTAAAGTAGAAGTTGACGCAACTGTTACTGATTTTATAGTAGAATATAGTTTTGTTATTGTGCTAGATAGACCCAACGTACCAACTATTATTTTATTATTTGTAAATGCAAATAAAGAACTAAAAGAAACAGTTGATGATAATAGTTTAATGTTATTTTTAATTAGATTTGCAGAAAAAGACAAAGAAGAAAATAGGGATCTAGTTATTGATGTATTTACTATTGAAGACGTGTTTAGTGCTCCTATTAGTGTTTTAGTTAAGTCTCTAAGTGAAATAACACCAGAAGAGTCAAGAACACTAGAAAAATATTTACCATAAGAACGAAAAACTAATGATCCAGAAGAAATTAATATACCAGTTAATATCACAGATAAATTATATAATCTAGTCATAGAAGATGTAGAAGTAGAAACAGTAATTAAACTTTTTATGCTATTTTTTATTAGATTTGATGCACTAGTAACCGCACCAGAAAATATTCTAGCTATTTTTTTAATCATATCTCCAGATAATGTTAGTGTGCCAGAATAAAAAGAATTACTATTAATTAACTTAACTACAGAAGAAGTAGTATATAAAACAGAAGACCAAACAAATGGATTTTTTGGACTAATTGTTTTTATAATATTGGCGAAAGTGGATAATGTAGCCGTGTTTATTTTATTTGCTGTTTTAAGGGTAGATACAATAGAGATAACACTAGTAGATAAAATATTTGCAAATATTTTATTTACAATTAGTGTAGGAGTAGAGACAGAAACTAAGGATAAAATTTTATTTATTGTTTTAATCAAAGAAGAAGTAGATACAGAAGTGACAGATAATGTACTTAAAAAAGTTTCATTTTTGTTTTTAAATAAAAGAAGAAGACTCAAATTATTATTTTATCACTTTACATCAAACTTTATATATATTATACCAAAGAGCAGATGATATAATTTAAGTAAGAATATATATAATTAGGATTTAATATTTGGCAGACTCAGTTGGAACAAAAGATAATACAGACAATACTAATAAGCTAGTATCTACTGATGAAGTAACTAGAAACGCTCAACAAGAACACATTCAACTAATGAAAATAGCTCTTGGGGCAGAAAATGCTTTAGATTTAGTATTAGATTCTGCTCAGCAAACTATGGCTAATTCTTTACCAGTAGTTATTGCGTCTGATCAATCAGCGTTAAGTATTTCTACTTTAACTACATCAATAGTGCCGGGAACAGGAGCAACGCATTTAGGAAAAGCCGAAGATGCTGCCCACACTACCGGTGATACTGGTATATCTGTACTCGCTGTTAGAAATGATGGCGGTGCTGCTCTAGCTGGTACTACTGGTGACTATATACCACTAACAACCGACTCTCTAGGTAGACTATATGTTACTGGAGCATCAACTACACAACCAGTATCAATAGCAGCTACTGTTAGTACAACAGGAACCAACAGTGTGCCAACGGATGGAAGTACCTTTTCTTCTACTTTAATATTTGATGCCGGAGTTTTATATAATTATAATGGCGCTACTTGGGATAGAGTTAGAGGAGGAACTACAAATGGTCTTTTTGTTGATGTTAAACAACAAGTTCCTGGTGTTGGTGCTACTAATCTAGGTAAAGCGGAAGATGCTGTAGCAGCAAGTGGAGATACTGGCGTTGCTTTATTAGCAGTAAGAACAGATACACCAGCAGATAGTACTAGTGCAACCGGTGATTATGCAATTCTTCACACTAATTCTATGGGAGAACTACAGATTGGTGGTGTAGCTAATGACGCCGTAGATGCTGGTAATCCAATAAAAATAGGCGCTCAAGCTAGAGCTACCGATCCTGTTGCTGTTGTTGATGCTGATAGAGTAAATATACTTGCTGATGTTCTAGGTAAAGTAATACAATTACCGTATGCCATTTCCCCAAGACATTTTCAATATGCTGCTGCATCTGGTGGTGAAACTGGTACTGGAGACATAGCAATTAAAGCTGCTGGTTCAGCAGGAATTAGAAATTATATCACTTCTGTAGACGCTGTTAATCAACATGCAAGTGTTGATACAGAAGTAGTTATTAAAGATGGTGCTACTGTTATTTGGAGAGGATATTGTCGTGCTGGTGGTGGTGGTTATTCTCTTGTTTTTCCTACTCCTTTGCGCGGAACTGCTGCTACTGCAATGAATTTTGCAAATATTACTACTGGCTCTAAAGTGTACTTAAATGCTCGTGGTTATCAGGCAATAGATTAAGTGGCAATATTAAATTTCTATGGTATGGAAACTGGTAATTTATTAGAATTTGCTTCTACTGTTGCTGGAGGAACTATATCAAACGTTACCACATCTCCCTTAACGGGATCTAGATGCTTAGAAGCAGTTACAGGTGGGGGTTTTTCTTCTTATGCAGAGATTAAAAAAATAGCAGCAGATGGAACAAGCAACACTAATATAGGATTAACCACAGTATATATGAGCTTTGGGTATTATCATGCAGGTGGTACTGGAAATCATGGCATAGTACAATTTATGGATAGTGCTGGTAATATAGCTGTTTCCTTTGAAAGAAATAATAGTAGTGGAAATTATTGGCTTAACGGAGCTACTGCATCAGGGTCAATAACATTAAGTGATTCTACGTGGTATGATATTTTACTAAAAATAACTCAAAATGGAACATGTGAGTTATCTATAAATAATGCGTCCGGGGGAGGAATAACGACCTGCACTGCTAGTAATTTTATTATAGATAAAATTAGAGTTGGATCATTTGCTAATGGGGCAACAGTGTGGACGGAAAGATTTGATGATATTGTAGTTAGTGATACTGGTATACCTTCTGGATTAAAAGTTAATATATTAACACCGAATGGAGTAGGTAGCAACTCTTTTACTTCTGGAACATATACAGATGTAGATGAAATACCACATGATTCTGATACTACGTATGTAGAGGCAGTAAACTTAGCTAGTGCCACTATAAACATTGCTATGACATCCTCTTCCTCTATTTCTGCACAAAATACAAAAATATTAGCTATTAAAGCAACAGCAATAGGAAGAAAAGTATCAGGTACAGCAACAAGCATTCTTTCTTTTAGACAAGAAAGTTCTGAACTTCAAACAGGAAGTAGAACACTAGGCGCAAGTTTCGAGTCTACGAGTAAAATAATAGAAACACAAGTAGTTAATACATCCTTTCCTTTGACTGGACCCTCATTAGATGACATTAGTGTAAGCATAGATCATACTGGAGCAGCAGGAACTACCAGACACACACAAGGTATGATAGAAGTATTATATGATCCATTCTCACCAAAAAGAAGAAATTTAACCGGTGTTGGTTACTAGGTTGCTCTTGTTGAAGATGTGGTACTTAGGGCGGTATAACATTAATTTCCAAAACCTTAGTCGATTACTGTACTTATTATATAACAAAGTTAATATTCTCCGATGATAGCAATAAAGTTTTTGTACATACCAGTAATAGATACACTACTAGAATAATTACCTAAAATATTTAGTACTTCAAGAATAGGTAATTTTAAGAATCCACTTAAAGCTATTGATCCAGTTAATATTCTAGCATATATTATATTTTTAGTTAATATAGAAGTGTTTGTTGATGTAATAGTTAATATCTTTATCACTATTTTATTAACTATTAAAGTATAGACGGATGTAATAGTTACAGACAAACTCTTTAGAATAGATCTAATTATTAGTGGTATTGAAATAGATATTATAGATATTAATTTATTTATATTGCGAATCATTAGGGCAGAGGCCGTTGATGTAGTAATTAAATCAATTAGGTATATAGTCGCACCATCACTAATATTAGATAAAATGGATGATAAATTTAGTACTGCTGATAGTGTTCTACTTATTTCGCGTTTTAAGACAGAAAATGAAGAAACAATACCTGTAAACATGCTCTGAATAGCTCTAGAAACAGCCACAGAGGCGCTTACAGAGATAATCAGTACTTTACTACTACTTTTTATTAAAGTGCCTTGAAAAGCGAATGTACCGCTAATTGTCTTATTTATCGACTTAAATAATATAACAGTTGAAATTATATTTATAGATAGTGGTTTTCCTACAGATCTCATCATACTGCTTGTTGAAGCGGAAACAACACTTAGGATTTTATTTACGCTTCTACTTAATATTGAAGATGAGGAAGATATAACTGAAAAAGTCTTATTTATAGATTTAAGCATTGAAGACAAAGAAACAATTATTAAAGACAAAGTTTTATTTATTGATTTAAGTAATGTAACAGCAGAAGTTACTGTAATAGTCAAAACAACAAGAATAACTTTAATAGAAGACATAGTAGATGTGTTGTTTACTATAATTGATAAAGTTTTGTTTACAGATTTTATAATAGTAGGAATTGAAACATTTGTAATATTTAATGTTTTACTAATAGATTTAATTATATTTGAAGTTGAGTTTACTGTAATATTTAAGACTACACGGATAACCTTTATGGAAGTCAAGGTAGAGATATTAGTTACTGTAACTAATAAAATTTTGCCTATAGATTTAATAAAAGTTGGCGTTGTAACAGAAATAATACTAAAAGACTTATTTATAGATCTGATAGTGGATATGGTTGAGATACTAATTAAAGATAAAACCTTACCAATGGATTTAATAATTGTTACAGTAGACAGACTTGTTACTATTAAGGACATAAGAATTACTTTAATTGATGTTAGTGTTGAGACATTATTGACTACTACACTAATAATCTTACTTACCGGTTTTATTATTAACGAAGCAGAAGAGGATACTATATTTAGTGTTTTATTAGTAGACCTTACTATAGTTGAAGACGTAGTTGATATAACAGACAAGGCTTTAGCAAACACACCAGATCTAACTAATGTAGCCACAGATATAACAGCTACGCTTAGAGGTTTACCTACGGATTTAATTAGTGCAACTGTAGATATTACAGTTACAGACAATGATAGTATTTTACCAGTAGACCGTATCATATTCAAGGTAGTGTTTGATACTAAAGATAAACCTTTACCAATAGACTTAATTAATATAGGTGTAGATATCACTATTACACTCAATGTTTTATTAATAATAAACGAAGCTATTAAAGCAACAACTGAAATAACTGTTACAGATAAAGTTTTACTTGCGTCTTTAATAACTGAGGGTGTTGATGTAGAAATAGCAGATATTATTTTGCTGATAGATCTTATAAATGAAGTCGAAGAAATAGATGCTATAGATAAATTCTTTCCAATAGATTTAATGACGGTTGGAGTAGTAATAGATACTACAGTTAATATTTTAACAAAAGACTTTACTATTGATTTAGTGGAAGCAGAAGTAATACTTAATAATTTACCAACATTTTTAATAAAAATAGGGGTGGAAGTAGAAACTAAAAATAAAGGTTTATTTACAGACTTAATTATTGTCGGAGTAGAGATAGAGGTAATACTTAATAAT
>Ga0163151_10000178_pt1 | contig 111768 bp, 116 predicted proteins | sample OliLakLV19MP5IB2_FD_145596 | JGI IMG/M metagenome (GOLD analysis project Ga0163151, IMG submission 145596) | Freshwater microbial mat bacterial communities from Lake Vanda, McMurdo Dry Valleys, Antarctica - Oligotrophic Lake LV.19.MP5.IB-2 | ecosystem: Environmental > Aquatic > Freshwater >...
GAGAACGATTAATCGGCTGGATAATGACAGGTGGGTTAAATGTTGAATTAAGAATGATCCATCCTGTTGGTACATCACATGAATTACTGAACTGTCTCGTCTCTCCAGTAAGAGGACTCTTTGCCCAAGTAATACCTTGTGCGCATACTCCACCGCCATTTCCAAAATTTGGTGGTGGAGGAACAGTCACAGTGATACTGGTATTTGCCACAGCATTTCCAGTTGAGTTAGAGCAAATCAGTGTATAAGTTGCAGAAGAGATCGGTGAGACTGTTGTACTTCCTGATGTTGTTTTGCTTCCAGACCAGTCCCCACTTGCAGTACAACTCGTTGCATTTGTTGAGACCCAGGTAAGAACTGCTGAGCTGCCTCTCTCTACTGAAGAAGGGTTAGCGCCAAGAGAAAGTGTCGGGAGAATGCTTGCAGAAGAGACAGTCACTGTGACGGACTCGCTCGTACTGCCACCATTTCCTGTGCACTGGATTGTATACGTTGCATTTCCTTGCGGTGAGACTGATTGAGTTCCTGATGTTGTTTTGCTTCCAGACCAGCTTCCTGATGCGCTGCATGAGGCTGCATCTGTTGATACCCAGGATAGAGCTGATGATTGACCGAGAACAATTGTTGTGGGAAAAGCTGTAAAAGTGACGGTTGGCTTTGGCGTAGATGGAGGAGCTGTAACAGTAAGGGTTGCACTTCTGCTAATAGTGGCACCGCCCGAACCTGAGCAAAGGAGTGCATATGTTGTACTGACAGCTGGAGAAACTGTTAACGAGCCACTTGTTGGTCTTGTCCCCAACCAACCTCCTGAAGCTGTACAAGTTGTGACATTCGTACCAAGCCATGAAAGAAGCGAGGAGAATCCTGACTGAATTGAAGTTGGATTAAGAGCGAGAGTTAGAGCTGGAGCTCCAGCTGGTGGTGGTGGTGTAATTCCGACCGTAACTGATTTGCTGACGCTACCATTGCTTCCTGAGCAGGCAAGTGTGTACGTAGTAGTTGCAGTTGGAGAAACTGATTGAGTGCCAGATGTTGCTTTTGTTCCAGACCATCCACCACTTGCAGTACAGGTGGATATATTAGAGCCTGACCAAGAGAGAGCTGAGGCAGAACCGACAATAACTGAAGTTGGGTTAGCAGTAAGGGTGAGGGACGGAGTTGTTGGTGGTGGAGGTGGAGTACCTCCGCCGTTGAGAGCGTATTGGGTAGCGGCTAATACTGCAGAGCGGTTGGCACCTTTGCCTGTAGCTTCGGCTGAGGCGAGATCTGGTTTGAAGGTGCTGGTTGGGTAGCCTGTTCTAGTGGATCCGATAAACACCTGTCCAGAGTAATTCACAATACCCGCCATCCGGAGAGCTAGTTGAGCCTCGTTAGACTTAGAGCCAAAAATTCCATAAGTACCAAAATCCATAATATTATCACTAAACTCCACATCAGTAGCAGCGGGTAAATTACCTACAGCAATAGCGGTTTCTAGAGCGCCCACTTTTGAAGACATTGTATTATTTCTAAATATTATGTTATCGGCATTTTGAAGCAACTGAACAATCGAAGCGTCGCCGGTGTAAGGGGGCACATTAATATTTTCTAAGATATTATGTTCTATCAAAACATGGTTAAGAAGAGGGCCTTGTTTATGTGGGTTTGCTCCTTCTCTACCAGTCAAATTGAAACCTGCCCCAGCGTTTCGAATGATGTTATACCTAATAGTGATATGCCCACTTGAACACCACGTACAATTACCATTTTGATTCACTGATTTCATGAGAACAGCATATCCAACCTGTGCATCACCCCACGACCCATCTAAGATGTTGCCCTCCAAGAGAACTCGTTGAGCATTCTTAAGCTCAAATATATTTTTCTTGGTCCACGGCTTTATGACCATACCAGCTCCCCAAGATGGCGGAGTGTAGATATAATTACCTCGAATTTCTATATCAGATGGAATCAATCCTTGCACGGCAGGATCACTTCCTCCAAATATGATATTTTCACCTGCCCCCTCTAAACGATTATTTACATATTTAAATGGTCCAGCGCCATTTGATACAGCGATAGCCTGGCTATCAATCCCTTTTGCGTGACATTCTGAAACATAACTATCCATAACCGCTATGTACATACCATTGGTAACGACACAACGGGAAAGATTGGTGATAGGGTTTCCATGAATATATGAACGGTCAAGTACAATATACTGTGGTTGAGAGTTAATATTTCCTGAGTTAACCCTTGGAGCAATATCCACAATGCTTGTCTGGACTGATATTTGAGGAATAGTTATCTCTAGACCAATCAAACGGAAATGGTGAGCTCCATCGTCGGTACCGATCGTAGGTGTTCCTGAACTGGAACCAGTTTTTACAATCTTTGCCATGTTGTGTGCATCAGCTGGACTAACACGTATGCCTGAGGCTTGTAATAAATTGTAATTACTAGAACGAATAACTATCCAGCCTGATCCTGTTGTTTTGTTAGGAAGGGTAAAATTACCGTTGTAGGTTGAGCCAGCTTGAAGCTCGATAGTGTCGCCGAGTTGTGCGTTTGTGAGTGCTTGCTTAAAGGCATTTGCGTCTCCCGCGGGAACGCTGATTATTTTCCCAGTTTGATTTGGCATTGGAACTTGGAAGATCGCTGGAGGAGTTGGAAGACCTACAGAACCACCGCCGGAAGAAACAGTCACGGTGACTGTTTTGTTGGCACTGCCCCCGCTACCGTTTGTACAAGTTAATGTGTATGTAGTTGTCACAGCTGGAGAAACTGGTTGAGTTCCATAAGTTGCAGTAGAAGAAGTCCAGGGTGCAGAACATGAGGTAGCGTTAGTGGATGACCAACGTAAAGTAGAAGAAGAACCTGAATTAATAGTGCTAGGGCTGGCAGTCAGGGTAACCACTGGTCCAGTGCTAGCAGGAGTAGTTACAGTTATATGTGTTGTCCAATCACCTTCTTTCAGATTGGTGTTTCTAGCTGAGACAAAGTAAGAATGAGTAGAGTTGGGCTGTAAACCTGAATCCGTATAAGAAGAAGTGTTGGAAGAATATACAGGCGAATTTGTAGGATTATTTATATCTTTGACATCATACACTCTATAGGTAGCTACATTGTAAGCTGGATCTGTTACAGGATCCCAATCAAGAGTAACAGAACTACTTGTAGTACTGGTAACTTTCAAATTAGCTGGGACTGGAGCCATTTGGTAGAAACACCCACCGCTGGTTGTGGTAGGATTGATGGTTGTCTTTGGTCCTTTATTGCCAGACGTATCAAATGCATACACACTGTAGCTATTCGGTGTATTAGGACTTAAACCTGTGTCAGTAGTCCATGTTCTTATTGTAGTTGTATTGTTAAGTGGACGAGTTCTTATTGTCTCAGTTAACAGCACCCCGTTTCTTTCTACTATATACCCGGCCACGTTCACATTGTCAGTTGCATGATCCCAAGTTGGACCAATCATATTATCACAGACCCCCCAGGTCCTAAGATTAGAGACTGCAGAAGGAGCAGTTACATCTCCTGCGGGAACTGGATAAATCAGCGCAGGTAGAGGTGTGGCTTTAGGAGGAGTTGGAGTGGTGGTTCCACCAGATGAAAATATTACTGTAGTACTCGAAAGTAATACCCCCGACGAACGAAGTCGAATCAACGTGTCCGCAGTAATCGTGCCAATGTTATAGGTTCCACTAACACTCGGAAGACCGATGCTGTCTTGGCTTCCTACGAAGAGTCGAGGGAGTGCACAGTTACTGGTGATACTCCACGAGACAGTGACTTGATCACTTGGTCCTGCAGGATTAGGAGTTGCGGTAAGTGAGTTTGCAGAACAAACAACTTGTGCAAGATTGCCACTTCTGTCCAAGAGAATACTGAGTTCTCGAAAAGAGTTTCGGAAAGAGACGACAGTGACAACGATGACAACGAGAACTAGGGCGCGGAAATAAAGTGTTTTCATGTAAGCAATAAGGTCAATGTAATCCCATTATTATACCGTACAGAAAGACATCCAAGTATACCCCATAAACAAAAAACCACCCTCATCTCGAGGGTGGTTTTTTGTTTAGCTATTTTTTCGAATCCTAGCGGCCTAAAACTGCTTTTGCTGTTGCCGAGAGCACAGCTGAAAGGTTGGCCCCTATGCCCCTCGATAACGCAGTTGCGTAGTCGGCCACAGATACTGTATTTGGATATTTCGACTGAGTAAATCTATTTTGATTACCGTATACCACATTGCCAGAATAATTGTAAGAACCAGAAATAGAGTTCGCAAGTGTTGCTTCACTGAAGCCTGGAGTAACTCCATAATACCCAAACGGAGCGACATTATCTTTATACTCAAAATTTGTTACATTTGGGTTTTGAGAACCAGCCGAAATAAGATGTTGTATATATCCAGTTGTATTCACGGTGTTATTTCGAAAGATAACATCCTGCGCGTTATTATACAATTCTAACAGACGGGCAACTCCAGTATACGGATCGACGCCAATATTTTCAAAGAGATTGTTCTCAATTAATATTCGAGAAGTTAGCCCACCAAGAGGGTTGTTATTTGCTCCGGAAGTACCAGAAATATTTACCGCACCTCCACTGTTTCGAATAACATTATAGCGAATCGTCAAGTCCGTAGCCTGACACCATGTGCACTTACCCCCCTGATTAGAAGATTTTAAAACAAAAGCATTTCCTACCTGCCCATCACCCCAAGAACCATCTAGCACATTACCCTCGAGGAGAATCCGACGGGCATTTTTGGTTTCAAATAGATTCTTTTTTGTCCAAAGTGATGTACCGCCTGTTGAAGTTAGTGTTCCCTTCCAAGCAATAGGAGTGTAAATGTAGTTACCACGAATTTCAGCATCAGACGGTATGACATTTGTAATAGCTGGATCCGATCCGCCGAATATAATGTTTTCCCCAGCACCTTCAAGGCGATTGTTTACAAACTTAAATGGACCTGAACCTCCCCATATGGCAATCGCCTGGCTATCAATACCCTTTCCATGACAATCAGAAAGATAACTATCAACCACTGCGATGTACGCGCCATCGGCATGAATACATCGTTGAATATTGTTCGTTGGCTGAGCGTGGATATACGTTCGATCAAATGTAATATTGTTTGGCATGGTAGCTAAACTTCCAGTTGAACTTATATCTACAATCACATTGTGTATGTAAGTAAGTGTAGTTGGTAATGTTACTTCGAGACCAATTAACCGGTAATGGTTTGCCCCGGGGGCAAAAATTATTGTCGGACTATTCGCTCCTGGGCTTACTAATTTTGGCATATTTACTGCATCAGACGGAGACACTCGTATTCCTGAGGCTGGCAGATTGGCGTAGGCGCTGGATCGAACTACTACCCACCCACTTCCTATCGTCTTGTTTGGAAACGTAAATGATCCGTTGTATGTTGACCCAGCTTGAAGCTCAATAGTGTCGCCGAGTTGCGCGTTTGTAAGCGCTTGCTTAAATGCATTGGCATCTCCTGCGGGAACACTAATGACTTGGCCAGTTTGTGTTGGCATTGGAACTTGAAAGGTTAGAGGAAGGGTTGGAAGAATAATTGGGCCACCCACAGATTGGATACTGACATTCACGCTTTTAGTGACAGATCCTTGTGAGCCGGTACATGTCATTGTATACGTCGTTGTCACCGTAGGAGAAACTGACTGAGTTCCAGAAGTTCCTTTGGTACCTGTCCAGCCACCACTTGCTGTACAGCTTGTTGCATTGGTTGTTGACCAGGTGAAATCTGAAGAAGACCCTGGCGCAATTGAGGTTGGGTTTGGATAAAATGAAAGTGTTGGTTGATTAGGTAAAGGTGGGGTAATCGTGGTTTTTGCAAGATAGCCTTCAGTGCTCCACCCATCTGGAGAATTTACATAATCAATATTCCACCATGTATTACTGCTTGCTACTGTTGGACCTCCAATAACTGTGCCGAAAGCGCCTAGTGGTTGTTTCCCAGCAATAGTTCCTTCCGTTATGCCCGGTGTACTTCTCACGTTTAGACTGCTCGATGTCTGTACTCCATCCCCTATTTTAAATTTACTTGAAACAGGTACAGGCACAACTGCAACAGATCTCACGCCGTTCGCAGATCCTCCTACCCCTACGCAGTCAAGTGTATACGTCGTCGTCACCCCAGGAGAAACTGACTGAGTTCCAGAAATCCCTTTGGTACCTGTCCAACCGTTACTTGCGGTACAACTTGTTGCATTGGTTGTTGACCAAGTCAAGTCTGAGGAAGCACCTGGTGCTATTGAAGTTGGAGAAGCTGAAAGAGTAACTGTTGGAGGAGCAATAGAGACAGAGACTGACTGACTGACTGATCCCCCGTCTGCATCACTACACGTGAGAATATACGTACTATTTACGGTCGGTGTAACAACTTTTTTACCTGACACTTCTTTTCTACCCGTCCAGTCACCACTTGCGGTACAACTTGTTGCATTGGTTGTTGACCAAGTCAAGTCTGAGGAAGCACCTGGTGCTATTGAAGTTGGAGAAGCTGAAAGAGTAACTGTTGCTGAAGAAACAACAACGGGCACCACAGCAACCTTTGATAGCTCCTTTGAAATACACTTCACAACATAATTCATGGACTTTAACGGAGATACTGTATATGTTCCGCTTGTTGGTTGATTTGTTATATTTATCGGCCCTCCAACATCAAGCACGCAGGAGGTAGCGTTCGTTGAAGACCAGGAAAGAACGGCGGAAGCGCCAGGGTACACAGTTTCGGGAGAAATGGAAGCAGAAACCGTGATCGAAACTGGTACTTGAGCAAGGTTATTCCCCTGATTAAGAAGAATAGTTAATTCTCGAAACGTATTTCGAAAAGAAACAAGGGTAACAATAAAAACAACAAGCACCAAGCCTCGAAAAAGTAGTACTTTCATGGAAATAATAAAGCAAAGTGTTAATTAATAACTGATGATAAGCATACTACACAATAAAGTATAATTCCTTAACTCTTCCCACACATACTCCGAGAGCTTACTGGCACTACACTATAAAGGATACTCAGCCCCTTTCTCCGGGACAAGCGCATCAATACCTAAATAGTCATGAAGTTTTTGGCTCAAAAATAGCGATGATTTAGGCTCACCCATAACAATAAAGACCTTTTTTAGGAATTTCTTGTCAACATGATCAACAAAATCAACAAGATGATCTGAATCTTTATGCGCAGAATAGCCATGGATCTTCACAATCTTTGCCGCAACCTCAACCACTGTATCCTTTATCACTACCTTCTTTGCTCCTTCATCAAGATCGCGCCCGAGAGTCCCTGGCGCCTGGTACCCCATAAGGAGCAAGACTGCATTTTTGTCTGGCAAATATTTTATTTCATGGTGAAGCACCCTTCCTGCCGTTGACATGCCTGATCCAGCAATAATCACCTTTGGGCCAAGAGTTTTTTCTATCTGCTGAGAGTCTGCGACGCGCGCTGTTTCTTTTAGTTTTGGAAAATTAAAAATATGATCACCGCCTTTTATATCATCCTGGACAGGCTGATTGTAGAGCGATGAGATGCGCTCATAGATATTTGTTATCTTGATGGCAAGTGGTGAGTCGACAAAAACAGGAATAGAAGGAATTTGGTTATTTTCAATAAGTTCGTTGAGTTCGTACAGAATAGTCTGAGTACGTTCGAGAGAAAAAGCTGGAATGACAACCGTGCCCTTTTGAGCTATGGCATCCAAAAGTGTTTGCTTAAACTTTTCCTCTCTTACTCCTTTTGGTTCGTGATTTCGGTCCCCGTAGACACTATCGATGACAACATAATCCGCCTCAGAAACATACTCAGTATCTTTGAGAAGTTTTGAAGGCGAGTTTCCAAGGTCCCCAGTAAAGAGAACCTTTGTTGTCTCCTCCCCTTCACGGTCAAAAGTAAACAAAAACATAGAAGAACCCAAAATATGCCCTGCATCAAAAAGCGAAACAGAAAATCCCTCTCCAATTTTTGAGCTGGTGTGGTATGGAAGTGTCTTCCATACTGAAAAAGCCTTGTGAACGTGAGAAGAGTCATATAGAGGCAGGATTCCTTTTTCTCGAGCCTCAAAATCGGCGATACGGGCAGCGTCAGAAAGCATGAGCTCTGCAATAACCTTCGTCTCTGCTGTGGAAAATATTGTCCCCCTAAAACCATCTTTAATAAGTTTTGGAATACGGCCAACATGGTCAATGTGCGCGTGTGTAATAAAAAGAAAATCGATTGTAGCGGCATCATAGGGAAACTCTTTCTTATTTTCTTCATCAGAATTTGAAGTTCCTTGAAGCATGCCACAATCGACAAGTACTTTCTTCCCGCCATAGCTAACGAGAAAATTTGCCCCTGTTACGGTGCCAACTCCTCCCCAAAATGTGAGACTAAGATTTTTCATGAAATGTTTCTATGCTATTTGAAATAAATGCCGCGCACACTCCACCGAACACAGAAAGAAACACATCTCCTGAAGTATCAATCAATAAATTGTTTGCTGCAAATGTAGTGCCTATGGAGTATTCTAATATCTCCCAAAAAATTGAAACCAGGAAAGCGCCCATTATGGGTGTGATCCATGGCGAACAATCTTTACAGGCTCGAGTAAGAAAAAGAAGGGTTGTCCCAACAGCGAATCCTCCAATCACGTGAAGAAGGGCATCAAACCAAGAAATGCTCCAATAAAGAAAAAATCGGAGCGCAATAAGATGGAGTACCAGAAGAACAAGCGAAGAAAGGAAGGCCAGGAACAGCTGTACTCTGTATTGCATTATAGATCTATTATACCGCCCAAAACAAAAAACCCCACACCGGGAAGGAGGGTCTTTGATAGGATTACTTGGTCATATTGCCTAGTTCAATACTAGGTGGGTGCTCGCAATTTCATCCATTAGAATACCGAAGCACTCACAGAATGAAACGATGTAAAGCTCCCTGAAAATACTTTAATCTAGATAATACGCCAAATAACCCTAATCAAAATTATATCCCTCAAAATCAAGATGGAAAGGTGCACAGCGCATTACAAAACAGTTTTACAGAAAAAAAATAGGTTCTATTAAAAAAGCCCCCCTACTAGAGGCTTTTTTAACTGCTCTAGTAACTTATGACCATTCTCATCTATATTTAATAATCGAACATAAAAGATAGTCTACTTTTTGTTTTGTACTTTTTTCTGCACGCTAAGTATTATTGTTTTAGAGATGTGAGAAATACTCTCAAACAAACCGCGACACAGCGAGATACTTCGGATACGGCCAAAGCACCATCCTCAAATGGTGTAAAAAGGCTCCCAAGAGAGCCGGCGGAAGGATCGAGACCAGAAGTTCTGCTCCTAAAACTTCACCGAGATCACTTCCGAAAGAAACCGTCGATCGCATCATCCATGCACGGATCAAAAGAAAACGATGTTCTGAAGTGGTATATGAAATGCTCAAAGCCGATTGTTTTTGATAAAAGTATTTTATTCTAAAATCCCATCAATATTCACGTCGTACAGTATCGTTTCCTGAACCAAACGATAATTAATTACCTCTCTTGGAGTAAACCAAATATTTATTTCTGTTTCAGCTTCTTCGGGTGTCCCTGTGCAATGAATAAGATTTCTTACCGCCCGAGTAGAAGATCCTCCGCTGTCGGCAGCTGCATAAGAATCTATAGTAAAGTCGCCCCGAATAGTTCCAACGTCAGAAGAAAGAGGTTCTGTCCCGCCAACCAATTTCTTAACAACCCCCACAGCTTGGTTACCTTCAATCACCATCGCTACGACAGGCCCAAGTGTTATGTAGGTAAGGAGGGCATCAACCTTGTCACGTCCGTACTCTAGGGCGGACTTTTCAGGCACAAGCCCCATTTTTTTCAAATTTTCTACTTGAATTTGGCCTTTTTCTTCACACCACTGGTCATCTTTTCCGTAATGAACAGCCGCGCGATCTCTATCTGGTACAAACATTTTCAAAGCAACAATTTTGAGCCCAGTACGTTCGATGCGTTTAATAATTTCCCCAACAAGAGAACGTTGCACCCCGTCATGCTTAATTAAAACAAAACTTCTTTCTTTTACTCCTTTCATTTTGATTATGTAATTGATTAGAGATCGAGGATAACAGAAAACTTTCTTTTTGAAAAGTTCCTCCAAATTTCTCGCCACACTTTAGGCCTACTCTGTAAGGATATTTGCTGCGCCCTCTGTAATAGCAATTGTTTTCTCGGCGTGTGCTGCTTTTTTACCGTCCCGCGTCCTGTATGTGTAGCCATCCTTATCGAGACGAATTGCGCCGCTTCCATGCACCAGCATGGGTTCAATAGCAATAACCATAGCAGGAAGAAGCTTTGGCCCCTTACCTGGATCCCCGGTGTTGGGAACAAATGGATCTTCATGCACCCGATAGCCCACGCCATGCCCAGCGAGCCCTTCCGCTAAGGCAAAACCTCTTTTTTTTGCAACAGACTCAATAGCAAATCCAATATCTCCTATTGCGTGCCCTCCCCGCGCCGCAAGGATTCCTGCGCGCAACGCTTCATCTGTCGCCTCAATCAGAAGCTGATCTTCTTTTGAAATTTTCCCCACACCAACAGTTACCGCCATATCCGTAATAAGTTCTTTGTGAACCACACCAAGATCAAGAGTTACAATATCGCCCTCTTTGAGAAAAGTGGGATTCTCATTTGGAATGCCGTGAACAATCTCATCGTTGACCGATACGCATAGCGCGGCGGGATACGGCCTAGAGGCCCCTTCAGGAGTATAGTTCAAAAAAGCTGCCACATCTCCCCCTTCCCTGAGCAAGGCTTCAGCATACTCGTTCAAGGTGAGGGTAGACACGCCAGGAGCAACCCGCTTTGAGAGCAAGGCAAGAATTTCAGCGTGACGCCTTCCTCCTTCTTTTAAAATGAGAATTTCTTCTTTTGATTTTTTTGAAATCATTACGATAAAAAAGAGAATGAGCTGGCAATATCCGAGTGAACAGATGCAACTGGCTGCTCGCCGTTTACATGCACAAATACAACGGACGGATCCTTTTTAAAATATTCAACAGCAGGGACGACATCCTTGTCATACCAATCGAGACGTTTTTGAATTTTTTCCATTCCTTGATCGTCTGCCCGGCCACGAGAGAGAAGACGATTTTCTGACCAAGCTCTAGAGACATCGAGGTGAATAATATATGCGGTATCAAACCCAAAAAAGGAAAAAGCGCTCCTGAGGACTTCTGCTTCAGCGAGCGAGCGCGGAGTGCCGTCAAACACGACACTCGTTCCCTCTTCGCATGAAGAAAGGAGAAGGTGTGACCACATATGGCAAGCCAGAAAATCTGGCTGACGAATAGAACTATCGTAAAATTCATGAGAGCGTTTTTGAGAAAAACTATTCCCTTTTATAAATTCTCGAAAAAGATCCCCGGTTTCAATGTAGAGAAGCGGACCCGATCCTTTTTCTTTCAAAAAAGCTTGAAGAAGATCAGCTTGAGTGCCCTTTCCACATCCAGAGCGTCCAATGAATACAAAAGCGTACGAAGCCATAATTGTTTATAGCATAGAGCTTTTATGGCCTAAAAGCTAGGAATTATAAATAGGTTCAACAAGTAATTGCAACACTTAATAAAATCAAGTGTATGAAATTTAAACATTTTTCAATTGAGGAACGTGAGAAAATCCAAGAGTTACTTTGGCTAAAAGCCTCAATTCGAACCATTACCGCTGCTTGACAAAGCGACACTATACATGATATAATATCAAGACAAACAGCCTCTGTACAAAAGGAAACGTCTACTTGTAACCAAGGCACCTTTCTACCGCAACTCTTTAGTACTCGCGAATAGATATCTGCGCTTCGATTTTTTTAATAAGATCAATGACAACTGAAACCACAATAAGCAGCCCCGTCCCGCCGATCGAAAGCGCTTGGATATTAGTGATCCCTCTCATTACAAGAGGAAGGACTGCTATGAGACCCAGGAAAAGGGCGCCAACAAGAGTAAGGCGAGTAAGAACTTTCGAAATGTACTCTGCTGTTGGTTGTCCAGGACGTACCCCTGGAATAAAAGCTCCGCCTTTTTGGAGATTTGTTGCAATCATGTGAGGATCAAATGTAACTGCCGTGTAAAAGTAAGTAAATACAAAAACAAGGAAGAAATATGCGCCTGCATAGAACCAGGGATTTGCAATAATACCGAGCGCGAACGCCGAGACAGATTTAATAATACTGTTATCAACATTTGCAAGGAACGTAAAAATAAGTTGAGGAAAAAGCAAAATAGAGAGGGCAAAAATTATTGGAATCACTCCCGCTTGGTTTACGCGCAAAGGAAGATACGTTGATACTCCTCCGTATACTTTTGCTCCTCGAACTCGTTTAGCGTACGTAACGGGAATAGGGCGCTCTGCTTCAGTGATAACCACCACGCCAAAAATGACAGCAAGGGCGGCCACAAGAAAGGCAAGATACAGTGGAATTTGAGATGGGTCAAAAGTGAAAGATACTTGGAGTAGTGCCTGAGGAAGCTGAGCGACAATACCCGCAAAGATAATCAGAGACATTCCATTTCCCACGCCGTACTCTGTCATGAGCTCGCCAAGCCACATAAGAAGCACCGATCCTGCCGTAATGATGATAAGGTTTGTCACCATATCAAAGGGAGCAAGTGGAGCAATTACACCTTGACGAGACAGAAGGGTGAGGAAGCTGAAACCCTGGACAACAGCCAAAGGCACAGATACAAAACGTGAATACTGAGCAAATTTTTTGCGTCCAGCCTCTCCTTCTTCTTGGTATAGCTCCTTCATCTTCGGGAAGATTACCGTCAGAAGCTGCATGATAATGGAAGCAGTAATGTAAGGCCCCACTCCAAGCATAATAATTGAAAGATTTGAAAGTCCTCCTCCAGAGAATAGGTTAAGGAGCCCAAGGAATTCATTGCCAGCGAAATAGCTTTGAAGCCGGGCTGGGTCTATACCAGGAATTGGAATGTGCGAAAGAATACGAAAAAGAACCAAGGCCCCAAGCACAAAGAGGATCCGCCTTCGCAGGATAGAATCGCTCCACACAAGGCGTATTTTATCGAAAAAAGTCTTCATATATTTAGAGTATCACACCTCCTGCTGCCACTATTTTCTCACGAGCAGTTTTTGAAACTTCACACGATGAAACCGAGATTTTTTTATCAATTTCTCCTGTTGCGAGAATCTTCACTGTAGGGAAAAAACCTCCACGCTTTTCTATTATTTGCTTTTCAAGAAGAGTATGCGGAGAAACTGTATCCCCCGCTTTGTATGCGTCGTTTATTGTAGAAAGATTTACCCCATAAGCTTTGCTCTGAATACTTTTCAGAGACGATACACCTCTTCCACGGAGTTTTGGCAAGCGCTTTATAATGTCTCGCATTTCTGGACGCTTCTTTCGTCCGGCACGAGAATTCTGCCCCTTCGTTCCTTTTCCTGAAGTTTTGCCACGAGTACCACCTCGGCCAACTTGAACACTGCGTTTATTTGGAGTTCGTCTTTTGAGAGTGTGATTTTGCATATTATTTTATTTAACGCGTGTCACGGTACGGGAGAGGCGAACAAGAGCGGCCATAGTTGCTTTTGCAATGTTTGCGCGGTTCTTAGAGCCAGAAAGGATCTTGGCATTTACTGAAGTGAGCCCAGCGAGCTCGAGAACCATACGAACTGAACTTCCTGCGAGAAGCCCGCGACCTGGAGCCGGCATGATAAGAACGCGAGAGCTTCCAAATTTTGCGTCGATTTCATGGGGGATAGACATGTCTTTCGTCGTACGAACGGTAATCATATTTTTCTTTGCATCACGGAGGGCTTTGTCGATTGCAAGAGGGGTATCTCCTGCCTTTCCCTGACCAACTCCAACAATGCCCTTACGATTTCCCGCAACTAGGGTAACGGAAAAGCTAAAACGACGACCTCCTGACGTCACACGAGTAACGCGGCGAATAGAGACAGTTCGTTGATCAAACTCTGAACGAACTCGCGTGTCTTTTCGAGTGCTTCTTCGAGGGTTTTTCTTATACTCTCGCGCAGAAGTACGATCTTTCGTGTTCTTTTTTTCTTCTGGTGCTGGGGTGGCAACAACAGAAGCGGCTTCTTGAGCAACTGGGACGACCTCTGGCTGAGCTATGTTTTGATCTTCGGTATTCATATGTATTTAAAATGAGAGTCCTGCTTCGCGCGCTCCTCGAGCAACCGCTTCCACTCGACCTGTATAGATATACCCGCCTCGATCAAAAACGACTTTCGATATCTTCTTTTCGAGAGCCTTCGCCGCAATCTCTTTGCCGAGAAGGGCTGCTTTTTCCATTTCGTTTTTACCCTTCATATCTTTTGTTGTCCCTGCAACGAGGGTGCTGTTCACATCATCATTAATAATTTGCACTGATATATACCGGTTAGATTTAAAAACAGAAAAACGTGGGCGGTCTTCAGTGCCTTTTACTTTTGATCGAATTCGCTTATGTCTGCGAGCTCTTTTTTGCTGTTTTGATTTCAATACGTTTTTCATATATGCATTAGACAGACTTTTTGCCCTGTTTAATTTTGATCACCTCCCCTACATGCCGGAGACCTTTTCCTTTATATGGCTCAGGCTTCTTGAGCGCCCTAATCTTTGCGGTGAATTCTCCAACCGCAGCCTTATCAATTCCTGAAATCGTAATAATATTTTTCTCCACAACAACTTTAATAGTATTTGGGATAGGAACGACAACTGGGTGAGAAAAGCCTAGCGCAAGAGCAAGAGTTGTACCCTTTACCTCAACTTTATACCCAATACCCTCGAGGGCAAGTTTTTTCTCAAAGGGGGTGTTTACGCCTTGAACCATGTTACTAACATGCGATGCGTACGTTCCCCAAAGTGCTCTGGCAACGAGCGTGTCTGCGTTTTGGCTCACTACAATTGCATTATCAACACGGGATAATTTCACTTCGCGTGTAAAACTACGAGAGAGCTCCCCTAAAGGTCCTTTTACAGTAATAGAGCCGTCAGAAAGAGTCACTTCTGTTTTCTCTGGAACTATAATTGGTTTTTTTCCGACGCGTGACATGTGGTTGATTTTCTTAACGAACGATAGTGAGTTTTTGAAAATCACCATCCAGCACTAATTCGGCTGAATCCGATCGACCATTTCGGTTAGATGATTTTTTGATATTTTGTTTTGTGTCTTTTGTTATCATGATTTAAATTGAGCTTTTTTCCCCACAAATATAGTTGCTCACTCTTTTTTTGGAAACTACCAAATTTCAAACAAAGCCTCTCCTCCAACCTTTTGTTTTCGTGACATTACATCTGTCATGATTCCTTTTGGCGTCGTAAGAATAAGTGATCCGAAACCTTGTTTCACTTTTCGAATATCGCCTACTTTTCGATAAATTCTACGAGAAGGTTTTGAAACTCGACGAACATCTTGGATGAGCGGCCGATCGTTCGCGTACAGAATTGCAACCTCTATTGTTTTTATTACTTTCTTTCCTTTCTTATGAACATCCCCAATAAAACTTTCTTTTTGGAGCAGTAAGCATATTTCATGCTTTATTTTTGAATAGGGAAAATTTGCTGTCTCTTTGTGAGAAGCTCCGGCATTTTTTATGCGGATGATCATGTCTGCGATAGGATCGGTCATTATAATGAAATTGCTATGCTACCAGGACGACTTCTTAATGCCTGGAATTTTGCCCTCATTTGCTAGTTCTCGAAAACAAATTCTGCAAAGATCGAAGTCTCTCATGTATCCTCGTTTTCTGCCACAGCGAAAGCAGCGATTTGTTGTGCGACTTATGAACTTCGGAGTCCGGAGAGACCGAGCGATAACAGATTTTTTTGCCATGTGGCCTATTTTTAAACAAAAAAAGCTCGAAAAAAGCTTGGGCTTCATCCTATCAAGGGGATTTCGCCTTGTCAACAAAGGATTTTTTGAAATTTCCCTTGAAAAATCTAACGAAAAGAGCCCTCTCGGACTCTGTGTTATTTCTTCGCGACTACTGCCTTTTTAAAAGGAAAATCCAGGTATTCAAGGAACGCCTTCACTTCTTCTTTGCTCTTTGCGCTTGTAACTATAGTTATGGCGAAACCGAACACATCCTTGAGCTCTTCATCTGCTGTTTCAGGGAATATGATGTGCTCACGAACGCCAAGAGTGTAGTTGCCCATTTCATCAATAGCCGATAGAGAAATACCTCTAAAGTCTTTTGTGCGAGGAAGAGCGATGTGTATAAGTTTGTCGAGGAAGCTATACATTCGCTTCCCTCGCAAGGTCACCTGGAGGCCTACTGTGTCTCCCTCGCGCAGCTTAAAGGCTGCCACAGACTGTTTCGCCCCCCGAACGGCAGGCTTCTGACCCGTTATCTTAGCCAAACGATCGGCAGCGAGCTCTACCTTTTTCTTGTCTTTAAAAGAACCCACTCCAGCAGAAACAACAATTTTTTGTATTCGGGGAGCCTGCATAAGATTTTTATATCCTCGATCACCTTTGAGGACTTGATATGCTTTTTTTACTTTTTCTTGAGTTTTCTCCATGGTATTAAGAAATTGTGGTGCCACTTTTCTTTGCAATGCGAACTTTCTTCCCTTCTTTGATAGCGTACCCAATTCGTGTTGGTTTATTTGTCTTTGGGTCAACAACTCCAACGGCAGAAACCGAAACCGGAGAAGCTTGCTCGACAATTTGACCTTTTTGGCCACTTTTTGTAGCTCTCTTGTGAATTTTTTTGATATTTATTCCAGCAACAATCACCATACCAAGGCGTGGAAAAGCCCGTACGACTTTCCCAGTCTTTCCTTTGTCCTTGCCTGAAAGCATTATTACATTGTCGTCTTTTCTAATTTTCATATGGTTATACAACCTCTGGGGCAAGTGAAATGATTTGTTGAAAGCCTTTTTCTCCAAGTTCACGAGGTATTGGTCCAAATACTCTCCCGGCAATCGGCTCATGCTTAACTTTGTCTACTATAATGACAGCGTTTTCGTCAAAACGAACGTAGGATCCATCAGCGCGTCTATAGGGAAATTTTTGACGTGCAACGACACCATACAAAATATCCTTTTTCTTAATTGCTTTACGAGGCTGTGCCACTTGAACTGAAAGAACCACAATGTCACCAATTTGCGCGTATCGCTTCTTTGATCCACCAAGCACTTTAAATATACGACCGATTTTTGCTCCGGAGTTATCAGCAATTTTTACAATGGAACGAGGTTGAATCATATGGTTGATTTTTAATGAGTGAAACGATTATAAAAATTACCATCCCGCTCCATTTTTAATGACACGGTTCCTAGGCCAGTGCTTAGCACATTCTTTCTAATATTATTTTTTGCTGTAATTGATTTCATTTTTAAAAATAGAGCGGGATCGTATAATTCATAGTCACTTCGTTTCTTGAATTACTACGAAACTCTTTTGCTTAGAAATAGGCTTTGTTTCCTGTATAACTACCTTATCTCCAAGAGTCTTAGTGTTCCCTGGATCATGGGCCTTTATTTTTTTTCGAAGACGAAGATACTTTCCATACTGAGGATGCTTCACATATCGCTCAACCTCGACGACAATAGTGTCCTTCATTTTTGTAGACACAACAGTACCTTTAAAGGTTTTTGGAGCTCTCTTTTTTTGTGGTGATGTTTCGTTCATACGCTATCTATTACTTTGCATTTTGCATATTACGAGCGGTGTAAATACGTGCAATATCCCTACGAAGCATTCTTCCCTCTCGCACATTTCGAGTCTTCGATCCAGAAATTGCAAACCGGAACATGCGAAGAGACTCCTCTTTTTCGCGAAGCATTTTCGTAAGATCCTGTTCTGTTTTCTTTAAAAGCTCTTTCATATCTTTATTTAAGCTCGTGCAACAATTTTTGTTTTTACCGGTAATTTTGTACCAGCCTTACGGAGTGCTTCTCTTGCGGTAGCTTCATCCACTCCATCAACCTCAAAGAGAACGCGTCCTGGCAAAACTTGGGCGCAGTAACCCTGGAGATCACCCTTTCCTTTTCCAAGCTTTACTTCCGCAGGCTTTGCAGTATACGGCATGTCTGGGAAAATGCGAATCCAAACTTTGCCTGTCTTTCCAACGGCACGAGATGCAACTTTTCGGGCGGCTTCAATCTGATTCGACCTGATTCGATACGCAGACATTGCCTTGAGACCAAAAGAACCAAAGGCAACGGTAGTGCCACGACTAGCAACCCCAACTTTTTCGGGGTTTTTCCTCATGGTCTGCCATTTTCGATATTTTACTTTCTTAGGGAATAACATTGTGGCTGATTTTTAAGAAGCACAACGACTATATAAATGGCCATCCAGCCTCAATTTTAAAACACTCTCAATTCGATCACTTGAGGATGAAGACATTTCACTATTCTTTTTTTGTATGGAATATTTCATTTTTAAAATTGATGTTGAGTAGTCAAAACACAGTCGCTACTCCCCTTGTTTTTTGGCAAAAATCTCTCCTTTGTATATCCACACCTTGATTCCAAGTTTTCCATATGGAAGCTTAGCTTCATAGTGAGCGTAATCAACATCAGCTCGAAATGTTTGCAGAGGAATACGTCCAAGCTTTCGCGTTTCAGAGCGAGCAATAGAAGCTCCTCCAAGACGCCCGCCGATTGTGATTTTTACTCCTTTCACATCACGATTCGCCATCACCTTTTCAATAATCTGCTTTGCGACTCTTCGGTATGGCATGCGTTTCTCAAGGCCTTCTGCAATCATTTGAGCAACGATCATTGCGTTTGACTCTGGAGATTTGATTTCACGGATATCAATGCGGACCTCTTCACCACTATGAGAAACTTTTCGTTTTTTGAGTAGCCCTAAAATTTGATCCTTCAGCTTAACCGCGCCATCTCCGCTGCGCCCAATAATCATTCCAGGACGAGATGTTTCGATAATAATACGAAGGACTTTCTCATTTCTTTCAATTTCAATAGTGCTTACAAAAAGTCCTCGAAGCTTTTTCTCGAGAAATTCTCGAATAACAATGTCTCCTCGCAAAAAATCTATATATTTATCTTTCGCCCCGAACCAGCGAGATTTCCAATCTCGAATAATTCCTAAACGATGTGAATATGGGTGTACTGTGTGTGTCATTTGGCTGATTTTTAAGAAGCGCAACGACTATATAAATGGCCATCCAGCCTCAATTTTAAAACACTCTCAATTCGATCACTTGAGGATGAAGACATTTCACTATTCTTTTTTTGTATGGAATATTTCATTTTTAAAATTGATGCTGGATACTCAAAAAATATATCAGATTACTTCTTGTTTTTTGGTACCTTTGGCAAAACTTCTGCAAGAAGAATCTGAATGTGGCTTGTTCTCTTTCTAATAACAGGAGCTCTGCCTCGAGAGGCACTTCGGCGACGATACAGTATTTTCCCCTGATCAACGCGAATCTCTTTCACAACCAAGTTACCTTCCTCAATATTAAGATTTTTTGCATTTGCAACTGCGGAACGAATGAGCTTTGTGAAAGGAAGAGAAGCTTTTTTCCCCAAAAATTCTAGTTGTGCGATCGCATCGGCAACATTTTTCCCTCGGACCATAGAAGCAACCAGCCTGACCTTTCGAGGAGCTTGTCTGTAATCATTGAGTTGAGCGGAAGTTGTTGCCATAGAGAATAATTATTTTGCTGGGGCGGCCGTAGTTACCTTAGCTGCTTGAGCCGCAGCAATTTCACCTTCTTTTTTCTTCTGCTCAAGTTCTTTCTGCATCTTTCCTCCATGCTTAACGAACTTACGAGTAAGCGAAAACTCTCCCAAACGGTGTCCAACCATATCTTCAGTTACAAGAACATCAATATGATCCTTACCGTTATGTACTCCAAAAATAAACCCAACCATTTCCGGAGCTATTTGGCTGTCCCTTGCCCATGTCTTAATAGAGCCAGTTTCTGTTGGCTTCTTGCCCTCAATTTTTTTGAGGAGTCTTTCATCTACATAAGGACCTTTTTTGGATGATCGTGTCATGAAATAAAGAAGCTCTGATCCAGAGCCTTAGTCGAACATATTAGCCGAAGAAGGCTATAGTGTCAAATCAAATTTTGGATAAAACCCTTGTATTGTAGCCAAAGTATAAAATATCTCTCTTTACAATCAAAACCCCCGTAGCAATACTGCTACGGGGGTTGCTTTTTACTGACAGTTTTACTGGCAGATTCTCACGATCATGCCAGTACGGAAGTGGGTTGAATACTTCAACTCAAGCTTCATTTGACCAGGGTCGTTCATCCACGTTCCCCTGACAAGGAAGTTCACTCCAGTGCCATCCGTCTTGTCGAAACCTCACCCAGAGATGTAAACCAACAGGAACGCCTACGACCTGAAAAAACAGGAGATTCGAGACAAGCTGGTCATTTGCTGCTGAGACGGCCTCAGCAAAATGCACCTTCCCAGGACCGTCCGTGATGGAAAAGAACGGCATTCCGATATTCTTGGCCCCATACAGCCTCCGTATACAAAGTGCCCTCTGAGAGAGTCAGAGTCTCGTTATCTCTTTTGAGACCACCTTACACATACATGTAAGGAATTTAACCACTCTACTATACAGTAGACAACCATTTTTATAATTTGTCAAGTTATCTATCAAAAAAGCCCCATAGGGGACTTTTTTGTGTTTGCAATAGCGAATGAGAATTCTTTCAAAAGAGGCTTCGGAACCGGGTAGGTGAGACTGAGTAAATTCGTACCAACGAATTATGCGTACTCTTTTGAAACAATTTGAATGAGCCTTTACTTCTTTCCTACTTTCCTACGACGGACAATAAATTTATTTGAGTATTTCTTAGCGCGGCGAGATTTCTGGCCTTTGCCAGTTGGCTTGCCATAGATAGACTTAGCGCGGCGAGTGCCTCGTCCCTGGCGACCTTCACCTCCACCATATGGGTGGTCAACGGGGTTCATAGCAGAGCCACGAACAGTCGGACGAATACCAAGCCATCTCGATCGCCCGGCCTTTCCAAGGTTTGTGAGACGATTCTCATCGTTAGAAACCTCCCCAATAGTTGCCCAACAGTTCTCAAGCACCTTCCTCACTTCAGATGACGGCATCTTAAGGTCAACGTACCCAGCGTCCTTTGCGACAACTTCAATGTAGTTGCCCGCTGAGCGGCCCAATTTTGACCCACCAAGTGGTTTGAGCTCTACGTTGTATACAAACGTGCCAACGGTAATATTTTTAACAGGAAGACGATTCCCCGGGGCTAGTGGAGCTTTTGCTGACACAATATATGAATCGCCAACTTTAGCGCCCTTTGGGAGAAGGACATACCTTTTTTCTCCATCTGGGTAGAAAACGAGCCCAATAAAACCTGTTCGATTTGGGTCATATTCAACTGTCTTCACAACAAATGGAATATCAAATTTATTGTATGTAAAATCAACATCGCGGAAGAGTCTTTTGTGCCCTCCTCCTTTATGCCTCGTTGTGACCCGGCCGTGATGATTGCGCCCTGTGCCCCTGCGAAATCCTTTTGTAAGGGATTTTTCAGGATTTTTCTCCGTAATGAACTTCGTGTATTGCACGGAAGTCATGTTTCGACGGGACGGCGTTGTTGGTTTAAAAAATTTCATGGTTATACAAATTCAATTTTATCTCCTTCTTTGAGATATACATACGCTTTCTTTCCTCGAGAGGTTTTTCCCTTTTTACCTCGAACAAAAACACTTTTCGCGCGTACCGGGAGCATGGCAATTTTGATCGCCTTCACTTTGTAGATTTCGCCCACCGCTTTCTTAATAAGCAATTTGGTCGCGCTGAGGGAAACATCAAACGCATATGCATTTGACCTATGCGAAAGATCTGAGCCTTTTTCTGTTATACGAGGGCGCAAAAGAACACGCGAAGAAACATTTAGGAGAGATATTTTCCTTTCATTTTTAACCTCAGTATTTTTCTGTAAGCTTTTTGGTGCCATATTGTTTATTTTGCCCTTACCTTTGCCTTCGTTCTAGGCTTGCTTACTTTACGAACAACTGCTTTTTTTAGTTTTTCATCAGTAGATGACCGCTCTTCACCAGGAAAAGAAACTGTCGTTTTCCCTTCCAAGATGCGCATCGTTTCTTCTGGAGCAACAAAAAGGATACGCTTTCGAGAGAGAAGAGAAACTGGGTTTATTGAGCGCGTGTCCTCGAGCAAAACATTTGAAATATTGCGAAAGCTGCGATACAGATCTGCGTGTCGCTCTGGCATAAAAATAGAGAGAGCGTTGCGTTTATTCAAAACATTACCGAGCTCAGGTACCTTATGAAGATTTTTGAGAACGCCAATTGCAAGCTTTGTCTTTGGTTCTTTCAAAGAGAGGGTGTCAACAAAAACAATCTCTCCATTTTTAAATTTCTTGGAAAGGATTACAAAGAGAGCCTTTGTCTTCATTTTACGATTCACCTTGCGATCGTAATTCTTTTCATTTCGAGGGCCATGAGCCACGCCTCCGCCAACCCAGATAGGAGAACGAGTTGAGCCGTGCCTGGCTTGACCCGTTCCTTTTTGTTTCCAGGGTTTTTTACCTCCTCCTCGAACTTCTCCGCGGTTTTTTGTGTGTGCAGTATTTCTTCGAGAACTTGATTCCATAGATACAACAACTTGATGTACAAGATCAGCATTCCAAGGTAGACCGAAAATAGATTCCGGTAATTTTGTCTTACCCATCACTTCACCTGTTTGGCTGTAAACTGTTGTCTCCATATAATTATGCTCTGACCTCGATAAGCGTCCCTTTTCTTCCTGGAACAGCCCCTGATACAAACATCAAATTATTTTCTTGATCAATTCCTACAACATGCAGATTTTTTGTTGTAATACGATCACCGCCTGTTCGTCCAGCCATACGCATATTTTTCGGCACACGTCCTCCGTTACGAACACCCCCTGAAATAGATCCAGGTTCACGCTCTGAGTGCTTTTGCCCGTGAGAGCGAGGTCCGCCATGAAATCCATGACGCTTCACTACGCCTTGGAAACCTTTTCCTTTTGAAATACCAGTGACTTGGACAGTTTCTCCCGCTTCGAAAATTGAAACATCAATCTTGTCCCCTACTGCGTAAGTCTTTTCTCCTTCAGCTGAAAATTCTTTCACATGAGCAAAAAGTCCTAGGTCCCTAAAATGACCCTTGAGAGATTTTGCGGTACGCTTCTCTTTTTTTGTACCATATCCCACTTGAACAGACCTATAGCCATCCTTTGCAACATCTTTAATCTGAGTAACAACAATCGGACCAGCACTCAGCACCGTTACAGGAGTAACACGCCCGAGGACATCGAAGATTTGGGTCATGTTTTCTTTTTTTGCGAGAATAAACTTCATTTCTTGATTTTCTTAGATCATTTAGATCAGGAAGCAAACTTTAGAAAACATGCCCCAACTTTACAGGCAGACCATAATTTCTTTGCCTAGGACTATAGAGGTCGGTAATCCTATCTCAACTGTAAAAAACAATCAAGAAGGCGTGGGGAGCAATAATCCTATCTTTTACAACCCCTCGCCACTGCTCGGGATGCTGAAAACAATAGTCGCAAAGCTCCTTTATTTTCTATCACATCAGCTTCACGTCAATATTCACACCCGATGGGAGCGAAAGGTTCGTGAGGGACTCAATGAGCTTTGGCGTAGGATTCAAGATATCAATTAGTCTCTTATGAACCCTCATCTCAAACTGCTCTCGCGCATTTTTGAAGACGAATGAAGATCTATTAACTGTATATTTCTTGATTTCCGTCGGAAGAGGGATTGGGCCCAAAACTTCTGCATCATACCGAAGCGCTGTATCAATAATTTGTTTTACTGAAACGTCAAGAATTTTGTACTCATATGCACGTACGCGAATTCGCAAACGTGAAAGAGATTCGTCCTTTGGTGCGCTTTTGGCTAATTTTGGAACTTTTTTAGTTTTTTCCTTTGTCATGTAAGTTGCCCTAGGAGCAAGAGAGGCTATTAGGCGGTAATTTTTGTTACAACACCTGCACCAACTGTTTTCCCACCTTCACGAATAGCAAAGCGAGTCTGGTCTTCAAGGGCAACTGGGGCAACAAGCTTTACCTTAAAAGTAACGGTGTCTCCAGGCATAACCATCTCAACTTTCTCTGGAAGAGTAACCTCTCCAGTCACATCAGTTGTTCGAACGTAGAATTGAGGTTTGTAGCCAGTAAAGAACGGAGTGTGACGACCTCCTTCTTCCTTCTTCAAGATGTACACCTCTGCTTCAAATTCTGTGTGAGGAGTAACAGATCCTGGTTTTGCGATAACCTGTCCACGAGTAATATCTTCTTTCTTAAGCCCGCGAACTAGAATACCGGCATTATCTCCTGCCATTCCAGAGTCAAGAGATTTGTTGAACATTTCTATGCCAGTCACAACTGTTTTTACAGTATCTTTAAGGCCGACAACCTCAACTTCCTCCCCAACCTTTACTGTGCCACGCTCGATACGCCCTGTAATAACAGTTCCTCGCCCTTCAATTGAAAAAATGTCTTCAACTGGCATAAGGAATGGCTTGTCGGTTTCACGAACTGGAACTGGAATATAGGTATCAAGCGCGTCTGTAAGAGCAAGAACGGCCTTTGACCATTCATCATCTATGCCAGTTGCTTCAAGAGCTTTGAGCCCGGATCCTCGAATCACAGGTGCGTCCTTGTCATAACCCTGTTTTTCGAGGAGCTCCCGAACTTCTTCTTCTACAAGATCAATAAGCTCCTTGTCTGGAACCATGTCACATTTGTTAAGAAAAACAACCATTTTTGGAACACCTACTTGCTTTGCAAGAAGGACATGCTCACGAGTCTGTGGCATCACACCATCTGTAGCCGCAACAACAAGCACGGCGCCGTCCATCTGAGCGGCACCAGTAATCATATTCTTAATGTAGTCAGCGTGACCTGGAGCGTCAATGTGAGCGTAGTGGCGAAGATCCGTCTCGTACTCATTGTGTGAAAGAGAGATGGTAATGCCGCGAGCTTTTTCTTCTGGAGCCTTATCAATATCGTCAACGTTCTTAATCGTCGCGGTCTTTCCAGCGCGATGCAAGACATTGAGGATTGCCGCGGTAAGCGTAGTCTTTCCATGGTCAACGTGACCAATGGTTCCAACGTTTACGTGTGGCTTCGAACGATCGAAATTTGCCATTTTGCTTTAGTCCTAATTATGTGGGGTTGCCGCGCGAGATTGAGCAAACTCACACAAATAAGAAATTATTTTAATAAATGTTCTCTCAGCACCATAACAAAAAAACGCAGAAAGCGTGAGGACTATATTACCAGACACAGAGGTGGAGTCAAGAAAAAAGATGCTCGAAATTATTACTAAATTTCATCAGAACCTTTTAGATATGCGTCACGCTTATCTGAGGACAGATTTACAGCGGCTATGCGCGCATACTTGGCCCATAGAGCCTTGGCCTCTTCTGGTCCTATTTCAACCCCACCAACTTCCCCTGAGAAATTATCACCCGACCAATAAGTGTACCCCTTGGCCTCAGGGACATCATTTAAATGGCCCCGACCGGCCACCCGATAGCCGGTTTCTGGAAGAGGTGGCGTTTTTAAAGATATTTTTATCTCCTCCCCTTTTTCATTTGTTCCAGATATTACTCTAGTTGTTACAACCCCTTTACCTTCAATAAGCTCTGTGGTCGGCTCTAGCATTGTTACGCTTGAAGATTCGAGCAGTTCTCTTGCCTCTTGACTCAAATGCTGTAAATCAATTTCTCTCTGCTGAGAAACATTTTTTTCTTGGGGGTTCATCTGATCCCACGCCTTATTACTTTCTGATTCTGAAGGCATGTATGATTCGTGACTCATGATAGTTTAATTTTATTATTTGATACTAAAAAATAATAACATGAATACAGAAAGCCCGCAAACAGAGCCCTACTTCCTGCTTTCAATAATAGTTTGAGCTACATTAGTTGGGACTATCTCATAGTGATCAAATTCCATAGTGGAAGAGCCTCTTCCCTCAGTCATTGACCGGAGGCTTGTAACATAGCCAAACATCTCTGCTAGAGGGACCTTGGCACTGATAACCTTGAGTTCTCCCCTGTCTTCCATGCCTTCAACTTGTCCACGTTTTCCTGACAGATTCCCAGTAATATCTCCCATGAATTTTTCAGGTACAACAACCTCGACTTTCATAACAGGTTCCAAAATAACAGGCCTAGCTTTCTTTGCTGCTTCTTGAAAAGCTTGAGAAGCTGCAATTTTGTATGCAATTTCAGAAGAGTCTACATCATGGTAAGAACCGAAAGTTAATTCACAAGAGATATCAGTCATTTTAAATCCAGCAACAACGCCACGTTCCATTGATTCTTTAACTCCCTTTTCAACCGCAGGAATAAACTCTTGAGGAATAACTCCACCTTTGATTGAGTCTATGAATTCAAATCCTTCTTCACGGTGTGCATTTTTAGGAACTTTTTCTTCTGGATCATATTGTGGAAGTGGCTTAATCTTAATTTTTACGTGACCATATTGTCCCTTGCCTCCAGTTTGCTTAATATATTTATTTTCAACTTCCGCCTCTCCAGTGATAGTCTCCTTGTAAGCCACTTGTGGCTTGCCGACATTGGCCTCTACAGCGAACTCTCTTTTCATGCGATCTACAATAATTTCAAGGTGAAGCTCTCCCATACCCATGATTACTGTTTCGCCAGTATCTTGATCACTCTTAATTCTAAATGTTGGATCTTCGTCAGAAAGACGCTTGAGGGCAAGTCCCATTTTTTCTTGATCTGCTTTTGTTTTTGGTTCAATACGAAGAGAAATAACTGGCTCTGGGAATTTAATTTGGTCAAGAATGATTGGATTATCTTCATCCGCAAAGGTGTGAGATGTTTTTGCATCCTTGAGCCCCACTGCTGCGGCAATTTCTCCTGCAAACACTTTCTTTACTTCTTCACGCTGATCGGCTTGAAGTCGCACAATACGGCCAAGCCTCTCTTTTTTCCCAGTTGTAGCATTAAAAATGTATGTTCCTGATTCAATTGTTCCTGAGTACACGCGGAAGAAAGTAAGTTGACCGACGAATGGGTCGGCTTGAAGTTTGAAGGCCAAAGCTGAAAACGGATCAGAGTCAGATGCGCTTCGAAAAACTTCCTCGCCAGTGTTTGGATTAGTTCCTTTCACAGGAGGAATGTCGAGAGGAGATGGAAGGTAGTCAACAACTGCATCCAAGACAAGCTGCACACCTTTGTTTTTAAGCGCTGAACCTGCGTATACTGGGAAAATTTTATTTTCAATAACAGCTTTTCGAAGAATAGGTTGAAGTGCCTCAAAAGAAATTTCTTTTCCTTCTAGATACTGGTTCATAAGCGCTTCGTCGTTTTCAACGATACGCTCGACAAGTTCCCCGCGGTATTTCTGGGCCGTAGCTAAAAAAGATTCTGGGATATCTTTTTCGATAACCTGGCTCCCCATATTTCCTTCAAAGTAGTACGCCTTCATTTTAAGGAGATCAATGACTCCTTCATGTTTTTCTTCTTCACCTATGGGAATCTGCATACGAATCGCTTTTTTCGAAAGACGATCGAGAATAGAAGCGTATGAACGCTCAAAAGATGCACCAATTCTATCGAGTTTATTGATAAAACAAATGCGAGGTACGTTAGCTTCTTCAGCATAACGCCAGTTGGTTTCGGACTGTGGTTCAACTCCAGCAACGCCATCGAATACAACAACCGCGCCATCGAGCACACGAAGGGAGCGCTTTACTTCAACGGTAAAGTCGATGTGGCCGGGAGTATCAATAACATTGAAACGATATTTATTTTCTTTTTTAAGTCCTTCTTCCGGAGAAAGATAAGTTGGTCCCCAGAAACAGGTGATAGCGGCTGCGGTGATAGTAATGCCCCGTTCTCGTTCTTGCTCCATCCAGTCGGTCGTAGTTTCTCCTTCATGGACCTCACCAATTTTATGTTGAGCTCCTGTATAGAAAAGTACACGCTCAGATGTTGTCGTTTTACCTGCGTCAATATGGGCAATGATTCCAAAGTTTCGAACTCTTTCTAATGGGTAATCTCGTTCCATAAATTGTTATAAAAATAAAAGCCCGAAGGCCAGAATGGGGATACTATATAAGAAGCACCGCAGATAATCAATAGAAAATCACGGCCCTTTTGGACTTGACTTTTAAGTGTACATATTGTTATTATATGGAAAGACAGATTTCCCTCACACAGAGAGTCTCCATACTCTGAGCTTACTGCTCTAAAAATGGTGGGAGGGTCTATGTTGGTACAAGTCTCGGGTTGGTTAAATCCTCGGCGTCTCACAACCGACAATGAAGGTCGGGTTTGGTTCGAAGTGGCGTTGCAAGGCCACTGCCCAGCGTGCAAGGACCGGATTGATCAAGTGAGAGACACCGTCGATGCCAAGGGTCTCTCCGAGGTCACGCTGGAAGAACGGGAGGAAAACAGTGAATCCAAACTGTTCGCAATTCTTCCCCCGCCGCCAGTGGGAACTGATCTCAGAGAATACGTGGCCATGACCTTGAATCTCAGGATCATTAGCCTACGGTCATGCTGATATCGTACTATCCGCTTAGTCCACGTTAAGGACTGCTGTCTTAGAATAATTTTCTAAACTGAGCTCACAAGAGCGAAACAGCAAACAAAAAACTCCAGAAATGGAGTTTTTGCTTTTATTCAAAATGGCTTTCCAGTATTTTCAAATTTTATTTGAAAATACTGGAAAGCCATTTTGCAGCTGGAATTTCTACATCGCCAAGGCGATTAGAAATTACCAGGCAAAATGGGCAAATGCCTTGTTTGCCTCAGCCATCTTGTGAGTGTTCTCACGTTTTTTGATAGCATCCCCTTCGCCCTTTGAAGCTGCGATGAGCTCGTCGGCAAGCTTTGTGTCCATAGGTAACCCCTTCTTGGATCGAGCGGCCTCAAGAATCCATTTGAAAGCAAGAGCTTGTCTTCGCTCCGGACGAACTTCACGGGGAATCTGGTAGTTTGCGCCTCCAACGCGGCGAGATCGAACTTCCATAGTCGGTCCAGCGTTTTTCAGAGCATTTTCAAAAACCTCAAGTGGGTCCTCTTTTGTTTTTTCTTTAATAAGATCAAAAGCACCATATACAATAGAGCGCGCGGTATTCTTTTTCCCCGCCTCCATAGTGTAGTTAATAAATTTCCCAACCTTAACAGAACTGTAGATTGAATCAGGAGATGGAATATTTCGATTTTTTACTTTTCTTCGCATCGTGGAGAATTATTTTGCTTTAGGGCGCTTGTTGCCGTACTGGCTTCGGCCTTTTCTTCGAGCGTCTACTCCAGCCGCATCAAGAACACCTCGAACAACTGAGTAGCGGAGTCCAACATCCTTTACGCGTCCTCCTTTCAACACAACCACTGAGTGCTCTTGCAGGTTATGCCCCATTCCTGGAATATACGCAGTTACTTCCATGCCATTTGTAAGACGTACTCGAGCAATTTTTCGAATAGCTGAGTTTGGTTTCTTTGGAGTCTTTGTCGTCACTTTTGAACATACCCCTCTCTTGAAAGGAGAGTTGTAGAAAACGGGGCGGTTTTTAATATAGTTAAAACCACGAGTAAGAGCCACCGATTTAGATTTGCGGCGGGTAATTTTCCTTTTTCTTTTTACAAGCTGGTTGATCGTTGCCATATGGCCTTAAACAAAAAACTGCTAGAGCAGTTAGTTGCACTACTCTAATATAGCGACTTTCCTTTTGCAAGCCCTCTTCACAGAGAAAGACCAGTAATCAAAGAGAATACGAAATGCACAAGTGGCCTGAGGAAGTCCCAAAGGAAGAAAATGAAGACAAGAACCAAAATAAGTCCGTTTTTCTCAAGGAAGCCTCGAATAGGTGAATGAAATGGTAAAAATGAGAACAAAATCTTTGATCCATCGAGAGGAGGAATTGGCACAAGGTTAAAAATCGCAAGCAAAACATTAATAAAAACGACAACGGAGGCTATTTCCAAAAAAGCTGGAGAAAAACTCGCCGCGAAAAACCTTATTAAAAGGCCGGAAATAGTGGCGATAAGGAGGTTCGAGACGGGGCCAGCAACAGCAACAAGCGCCTCTCCCCACTTTTTATTACTTAAATTATTGGGGTTATACGGAACTGGTTTTGCCCACCCAATAATAAAGCCGCCTAAATTGTAAGATATAAGGGGAACGATAAAGGAACCCCATAAATCAAGGTGAACCAGAGGGTTCATACTAAGGCGCCCTTGGTAAGCGGCCGTTTTGTCCCCTTGTACATAGGCTGCATAGCCATGAGAAACCTCATGGACAATCACCGAGAGGATGAGCACGGCAAGACTAAAAATCATTTCCATATAGTAGAAGATGATAGCACAGCAAAAGTTATGGTGTCACAACTTTAGATCACCCCCTTGATTATTTTAAAGAAATCTCGTATCTTAGACCCCACTATGGCTAAAGTATGTCCAGTCACACAAAAAAGCTCTCTTATGGGAGCAGGATACTCAAACCGCACTCGTGCGACGCAATTTAATCCTACGGGAAAAGTTCGAAAATATGCCAACCTTCAAAAGAAGCGCATCTACATTCCTGAACTTAAAAAAACTATAGTCCTTACTCTCTCGACTAGGGGCCTCAAAACCATAAATAAGAACGGTGCCTATAGAACTCTCAAAAAAGCCGGCGTAATCTAAACCTCTTGTTTCTTTTTTAGTGCTCTTGACTTGTAGAGTAAGAAGTGTGATAATAGTAAAAGATTCGGAATACCTTTTTCCAAGAGGAGAAGATCATGTTTGGTAACCCGCTTTCAAGCATTCTAGTGAGAGAAAGAGACAGACAACCATGTAAACTCTAAAATGGAATGGTTTTGAGATATGAAATCCTGCATGGTCTCTTTTCCTGGATGATGCACCCGGAAAAGCTCCCTTCTGGAAGAGTCGTGTGGCTACAGGATAAGGGTCATATGGATGACAAGAAACTCGTCTCCGGTCTCCATCACATCCAAGTGGGAGAGATCGTCGATATGATTGCATCCACTCATGGTCTCGGATGGAAAGAAGAGCACGTTCAACATCTTCCACAGTCTCGTTTTTTTCGTTTCATTGATGTTGAAGACTCAACTTGAGCCAAACGTTTCCGGGCGCCCCAGCAATCGGGGCGCTTTATTTTTGCCAAACCTTTTTTCCATTTGAAACCATTTGTGTTGTTCCCTCGTCAAAAGTTTTTAGAATTTTTGCACTTACTGCTTCGAGATTCTCAACCACTTCTTGATGTGGATGCCCATACGAATTATCTTTTCCAGCAGAAACGATAGCGTACTCTGGTTTTACAAAATGAAGATATTCTTTGCTCGTTGATGTTCTCGATCCATGATGCCCGGCTTTTAAAACTTCACATTCTAAACTTTCTTTATATTGCCCAATCAAATATTCTTCGATCTTGCTTGGTGAATCTCCTGTCAAAAGAAAACAGGTGTCACCATACACATATTTTGCAACCATTGAAGCATCGTTTGTTTCCATTCCTGACACATCTCTATCTGGAAAAAGGATCTCAAGGTATGAACCATCTCCCATATCTACCATCATTCCCTTTCTTGCCAAAAATGAAGGAATAGATTTTTCTGTAACTCGACGCTTAAGTTCATCGTCCACGCCATTATCAGACTCGACACCGGGCTCGAAAAATGCGCCAACTTGATATCGTTCAATAACTTCCGGTAGTCCACCGATGTGATCTTTGTCTGGATGAGTTTCAATTACCACATCAATATGTTTATCAAAAAATGGAAGAGTATTTGAAAGTTTTCCAAGGACCCTTTTATCTCCTCCGCCATCTATTAAAATTTGGTTACGATTTGTAGATTCAATCAGAATCGAATCTCCTTGACCTACATCAAGAAAGGAAACTTTTACATAGTCTCGAGGCTTAAGCGAAAAAACAAAGATCCATACCAAAAGATTTGAAATAACCAGTATTCCAAGAAGAACTTCGCCCCAATTTTTCCTGAGATATTGCACTCTTTTATTATACGGTGGAATGAAGTAGTCCAAGCATAGACCCTGCACAAGAGGGCATATGCATACAAAGGAGACCTTTCAGCGGAGGCATTATGCTTAATCGAGACCAGAAAGAAAAAACCCAGAGACTTCTGGACAGATTTTTTGATGGGAGAGATGGATGTTGTTTTGGATCTCCGATTCCTGAACGATATCGTGACTCAGGCGGAAAAAACGAAAGGATTGCGTCTAACCTGCCAACAAAAACAAGAAAGAAAAAACCCGCAGCAATGCAGGCGAAGAAACGCTGAAGACTTTGACCCCCCCGCCTGATTTAATCAGACGGGGGGTTGATGTTATAATCTATGTATATGAAAAAATTTGAAGAAAAAACATTTACCATCCCAACGCTAACTGGGATTTCTGCAAAAAATATCGAGGAACACTTAAAACTGTATTCTGGATATGTAAAAAATACCAATACAATCCTTGAAAAAATCGCTGAGTATCGCCAAGATTCAGAAAAGCACGCATATGCTCTTGGGGAACTCCAGCGAAGATTTGCATTTGAATTTGATGGCATGAGAAACCATGAATACTATTTTGAAAGTCTCGAAGGAGGCGCGTCTCCCCTCTCTCCTAATGCAGAGCTCCAAAATGAAATTAAAGAAGAATGGGATTCCTTTGATGCCTTTCTCGCAATGTTCAAGTCAATTGCCCTAACGCGAGGCGTGGGGTGGGCTGTTCTTTATTACGACCCACTTACGGATCGTCTTCTTACCCAGTGGGTAGATGAACAACACTTAGGGCACCTGACTGGTCTCACTTGGATTCTCGGCATTGATATGTGGGAACATGCATTCGTTGCAGACTACCAACCAAGCGGCAAAAAACAGTATGTCGAAGATTACTTTGCAAACTTAAATTGGGATAATATTGAAAAGAACTTTACACAAGCAACACGTTAAACTACTCCTAGATCCCGTGCGGAGCTTCGGGATAAGAAGATTACTTTGCAAACTTAAATTGGGATATTATTGAAAAGAACTTTACACAAGCAACACACCAACTCTCCGCAATGAAGCTTTGTATCAACTCGACCCTGGAGAGGAAATACCTCTCAGTGATTAAAAGCGCGCTCTGGGCTCTTTGTGTTTTTCCCTCATTCTCCAAAAAATAGATCCCAGGGCTCCATATGCCAGAATAAGAAAAAACTTAGAGAATAACTCCAGTCTAATTGTCGCAAATTTAAATTGTGAAAAAAGATCAACAATTTTTAGAATATACGCAAGAATAAACTGAGTAACCGCAGCAAATGGAAAAGCTACCCACGATGCTAGAAAACCAAGTAGAGCTGTTATAAATCCAAAAAACATTGCAACGGGCACAACGGGCAACACCAAAAGATTTACGATAACACTCACTACCGAGAGTTCTCCCGTTGTGTAGAGTAACAGCGGGAGAACGATAAGCTGAGTTGCAAGCGTTGCTCCAAGAATTTCTCTCACTTTCCATTTCTTTGGACACCACGTAAGACGGTCTTCAAAAAAAGGTGCTACCCAAATAAGAGCAACTGTCGCAAGAAAAGAGAGTTGAAATCCAAAATCAAAAACAAGCACTTTTGGGTTTACCAGAACCATAATAGCGCCAACGAAAAGGAGAGCACGTCCAATCAGGTATTTACGGCCTGTAGCTCGAGCAAAAAGCACAAGAAGCGCCATACATGAAGCGCGCACGACGCTCGCTCCTCCGCCAACGGCAATTGTAAAAAGAATGATTCCTAGAGAACTTCCGAGCAGCGCCCACCGTAGGGCTAGAAAAGAAAGCACCCAAAGCACGGCTTCTGCAACCAAAGTGATGTTATATCCCGAGAGAACAACGATGTGCGAAATCCCAGCTGTGCGAAATTTGTCTTCCCATTCTTTCGGCATTGAATCTTCGCTTCCCAAAAGTATACCGGCCAAAAGTCCTGATTCTGGTTCAGGGATGTTCTTCTCTATTTTTTCAATAAATGAATGCTTAAAAGCAAAAAGATTTTCTTTAAGGAAAGAACCATTCCCCTCCGAAATCTTTTCCCCTTTTGCAAAAGATAGAGTGAGAAAAATATCATCTTTTGCTAGAAATGCCGGATAGTCAAAATTTTTCCCGTTTTTTGTTTCAAACAATTCGGGCTCTTTAAGAGTTCCGGTAAAAAGAACTGTGTCACCATAGAAAAACTCTGGATAGACATCTGCTCGGATAAGAATTTTTTCATTATTAAAATTTTTAAGCTCCCCCACATATTGTCTATGCGATCCAGCGTTGATTGGCTCTGAAACAATCGTTGCTTCAAGGGTTACGCTACAATCCTTTTGCTCCACAAGCGCTGGTGAAACAATGTGGAACTCTTTTGCACCATACCGAAACATCCCAAAGGATACTGCAATTAAAAAGACTGAAAGGGAGATGATGTTTTTTTGCAATCCATCTTTAGAAAATACTTGAAATGAATATACAAAAACGGCTGCTGCAATTAAAAACACAAAACCTGCAAAACCAGCACTCACCCTAAAAAAAGAAGAAACGAACACGGAAAAAAGAAAACCGAAAAGAAATACGCTAGACCGATCTTTCGTTATGAGCGATAACCCTTTTTCCATAAAGTTATGAGCGCTTCCTCATCTTTTGCTGAAAATACTTTTTTAAAACGAGCCTTGCTCTTACCCTTTACCCTCGCTTCGCATTCAGCCCATGACGCATGAGTGTACACTACCCCACTAACCATACTTACATACGAGTACGCCTTTGTATTCGAAGGTAATTTCTTTTTTTTAGGCGATACTTTGTTTATTTTTATATTTGAAATATCAATGAGATACTTTGAAAGTATTCCTGAATAAAGTTTCGGCACGTCACCGCACGCAAAAGTAGTTGCGATCTCATCGCATCTCTCATTTCCAACAATACCAGAGTGACCAGGAAGAAGATTCCATGAAATCTTTTCATCTGCAACTAAAATACTCATTCTTTCCCATAGATCAACATTCAAAACATTTTCTTTTGCTTTTGTTTTCCATCCATTTTTCTTCCAGTTTGGAAGCCACGCAGTCGCTCCTTTAAGCACATACGAAGAATCGGTGTTAAGGGTTATAGCTTTTGCTTTATGCGTTATTTTTTGTTTAGAAATGTACTCAAGAGCCTCAATCGCAGCAGTGAGCTCCATACGATTATTAGTTGTATTTTTTTCTCCACCTCCCAGCTCTTTTACATTGTTACCAACAATAACAATCGCTCCCCATCCGCCTGGACCAGGGTTGCCGCGAGATGCCCCATCAGTAAAAATAAGTATTTCTTTCATAAAGTAATTCTCATTATAACAAAAGGGCCCTGAGAAAGGGTCCTCTGTGGTTTAAATTGAAACAACGACACTTTTGAGATCGCTGAGTAGGAACTCCGATGCCACCCCCTAGCGCTTCTCCATCTCCACAACTGCCGAGAAGTCCGATCCAACCTCCCGCCACGCCTTTCTCTTTTGCTAATGCGCAAAACACGATTCATGGCGTGCGCTACTCGCTCAAGGTCAAGCTCACTGGCTCTGGTCAATTGTTCAGATAACAATAGTCCAACACTGTATACATCACCCAAAACGACATGGAAACCTCCAAAGGTTAAATCCTTGATGTTTATACATGAATCACTAGAGAACATCAACGATTCGTAGACGTAATTCTGGCCTATATCCAAAAGTAGACTTCTCAAGAGTAGCGATAATATCTCGAATTTCCCCTACTTGCGGCGGACGGGTGAAATGTTCTGGACGAGAGAAAAATTTGATTGCTTTTATGCTTTTCATCTCATCGCCTAAAATAACTTCCAAGTGATTTTTTTCTTTTCCAAATAACTTTACATCTTTTATAGGAACTCCACTAAATTTAAAAACGGGCTTTTCATTTCCCACCCCAAATGGAGCGAAACGATCAATCTGCTGATGCATGCCCCAACTAATATCAGAGATGTTTACATCAGCATCAATCCAAAAAATCTCTTCTTCTTTTTTCCCCTTTGCCAGAGTGAAGGCTTCATTTAAAACTTGCTCTAGCGAGTGGATGGCGTCTTGTACAAGAGTAAACCCTCCTGCCATTTTATGTCCTCCAAACTGAGCAAAGCTTTCTTTTGCCTTCTCCATAAGAAGGATCAGATTTACGCTTCCGTCTGAGCGACAAGACCCTTTGAGTTGAGTGTCTCCATTTCGTCCCCATAAAAAAATGGGCCGACGGATATCGTCAAGAAGTGCATTTCCTGCAAGACCCAAGAGCGAAGGTTTCCATTCTGGGTTACCAAAAACTAAAACTGAGGGGAGTTCGCCTACAAGTTCTTTTTCTTTTATCCGTTTTCGAAGATCTTTCACGATCCCTGCTACAACTCCTTTTCTCTCATCATTTATTTTGTCCAAGTGCAGCGCTGACTCAATCCCCTCATTCAAGTCTTTTGTATACAAAAGTTTGAATCCATCCATTGGTTTACCCATGCGAGAAGCCGCGTTTACGCGCGGAGCAAGAGAAAACCCGATATCATCCTCAACAATATTCCTCTGGTTAACCTTGAGTTTTTTCCACAATTGCTGGAGTCCGGGCCTAGGAGATTTTTGTAAAACTTTGAGCCCAAAGTATGCAAGCGCCCTATTTTCTCCCACAAGAGGCACCATGTCAGACAAGGTGGCTATACCCACAAGATCAAGAAACCATTTTTCCTGGCCTAATGCTAAATCAAAACAATTTTTCTCTAGGATTGCTTGAATAAGCTTAAACGCAACCCCTGTTCCACATAATATTTTTTCTGGGTAGTCACAGTCCTCACGCTTTGGATTTACAATAGCGTAGGCTTCTGGCAAACTCCCCCCTGGTTCGTGATGGTCAGTAATAATGACGTCCATACCAAGAGCATTCGCGCGAGCAACTGACTCTATATCAACAATCCCGCAATCAATTGTAATAAGCAGACGTATTTCTTTTTCAGGAAACGTTTCTACAGCTTCAAGATGGAGACCATACCCTTCGTCGTGCCGGTGTGGTATATAATTTTCGACGTTTCCGTATCCTATGCGGTCAAAAAATTCTCGCATCATCACTCCTCCAGGTATCCCGTCGGCATCGTAATCACTATAAATTAAAATCCTTTCTTTGTTTTTGATAGCAACCAAAATTCTGTCTACAGCTTTGTCCATATCCTTGAGAAGATACGGATCATGGAGGTCATTTTGATAATGAGGGTTAAAAAACTTTTCTGCGTCTTCTCTCGTGGTAATTCCCCGACTAGAAAGAAGGTTTTGTAACAGTATGGGATACCCGACTAGGGATGCTTGGACGGATTCTTCAGCGATCGGACGAAGTCGGTATTCTTTCATGAGAAACATCTTATCATGATCCCCTTTAAACCAACGAGCAGAGGAGTTATACTAAGAAAATGAGCACAGAATGTATTTTTTGTAAGATCGTTAGGGGCGCAATACCCGCTGAGAAAATATCCGAAGATGAGACAAGCTTATCTTTTCTAGATATTAACCCTGTCAACGAAGGACACCTCCTAATCATTCCAAAAAAGCACTACGAAAATATGGCCATGACCCCAGACCATCTTATCGAAGATCTTTTTAAAAAGGCAAAACATCTTATGCCGGCTTTAGGACAGTCAACCAAGGCTGACTTTGTTGTCCTAACCGTTGTCGGAACTGATGTTCCTCACTTCCACATTCACCTTATTCCACGTTTTCACAAAGATGGCCTTGCTGGATTTTGGCCCGCACAAAAATATACTAGTAACGAAAGGATGAAAGAAGTTGCAGAAAATATCCGAAAAAATATAGAGAAAATCTAAATACAAAAAAATTTTATTTAGATTTTTTTAATTTTAATATTTTTATATAACAAGATTAATATAACAATAACCTTAAAAGCTCCCTTCCTTACACTATCATATATGATAGTGTAAGATTATTTCTGATAGAGAAATTTCCAACGCCCTCTTCCTGCTTTTGAAGGAAGACCCGGAGATACAATCCGTTCAAGAAAATGGAACTTTGATTCGTGTTTTCTTTTAAAAATCTTCTGGATAGAGTCAAAATATCCCAGTTCTTTTTTTAGAGACATACGAGCGATAGTTGCTGGGCTCATTGACAGAGATATTGCGATATAGGATTGCGGAACCCCTCGTGAAAGTAAATAAATTACTGCGAGTCTTTTTGCGAACATTAGTCTTTCCGTTTCAGTGAAAAATTCATTAAAAAAAGAAGACTGTGATTTTTCACTCGTCTCTCCGATAACTTCTACAAGTCGGGAGTAGATTTCAGTGTATTGTGCTTTTTTTATTTTTTTAGAAGAAACGTGTGGCATACATATAGAATACTATTAATATATCATATATAATAGTATAAAAGGATTGTGTATAAAAAAGTTTACCGAAGCACTTCGATTCCCGGCAAAGTTTCATTTGCTAAGAAATCAAGCATTGCTCCTCCACCCGTAGATATAAATGAGAACTTATCAAAAAGATTGAGTTCGGCAATGGATGCGATCGTATCCCCGCCCCCGACAATTGACACCGCATTACTTGATGCGATGCACTCAGCAATTTTGAGCGTTGCATCTTTAAAGCCAATTTCAAAGTTACCAAGTGGGCCGTTCCACAAAACAAAAGAGGATCTGTGAATTCCTGCGCACAGCTCGTCCATTGAGAGCGGCCCCACGTCAACAATGTAATCATCGTTTTCTATTGCTTCTGGGCTCTTGACCATAATTCCTTTTTCGTTTTTAACAATGACATCAATAGGAAGAATAAGTTTTTCTGTCATAAACAGTGTCACGTCTGTATTTGATGGAGAGAGGAGCGAACGGCCAGTCGTAAATCCTTTTGCCTTGAAAAAATCATTTGCTAAGGCTCCGCCAATAAAAATCTTGTCTGCAAGACGGAAAAATTTCTCTACAAGAGGAATCTTTGTGTCAAACTTGGCACCTCCGAGCACAAAGAGAAAGGGGCGAGTTGGCTGAAACGCCTTGGAAAGCTCATGAACCTCATCTTCAAAAACAAACCCGGCATAATGTGGCAAAAATTTTGGAATGCCAATAATTGAAGCGTGCTTACGATGTGCTGCGGAAAAAGCCTCATTTACATATATATCAGCAAAAGATGCAAGATGCCGGGCGAATGATTCATCATTTGTTTTTTCTTGTGGATATTTTCTTAGATTCTCAAGAAAAACAATATCCCCTTTTTGTACGATTTTGCTAAGTAAAATTGGTGTGCTGGGGTAGAAATCTGCGAGGAAAGAAACGGGTAAAACGGTTTTTAAATATTCAAAAACAGGCCTGAGACTCCCTCCCTCTCCCTCAAAATGGCTACCAATAATAATCTGCGCCCCCTCTTCTCTTAAATAATGAATGAGTGGAAGTGTTTTTTTTATACGAAAATCATCCGTTACCTTTCCTCCTGAAATTGGAACATTAAAATCGACCCTTAGAAAAACTTTCACTCCTCTAAGACTACCTGCATCTTTAATACTCTTCATAAAAAATTATTTATCTGTGGCCTGAAGTATTGCTCCAAACTCTTTTGGTTTAAGGCTCGCATGGCCTACGAGAAAACCTGACACATTGCCATTTTGAATAAGATCACGTGCATTCGCCCCCTCTACTGATCCTCCATAAATAAGAGTTACTTTTTTCGCTCCTTCTCTGCCAATCATATTTACCAAAATCTTGTGGACAAAAAGTGCCATCTCGTGAAGTTTTCCTGAATCCATGGCCTCACGGGCTGTTTTCCCAATTGCCCACACAGGTTCATAGGCAATGATAATTTTTTCTACCTCTTTCTTTGAAAGACTTTTTAAAGAAAGTCTAATTTGGTTTTCAAGAAACGCAAGATATGCGCCATGATGATCCCGTTCTCTCTCTCCAATGCATACCACAGGAATCAGTCCAGACTTCAGCGTGGCGATAACTTTTTTTGAAATCTGCTCATCAGTTTCTCCAAGCGCCCGCAACTCAGAATGCCCCAAGATAATGTACGAAACCTTGAGAAGACTGAGCATTCGCACACTCACTTGTCCCGTAAAAGCTCCTGTTTTCCCGACAAAAGTGTTTTGTGCACCAAGAAAAACTTTTGAAGAAATAGAAATTGAGTTAAGAAAAGGAAATGGAGGGGCAATAACGACTGTTGTCTTTTTAAGTTTGGCTGACTCCTTTACAATTCCCTTTGCAATGTCTTTTGCTTCGGCGAGAGTCTGCGGGTTCATCTTCCAGTTTGCTATAACAATTCTTTTTACCATAGAGGGCATTATACCACTCCTCACATTTCTCAACGAACCTCTTCCCAAGAAATGATTTCATACTGATCAGAAGTCAGAGGAAAAGACGGAGGTGGGCTGTACAAAAGATTGGCGTCATACGTAACATTACGAGTCTGGTATCCATTTCCATCAGTATAGGCAAAACCATAGCGAACATTTGTCGCGATCATTCCATACAAAGTAATAGTGCTTCTTGTGTGATACGGAGAACACCTATTCTGCCCACCTCCTGGCGGGCGGTAGTAGAATCGACCCACTCTACCAGTTTGAGCAACAAGAGCTGAGTCGATACGAAGGTTTGTGGCTGAAACCATTCCCACATGAATATGACCTTGAGAGATGAGAGAAACTACATCTGTGCCAGTATAATTCGTATAAAGAATATTGTTGTTCACAATAATGTTTGGCCGGTTTGAAGGATTATCAGGAAATCTTCCAGAACCAATAGTAAGTCGTGCTGAATCTATGGCGCCTTCTACCCAGACATTATCCTCAACAAATATAAGTCCATTTACTGGAATTGGATAGTTTGCAATAAAAACTCTATTGTTTACGCTCCACGTTCCCCACCCAGTTTGGCTTGCAGAGTTTATACAATTAGATGGAGGGGTCGTTTGTGATGTTACGCTATACAAATCAAAAGTATCGTTTGTTTTTAAAATTATTTGATAGCCTTGAGAGCCTGAAGGGGCAAGGTACCTACCTGAAGGGGTTTGCGCGTCGGTTTTTATTTGGGCAAGATCGCTGGTTAGGCCCACAAAATCTGCTGCTGGCACAGGAAACTGTCTTCCCGCTTCAAACACATCTGTACGCGCTGAGAGCGAGCTCGGCGGAGCTTCAAGTGCCCTAAAGTTATTATCAACGCCCGTCCCTGGCGGAGAATTTATATGCGTGTGCACACCAAATTCAAAAGCACCGCTGTGGTCTGGGTCATCATACGAGCTCACCGCGCTCGTCACAGCATTATGCGCAAGACCATCAAAGCGGATACCTGAATTTGAGTGTATGGGGCCAAAAACTTCCGTCCCACCTCCAAAGCGCATTGCGTCATTTGCCACGACCGCATACTTTGCAAGAGAGGGAACAGCCATTTCAACACGAATTGTACGGTTTATAAGTGACCCTACTGGGTTCCCCGTGGATTCAATGCGCACTTTTGTAGAGCCGATAATCGGAGAAGTGATATTTAAAGTAAAAGTTCCAACTGAATTTCCATCTTTATTAAGAACAGTATGAATATAAGGGCCAGGCGCCCCAGTGCCATCTTGGTAATCTGTCGATGCATGAGCTAAATGCCACCGATAGTAGTCAATCCCACTCTCTGCAAGTTCAATGGCTCGTTCACGGTCGAGAGAAGATCTTGATGCTTTTATATTTACACCTGCCCATCCAATAAGTCCTCCCATAAGTACAAAAGCAATTGATGCAAAGATAAGAACGTGAACAAGCATCTGACCATTTTGTGTGCTGTATTTTCTCATAAATTATCTTTCAAATTTCTAAGGGTTCCCATGCTTGTCACGGTAATTGGACCAGGCGGCCGATTCGGATCGCTGTCGATTACGACCGTTATTCTCACGAGGCGAACTGACAAAGCGCTCACCGGTTGAACGAGTGGAGAGGACGTTCCGGTAAAGAACCCATCAAAATACTCAAAAGTCGCTGTCGATGTTCCGTTTACAACATTTCTAATAACAACATCGACAGATTCACTCTCACTATTATAGACAAGAGGGCTTCCTGTCGGCTTAATAATACCCCGGTGAAGGTCACTTCCACTTAAAAAGTAGCGCACTCTTTCTTTCAAAATGTCCTTATCAATATTGCTGTAAAAAGTAATCGTTGAGGTAGCGGCTTGCGCGATGGTATACGACCCCAAGCTCGAGGGCGAAGCCCCTCTCAGCTCCGAAACAACCGTACGAAGTAATTGTCGGGCGTCAATTTGAGCCGATAAGTTACTTTGAAGGCTATTGTTTAAGAAAAAAATATCACGTTCAAAGCTTGCCACCGCAAGACCAATAAAAACAAAAATTCCAATTGAAACAAGTATTTCAGCAAGGGTAAAACCATTTTTATTTTGAGGCGCTGAGTGTATCATTGCGGGATAAGAATAACCTCTTGCTGTTGCCATGAGTTACTCGCAATAGGAATGACCATTTGCACGCTTGCGTACCCAGACTTTGCGACAGTCATTGTATACGTCCCCGGATTGAGTTCTGAAAACATAACTTGACCTGGCGGGATACATGAAGACGTAAAGGCAACGGCAATATTTGCAAGCGTTGGTGTCGCCGTGGCGTTTGCCGTAGCAAGATAAGCTTTGTATCGAAAAAATCTATCGCCACTGTGGATTGCGTTAATATTTGTATCTGAAACATCATAGAAAGTACTTCCTGTCCCGTCTGGTCCAAGATAAGACCACGTGGTTGAAGCCGTATTTGCAAACGCCGTGGCAAGTTGCATCTTGACGTTCCCCAGGCCAGTTTGAGGTGGTTGTGACAAGGGAGTCCATGAAATCTGGTTAAAATTTGTGGTTGTGCCTGTATCGAAAATTGAAGAAGTGAGCTCGCCCACTGAAGAATAAGTACCAAATGACGACACCAGCGAAAGTGTGCCAGAAGGGTTCCCGACATTAATGTTGCCATCAGAAGAAAAATACTTAGTCGTATCGATAAAATTGCTTTGACCTGATCCTCCAATCCAATCAGTTTGCTCGAGAAACCCTCTTCCAGTTATAAGTGTTTTAGAAAATGAACCATCTTCAAAAGTAACCGTTGCCCCTGAAAGCGGAAGGTTTGTGGCACTATCTTTTACCGTAACAAGAAGATGTGATGGATTATCAGCAGTGAGAACAAATTGAATGTCCTGTACGGCATTTGGCAACACACTTACTGGAAGGAGAGGATTCACGCCAGCGAGGGAGAACGCTCCGCTACCCAGCGTAATTGAGTAGGTGTCCCACTCAAGATTTGCTATTATTTTTTTCCCAGATGAATCAGTTGACAGAGTTTGGTTAAATTTATATAGGTCAGGGCTAGTGCCAATCAGCTTAGCGCCGGTCATTGTGAAAGGAACAGAGGGAACGACCGCACACGTATCGGTTATTGTAGATATGTTCGCAAGGCTCACTCGGTCAATAACAAAAGAAATTTGAGTCACTTGTTGGACTAAAACCGTGGCGTGGCGTTTAATCGGATTAGGGTTAGCAACAGTAGGTACGTACGTTTTGTCGGTCGTAAACCCAGATTTCGTAACAGTTATTTCATAAGCATTTGCTCCTGGAGGTGCATCAACAATCTGAAGCATCCCCTGGGTATCGGTAATATCGTCAATTACTATAGAAGGGGTAGCAATATTGTTTTCAATATGCACTGCCGCGCCTGGAATGGGTTGCCCGTTTGCGTCAAAGACACGTATAAACAGAGCGCCATTTGATGAAGCAGTTTCCAAATTTCTAGGAGAAACTCGCCCAACGACAGAAAGTGGTTCAAAGTTTTTACACGTTTGGCAATCAAGCGAAAGTTCAACAAGTTTATAGTCGGCAGGAGAAAGATCATTTGGAGCCCCTCCAATGAGGCCATCAAATGGATCGTCATTATTGCGAATAGTGCGAGTGAGTGTAAAGGTTCTTCCATCTCGAAGAAACGTTTCATTCGGCTGAAGAACGCCCACTGGAATTCCACTCAATAGCCCCACATTTGCATATGGCAAGTTACGAACAAGCTCAAACTGTTCGTTTAAAAGATCTGTTGCGGTAATTTTTACACGCGAAATTGAGACAAGGGTCGTGATACTTACATACCCTTGATAGACGGTGAACGCAATCAGAGCAAAGAGAGCAGAGCCAACAATGAGCTCTACCAAAGAAAATCCTCGAGAATGAAAAGTTCGAGAGTGGACCCTACTACCAGGCTTTCTCATATAAAGAATTATATCGCATCAACGAGAGAGTATGTAGGAGCAAGCATGGATATTGCAAAAAAACCAACCGCAATACCCATCAAAACCATAAGGAACGGCTCAATGAGCGAAGACATGTCTTTTGTTTTCTGATCAACTTCCTCTTCGTAAAAAGTCGCAACGCCGAGCAGCATATCTGCCATTTTTCCCGTCTCTTCGCCCACACTCATCATCTCTCCGACAAAAATTGGGTACAGATGCTCATTTTGAATAAAAATTGAAGAGATGGGCTCCCCTTTTTGAATCGTGGTTTGAGCTTTTTTTAGAACTTCCTTGTAATAACTGTTTTGCATTACTTCTTCGGTTACCCCTATCGCCAGCACCACATCAACTCCGGACGAAAGAAGAGACGAAAGAGTCCGAGCGGTTCTTGCAGAATTAATTTCCATCACAATGGTTCCGATAATAGGAAACTTAAGGGATACCAAATCAAAAAAACGTTTCCCGATAAACGATCGAGAAAAAACCAGGCCAGAAAGAACAAAAAGAACTACTCCGCCAAAAGTAATGAGGTAGTGAGCGCGAAGGAAATCAGAAACCGCGATAACCATCCTTGTGCTTCGTGGTAATTCAACCCCTAAACCTTTAAATGTGGAGGAGAGCGTCGGTACCATATACACAAGCATCAGAATTCCAATAACAATCATAATGCATACGATAACAGCAGGATACATGAGCGCCCCTCGTACTTTTTTTGTAAGTTGGTATGTTTTCTCCATCTGGAGCGCCACCACCTTAAGGGATCCTGCGAGATTACCACTTTCTTCTCCAGCTTTTACCATCGACACAAAGAGGGTTGAAAATATATCTTTTTTTACACGCATTGATTCCGATAAACTTTGCCCTCGAGAAATATCGTCGTTTAATTCCCGAAGCGTAATCTTTAGCTTTTTGTTTTTCGTTTGCTTCTCCATAACCGCAAGTGCTCGAGTGACAGAAAGCCCCGCTTCGATCATAGATGCCAAATTTCGAGCAAAAATTATCTTCTCGTGTGTCTTCACACGGCTAAAAATACTATTGAGCTTCTCCATATACACTGCCCCTTTAGAATGAACCTCATTTACAAAAACAACACTCTCTCCGCTTTCTTTTATTTTTCTGTATACAGCAAATCGATCCGGCGCTTCCATGCTCGCCTCATACGTTGCCCCTTCGTGATTTACAGCTTTGTATTTAAAAAGAGACATATTTATTCATCAGAAGATACCACCCGAAGCACCTCCTCAACAGTGGTTACTCCTTGGACCGCCTTAAAAACTCCGTCTTCTAGCATAGTAAGCATTCCATCTTTCCTTGCCTGGTCTTCTACCGCCTGAGTAGTTGCCCCCTTCATAATAAGATCTTTTATAGAATTTGTTACACGGAGCACTTCGTGTATCCCAATACGACTTTTATAACCATCTTCGCTCTCGCCTCCTGGCTTGGGGCGATACATCGACATTTCGCTCCACGAAGCATCTTTACCAACAACTTTTTCTTCTTTTAAAGCCCGAAGAACTCGATCAAGGTCGACAATCTTTTCTAATTGAGCAATTTCTTCTTTTGTAAGAGTATATTTTTCTTTTGTATCAGCAAGGCGACGAATAAGGCGTTGAGCGATGATGACCGAAAGTGTTGAGGTAAGAAGAAAGGCTTCGATTTTCATATCAACGAGACGCGCAATTGTTCCAGCGGCAGAGTTTGTGTGTATCGTAGAAAGTACCAAGTGCCCCGTCAGTGAAGCATTGACCGCAAGGGCCGCCGTTTCTGTGTCTCGTATTTCTCCCACCATAATAATGTCAGGATCTTGTCGGACAAGCGTGCGGAGGCCATTTGCAAACGTGAAACCAATTTCAGGCTTAACCTGAGTTTGATTCATTCGCTTCATTTGGTATTCGATAGGGTCTTCAATCGTTGAAATATTGATGTCAGGAGTATTTAAAATATCCAGCATCGTGTAAAGCGTTGTGGTTTTTCCAGATCCGGTTGGTCCCGTTGTTAAGATCATTCCTGTCGAAAGCTTCATTGCGCGGTGGAGCGCCTCAAGACCTTCTCCATGAAAACCGAGCCCCTCAAGGGTAAAACCAGAAGCATTTTCTCGAAGCAATCGCATCACAGTTTTTTCGCCGTAATATACTGGGAGCGTTGAAACACGGAAAGAAACCTTCTCTCCGTTCATATCAATTTTAAATCTTCCATCTTGCGGAATTCTTTTTTCATCAAGCTTTAAATTAGAAAGTACCTTAATGCGGGCGGTGATACCTCCTGCAACGTTTTTTGGAAGAACCATCGCATCATGAAGTAGTCCATCTATGCGGTATCTCACGAGAACCTGCGTTTCCATTGGCTCAATGTGAATATCAGAAGCATCTTGAATGATAGCGTGCTTCAAAAGAGTATCAACAATACGCACAACAGGAATGTCTTCAGCGAGTTTCTTAAGATCATCCTCAGAAACTTCCTCATCTCCGGCTTTATCAGCAACAGCCTTAAGAATGTTTGCTTCCTTTTGAATGATATCCCCAAACTCAGCCTTAAGACTCTTTTGATAAGAAAGGAGCGCGTTCTTAATTGATTCAGTGTCTGTAAGACGAGGGAGAATTTTAAGGCCGGTTTTTTTCCGAACGAAATCAATTGCCGTAAGGTCCTCTGTATCGAGCATCGCTACTTCAAGAGTGTCTCCGTTTTTTCTAAATCCCACAATATTGTGGTTGCGTGCAATGGGTTCTGGAATAAGAGAAAGAACCTCAAAATCTATTCGCTGACCTTTCAGATCAACAAAAGGAATCCCCAGAATATACGCCTGCATTCGACGCAAATCATCCTCGGTAATGCTTCCCTTATTCACGAGAATTTTTCCTATAGATATTCCTGACTCTTCTGATTCTTTTTCTGCTTTAGCAAAATCAGCACGAGTCACCAAACCTGAATCAAGAATAAATTCTTTGAGTTGAGTTTCTTCAATGTGCATAGAATTACAGTGTTATTAATTGTAACAAAGCAATTACAAAAAATCCCCTGAGATTGTCGAGGGGGATTTTTTTATTGAGATTTTAAAATTCTTGGAAGACAGGTTTCACGTTCACCTGAACATTTTGCGAAGCGCAATTTGCGGTCACGCTTGTTGCAGTATCTGTTGCGCTTACCGAACCGGTTTTGACTCCAGCCGTAGAATAACTAATAACATATGGGTTTGCAGAAGGAGCCGGTGCAGTTGGCATATCAGAACCAGCCCAAGAGTAGGTGTACGGTCCGGTTCCTCCACTTGGCGTCGCTGTCCAAGTAACAGGTTGTCCTACGTTTGCGGTAATAGGATTTGCAGAACATGCTACTGAAAACACAGCTGGAGGGTTAATAACTAGACTAAACGGAGCTGCATTTCTCGTAATGCTCCCATCGGTCCCCGAAACATTAATTGTATATGTCCCAGGAGTGGTTCCCGCGGGAACACTGAAAGTAAGGGTCGATGAACAAGTTGGGGAGCAACCTTGATTCGCGTATGAAACCGTTACACCAGAAGGTTGCCCTGTGGCTGTAAGGGTTACGGATTGAGTAGTTCCAGACAGTAGGGTTTTATTTATAACATTTTGAACAGAAGAACCCGCCGTCACAGATACACTTGGATTCGTCGCCGCCAGAGAGAAATCAAACGGTGCGGCAGTTGCAGAATAAGTAATGGTGAAAGTCTCACTATTTCCACCAAATAAAGTCATTGATGAACCCCCTCCCTGAGAGTTAGAAACTGCTGAATTATAATTTGTGATAGACCCAGGAATAATTGTATACAAGGTACCTCCTGAGGAAGGGGTTACCGTGTATGAGTAATTTCCATTCCCACCTGATCCATTAACCGAACCAGCGGGCACAGACCATGTGGTTGCCGATGGAGCGCCACTAATCGTTACACCAAGACTTGCTGTAGGAGCCGGGCTTACTACGACGGTCGCCGTATTTGCCCCTGTGCCGTTTGTATTTGTACAACTTAGTGTGTAGGTATAAGTTTTTACAGAAGAAAGAACGCCTTGGGATACACTTGTACCACTCGTAACTTTAGAACCGCTCCAATCTCCTGAAGCGGTGCAAGTTGGAACAGGTGAGGCGTTCGCAACGCTCCATGTAAGATTCGGATTTACCACATTTACCGTACCGCTTGTCGGACTAGCAGAAATTGAAACCGCTGGAGCAACACATGAAGATGGAGCGGTTGCTGCCGCGGATGAGGAGTTTCCAGACGTTCCAGAACCGTTTACCGCTTGAACTACATAGTAATACGTCACCGCAGGAGTGAGGCCGACATTCGGATAAGATGTACCGCCCACATTGCTTATGAAGCTATACGGTCCACCGCTAGTAGTCGAGCGTAAGACGTTGTAACTCGTTGCTCCACTTGATGGGCTCCAACTCAAGTTAATGGTAGCAGTTCCGCAAGCGCCCGGCGTTGCAGATAATCCGAGAGGGGCGGCTGGAGGACATAGACTTGGAGCAGTTGCGCTTACTGAACCAGACTGAGAAGAAGATCCGCTTCCATTTGTTGCCCTTACTGTATACGAATACGAATTTCCCGCAGTAAGTCCTGTATCAGGGTGCGTAGTTCCAGACCCGCTGTATATTTGGATACCATTTCGATAGAGTTCATAACTTGTCGCTCCACTTGAAGCGTTCCAGCTCAAACTGATACTTCCTGTGCCACAAGCTCCTGGAGTAGCCGTGAGTCCAGTTGGAGTCGAAGGAGCACACGTTGCAACCGGACCGGTTGCACTTGCTTGTAGAGAGTTGGCAGAAGAACCATTACCGTTCACTGCCTGAACAACGTAGTAGTAAGTGACACCTGCAGTACGCCCAGAGTCTACGTGAGAAGTTCCAGTAACTCCGGATATAATTTGAGAATAAGGCCCACCGTTAGTGGTTCCGCGAAGCACGTTGTAGCTCGTTGCTCCACTGGAAGCATTCCAGCTCAAAGTAATAGTTCCGCTACCACATGACCCGGCGACTGCGGTGAGTCCGGTAGGCGCTGAAGGAGGAAGACCTGCAACGTTCACAGTGGCCTGGCATTGCCATGTTCCGCCAGATCCATCGGCAACATCCAAATAAAATATAGTCGTTTGAGTAAGGTTGGTCATTGTCTGACTCCCTCCTGCAACCGGAGCTTTTGATCCAATCCATGAAGAATTCGCCGGACTGGCTGAAGCTGAGGCTGAAGTTGAATTTGTTGAAACCCAAGTAAGAGTGCTTGATTGACCGCTTGAAACACTAGTGGGACTTGCTGACAAGCTACAAATAGGAGCCTGCAAAACACTACAGCTATATTTAGCAGTAAAAGTTCTGGAAACCCCTGGAGTCATTGTCATCGAAGATCCTCCGCCCAAACTATTTGATATATTCAAGGTACAACTAGGAATACTTTGTGGGGTAAATATATAAGAACTGCCAGAGCTTGATGGACGAACGGCAACAGAGCCGTTTCCAGAACCACTCTTATTTTCTGGTTGTATCGTCCAAGTTGGGGTTGATGGGGGGTTACCAGTTATATTTACATTTATAGTTGAATCACAAGTGGCAACAGAGCTCATCTCGACAGCATCCCCTCCCCATTGATTTAAATTATTTGTGTAATAGACAGAATACCAATGCAAGGCTCCATAACCACTAGGGACAGCGGTGTCGGTATATACCGTCGTATTATTGAGTGTCGTTAAATAATTAGAGCCACTGGCGCTCGATATAGGGGCCCTATATAGCATAAACCTATTGTAGCCACTTGAAGACCAAGATAGGTTTATTTGCGGATTAGCTGGTGGCGTCCCCACACACTCAGTCTGGGCAGTCCCAACATAAGCCTGCGGAACAATTTGCACAGTGTCTACCCAAGACCCGCCAGAAGAATTTACACATGTAATGGTAAAGTCTGTAGTTGAGTTTATTGCTCCAGTTGTTTGCGCCCCAGAAGTTGCTTTACTACCAGGCCAGCTCGCTGTTCCTCCTGTGGCGGTACAACTTGTAGCATTTACTGAAGTCCAAGTAACTGCGGTACTCCCTCCAGAAGCAATATTTACCGGGCCATCTTGGTCAACATTAAAAGCATCTTTGGCTTTTATATCAACAGACACAGGCTGGATTGCGACACGGATAGTTACAGAATCTGAGACCGTACTACTTCCCTGGCAAGTTATTGTATAAGTAATAGTAGAATTTATAGTTCTTGAAGTATTTCCATTTACAGCCACAGACCCTACGCCATTATCAATCGAACAACTTGATACATTATTTGATGTCCAAGACAAAGCAATGCTCGAGCCTACTGCAACGTCGGATAAAGGCCCATCACTTCCATTTGCTTTTATATCAACAGAAGGATTAGAAACTGTAACAGTTGTATTGTCCCCATAGTGATAAACTCCTGTACCAGAATCATAGCCATAAACCTCGAAAGCATACGTGCCCAAGCTTAGGGCCGAAGTTGTGTAGTTAGTCTGATTACCTGTGCTATTAACAAAAACTGATGAAGAACCTCCAATAACATTAGTTGGGCCTTGTGTTTGCCTAAGATCATAAGTGTCACAAATACCACTACCGACTATTTGCAAAGTTAAAGTCTGGCCCGGCGTAGGATTTGCTGGAACTGGGGTTAATGAAACTGAAAATGGTGAATTACAGACCGCTGAGACGTTTTTCGGATACAGAGCAAACGAAGAAATAAAAAACAAGGAAAACGTAAGTAGAATTAAAGCTATATTTCTTGATTTTACCTTCATATTTTTATTGATTATTTTCTATCTAGATACGAAATCTGAACTGATGTTTTTTCACCTGAACGAGAGATAACGACCGTTAGATCATCGTTATTTTTAGAGCCCAGAAGAAAACCTGTTGCTTCATTTTTTCCATCTTTAGCAAATTCAAAACCATTTTTCGTCATTACATCTAGATATTCTTTATATTTTTGAGAAACAGTCGCTGAAGTTTGATAGCTAACCGAATATTGAGTTAAATTTCTCTCTTTATAATCCATTGTATAGCTTTCATAAGCGTCATTAGTTTCAAGAGGAATATACAGAGGGAAGCCTTGCGGGATCTTATCTTGGCCTGTTGTATTTTTTAGATCAACTTTTGTAACAACAACATTTTCATCAGGAGCTTTTTCATCCACAGAAGGACCTGTTGTTTTTTTATTTTTATTAAAACTTGGAGCAAAAGCAAATATTAATCCCAAAACAATTAATAGAAAAATAATTACATACACATAATTTACTTTTGAAGACTGAGAGGCATTGTATATTTTTTGTTCTGGTGGCATATAAAATTAATTTAAAATTAAAAGACTACTTTTTCAGGATTTTTATATGATACCACACAACAAAAGGCTGATTAGTGAATGTTTATAACATGTGGAAAAAACCCTCTTTATGCATTGACAATAGAATCTGGGAGTAGATAATAAAAATAGAAACTTTGTCAACAAGTAGGCTCATTAACAACAAAATTTAGTTTTAGGAGGCTTGCCATGTATCGCAACGCGATTTTCATGGTCGCAATTGCGGCCATGGCCTGCGGGGGAGGCGAAAGCCTTGCCCCACCCAACGAAACGAGAGAGCCGAGCGTTATGATCACATCCGTCGAGATTGACCCAAACCTCAACGCCTTTCCCGGTGCCATTGTCATGGCGAAAGGAGAGGCACGAGACTCGAAAGGGAAGGTATCCTCCACAGGAATCACCTGGGAAGTTGATGGGGTTGTCGTTTCAGGTGAAGTTTCACTTGAAAAGACCCTACCGCCAGGCAATTACACTATTTGCCTGCTTTTCCAGGGTAAAAAGTCCTGCCAAAGTGTGACTGTAAGCGCACCGAATCCGGTGCGCGGACAGGTCCTGGTTGCGACAAGCTCTGCGTCTGCCCCTTCGTATAACCTTTTCAAGGTCTGTGCGGAATGGGGCACGGTTAAAGAGTGTGCCGATGTCGGAAGCGCCGGCACCTACAGCCTGGTCACGAGACTGACTCGGAGAGAAAGTCTTACTCTTCGGGTAGAGTGCAAAGTGTCTCCGTGCGGGTTCACCACGCCGGAGGAGAGCACCTCAACGGCAGCACTCCTTGGTTCCAGCAAGAACTTCACGGTCCTCCAAAAGGACTGGAAGATCGTAACTGGTCGTTGGGCAGGAGCATCTGTTCCCATCAACCTAGAGAAGGCTTATACAAAGTCTGGGGATAGCCTGTCCTTTTTCAGTGCATACCGTCAAAGTTTTTGGCGGGAACAAGACCTGCCTATCAAGCTAGCGCTTGATAGAGAGGGATCAGGGGTTCCTATTACAGCCGAAGATTCGACTGTAATGTGGGCGAGTCTCAACGAACTCAATCATGAACTGGGGAGAAAGTACTTCACTCCAGCAAACATGAGCGATCTAGTAGCGGTGAGAACCTTAGGGCAATTACCGCACGTTACTGGAGGGATTGCAGTGATTGTCAGAAATGACAGCCTTAGTGCCGCTGCGGGAAGCACGTGGCTACGAGGATTTTCAAGCAACACAGCAGAAGAATACTGTGTTGGAGGGATCATTCAAATGAGCATTCATCCTCTAAGTACACTTCGACAAGGCCTCGTAGTAAAGCACGAAGCGGTTCATACCTTGGGGATTGGGCATACAAAAGAGTGGTATGGGATCATGTCCCGGGCCCAGAACACCGCAAACCCTCTACATGGGGTTGCCACCCCTGTAGAAGTCGCCCATCTTCAGGTATGGAACGCAGTGAACAATCTCAGAGTCTCCCAAAAAGGCTCTGAGATGCCCACCCTCATCGCGGGAGAACGCTGGGCAAAGTCGGGATGAGCGAAGTGCTCTCCTGGAACAATGGCTGGAATCAGTTCAGCAAGCCACGGGGCTGATAAATCAAACCCTGTTAGTCATAATAATTATGGCTAACAGGGTTTTTCTTTAGAGAAACATGACGTAATATGTTTAGATTCAAGAAAGAATAACACAATGAAAACTAGTTTACTTATGAGCTATGAGCAGTACAGTGAAATGAACCACTCTGTGCCATATAAATACATCCTTGGAAGGGATAACCAGTTTTTATATTTCTTTGGATCTCAGCACACATATGATCAAAATAACCCACAATTTTCAGAATTAGAAAATTTTTGGAACGATTTTAAGTTGAAAACCACTGGCAAAAATAGGATAGTTTTAACCGAAGGAGGAGTGAGACCAGTTCGCAGATCGATAGATGAAAGTATCAGCAAAGATGGCGAGATGGGTTTTCTAACCTTTCTAGCAAATAACATAGATATCTCTGTTTTTTCACCTGAAATCCCTGACAAAATACTGTTCAACAAATTAGCAGAAACTTTTTCGAAAGAAGAAGTCGCTTATTGGGACTTTGCTCGGATATGCTATCAGTGGAATCAGATGGCTGAGAAACCAGATTTTATTCCTTATGTCCAAGGATTTTTGGACGATAATACTCGTAATGTTAAATGGGATGATTTCATTTTTTCACTTCCTCATATGATCTCTATTCATAAAAAACTTTTTGGTACTGCTTTTAATGAAAATGAAAAAGATTTTTTCTACTCAATCATCAACCCAACAATCAATAGAACCGTAATCAATAGAATCTCACGGGACGAGGAAACAGACATTCGAGAGATTCATATTCTCCAAGAGATTGAACGCTATTGGAGTGAAGGGCAAAATATTTTTATTTTATATGGGTCTTCTCATGCCGTAAGACAAGAAGCCGCTTTGAGAGAAGTGGTGAAAAAATAGCGAACCGGCGTTATAAAATTTTTTATTTATGAACTCGATGAATATTTGAATGACAAAAGTATGAAAATACTAAAAACAACAAATCTTAATGAGATTGCTCGGTCATTTCTAGATATGAAAAAGGGATTCAAGGTATCAGATTGACAAATAGAATTCACTTGTTATAATACGGATGTAAGCATTCAGTTCGCCCGAAAGGCGGACAATTTTTTTAGGAAATTGAGGAGTGTTGTAACAACTAACGTAGCCCAGCTCCATAATTTTTAAGATTTATGCAGCTGAGTACTCAATTTTATAATTCATTATCATTCATTAAAAATTGGTATGTTCGATCTAAAAGTCATTAATTCAGTCCTCGAGCAACTTGAGGAAGAGCGTGGAATTCCACGAGAAAAAATCATTGAAGCCATAGAGATGGCTCTTTCTACTGCTTACAACAAAGAATACGGAAAACGTGGACGTATTGTTCGTGCAAAATTTGATTTAAATTCAGGAAAAACTGACTTCTACCAAGTAAAAATTGTTGTTGATAATTCTCTGGTCATTAGAGTTGCAGAGGAGGATGAAGAATACTTCGAACGTGAAGAGGGCGATGAAAGACCCTTTTTTAATGAAGAAAAGCATATTCTGATTGAGGACGCTCGTAAAATAAAAAAAGATGCTCAGCTTGATGAGGAAATTGTATTCCCCCTTGAAGGAAAGACAGACTTTGGTCGCATCGCTTCCCAAACAGCCAAGCAAGTTATTATGCAGAAAATTCGCGAAGCAGAAAAAGTTTCTGTGCTTAGTGAATACGGTAGTCGCGAAGGACAAATAGTGACAGGGTTGGTTCAGCGTGTGGAACGTGGAACTATCTTTGTTGACATGGGCCGCGCTACCGGAGTCCTTTCCTATGAAGAACAGATCCCAGGAGAACGCTTTAGCCAAGGAGAGCGCGTTCGTGCATACCTCTATCGTGTAGAAGAAAGTCCTCGTGGGGTGTTTCTTCGTCTTTCGAGATCACATCCAAAATTTTTAGAAAAGCTCTTTGAGCAAGAAACTCCCGAGATTGCAAACGGGGTGGTTGAAATAAAAGCAATTGCCCGAGAAGCTGGATACCGATCAAAGATAGCCGCTCACTCAAAAGATGATCATGTGGACCCGGTTGGATCTATGGTGGGTCAGCGTGGTGTTCGTGTATCAACTGTTATGAGCGAGCTTGGTGGAGAAAAGATCGATATTATAGAATGGTCTGCAGAAGCTAAGAAATTTATTGAAGACGCCCTTTCTCCTGCAAAAATACTTGGAGTAGCCACAAATGACGAGACCAAAGAAGCAAAAGTCTCAGTCTCTGAAGATCAGCAGTCTCTCGCTATCGGAAGAGGAGGTCAAAACGTTCGACTCGCCGCAAAGCTTACTGGATGGAAAATTGACATTCAGTCTGTGGGCGGAGGCAATCTACCAGATGAAAGCTCGAATCAAAAACTGGAAACGACATCGGTAAGTGAAGGGGGTGAGAAAGATATTTCTCATCCTAAAGAAGCTCCTGCAGAATAATTAGTATATAATACTTGTCTATGAACCTCTGGCATGATATAGAACCCGGCTCAAAGGAAGCAATAAACGTTATTGTAGAAATCGGGAAGGGTTCAAAAAACAAGTACGAAATCGACAAAAAAACTGGACTCATTGCTCTTGATAGAGCAATGCACACCTCTCAAGACTACCCTTTCGACTATGGCTTTGTGCCACAAAGCCTCTGGCATGATGGCGATCCTCTCGACGTTATCATTCTTTCAACCCATGCATTTATGCCTGGTATTCTTGTAAGAGTAAGACCGGTTGCGATTATGAACATGATCGATACGGGTGAAGGTGACGACAAAATCATTGCAGTTCCTGTTGAAGATCCGCGTTGGGAAAATGTAAAAGATCTTGCGGACATCAACAAGCACACTCTAAAAGAAATCGAGCATTTTTATACTACGTATAAAAAACTACAAAATAAAGAAGTCCAAGTAAACGGCTTTAAGGGTTCTCTTGACGCGCAAGCTTCCTTTGAAGAAGGCCTCGATCTTTACAGGCAGAAGTTTGGAAAATAAGAACTTTTAAAAACCCTACGATAAGCCCTAGGATACGACCTGGGCTTACGCTGCTCACGGGATCCTCTTTGTCCTCCACTCGTTTCCTCGTTCAAAAATAAGCATGGTTGCATGTTCATTTTGTTCGCTTCCCCTTAGACGACAAAGGCTTCGCTGCATCCACCCAGCGAAAAGACTTTTCGCTGGGTGGATTTACGTCTATAATAAACCTGTAAGGTTTCCAAATAGTGACCCGTCTTATAGAGAGTAGAAATTATTATAATTCCACCAAATACGTATATGGAAAAAACATTATTCAGATTTACATTTTTTGTATTTATTGCGCTTTTTACTCTTAGTTTCAGCCAGAACGCTTCTGCGCAGGCCGGTGCAACCGTTGAAACGGTTGCTGAGGTAAGCACCCAGGCAGATGTGAGAACCCCAGAAGCACGGAAAAAGATGGAGGAAGAAAGAAAAGCAAGAATGGAGGAAAAGAAAAATGCTCTCGAAGTGCGTACGCAGAATTTTGAGGAAAAAAAAGGTGAGTTTGAACAAAAGAAAGAAGACCGAATGGAAAAGAGAGATGACAGAAAAGAATCTCGTCGAGTCGAAGCTGAAAGTCGTATCGGCAAACATATCGAATGGATGACAAAGCGCTTTAATGGAACTATTGAGCGCCTTGAGAAAATAACTGCTCGCATAGAGTCGAGAATTATCAAACTTAAAGCGGAAGGAAAAACAACCGTGGAAGCAGAAAACCACGTTGCGCTTGCAAAAGCTGAAATAGCTTCTGCTAAAACAGGTATTGCTAAAATTTCCCTTACCCTCTCTTCAGCGCTTGAAAAAGAAAAACTGAATGGGTCATTTGAAGAAATGAGGAATCTTGTAAAAAGCATTCGGGATGACCTCAAAACCGCTCACGCAGAGCTTGTAAAAGCTATCACAAGCATCAAGGGTCTCCGAGGCGAGGCAAAAGCTGAAACAGAGACAAGCGCCCGAGTAGAAACTGTGCAATAATTAAAAAACATTTAATCATTCTATAGATAATACGTATGGAACCACAAAACCAAGCACCTATAATGACTCCCCCCCTCGCGCCTCATGAAGAAAAGTCTGTTGGGCCCGCGGTAGGCATAATTATTATTATCTTTATTATTGTCCTAGGGGGGCTCTACTTTTGGGGACAACGCCTCGAAATGATTGCGCCCGCAACGTCAGACGCCCCTCAGGAAGAAACTGTAGCAGCCGACGCTTCTGCTCAAGCTGAGCTGATGAAAATCAAATTACAAGGCTCAGGAGACGATGTCTCATCTATGGAAGCAGACCTCAATGCAACAAACGTTGATTCGCTCGGTAATGAAATGAATTCAGTAGACGGAGAAGCCCAGGGCTCAGCCCAAACACAGTAAAGATACTGAATTTCTACTCTCTATTAATTCCAAAACACTCTTACAAACCTCCCTCTGGCCTAGCGCCAGAGGGAGGTTTGCTTTGTGCAATTGTTTTTCGTAGACTCTAACCCTATGATAAAAAGCTGCGCCAGCATAAGCATAAAAGAGCTTCCCCAGTCGGAAGTTGAAATCAAAGGCACCATACATACGAGCGCGCTCGACGCCGCATTTGAGGAAGCTATCATGGAACACTCGAAAGCGACTGAACTCCCAGGCTTTAGAAAAGGAAAAGCCCCCCGAGAAAGAATCATCGTTCAATTTGGAGAATCTTTTTTTCTGAATGAAGCGGCACACAATGCACTTGCTACCGCATATCCAAATCTTATTGAAGAAAATAAGATTTCTCCAATCGGTCACCCGAAAGTTGTCATCACCAAACTTGCAAAAGGAAACCCATTAGAATTCACCATTACAGTGGCGATTGTTCCAAAAATTTCACTCCCTGATTACAAAAAAATTGCCCACGAAGTAATGGCAACAACAAATGAAGAAAGTGTTACAGAAAAAGAAATTGATGACGTTATTGTTGAGGTACGAAAACATCATGCGCATATGGAAATGCGCAAGAATGGCGTTTTTACCGACCACAACCACCCTGAAGTTTCTGACACGAACTTACCTCCTCTTGATGACGAACTTGTAAAAAAATTGGGCGACTTCAAAGATGTCAGTGACATGCGAGAAAAACTACACAGTAACCTTACCCAAGATAAAAAGAATCGTTCAAAAGAAAAGAAAAGGATGGGCGTGATTGAAAAAATAATTGAAAAAGTTGCTCTTGACGTGCCTATCATTTTGATCAACAACGAACTCGACACAATGCTCGCGCAATTTGAAGGGGATATTAGTAGGGCTGGAGGAACTCTTGATGAGTATCTTAAGACAATTGGGAAATCTATAGAAGAAATCAGGAAAGAGTGGAATGACACCGCGATAAAAAAAGCGAGAGCGCAGTTACTTATTTCTAAAATTGCAGCTGAGGAAAAACTCCTTCCAGATAGTGAGAAAGTGCGAGCAGAAACTGAAAAAATTCTGACAATGTATCCTGACGCGGACCCCGTGCGTGCACGAAGCTATGTTGCTATGATGCTCACAAACGAAAAAGTATTTGAGTTTTTTGAACTTCAAAAATAAAGATTCCTCACTCTTACATGACAGTTTGTTTTTGACCTACAAATAGCTTACAAATGAATAGAAGACAAGCGGAAACAGAATACGTTATCTTTATGCTATAGCATAAAGATAACGTATTGAAGATTCAAACATTTTCAAAAATTATTGGAGAAGGATAAGAGCAGACACAGCAAAAGAGGCAGTCTCTGCTCTGAGCACTTGCGGCCCAAGAGAGTACACGCGCATGTCATTTTGTTTAAATAGAAAAACTTCTCGATCGGTCCACCCTCCTTCAGGGCCGACAAAAATACCAAGAGGCGAATATGATTGCGCATGTTCAATTGTAAAAGTATCTCCTCCTGGATCAAAAGCAAAACAAGGAAAATCTTGAGACAGAGCGTTCTCCAAGACTACCGGGTCTTGAACGGTGGGTAAGATAGATCTGCCAGACTGTTCTGTAGACTCTTGAATTATTTTATGCATGCGCTCCATATTTAAACTTTTCTTTTCACTACGATCCGAAATGATTGGCACAAAAACAGTCACTCCAAGCTCGGTCCCCTTCTCCAAAACCCATTCAAATTTATCTTTCTTTATAATAGATGCAAAAAGATAAACTTCCCTCCTAGGATCACTTTGACCCTCCCGTGAGGAAATAATTGAAAAACTAGTCCTACCATTTTTAAAGGCAACGACCATTGCTCTGTACTCAAGTCCTGAATTGTCAAAAAGAATAACCTGTCCTCCTGCTGTGAAACGGAAGACGTTCTTCAATTGGTGCGCCAGATCAGAGTCGTCTACCTCAACTGATCCACGGGTACCAATGGGGCTCTTCACAAAAAAACGATGGAGTCTCATCCTTGTACTATAGCCTTGCCAGGGAACATTTTGCAAAAGAATTTGTTTCAGGTATTGTTCTAGCATCTATCATCTTTATCCCTCGCATGGCTAATCCCCAGCTTGGAATATTGATTTTTATAGTCATTAGCATTCCTTAAAAATCAATCACATGCTTATACCAACAGTTATAGAAAAGTCACAATTTGGTGAACGAGCGTACGATATCTACTCTCGCCTTCTTCGTGAGCGTATTATTTTCTTAGGAGGGCCCATCGACGAAGACACTGCGAGTATCGTTGTCGCCCAATTACTTTTTCTGGAATCAGAGGATTCAAAAAAAGACATCAGTTTATATATCAACTCACCAGGTGGAATGATTACTGCAGGCCTCGCCATCCTCGACACAATGAATCATATCAAGCCAAACGTCGCTACTGTATGCATGGGCATGGCTGCATCCATGGGAGCGGTAATACTTTCTGCAGGTGAAAAAGGAAAACGTTTTGCATTACCAAATGCTGAAATTATGATTCATCAACCTCACGGCGGCGTTGAGGGACAAGCGGCCGATATCGAAATTGCTGCAAAAAGAATTCTCAAAAATCGAGAAATCACAAATAAAATTTTGGCTAAAAACACGGGGCAACCAATTTCGAGAATTGAAAAAGATGTAGATCGTGATTACTTTATGTCGGCAGAAGAGGGGGTAAAATATGGAATCATAGACAAGGTATACAAACACTAAAAGAAAAACATCCCGGCTAGCCGGGATGTTTTCAATTCTTTACAAAACTCAAAAAGTCTTATACAGTAGCAAAGGTTACTTTATTTCATTTAATTAGAACGTTTACGCGAGGAACCCAACGAAGGCTTAGGCCCACCAGCAATACCGATTATCCTCATCTCACAATATGAATTTTCCTTATTTTCAGAGCCATACAGGAACCTCGTAACAACGTTTAGACGCCATGTCACTAAAAATTGTATTACTCCTCTTAACGCTCGCCGCGTCAGCAGGAATCGCTTTTGGATACTTCCTCAGGTGGATAATATCCTTAGGCAAAAAAGGGTCAGTCGAGCTAGACATCAAAAAAATGATGCTTGAAGCAAAAGAAGAATCAACGCGGATTATTATTGAAGCCGAGGCAAAAGGTGAGGAGGCTCTTAAAACTGCTCGAAAAGAAATAAAAGAGCGAGAAGAGAAAATAGAAAAAACAGAGGATCGCCTTATAAAAAAAGAAGGCCTTTTAGATACCCGCCAAACAGATATTGATAAAGAAGCTGAGACGCTCAAGTCACGCTTGAACGATGTAAAAAATGTAAAAGAAAGAGCGGACGCGCTCATTCAAGAACGAGAAACAGAACTTGTTCGAGTAACTGGACTGACCCGAGATGCGGCTCGAGAAGAACTTTTGTCCCAAGTAGAAAAAGAATCTCAGGGTGACGTGCTTGCCCGAATGCAAAAGTTTGAACGCTTTGGAAGTGCAGAGATAGAAAGCAAGGCTCGCGAGATGCTCGCGACAACAATTCAGCGACTCGCGACAGCTGTCCCTGCCGAAATTATGACCACAACGGTTGCCATACCTTCTGATGAAGTGAAAGGAAAAATTATTGGAAAAGAAGGTCGCAATATAAAAGCTTTTGAAAGAGCGACCGGAGTAGAAGTGATTGTTGATGATACTCCTGGGTCTATCACCCTTTCTTCGTTTGACCCTGTTCGCAGGCAAGTGGCACGATTTGCACTCGAAGGCTTGATTGCTGACGGGCGAATCCAGCCAGCAAAAATAGAAGAGGCTGTTGAAAAAGCAAAGCAAGAAATAAACAAAATTATAAAAGAAAAAGGAGAGGAAGCCGTGTACGAATGTGGAGTCTACAACCTTGATCCTCGAATTGTTGCCATTTTAGGGCGCCTCCACTTCAGAACGAGTTATGGCCAAAACGTTCTTCAGCATTCAGTTGAAATGTCGCACATTGCGCGCATGCTCGCAGAAGAGCTCGGAGCAAACGTAACCGTAGCAAAGACAGGAGCCCTTCTTCATGACATCGGAAAAGCGGTTGATCACGAAGTTGCAGGGACTCACGTAGAGATAGGGCGCAGAATCTTGCAGAAGTTTGGCGCCAGCGAAGATATCGTCAAATCCATGCAAGCGCACCATGGCGAATACCCGTATGAAACTATCGAGTCTGTCATTGTTCAAATTGCAGACTCAATATCTGGAGGAAGGCCGGGCGCGAGACGTGATACCGTGGAAAACTACCTAAAGCGTCTCAAGGAGCTTGAAGCAATTGCTTCTGGCTTCCCTGGGGTCGAAAAATCTTTTGCAATTCAAGCTGGGCGCGAGATTCGAGTATTTGTGAATCCCCTTGAGCTAACTGACTTAGAGTCCAAAAAGTTAGCCCGAGACATCGCAAATCGTATAGAGCAAGAACTGAAATACCCAGGCGAGATTAAAGTTGCAGTGATTCGAGAGTCCCGGGTCATAGAATTTGCCCGCTAACAATCTCTGTGTTCGTATGTTGCGAAAATACGGCTCTATTGCACAAAGAATGCGTTCCTATATAATGTTTTCATACCTTTTTGTAGCAGAAACTGACTGGGCGGCACTCAAGAGTCGCAAGGCGCAGTGTTTCGCTAAATGAGGATTAGCAGTGCCTACTATAAGCATTTAGTAACCCATCATCGTATGAACAAAGCAAACATTGTAGAAGCTGTTCATGAGAAAATCGGCGGAACGAAAGTTCAAGCTGAGCAAGCAGTAGAAATCATGATTGAAACAATCGTGACTACTTTGAAAAAAGGTGCGGAGGTCTCTGTTGCTGGTCTAGGAATCTTCTCCACAAAAACTCGTGCAGCGAGACAAGCTCGCAACCCACGAACTGGTGAAAGTATCCAGGTGCAAGCAATGCGAGTTCCTAAGTTCCGTGCTGCAAAAGCTCTCAAGGACGCTGTAAAATAAGAGGTACTGACTCTTTTCCCTCTCGCGCGCTATTCGAAACAAGATCTCTCTTGGTCTTGATCAACAAAAAACCATCCCGGCATGCTGGGATGGTTTTTGTTGTACATTAGTCGGCGCGATTGTTGGGGCTGTATGGTTTATCAAACGGACTATCCTCGTCTAGAATTTTATTTCGGATGAGCCTGTCAAGATCTTCTCTAAGGGCTGCGGGGAGATCACCAGAAAAATCATCGTTTGGATTTTCTTTCTCTTTCTTTACAGGAATTTCCTGTAAATCAGTTCTTGTATCTCGAGCCAGCAGTGCATCTCCATGTTCTTTTTTATTTGGGGTTGATTCCATATTTTCTATTTCTGTGCGGCCAGGGAGAATCGAACTCCCATCATTTGATTGGCAACCAAATGTTCTACCATTGAACCATGGCCGCATTATCGGCTATCCTAGCAAATACCAATATCTATCGCAATAAATCTTCCTTTCTTTTAGCCGCTGTGCGGAGTGTTACCCCAAAAGCCTCAACGCTGTCCTCCATAAGAAAGGGGCTTGGCCTCAAAAAGGTGCATTTCGTACATTTGTGTACAATGCGAAAGCCTCCGTTTTTAGGTTCGACGTCCCACGGCTCCATCATTCCAGCGCATGTTTCTTTCCTGTCTCCTGGGTCAACATCAACATGTTTACTCCATAAGCACTGCTCACAGTGATTGGTAAATCCTGTGCCAATATTTTCATGAGCACAATACTCACAGATAAAATTTTCTATCATTTTTTTAAATGACATGTTGAATATATTATATTACATCATTCTTACATATAGGCATCAATTTTGAATATGTTAGAATTGAGGAAATGTTTGAGAAATATCTTCAAGATATAGGACTTAGTGATAAAGAAGCATCAGTGTACCTCGCACTTCTTGCCTATGAAAATGCTTCTGCTCTTGAAATTGCAAAAAAAACAAATATTAAAAGGCCAACGGTATACACGGCGCTTGAATCTTTGGCTAAAAAGGGATTAGTCAGCGAAACAACAGTGGGCAAGAAAACTTATTATTATGCTGAAGTGCCTGAGAAACTCGAATCGCTTATCGAAAGAAAAATGGTAAGTCTAAGGGAATCTCAAAAAACACTCAAAGATATTATTCCTCAATTAAAAAGTCTGTCACGTGAACATGGCGAAAAACCAATCGTAAAATATTTTGAGGGAAAGGAAGGAATTGTCAGTGCAACCAATGAATTTTTAGAAGTTACTCCTGATTCAAACGAGCCCATGTATTTTCTCTACTCAAAGGATCGTCTTGATGAAGTATTTTCTACTGGAGAACTACTATCAATGCGACAATGTCGTTTCCTCACAAAGCGCCACTAACCATTGTGGCGCTTTTTGTTTTTACATTTTTTTCTTTCTTTTTCCCCATACGTTATGTTAATGCTATAGCATTAACATAACGTATGGGGATTTTTCGATATTTATTTAATGAAAAATACGACACCTTTCCTCTGTTGAATAAAGCCTTCCCCGATTAACCCTTGCAAAGCTCTTTCAAATCGCTCTTTCGTAAAACCAAGTATCTGAATCAAATCCTTTTCAGTTGCCTTGGAGTTTTTGCTCAAATATTTTACTATTGCACCTCTGACTTCCCTATTTGATCCTTCAAACTTTGATTGTCTAGCACAGTGAATGCTCTGTCTATTTGGATTTTCTTTTGTTTTCAAAAATGCTCCATAATCCATAAGGGCGTAGTACCAGTCTCTTATTTTCTTATTTGGAAGTGTTTGTTCAATAAGTTGAATTAAATCCTTATCTGAAATTTTTTTCTTATTTTTAAAAAAAGAATAAATAAACACCCTTCTTATGTTCGTTTCAATAAAAACGACTGGCTCATTCCAGGCAAATGCTGCAATTGATCGCGCCGTAGCCTTTCCAATGCCCGAGAGCTGCTCAAGTTCCAAAATATCTTTTGGTATAAGACCCTTGTGCTCTGTAACTACTTTCTGTGCGATTTGAGAAATATACTTCGCTCGGCGGTTATGCCCAAGACCTGACCATACCCTGAGCACATCTTGAAGTCTTGCTTTGGCAAGTATTTTAAAGTTTGGAAATTCCTTATATTTCGGGATGACTCTCAAAACTTGAGTCTGCTGAAGCATTATTTCAGACACGAGGATCTTGTACGGGTCTTTCTCCCCTCTCCATGGCATTTTCCTTCCAAACTTTTTATAGAAATCCCAAATCTCTTTCTGAAAGTTTTTTATTTCTTTTTTACTCAACATTTTTCAGTTTCGACACAAAAAAATTGGACCCAAATAGGTTCTTTGGTCCCTGCACTTCGCCTTGCTAGGCTCAGCACCTCACTCACCTTCGTTCGTTCGGGGCGCCGGGAATCGAACCCGGCCCTCTTGTTCCCAAAACAAGTATACTACCGATATACTACGCCCCGTGGTATCTAAAAAACTTTTGAAAAACTGTGTTATCCTAACACGCCACCAAAAAATAGGCCATTTGTTAGGTTTTTAAAGGACAATATCTTCAAGAAATCGAATCCTCATTTTTCTAGCTTCTTGATCCATGAGAACTGACACAACATCAAACTGCCAGTCATGAACTTCCTCGTGCTCGAGTAAGTACATTTGTATTGTCCTAGCTATCTTTTTAAGCTTTCCTTCATGAACGTTTTCTTCAGGTCGGTAAATAGTTTCATGAGTAACAAAATCAAAATCCACTTTTAGAGTCTTTACTTCAATAAAATGGACTACATTTTCTTTTTGGACGATTATGTCTATTTCTCCACAGGGCTTCAGATAATTTCTTTCTCTGATAGCAAACCCTTTCTTTTCGAGGAATTTGCATGTTGCAACCTCACCAATATCCCCAATAATTCTTTTCTCAGTCTTCATGCTTCTTATAATAGTAGGAATGTTTCATAAATAACAATTGTTTCACGTGAAACTTAAAACAATTTTCATATCCCTTTTAGGCCATTTTGCTGACAAAAGTCTTTAAAAAACTGTCTTTTATGCACATTCTCCCCAGAGTTATCCCCAATTTCTTAACTTTTTTGATTTTTATGGTGAAATCACCTTCTTAAATAAGGTTTTTTTACAAACTGACATTCCCATTGCCTTTCTTAAAAGGAGTTACTCAAAGACACCAACCAATATGCCGGTGCGGGTAGGGAGAATCGAACTCCCGTCTACTGCTTGGAAGGCAGTCATTCTACCACTAAACCATACCCGCATTTATGAAACACTTCTACGTCTTTTTGCTAAACACTGCAATATAGATTGAAAATTCTATCCCCCTTACCTAACTCAAAATGTCTGATAAGCACAGAGCCTCCACAGTAATGCCACCTTGCGCTTGTGCACCCGGCAGGATTCGAACCCACAACGACTGTTCCGAAGACAGTAATGATATCCATTTCACTACGGGTGCAGTGATACACCATCATACCGTTTCCCAGAAATTATTCAAATTCTTGGCCTTATATTATGAAAAGGCACATCTCGATGATAAAATAGCCACATATGAGCATTCCTTTTGAAATCCCAGAAGAAGTTTCACGAATAACCAAAATACTTAAGGGAGCTTCATTTGAGGCGTATCTTGTGGGTGGATGCGTGAGAGATCTCTTTCTTAATCGAAAACCAAAAGATTGGGATGTGACAACAAACGCGAAGCCCGAAGAAATAATCAATCTTTTTGAGAAAACTTTTTACGAGAACGAATATGGGACAGTCGGCGTAGTAAATGAAGGGGTAGAGGACAAAGCCTTAGCAATTATAGAGGTTACTCCGTATCGCATTGAAGCAAAGTATACCGACAAAAGAAGGCCAGACTCTGTATCCTTTAGTGCGACCCTTGAAGATGACTTAAAGCGAAGAGACTTTACCATTAACGCAGTCGCTCTTGATTGTGAAGAAAACATTGTGGTTGACCCGTTTCACGGCAGGGAAGACATGCAGAAAGGTATTATCCAAACAGTAGGGGATCCTGATGAACGTTTTGAGGAAGACGGCTTACGTATTATGCGCGCCATCCGCATGTACGCTGAGCTAGGTTTTTCTATCGGCGAAGAAACGGAAAAATCTATTGAAAAAAAAGCAATACTCCTGAGCCATGTTGCCAAAGAAAGGATACGAGACGAGTTTATTCGCATCATCATGTCCCCAGACCCCATGAAAGGCCTTTCTTTGGCTCATACGCTAGGAATTTTACAGTTTATGGTCCCAGAGCTTGAGAAAGCAATTGGCATAAAGCAAAATAAAGCTCATGCGTATGATGTTTGGACGCACTTGTTAAAATCACTTCAGTGCGCGGCGGACAAAAATTGGCCCCAACACATCCGTTTGGCAGCTCTATTTCATGACATCTCAAAGCCTGAGACCAGACGATGGTCTCCTGAGAAAAACGAATGGACATTTTATGGACATGAAGTGGTGGGGGAGAGGGTAACAAAAAAAATCCTTAAAGAACTCCGCTTCCCCGGAGAAATGATTGAAATAGTGACAAAACTAGTACGCTGGCATATGTTTTTTTCTGATACAGAGCAAATCACCCACTCAGCAGTTAGAAGACTTATTGCAAATGTTGGAAAAGAAAAAGTCTGGGATCTTATGAATGTTCGAGTATGTGATCGTGTCGGCACAGGAAGACCGAAAGAAAATCCTTACAGGCTCAGGAAGTACAAAGCAATGATTGAAGAGGTTCTTGAAGACCCTGTCTCAGTTGGAATGTTAAAAATAGACGGATCTCATATCATGAAAATATCAAATACCCCGCCCGGGCCCAAGATAGGCCATATATTACACGCTCTCCTCGAAGAAGCACTAGAAGAGCCTTCCATTAACACGCAAAAAATTCTCGAAGAAAAAGCCTTGGAACTAGCAAAACTATCTGAAAAAGAGCTTAGTGTGTTGGGCAAAAAAGGGAAAGAAACAAAAGAAAAAGAGGATGATCAGAGAATTAAAGATATCCGTAAAAAATATTGGGTTGAATAATATAAAAGACAAACCGCCGGGCGGTTGCGTCGCGGGGCGGTTTGGAAAACAAAGAGTCACTCCGAAGAAAGTGGGTGAGAGGTGTTATATCCTAAATATAAGAGTGGTGATATACGTATCCCTTTTCACACTTCAACGAAGTGAGTCTGTCGAAAACGTCTCGAAAGAACTAATTGATTCTGTTTCTGTCCTTGAGACTTCCACAAAATCTTTCTGAGACAATGTTACCATAACCTAAAAGACATTAGTAGCTCGTGATGTGGATAACTCTTTGTCTTTTAGAAAATTGTAAGCTCTATCGGACAATGGTCTGAACCATACACCTTTCCTAAGATTTTTATTTCTCTAATCTGAGGCAGAAGCTCCTTGCTTGTAAAGAAATAGTCTATGCGCCACCCCACGTTCCTGTCTCGAGCAAATGTCTTCATATCCCAATAAGTATAGGTATTTTTTGCTTCAGGATAGAGCTTTCGAAAAATATCTACATATCCAGCTCCTATTAGGCCGTCAATCCAGGCACGTTCTATTGGGAGAAAACCTGTATTCTTTTCATTTTCTTTCGGCCGCGCTAAATCTATCTCATGGTGGGCTGTGTTAATGTCTCCACAAAATATAACGGGTTTCACTTTTCTCAATTTTTCAATGAAAACCAGGAAATCTTTATAGAATTGAAGCTTATAGGAGAGTCGCTCAGCCCCGCCTCCACCATTTGGAAAATAAATGTTGAGAAGAAAAAAATCCTTGTATTCAACTCCAACCATTCGCCCCTCAGGGTCCTTTTTTTTATTTATCCCGTAGAAAACATCGAGTGGCCTTGTTTTTGAGTAAATCGCAGTGCCACTGTAGCCCTTTTTTATATCAGGAGAATTAAAGTAAGCATGGTAACCATAGGGAGTTCTTAATTCTTCTGGAAGTTGTTCCGGAAGAGATTTTGTCTCCTGAAGACAGATAACGTCGGGACTATCCTCAAACATCCACCCGCTTGCGCCCTTTCGGTGAATTGCCCGAAGGCCATTTACGTTCCAAGAAATAATTTTCATAAAAGTATGCTACCACGATCTCTATTTTCTATTATGGAATCGTTTATGAACCTCATGAAGATGCTTATCAGTTACATGAGTATAAATTTGAGTGGTGCCAATATTGGCATGTCCTAAAAGCATTTGCACAGAGCGCAGATCTGCACCATTTTGAAGCAGGTCGGTTGCAAAACTATGACGAATAACGTGTGGAGTTACTTTTTTTGATACCCCCGCCTTTATTGCATAGTTTTTCACAAGACGTTCAATTGATCGAGGAGTGAGTCTTTTTTCTTCCTTAGCGTTCTTGTTTCTGCCTACATTTACAAAAAGGGCATCTTCCATATCTTTTCGTTGTGACACATACGCGCGAAGCGCATCTCTGGCCTCAGAGGAAAGAAAAACCACGCGCACCTTTTCCCCTTTTCCTCTGACAGAAAATTCCTGCCGAGAAAGATCCAGATCCCTCTGCAGAGAACACAACTCAGAGACTCGCAGCCCCGTTGAAAAAAGAAGCTCTAATATGGCTTTGTCTCGAAAATCTTTTATTTCTTCGCCTTGAGGAGCCTTCATAATGCGAGAGAGCTCTTGGTGGGTAATGAGATCCAGGGATCTTTCGGGAATTTTTGCTAACTCAATTCTCTCAGGGGCAAGAGAGGGTATGCCCCTCTTAATGAGGTACTTCAAGAAGGCGCGCAAAGCAATAAGATAATAATTTTGAGTTTTCTTTTTTAATGTTTCTTTACTTCCTCCAAAATGAAGCGAAACAGGTTTTCTGTTCAGCCATAACCGATATTCTCGGATGAGAGTATCGGAAATTTCCTTCGGAGTTTTAATCTTTGAGTATTCCAGAAACGTCTCTAGGTAATGGTCGTAGTTTTCAATGGTTTTTTGGCTCCTGCCACGCTCAATTTCAAGGTGTTCAAGGAATTCTCTTTGGAGCGTGTTGAGATTTAGTGACATATTGTGCGACATAAATAATATACCATAGCAACCCTTACACTGGGCACTTCCAAAAGAAAAATTTTTAAATGAATTAAGCTGAATTGACAGACGTACAAAAAAATGTAATTTTGCGCTAGATTTCGCAAAGGCGAACCCGCCGTGGGGCACACGGAAAAGGTCTTTGACAGGAAATACAGACATGGAAGAATCAGGAATACACAGCGAACAGATAGCCGCTGTCGTACGAGGAGTAGATAGAATTGGCTCGTATGCGACAGCCTGTCCCGAAGAGGGGCAACCTTTGGCAACGATCACTATAACGTTTTCTTTCCAAGCGTGGACCGGAAAGAAAATGCCAATGAAAGGACAGTGCGTCATTCTCTCTCAAGTCTCAAAGTTTGAAAAAGGATGGCGAGCTCTCCATGTTGATCCGGTCACCCACCTGACGAGGGCATAGAAATGTCTCTTCATACCACAGAGCGAGCTTGGCAAATATACGCCAAAGACTTGCCTAAAAACACGAGAAACTGCGCAGACCGCAGAAAAGTCCTCTGTGAATTTGTCGCGGTAAAACCTCGCACGGTGCGAAGATGGATTACGACAAACAGTGTCAGTGGTGTTGGCGGAACCAATGCAATAAAGCTCCGTGTGTTTTTGGAACTATCTGGTTTCACAATCACAGAGTTGCATTCTCTAAAAAACTCTGTCAAAACCTGTGCTGAAATTTTAGCATTTGGGATGATAAAGATTGAGGATGTCTGTGCGGCGGTCAATGGATCAGTGAGCCCGTCTACAATCAATCGAACATACAGTATTTTACTCGGAAGGACAGAAGCAGCCTCCGAACAAATACAGTTGTTCGAGATGTTTAACCTAGCCCACTCTTCTGCTCTGAAAAACAAGAGAGTTGAGTGGCAAGAAAGGGTAGTGGCGACGAGCGGAGCACCAGTGGAACAAGTTTCTCCTCCGGAAACAGCTAGAAAATCGAGCGGAGAGAAAATTTCCCAAATAGTGAGTCCGGAGCCAGCTCAGCTTGGGCCAGAAAGCAAGTTGATGAAAGAAATTTTCGTATCTCTTGCTCCTACTTTCCTTGCGCTCGTTGCATTTCTTGTTTCAAATGCATGCACACCGGAGGAACGAAAAAGGCTCCGTGCGCAAGTAGGTGAAGAGAAAATTTTCAGGATTTCGACAGCAACGGCGCGACTGTGTAATGAAACAAGCAGAGCACAGTACGCCCAAACCAAAGGATCAGACAGATGACACCCAGAGCAAGCACAGCAACCAAGCTTTCAAGAGTTCACATGCACCAAGGCCAGGCTCTTCTCAAGATTGCTCAAACATATGGGTCACTCTTGGGAATGATCCTTGAGGTGGTACAGAACGCTATCGATTCGGGCGCCAAGGATATTTGGTTGCGCATCGACAACAAGAAACGTTCGATAACTGTGCAGGACAACGGAAGCTGAGCAAGTGTGCAAAAGTTTGAAGCGGCTCTCACTTCCGTATGTCAAACAATCAAAGAAAGAGACAGACTTGGTCAGTTTGGCATTGGTCTCATTTGCCCAATTGGCAAGTGTACCCGCTTTCTCTTCACTTCAAATGCAAAAGGGGAGAAAGACTTCAACCAATGGACATTTGAATCGAGCTTGATCATTGCTCAGAACTCAGATGTCACTGTCCCACATACTGTTCGTAAGGATCTCCAGTTCTCGCATGTGCCCAGCAAAGGTGTCCCTTGGAGAACTGAGATGCGAATCGAAAGTTTTCGTAGCGATCTCCGAATCAAGAGAGACTTTGAGAGAGTCCATCTCACACGGGAAATTCAAGAAAGATTCTCTCACGCTATGCGCAAAAAAGGCGCCACAATTCAGGCAGTCATCATCAGCGAGACTGGAGAAAAAATATCTTGGGGAATCAAACCCCAAGAATATCATGGAACCCCTCTCTCCGAACACAAAGAAAGAAGTCGCGCCGGTGAGACCGTATTTCGACTCTTCTTGAGCCAACGGAGTGGACGGAAGTGGAAGGGGAAAGGAGTTTTGGTTGGAGAGTTGGGTAATGACTTTCGGATCGATTTCAGAACTTTTTCTCAGAGCAATGCCTCTGCGTTCTTTTCTGAAGAAACAATTCGAGCTTTCCAGACAGGGATTTTCGAAGGAGAAATTCTCTGTTCTGGGATTACCCTACGACCCGACCGCGTCAGTTTCGAGCAAAACAGCCGACTCGAGGCATTTTGCGCTCAGATTAATGCCTGGATTGTGAGTGTGGGAACTGGCTACATTGAGGAAGCCAGGAGCCAGACTCAAGCTGAGAGGTATCAGCAGGCTGGGATAGCATCACTTCGCGTGCTGAAAATGGTATTTGAAAAATACCCTTTTCTTGCGGATATAATGGATAATTTCAAATGGGGAACTGTTGGCGAACATCACAGCGATGTTGGTGTACAAGCCACGGAAACCCAGAAGAAAAAATCTCTTTCCGTACACTCTGCCGGCTCCCCTAGAACTGAGTCGGAAAACGAGGCACCTCCTCTACCCCCATATAAAAGTGCGGATAAAGAGGAACACTTTCCTCTCACTGCACAGGGACCCAAGGGAAGGAGAAGGACTCTCGTTAAAGACGACTCGTTGGGATTACAATTCTCATACGAGGGTCTTGAAGACTCAAACCATCTTTTCGAACTTGATACAAAACGAGGTATTCTTACTTTCAATGTAAGACACCCTCTTTGGACTCAAGCAGAAGATGGCGGGGACCGGGGGCTCATGCAGTTTCAAGAAATGGTTGCAATTTTGGCTTTGTGTCTTGAAGCTTATCCCGACCAGTTGAGACCGCACATCGAAGATTTTACAATCAAAGAGTATTTTCCTCCAATTGTCTTTCTACAGGTGTTTGGAGACAAGGAGCGAGGTACTCAAACGATTTGGAAAAAGCCTTCTGCTACCCCGGTTTCCAGGAGTCGCAAAAAAGTGTCCTGACTCGGAAAAATCTGTATTTCTAACAACAAGTGCCCGAAGCTATACGCTTCGGGCACTTTTTTATATCACTTGCAAAATAAGGGTTTTATGTTAGTATGCTTTGGATGATTTCCAAGACAAAAAAACAGAAAGTAATACGCGAATCGGCCGTACACGATGGTGACACTGGGTCTCCAGAGGTTCAAATTTCTATTCTCACGAAAAGAATAGAGGAGCTAGCAAGTCATCTTAAGAAAAACTTAAAGGATAACCACTCTCGTCGTGGGCTCCTTAGCATGGTTTCGCAAAGACAATCGCACATGAATTATCTTCAAAAAAAGAGTGCGAAACGGTATGGAGCACTCATGAAGAAACTTAATTTAAAAAAGAAAGGAGTGTAACCCCAATAAAGCCATACCATTGGCTTTATTTTATTTTCATATAAAAAGTACTTTATGGCAGTCATTAAACAAAAAGATCAAAGAGTTGGTGTTTTTATTGACGCTCAGAACCTGTATCACAGCGCAAAAAACCTCCACCATGGAAAAGTAAACTTTTCTCAGGTGGTTAAGGATGCACTCGCAGGACGCATTCTTATCCGAGCGGTTGCATATGTAATTACTACTGAATCAGGAGAAGAAAGAGGCTTTTTTGACGCACTCGAAAAAGCAGGTATTGAAACGAAAACAAAAAATTTACAGATATTTTACGGAGGAGCAAAAAAAGCCGATTGGGATGTGGGTCTTGCAATAGATATTGTAAAAATGGCCCATAAGCTTGACACGGTCATCCTAATCTCAGGCGATGGTGACTTTGTCCCATTGGTTGAGTACTTGAAAAATACGCACGGGTGCCAAGTTGAAGTGGTGTCGTTCGGAAAATCTTCCTCTGGAAGGTTAATTGAAGTAGCTGATGATTTCTTTGATCTAGATGTAAATCCAAAAAAATATATTATTCGCAATCACATGCGCCTAGGAAAGAAAAAAACTGAGGAAGAAGATCAAGAGGGAAGTGAAATAGAGGTATAAAAATAGCTCCGGCACGCCGGAGCTATTTTTATACCTAGCTATTCTCACAAAGAAAAAAGCCATGTTAGAATGTAAAATAAAGACTCATGGCAGGAGAAACAAACAATCCCCTTGATTTCGCAGATGACAAGATAAGCGAAATAGAGCGAAAAATATCCCAGAAACCAGGGAGTACGCAAAAACATAAAGAAATTTATGCACGAATAAATGGCATTTCGCCTAGCCAAGAAGCGCCTGCTCCAGATTCTTCAACGACTACACTTGCAGAAAAGGCTCCCATCAATGTACCGCAAAACACTGGCAGTATAAAAAGTTTACGCACGTTCCAAGGTGACGTGGCTGAAGCAATTAAACAACAGAACGCGTCCGTTTTGACTATCGCATTTGCTGAAAAGAGAAGACAAGAAAATGTCGCCAAGCCCTTGCCCAGAGCCAATGTCGTCACGTCTGCTCCTCAGGCGATCATGCAAGTAGTTCCACAAAAAGAGAAGAAGACGGCAGACCCACAAGTTCGAAAAAATATCCTGATGATTGCTTTAAGTATCCTGCTTATTGCCTTTGGCATTGGATCTGTAGCAGGATTTTATTATTTACAGAAAAAACAAACAGACCCAATAACAAAGGAAGAGAGAAGCTCGTCAATCCTTGGATGGAGCAAGAAAGAAACGCTAATGGTTGAGCCGCTAAAACGGGACAGCCTTATTGATGCAATTTACACCAAACGCCAGGTTGGACAAATTGGAGAAGGTGAAATATTGTATATAGAATTTGTAGGAACAATAGACCAGTTCGTTACCACTCAAGAATTTTTTAGTATTTTAAAATCAAAAGCACCGGCCTCTCTCCTCCGCGCTTTTGGGAATACATTTATGTTTGGTTTCTTTAAAACAAATGGAAACAATGTCCCTTTTCTCCTTGTCAGACTTGAATCATTTGAGCGCGCATTCAATGGAATGCTTTCATGGGAAAAGATATTGTTCGAAGATATTGGTTCGCTTTTTTCAAGAGATATACTCCCTATATATGAAAACACCAAAGCGAACGCCACGACGACAAGCACTTCTACTGAGCCTAGAATTCTTACTTTAACCAGTCCAGACCCCCAAGGCTTTCTTGATGAAGCGATCCGCAACAAGGACGCCAGAGTTTTAAAAAGTACCAGAGGAGAAACTATCTTACTCTATTCTTTTTTGGACAAAGAAACTCTGCTCATCACATCACATGAAGCCGTCCTTCAAGAGCTTATAAATAAGCTTGTTTCTCAAAAATTGATTAGGTAAAAACATACCCGCCTCCGCTTCCTATGAAAGGGGAAACCTGGTATCATGGATGTCACAATGGAAGAAATCGCGAACCAAAAGCAAAAACTGGAAGCTGAAAAAAAACTTCTTGAGAAAGAACTATCTACGGTGGGAAGGGTAAACCCGGAGAATCCAGCTGATTGGGAAGCAAAGGGTAGTAACTTTGACACCTTGAATGCCGATGAAAATGAAGTTGCCGACACAATAGAAGAATATGAAGCAAATACTGCAATCCTCAAGCAACTCGAGACTCGGTACAATGAGGTCAAGAGCGCTCTGCTGCGCATAGAAGAAGGCTCTTACGGAATATGCTCTGTGTGTGGAAAACCTATTGAGCAAGCCAGATTGGCAGCAAACCCAGCAGCCACCACGTGCCAAGACCACATGTAAAACAATGAGCTTTGCGAAAGTACAGAGTGCCCAAACTTTCCTCCTCTCTCCTCATATAATAGACATTGAAGTGGATACATCGAAAGGTCTCCATTCTTTTTCCATTGTTGGCCTGCCAGACAAGGCCGTTGAAGAAGCTCGGGATCGAGTAAGTGCTGCAATAAAAAACTCTGGATTCAAATCCCCAAAAAGTAAAAATGAAAAAGTTGTGATATCCCTAGCCCCAGCCGATCTTAAAAAGGAAGGGCCCCTCTATGATCTCGGAATGGCAGTTGCGTACCTTCTGGCATCGAAAGAAATTTCATTCGATCCAGTCGGATTACTTTTTCTTGGAGAGCTAGCGCTTGATGGTGCCGTGAGGAGAGTGAATGGGGTTTTGCCTCTTGTGCAAAAAGCGCGCGATGAAGGATTTTCTTCTGCATTTGTGCCAAAAGATAATGTTCGTGAAGCAGCCCTTATCGAGGGAATCTCCATTTTTGGCGTAGAGACACTTTCGTCGCTTCTTGATCACCTTGACCCAAAAAGAAACGGCCCCCCCCTTCAAATCCAAGAAAAAACAAAGATTGAAAGTAGCGCCTACAAAACGGACATTGATTTTGAGGACGTTCGAGGGCAAGAAACTGCAAAAAGAGGACTTGAAATCGCGGCTGCTGGCGGACACAACGTTGCCCTGTACGGCCCGCCAGGAACTGGAAAATCAATGCTGGCAAAAGCTTTTGCAGGAATTCTACCAGCACTTTTGTTTGACGAAATACTCGAAGTAACGAGCATTCATTCAATAGCCGGGCCTCTTAAGGAACTCATTCTTCACCCTCCATTTCGCTCACCCCACCATACTTCATCCTATGTAGCTTTGGTCGGAGGCGGAGCCTCCCCAAGACCTGGAGAAATAACACTCGCCCATAAAGGTGTTCTTTTTCTCGATGAGTTTCCTGAGTTTGAGCGTCGTGTGCTTGAAGCGCTTCGGCAACCTCTCGAAGAAAGAGTCATTTCCATCTCTCGCGCCAAGGGGACCGCCCTGTTCCCAGCGCAATTTATCCTTGTCGCAGCCATGAACCCATGCCCATGTGGAAATTTTGGGTTTCAAGGGAAAGAATGTGTCTGCCCACCAATGAATCTTCTGCGCTATCAGCGAAAATTATCTGGCCCTCTTCTTGAACGTATAGATATATGGCTTGAAGTGCCTCGCATTGATCATGAAAAACTTTCTAACGAATCTCTATCTCGAGAACCTTCCGAATCAATTCGGCATCGAGTTGTAAAGGCACGCACCATTCAACTCAAACGTTTAGGTAAACTTTCCAAATCAAGGACAAATGGAGAAATGTCAGTAAAAGATCTGGTAAAGCTTATTGAAATAAGCCCAGAAGCCAAAAGTATATTAAATATTTCTGCTGAGCGAATGGGGCTTTCTCCCAGGGTTTATCATAAAATTATTAAAGTGGCGCAGACAGTTAGCGATCTTGAAGAAAGCTCCATTGTGCTTCCTCACCACATTCTTGAAGCGATTCAGTATAGACCTAAGGAACGTGGTTAGGGGCTATATGTCTTGCTGACATCGCTTACCCTTCTCTCCTTAACGGCAGATCAGGACGTTTTAAACACTTCGTGTTTAAAACGGATTCTTGGCACCACGAACTTCAAAGTGGACGTGAGATCCAGTCGATTTCCCTGTACTTCCAACATACCCAATGACATGTCCCCGCTCAATTGTTTGCCCTTGCGTTACAGCATTCTCTTGATTATGCGCATACAGCGTTTGTGTCCCGTTGTCATGCTGAATAACAATATATTTCCCGTATCCACCATTCCAACCACTATTTCTGCTGACAATAACAAGGCCGCTTGCTGAGGCTACCATTGGTGTCCCCGCTGGAGAGGCGAGGTCAACTCCGTTATATCCGTGAATACCCTGACTGCGCTTACCCGCCGTAGGCCGTAGATAATATCCTGAGTACTCCTTAACGCTTTGCACCACTTGTGTCCGCGAAGAGCCTTTTGGCTCTCCTGCTGTTTGAGAAATAATTTCTCCATCTGGAACAATCACAATGTCCCCAATAGCAAGTTTTGTATTCTCAGTAATATTATTGTACTGCTTCACTTCAGCAGCATCTCCTCTGTATGTTTTTGCAATCGAAGCAATAGTTTCGCCTTTTTTTACCACATGGCGAACTCCAGACACAGGAAGAATAACCAAGGTTTGGCCTGGAGAAATTGTCGATCCCTTTAAATCATTTGACCAACGAATCGTATTACTAGAAACTCCAAACATTTTGGCAATTGTGCCGAGCGTGTCACCTTTGCGCACAACATAAATACTAATCTTATCTGAAGAAGTGTGATCTTTTTTATTTTCGGCAAGTCCACCGGTTGGGCCATCATCCGCGAGCAAAGCTGTCCCACCAACAATGGTAATGTCACTACCGCCTGAAATAGGGTTTGGGTTAGAGTTGCGTGTTGCTTCTAGAAGAGGCATGGTTTGGGAGTTTTCCACAGCCGCCTCTTCAGCGCTTGCTGAAGAAAAAAGACTTGCCATAAAAGAAAGTAATCCTGCAGAAACTCCAAAAGGAAGCCCAAACAAAAGGGCTGCCAAGAGAAAATTGGCAAAAAATGGCTTTCTATGTGTCTTTTTTGAAACAGTGGCGGGCGTCTCATCTTGAGACTTTCCACATAAACGATTCCTAAAAAATAAAATAGGCCTGGCTATAATGATAATTCTGTCTTTCCGAGTGAATATGGCTCAATAGAGACATATGGCAGATCTTTCAGTATTTTTGAGACTTTCACATTATACGCCCAAAGATTCTGCCGTCAACGACCAAAACCCCCTTCGGGAAGCAGCTCCGAGTCCGCAAGAAAAAAATTGAAAGTGATATAGTGTTGCGATGAATAATCTAAATGAGGCTCAGAAAGAGGCCGTACTGACTACCATAGGGCCTCTTCTTGTCCTCGCTGGAGCTGGAGCTGGAAAAACAAAGACACTCGTAGAAAGAATCGTACATCTCATAAATGGAGGTGTGTCCCCGAGCTCGATCCTGGCAATAACGTTTACAAATAAAGCAGCCGGTGAAATGAGAGAGAGAGTAAGAAATGCTATACAGAAAACCTCCTCCGTTCGACGCCCAGTGCTAGAAAACGAATACCCTTTTGTCAGCACCTTTCATGCATTGGGAGTATCAATCATTCGAGAACATGCTTCTCTCGTCGGGCTTTCGAGAAATTTCAAAATTTTTGACCGATCTGATTCAAAACAAGCAGTAAAAGATGGATTGAAAGTAGAGGGCTTCGATCCGAAAGAGTTTGAGCCAAATAAAATACTTGGGATTATTTCAAAAGAAAAAGGGAAGGCAGTATCACGAGAGGAGTACGAGGCAAACGGAATGGGTGATTTTCTCCACGGCGTCGTGGCGCGTGTTTGGAAAAGATACGAGGAAAAACTTCGTCAAGAAAAAGCTTTGGACTTTGATGATCTGCTTTCTGTGTCTTTAGGGATTCTTATTCGAAAAGATGTCTTGAGTTATTACCATAAAAAATGGCTCTACATTCATGTGGATGAATACCAAGATACAAATGTTGTTCAATATAAAATTGCAAATCTACTAGCATCCCTTCATCGCAATATTTGCGTTGTCGGTGACATTGACCAAAATATATACAGCTGGAGAGGAGCGAGGCTCAAAAATATTTTAGATTTTGAGCGCGACTACCCAGGAGCAAAAGTTGTGATCCTAGAAGAAAATTATCGATCCACACAAATAATTCTTGATACGGCAAATATCATTATTGCCAAAAATAAATTTCGAAGAGAAAAAAACCTTTTTACAAAAAATGGAAAAGGGGAGCCAATTAGCATCTACGAAGGTTTTGATGAAATAAGCGAAGCGGAATTTATCGCAACTAAATCCCAAACACTCATTCGCGAAGGATCGAAACCAGAGGACATCGCTGTGCTCTATCGGGCTAATTTCCAATCGCGAGCACTGGAAGAAGCTTTTTTAAGTTATGGAATTGGATACCAGCTACTCGGAACACGTTTTTTTGAACGCGCTGAAGTAAAAGATGTTTTGTCCTACATTCGCCTTGCCCTAGAGCCAGAAAGTCTCTCTGATTTAAAAAGAATTATTAATGTACCGGCGCGTGGGATCGGAAAAGTGTCCCTCCTTAAAATTATGGAGGGGAAAAAGGAAGAGCTCCCGAGAGGCACGAAAGAAGCGTTTCATGTTTTTGAAAGAAAAATTGCAGTCATAAAAGAAAAGGTGCGGTCGTACAAACCCTCAGAGCTTGTACGATTTGTTTTAGAAATAAGTGGCATTGAAGAAGAAATGTCCAACGGAAAAAGTGCTGACGAGGAGCGCTTGGAAAATGTGCGTGAGCTCGTATCCATCGCTTCCCGTTATGATGACTTACCTGCCTTAGAAGGAATAGAGGAGCTCCTTACCCACGCGAGCCTTCAAAGTGACCAAGACGAATTAAAAGAGGATCGAGGCGGTGTTCGGCTTATGACCATACATGCGGCAAAAGGACTTGAATTTGAATATGTTTTTATTACTGGTCTTGAAGACGGATTATTCCCGCACGAAAGAATCATTTCCGGACCAAAAAATGAAGATGCTGAGGAAGAGCGTCGGCTTTTTTATGTTGCAGTTACTAGAGCAAAAAAGAAGATCTTTCTTTCCTATGCACAAACCCGTACTATTGTTGGCAACAGGCAAATAAATATTCCCTCAGAATTCTTGCTCGATATCCCTGAAGAAAATACTTTTCGAGAAGAGGGATCGTTTGGGCTTTTGCGAAAACCGCTACTCCGAATCGACTTTTAACATGCGAGCAAAAAAATCTCTTGGCCAAAATTTCCTTCACTCAAAAACCGCTCTGCGAGCGATGGTTAGCGCTGGAGATCCTAAGGGTGATGACATCATTCTTGAAATCGGCCCAGGGAAAGGCGCGCTGACAAAGCATCTTCTGCCTTTTGTCGCGAAAGTTATTACGATAGAAAAAGATGGACGTTTGCCAGAAACACTCAAAGAAACTTTTTTGCAAGAAATCGAACAAGGAAAATTAGAGATCATCGAAGGGGACGTACTAGCCTTTAACCCAGACGCCCTAGCCTTTTACGATCTTCCTTACAAAATCATTGCAAATATTCCCTATTACATCACCGGAGCAATTATAAGAAAATTTCTTTCGGCAAAACGCCAACCTTCTTTAATGGTCTTGATGGTACAGAAAGAAGTAGGGCGGCGTATCGTTGCGCGCGACAAGAAAGAAAGCATCCTATCTCTTTCCGTAAAAGCATACGGAACCCCTCGTTACATCATGACAGTTAAAAAAGAATCTTTCCGCCCAGAACCAAAAGTTGACTCAGCAATCCTTTTGATCGAAGACATTTCAAAAGATTTTTTTGTCGACTTTTCTGAGGAAGAATTTTTTACTTTAGTAAAACAGGCATTTAGAAGCAAAAGAAAAACGTTACGGAACAACCTTAAATCTGTATTCGGCAAAGATACGGAGTCTATCTTAAGATTATCTGGCATTGATCCCAATCGACGGGCCGAAGACATCACGCTACATGAATGGCGAACACTATCCGCTCGTACCAGAACGGAACATGATGCCAAGTGATGGTAGGATGGTACAAAAGGGTGCAACCCCGATCCAACAAATACCAGGATCAGGGGTAATATATTGCCCTAATTCCCATTTTGAAATTACTCCGAAAAGAAAGTTTGGGTGAGGGATGGTCACTCCTGGGACAAAAACAAGAGCTCCTGCCCATGGAAAAGGCGGGTTTGGGTACAGTGGAGACATAAAGACCCACAACATGCCTGAGCAGATGCATGGCACAGTAACAGTATTTAATCCACCAAAAGGAAGGGCCACGATCGCATCAACCTTACCTGGAAGAAGAAAGGATAGGAAAATAAAAAATGCCAGAAAATATTTACTCATTTTTTATAGAAATCCATACAGAAGTAATTGTACCCTAAAATTGAACCATGAGCGCCGTAGGAACTTCATTTTGCCCGGCTTCATTGAAAACATGAATGTAAATAGGAACTTCAACTTTTTTCAGATATTTCTCAGATCGAGATAGGTAGTTAAAATTGGAAACTTGGTTTAGAAAAAAAGAGATTTTTCCATTTTCGTACTTCACGTTCTGGGGGTCTCCCAATGAAGTCACCACTTTTAAAAACCGTTGATCAACATTTCTTACCATAAGAACTATTTCCGTTTTGCCAAGATCCCCGTACGCTATGCTCGTTGGTGCAATGGACTCGATTATAGGAAGTGGTTGAGTCGCGCTCGTTACCGAAAAGAAATCGCCAAAAGAAGCCTCATATGTCGATCCGTTCTTATTTGAAACCCATACATTATATTTTCCAATTGGAATAGAGCTGGGAACAGTGAACGAAATCTCTACCCCATTTATACCTGAAAGATTGTCGATTTGATAATTGGGGCCCAGATGAACAGTGTTTTCTTTTGATAAAAAACCCTGACCTGCGATTTTAACTTCTGTACCCCATACTCCGCCGTAGCGAGATAGGGCATATAGCTTTAGTTCTCGAACAAAAAACCTGGAAAAAAAGTTCGATGTTTCTTCTGGGAAAGATGTCGGGGTGCCAGCTCTTGCGCTGCTTTTTAAAGAGCTCTGATCCAAAGTGCTTATTTTAATTCGAGAAAGAGGCCCTAGTATCCCCGTCGGCTCTGTTAGTCCAATGGGCTTCAAAACATCATTTGAATATTTTTTTTGAAATTTCATTACTGCGTTTTTTGTGGCAAAACCAAAGTACGAAGTCTCGTTGCCAGGAGATCCAGGACCTACTTCGGCAATGTTGGTGTCGGGGTTAGAGTTCAAAAACACCTGAAGCGTTCGAACGTCCTCACCGCTCATCCCAAGATAGAGCGTGCGTGGCAGAGAGGAAGCTCCTGCAAAAAGCGGAAGGATGATCATAAGAGCGAGAAAAACAAGAAAAAACTTTTTCATGGCTTTATTATAAGGGTAAGTATCCACAATTCAAAAAACGCAGAACACGGATATCCCTGATATACTATACCTATATATTGTGTATTTTCCTTCTCAAAAACTATTTTACTTTTTCATCCCTGTCATTGTCGTACTCGGACTCTTTGTCGCATTCAGAGAACGCATAACCGCAAAGCCAGATGAAGGTGGTCTCCAGATAGTTGCTCAGTCAAATGAAAAAAGGGCGCCACTGGAAGAAGAAGATGTAAACAAAAACGGTATAAAAGACTGGCAGGAGCGCCTGGCAACTGAAAAAAACACAGACAGCCTAGAACAGGAGCATGCGGCTCAAGATACCAACTATAAAGGCACAAAAAACCTTACTGAAACTATGGGCAAAGATCTTTTTACTCAGTATATAGAGCTAAAAAAAAGCGATGGATATAGCCCCGCCGGAGTTGATAACATTGCATATGACATTACGAACAAATTCAGCACGGTAGATTTTGCAAAAAAATATACAGAAAAAAATATACTAATCCTAAATACCTCAGACTCAAGCACGCTGAAAACATATGCCAATGCGCTTGCTTCAATACGAAATTACTACTTCTCATTAAATAATACTGACCAATTTGTATTCACCAGTTTTGAGAGCGATGATTTCAAAAATAAACTAACCAGAACGGCGGAGCTTTATGGAGGAATGACAAAAGATATTGCAGCCCTCAGCGTCCCAAGCGGCCTCACGCCAAGCCATGTTGCGCTTTTAAATAATTACGCAGATAGCGAGAGCGGGTTAAAACAGTTTTCACTGATCAATGATGACCCCGCGCGCGCAATACAGGGCATCAATACATATCTGCAATTACAAGGACAAGAACAAATAATACTCAAAAATATCGCGGAATATCTTAGACAAAATGGTATAATTTTCCTGACAAACGAAACTGGTTCATTTTGGAACACTTTATGATTTTTTCTTACCGCAAAACTTTTGCAAAAAAACTTTTAATAGTTTTTCTCCTTTCACTCCTCATCGCTCAAAGCGCATCTGCTTTTAATCCATTTTCTATTATTCCAATTCCGATCACCACCGATCCACTCCCCCCCGTACCAGTAGGAGACAGTGGCCTACGCACGAAAGAAGTTGGGTTTACGATCATGGGCATAACGGTGCCCGGAGTAACCTTAGACTCTTTAATGATTTTTGGTCTCCGCAAAATTATCGATAAGCTAAGCGATGACACGGTAAAATGGATTAATGGGGGATTTGATGGAAGCCCGGCTTTTGCGACAAACCCTGAAGCTTTCTTTTTTGATGTCATTAACGACGTTGGAGGGGAATTTATCGTCGGAATTGGCGCAGGTGCTCTTTGTAGTCCCTTCCAAGCGCAGATAAAACTCTCCCTGAAGACAACTATCCAAAGACTACAAACCGGTTCACGTTCACAATACGGCGGAACCTGCACCTTTACGAGTGCCGTTGGCAATATTCAACAATTTGTAAACGGAGACTTTGCTCAAGGAGGTTGGGATGGATGGTTTTTGCTCACACAAGGAAAAAACAACAACCAGTACACAGGCCTCGTTGATACAGCTGCAGAGCTTTCGATACGTATTGCTGGGGAAACATCAATTGAACAGTCGAGGCTTGACTGGGCGAATGGCTTCCTCTCGTGGTCAGAGTGTCTAGACCCAAAAGGCGCCTCAGCATCACAGTGCAAGAAAAGAGGCCCTACCCGAACCCCTGGATCGGTTATCGAGTCACAGCTTGAGAAATCACTAAACGCCGAGTTTGATCAGCTTAATTTGGCAGATGAATTTGACGAGATTTTAAGCGCTCTGGCAGGCAGGCTTCTTGGGGAAGTATTTAATAGCGGAAAAGGCTTGATTGACCCATCAAAATCATCTGGCCCCGGTTGGGCTGGAGGAGGGGGCGGAGGAAACGTTGGAGCAAGTGGCAGTTGTTTTGCCGATAAATCAACGGCAATCGTGAATGTTGACACCATAACATGGGATGTGACCGTCATTGGAGGAAATAGCCCAACCTATTCTTGGAGTGGCACCGACGGTCTCACGGGTTCTACTCAATCGGTTCAGAAGCTGTACACAATCCCCGGACAAAAAACAGCCGGCGTGCAGGTAAATGACACAATCATGGTAAATGGTATTCCGCAGCCTCGGTCATTTACCATCACCTGCAGAAACAAAGTTGATGTTTTGAAGTGGCCCCCAATTGTTGCGCAATGCGCTCCATACGACGCCGCGGGGAATAAAGTATTTGTATATAAGCCATATTTAAATCTCATCTGGAGAGCTTCAAATGTGTCAGGAGGCTCTGGTGTGTACACATCGTACGTCTGGACTGGAACAAATGACACGGTAAAAAGTGGAGATGGATCCGGAAACTTCGTAACGCTCCCAAGGCCGCTCAAGGTCCTCCCAAGAGTAACTACCGGGAATGCTTTCCCACGTTGGTATGATATCGGTGGGCAACAAAGCGTAGACCTTATGATTGTTGACGCGGATGCTACTCAACCGCCTGGAAAAGCGACATGCGACAAGGTCGACATTCTTCCATACGCCAATTAATAAAAGCATGCTTAAAATCTTCAGAAAAATAAAAAGTTCAAAGAAAATTACTCAGATTGGAATATTTGTAGCTGTTTTTTTGCTCATCCCCCAGATCACCTATGCAAGCTGGGAGAGCTTTTTAAGCTTTTTTGGGCTCCTGTACAAATTCGGAAGCAACCCAATTGACGGTCTCTTGGCGTTACTTGCAGTTGCTCTTCTCGGCTTCTTTGGTTTTCTTATGAATTTTGCAGCGGGGCTTCTTGATGTAACGATCCAATACACGCTCGTTGATCTGGGAGCAAACATTGAAGGAATATCAGCAATTAAAATTACCTGGGGAATTATTCGAGACCTCATAAACATGAGCTTCATATTTATTCTCCTCTACATTGCAATCGGAACAATTCTTAATATTGGAGTAAATTGGAAGAGCACTCTGGTAAAAGTGGTGGTTGCGGCTATTCTTATCAACTTCAGTCTCTTTTTTACAAAAATAGTAATCGATGCGTCAAATGTAGTTGCGCTCACTTTTTATAACTCCTTCTCTGGAGTGTCAGGATCATCCATGGCAGCAAATTTTACTGGCCCTTTAAAAATACAAACTCTCTATGGGGATTTCTCGACTGCAGTTGGCGAAGGTTCGTCAAAGCAGCTCATTGCCGCCGGTCTCCTTGGTAGTGTATTTCTCCTTGTTACCATTTTTGTATTTCTTGCCATGACCCTGTTGTTTCTTTCTCGATTCGTAACAATCATCTTCCTTCTCATTCTCTCTCCCATTGGTTTTTTTGGTTCTGTTTTACCCGGCCTCAGTGGGATAGGGAAACAGTGGCGAGACACGCTGATGGGCCAAGCCATTTTCGCCCCAGTGTATATGATCCTTACCTGGATGGTGCTTCAGATTATTAACGACCCAGGATTTAAAGCTCCAATTGGATCAAAGCTCAGCCAGGCATTTTCAATTGATCCAAGTACAAACCTTCAACCGGTGACGGGTTTTATGGATCTATTCATGAATTATGTAATTATCATAATTTTCATGATGGCAACCCTTATTCTTTCTAAAAAAGCTGCAAGCCAGGGATCAGACCTCGGACAAAAACTTGTAGGAGGCGCTACGGCACTTGGCGCAGCGGGTGTTGGCGCCACAGGCCGCAGATCACTTGGGTGGGCGGCTCGTACTGCTGATAAAAAAGGTTGGTTACAAGGAGCAGACACGGCGGCGGCAGGAAGAACTGTTGGAAGTGGATTAATCCACGGGAAGGGTTGGGGTCGCCTTGAGGGTTTCAAAACTTACGGCGCACGAGCAACTGCTGGAGCAGTGAGAGGTACGGCGAGCGGAAGTATGGATATCCGCAAAGGAATAAATGCAGCTGGAGCACTGGCCGGATTCGGTAATGCGGCAAGCGAAATGGGCTTTGGCAACCAGCTTGGAGACGCCGGGAAGGGTGGTTATGTAGCCCGTGAACAAGCGAAAGAAAAAACACGCCGCGAGCGAACTGAAGCGAGCGATAGAGCGCAAAATGCTCAAACTGTTTTAAATGGCGTTAAAGCAGCGCAGGACCCTGCATTCCAAGCTGCGCAAGCGGCAGTTAGAGCAGGCATAGCAACCTCCGCTCAAAAAGCTCTTGTTGACACAGTGGAACAAATGGAGCTTGCTATTGCAAAAACGAGTACGAAGGAAGTTGAAACATTGGTTGATAACAATAAACAGCTCCTTCGAAGCCAAGCATTCGCCAATAGAATCAGTGTTCAACAATTAGAAGCACTCAATAAAACTGACAAATTCTCCGATCAAGAAAAGGGTGCGCTAACGAGTGCTCGATTTGTTGATGTAAATGCAATAACAGGGACTGGCGGATCGGTGCCTAGCGCCAGATCATTAGAGCAAATCCAAGGTCTAAGCGACTCAGAATTAGAGGTGATCGATTCACAGACGTTAACCGATCGAGATTTTGTTGGAACACTTAAACAAAACCAAATTGATGCAGTCATGAAGAGTAACAAATTTACGACAAGTCAGAAGGATCAAATTACCGATACAAGAAAAGATGTGTTCATCAGATCTGTAACTGCAAATCCAGCAATCCTTAAAAACAAAAACACCAGCATAAAACAAATTGCAGGTTTGCCTATGACACCGAGAAATCCTGGAGAAGCAAGTCTATCAACCCCATCCATTATTGATCAACTAACTCCATCTCTGCTAAAAAGAATTGCACCTGAATTAGACGCGGCTAAGAGCCAAGCTCTGAAGTCGGAAATACTCGGTATAGCGGGTATCGGCAACCCAACACTTCAGGCCTGGCTTAGCAGACCTGAGAATGCAGATGTTCTATAGAACATGAATTTTTCTAAAGAACAAAAAAGAATAGCTTACCAAAAACTTTCAGACAAAATAAAAGATTTTATTTCCTCAAACAATATCCTAGATCTCATAAAATCTATTTCTAATGAAAATGATCTCAATACGGAGCAATACGATCTACTCGACACAGAGACATATAGCACAATGCTCGGGCTCCAAACACCGAGGGAAATCGGGGCAATGCTTGAAAAAAACATTTTTTTTCCAAAAGACAAGATACCTAGAATAATGTCAGAACTCAAAGAAAAAATTTTTACTCCTCTCGACTTTTTAGAAAACAGAAAAACTCCTAGTGAGGAAAATATACTGGTAAAACAAGCTGAAAATCTTATCGAGGACGCAGAAGGGAACAGAGACAACGTATTGCCAATTCTTGTGAAACCAGTTACTCCGCTTCCAATTCCAAAGACCGCAGAAACTCCTTCCCAACTAGAGCAAAAACTTGGCTCCCAGCTAGAAAGCACGCAGGGTGCTTCTAGAGACGCCGTCATGAAGCAAGCCTATCCAAAACAAGATCCCTATCGAGAACCTGTTAATTAATTTCCATGCGCTTCCAAGTCCCCCAATTTACCGATGTTGAAGATAAAATTTTTGGGCCTCTTACCCTAAAACAGTTTATTTACCTGGCCGGGGGAGGAGGAATTGTTGTTGTCCTATGGAACTTACTTCCAACTTTTCTAGCAATTATTCTTTCTCTCCCCGTGGCTGGAATCGCAATCGCCCTGACTTTTTTCAAAGTCAATAATCGCCCGTTTATCTCGATGCTTGAGTCATTTTTTAAATATACCGTTGGCCAGAAACTCTATGTGTGGAAAAAAGAAGAAAAACAAGCCGTGCCGAGAGCGCGAGGTGTTGCTGCTCCACAAATTACCCTCCCTCATCTTTCCAACAGCAAACTAAAAGACCTTGCTTGGTCTCTTGATGTTACAAAAAGCACTGGGATAGAAAACCCTGAAGAAAAAACTACTGGAGAAAAGCTACGATAGGGCAGAAACTTTTACTATTTTTTATTAGCACATAGTCCCTGATTCTTTATCCTGTTATAATAAAGTCTCTCCATGGTAAATTCTTTTAAAGCAACGCAAACATTTGTCCCCATTGAAGATGTGCGCGAGGGAGTCATTGTTATGAAGGGTGGCGGAATGCGCGCAGCCCTTTTATGTTCCTCGCTTAATTTTTCCCTTAAATCAGAGGACGAGAGAATCGCCGTGCTTTCACAATTCCAAGATTTTCTAAATTCTCTTGATTTTTCCATACAAATTTTTATACAATCTCGCAAGCTCGACATCCGCCCCTATTTAGCGCTCCTAGAAAACCAAAAAAAGAACCAGATGAACAGCTTGATGAAAATCCAAATTCAAGAATATGTTGAATTCATCAAAAACTTCACCGACAATACAAACATTATGACAAAAAGCTTTTTTGTCATCGTCCCGTATACCCCGGCTCTGCTTCAAGGAAAGGGCATGAGTTTTGGAAGTAAGTTTGGTCACTCAAAAGACACCTCAGAAACCCGCGCGCAGATAAAAGAAGAGGATTTTGAGGAGCATCGTACCCAGCTTGAACAACGCCTTTCTGTTGTAGAACAAGGTCTTGTCCGCACGGGAATACGCGTAGCACACCTTGGAACCGAAGAAATTATTGAGCTCTTCTACAAAATATTTAACCCAGGAGAAACAGACAAGCCGATTCAGTTAAGCGAAACACCACGTCAATAATATGGCCCTTTTTGATTTTCTAAAAAAGAAACAAGCGCCTGATCTCTCTGAAGGAGTCTCTATCCTGCCACATGAAATTTACGAAGCAAACACTCTTGACCTCAAAGACATCATCGCACCATCTGCGCTAAAAGTGTCTCCAAAGGAGCTGAATCTGGGAGAAAAAATTGTTCGAAGTTTTTTTGTTATATCGTATCCAAGATATCTAGGAGAGAGCTGGTTTGCGCCCGTAATTAATCTTGACCGCGTATTTGATGTTTCAATTTTTGTACACCCAATAGAAACGTCAAAAGTATTAAAACAATTTCAGAAAAAAGTTGCTGAGGTCCAAAGCCAAATTCACGAAAGAGAAGACAAGGGTTTGGTGAGAGATCCAATGCTCGATGTTGCGTACCAAGACCTGGAGAATCTCCGAGACAATCTCCAGCAAGCGCAAGAAAAGCTATTTGATGTTGGTCTTTATATTTCAATTTATGCAGATAGTGACCTTGAGCTCGATAGGATAGAGTCGGAAATTAAATCGATTCTTGAGTCAAAGCTTGTGTACGTCAAACCAGCCCTTTTCCAACAGGAGCAGGCTTACAAAAGTGTTTTGCCTCTTGGTGACGATGTCTTACAGATAAATTCTAAGCTCAATTCTTCTCCACTTTCAAGCCTTTTTCCATTTATATCTTTTGACCTCACTTCCGACAAAGGAATCCTATACGGCATAAACAGACATAATTCCTCTCTTGTGCTTTTTGACAGATTTTCTTTGGAAAACTACAACTCAATCACATTTGCGAAATCTGGAGCAGGAAAATCATATGCTACCAAATTAGAAATTCTTCGCACGCTGATGTTTGATACAGAAGTTCTGGTTATCGACCCAGAGCGGGAGTACGAATACATGGCAGAAGCGGTAGGGGGGCGCTATTTTAAAATCTCGCTTAACTCCGAGCATCATATCAATCCGTTTGACCTTCCTCTGCCAGGCGAAGATGAGTCTGGCGCAAGCGTGTTGCGTTCAAACATCATTAACCTAGTCGGCCTTTTTAGACTCATGATGGGCGGTTTGACCTCTGAAGAAGATGCCCTTGTCGACAGAGCCATAACCGAGACCTACGCCTTGAAAGACATCACCGCTGATTCTGATTTTAGAAACGTTGAGCCTCCGCTTCTTTCAGACTTTGAGCTCGTTTTATCCGGGCTTGATGGAGGTGATTCCTTGGCTCAGCGCCTTACTAAATACACAAAAGGAACGTGGGCAGGCTTCATCAACAGGCCTACAAACATCGATATCAACAAAAAATTTGTAGTCTTTTCACTGCGAGACATGGAAGACGAGCTCAAGCCTATTGCCATGTATATCGTTACTCACTATATTTGGAGCGCTATACGCAAAGAACTCAAAAAGCGCCTGCTCGTTATAGATGAAGCTTGGTGGATGATGCGATCAGAGGATACGGCATCTTTCCTGCTTAACCTCGCAAAAAGAGGGAGAAAATACTATCTTGGCCTAGCAACGATCACTCAAGACGTGGACGACTTTTTAAAATCCCCATATGGAACTCCCATTATTACAAACTCCTCCATACAAATTCTTCTCAAGCAGTCTCCAACCGCAATTGACCGCCTTCAACAAGTGTTCAACCTTACTGACGAAGAAAAGTACCTGCTACTTGAATCAGATGTGGGAGAAGGAATTTTTTTCGCTGGACTCAAGCATGTCGCAATAAAAATTATTGCTTCGTACACCGAAGATCAGATCATCACATCAGACCCATCGCAAATACTTGCGATTCAAAAGTCAAAACAAGAACTTGAGCAAGCTACTTAAAACAACATGGACCAGGAAAACCAAAACGTTCTTGATTTAAGAGAGGAAACGAATCAAAACGGATATCTTGCAAAAAAAGAGGGAGGTCTTAAGAGGCGCGCTTCTGATCTGGGAAGCCTAGGGCTCAAACTATACAGCGGGAGAAATGCAGCGAGGGAGGCCAGAGACAAAATTAATGAAGTCAGGGAAATTTTTTCTTCGACTGGCCAGGCACATGCGAAGAAAAGGATTCAGGGCTTTGTTGCCAGCGAAATCGGTCACTCTGAAGAGGTTCAAAAAATTTTCCACCTAAGGAATAAATTTACTCAGAAAGCTGATGAGATTCAGGCCTTGATGTCAGACAAGAATTTTAAAAGGAGAAACCAGCTCGAAGGTGGTTCCATTTTTCTTATGATTGGAACGGCCATTTTCTTTGACACACTGCAAGCTGGCTTAATTTTGATTCCTTTTGTAGGCTGGATCCTGTCCTCCTTTGTAAGCATCTTCGCATGGCTTACATTTTATACATGGACATCCATAAAGGGATGGGGATTATCTGATACTGCAAAAGGAGCGCTTATAAAATGGGCAAAAAGGTCAAAATGGTTTATTCCCGTGATGGAATTTTTTCCAATAATAAACGCTATCCCCTTGTGGACATTTGGCGCACTTCTACAAGTAGCGATTCTAAAAGCCGATGATGCCGCATATAACGCATCTTTTGGAAAAATAGATATGAAAAAATTAGCTGAAATTGCAAAAAAACATCGAAACCTTGCGCGCGATGTCACCTAGATATATGTTAATAATGCAAATCCTCTATAGTAATAATTACAACTGCATAAAACACACTACTATTGCCTGATGAGTTCTTTTTTAGAGCATAGCTCGGTCAAAACGAAGTGTGTGTCTAGCAGTGCCATTAGCTGAAACTCCTGAGAACAATCTACCCAACCTCTAGGATCCGAAATATACAGGACCCTGTGACGAAGTTACCGTAGCAGCAAAGAGCCCTTCGCCCGACTCTGAGGTGATCGACGTCCTGCTGTTTCAAAAAGCCCCGTGTATAAGAAACTTTCACTCTATGATATTATTTTACAAGCATGAAACGTGTTAAAATTCCGTTTTTTATATTGGTGGCCTATGTATTTTTCACACTACCTTTATCTTTAAACGCTCAATTCCAATCCCTGAATCAAATTGCTAGTCGAAGCCTGGTAGTAAATATGTCCCCCGAATATCCGAGAGCCTTTGAACAGGTTAAAATTTCTATACAGAGCTCTTCTCTTTCGCTTGAAACCGCGCTCATCACTTGGAAAATAGATGGTCGGACTGTTTTACGTGGGACAGGGGAACAAGAAATAACTTTTACTGTTGGCGACTACGGAAAAATTACCTTTGCCCAAGTCATCATTGAAACCGAGTCTGATGTGGTGGTGAGGGATATACCAGTAAATCCTTCCTATGTTGATCTTGTCTGGGAAGCAGATACGTACACCCCGCCCTTTTACAAAGGAAAGGCTCTCCAGACAAGCGAAGGGGCGGTAAGGGTGGTAGCGCTTCCGCACTTCATCCGAAATGGCAGACTCCTGACGGACAAAGAGCTTTTTTTCCAGTGGTTTCACAAGGACGGAATCGTACTATCGGGAGTTGGGAAAAGTGTGTACCAATACCACAACTATTTCACCTACAAGGATGACACCATAAAAATCCAGATTTCTCTGCCGGGTGGATTAGTGCAAACCAAAAACGAAATTATCATCCCTACTCGTGACCCAAAAATTCTTCTCTATGAAGAAGACCCCCTTTTTGGCACTCAGTACCAAAAAGCAATTCTAGAAAAAGACTTTTTGAATAAAAAAGAAACCACCTACAAAGTTGCTCCTTTCTTTTTCTCTATACAAAGCCCCGATGATGCTAATCTAAACTATGAATGGTCACTCAACAATGAACGCCTGAACGATGGAACCAGAGAAAAGATAACTTTTCGCACTGAGGACGAGACGAAAAAAGGAGTTTCGTTGGTGCATTTAAATCTGACTGACACCCTCAAGCAGATTCAATTTGTTCAAAAAACGTTCTCATTTACTTTTGGCAAAAATTAAAACTGTATGAATATAAAGAAAACAATAATTCTATTTCTGCTTCTTTCTCCTCTTTTGGGTTTTGCCCAGACGGCTTCGTATGTTCCTCTCGAGCCGTTACCTGGCACGGTGACTGGTCCTCTGTGTGATCCAAACAACCCCTTTATAACCGACCCAAACAATCCTGCTAATACAATTCCTAATCCAAATTGCACGACCAACATATCAACCTATATCCCTTCCCTTTTTGTTCTTCTTATAGCCCTAGCTGGGGGGCTCGCGGTTATTATGATCGTTGTTGGAGGTATCCAATATCTTTCCACAGACGCGGTAAGCGGCAAGAGTGAAGGAAAGGAAAGAATAACCAATGCCCTGGTGGGCCTTCTGCTCGCCATAGCTGCGTACATTATATTAAATACGGTCAACCCACAGATACTCCAATTTAACTTAAAAATACCTGGCACCGCACCTGTAGTAGTGCGGCCCGTAGTGCCAGTACCACTGCCTCCAGCGTCAACAACTCCCCCAACCACATGCAACATTGGCCCAAGTACTGCTTGTACAAAAACATCCTGTTTGCGGGTTTGTCCTTATGGTGTTCCGTGGATCACCGGTGATGATGCGGCAAACCGCGCCACTCTTTCGACTGCCGGCATCGCTGTAAACAAGCCAAACTGTAGGACAGTCGGAGACACAGGCTGTACCAGCCTTACGTACCTACCTCAAAGAGCCAAAACAGGACTACAGGGGCTAGCCAGAGCCTGCGCAGGTTGCTCAATAACCGTCACCGGTGCAACTGAGTTTTGGCCTCACGTCAGTCATGGGCCAGGCATGAACAGAGTTGACCTTGGTTTTAGTTCTCTCTTAGACAGCTTCATAAGAAGGGGGAGAAGCCTTGCAACTAATGTCTGTTACAGCGGAAAGCCTGCGTGGGAGATAAACGGAGCCACATATGTGAGAGAAAGCAACCATTGGCATGTCTGCTATTAAATTATGAACAACAAAAAAATTATTATTGGGCTCTCAGTTACTTTTCTGGTTATTCTAATTGGAGTGGCATTTTGGTTTTTTCTCACCGGGAGGAAAAGCGGACCTGAGATAGATAATACATCTCCATTTGGCGCGCCCGGACCACAGGTAAACTCAGAGACTCCGTTCAGCGGACCCTTAACCAGTGACGGTTTCTCTCCTCCGGCGGCGGCCCCTTACTCCAACTCAAGCCGTCTCAATAGAGTTAGTGATGCGCCCGTTGTAGGAGGAACGATTGTGGTCGTCGGGAGCACAACCGTCATTCGATACATGGAAAAAGCAACAGGGCATATCATCGATTTTGACGTGACAAATGGAACCAGGAGAAGAATCACGAACACCACGATTCCAAAAATTACCGAAGCGCTTTGGGGAGATCGCGGCATGTCTCTTGTCGCTCGCTTCTCAGAAAATGACTCAATAAGAAGCGTCTTTGGTTTCATTTCCTCATCGACAGCCTCTACTACAAGTGATGGGTCTGGGGACCTAATCAGAAGAGAGCTTTCCGTTGACATGAGGAACCTTTCCTTTTCTCCAACAAAAAAAATGGGTTTTTACACGCTTGATTCAAATGCGGGCATACAGGGGTTTATCACAGACAAAAATTTTGAAAAACCTCTCTTAGTTTGGAGTTTCCCAACTAAGGAATGGCTTGTAGATTGGCCAAACGAAAATACCATTACCCTAACTACAAAAGCGGCGCACGCAGAGCTTGGGCAGACGTTTCTTTTAAATCCTCAAACTAAGAAAGTTACAAATATTTTATCAAGTATTCCTGGTCTTACTACAAAAACAAGCCCAGACGGAAGCCTGGCTCTCTACTCTACTTCAAAAGAAGGCCTCACGTCACTGTCTTTATATGACATAAAAAATAAAACCTCTGACAATTTAGAAATTAAAACTTTACCTGAAAAATGTGTCTGGTCAGGAGTATCGGCCATATACTGCGCGGTGCCTCAAAATGGCTTGGCGGGAGAAATGCCCGATCTTTGGTATCAAGGGGCCGTTTCATTTACTGACTCGCTTTGGAAAATAACCCTTGGAGGAGACGGCTTTGAGGAGTCAGAGCTCACAAACATTTCTACTATTGCCCAAGGAAACATTGACCTCATCGATCCGCTTATTAGTGGTGATGGAAAGATTCTTATCTTTACAAACAAAATTGACTCTTATTTATGGGCGCTCTCCATCTGAAAACTTGTAGTTACACCTCTGCGCCCTTACGCAACTTGTGTTTTTACCCTCCGAAGAAATCTCTCCTGTAAGAGAGTGAAGATGTTGCTGGTAAACCAGTACAGAGCCACAACGCCGGAAATTTGGTAGGAAATAAAAAACACAATAACAGGGAAAATAAATCTCATCTGGATATTCATACTTCGAGCTAGATCTTCTTGAAATGTTCCTCCTTTCTTTGGCCCACTGTAGGCGGGAACGGAAGCGCGTATTTGAACAAAACTTGAAACCCCGGCGAGAAGAGCCAGTATCAAACTTTTTCCCGTAATATTAATAAGACCTAGAAAATCCATATTGATTGACTCTGGACGAGAAACAAAAGAGTAAAGGAGCTCTGTGTTGATTTCCGGGAGACCCGAGCGAAGAAAAACATAGTAGAGGGCGAAAATAATAGGAAGCTGGAGAAGAATGACAATAATGCTTGAGAAAGGGTTTATTTTCTTTTCTTTGTATAAATCCATTGTTTTACGTGCCTGCTCTTGCTTGTTTTCTTTGTATTTCTCTCGAATGGCCTTTAGATCGGCCTCTATAGATTTCATTTCAATCTGAGCGATCACCGCCTTCTTCGATAGAGGATACAGCGCGAACTTAACAATCAGTGTAAAAATTACAATGATAACCCCCGCGTCGAGCCAGGGAAGGATATCCATAAGAAAAATAAAGGCGTTAAACAACGGCTTAAAGAGGAACGTATGGAAAAGGTTTGACATCGCCATATGGTACGCGAGAAAGCCTTTTTTTTCAAACAAAAATCATTTTTTCAAAAACTTTTCGCAGAGTAGAAAAAGGCGCTTTTATCGCTGGAGAACGTGCATACACAACAACAAGAGAGTGGTTCGGAAATTTAGCTTTGTAATCTTTCAGGAGCCCATAGAGCCTTCTGCGAAGAAGGTTCCGGCGGACAGCGGTTTTGGCTACTTTCTTTGAAACAACCACGCTGGCTCGAAACTCATACTTTGCTTCTTTGTCTTCACAAACCCGAATTGAGAAAAATTCATTTGAAAAAACTCTTCCTAGAGAAAAATCGGGGAAGAGTTTTTTTGGAATTCTCTCTCGGCGGGGAAGCATGGAGCTATACAGTGAGCTTTGTGCGACCTTTCCTTCGTCTACGCAGAACTGTCTTTTTGCCACCAGGGGTTTCTTTTCTTTTAAGGAAGCCGTGAGAACGAGCTCGTTTTCGTTTTTTTGGTTGGTACGTTTGAGACATATAGAGGATTCTATCTTGAAGAAAGTTATTATTCAAGTCAAGGGGAGTTTCTTCTTTTTTTCACACCTTATACCCATGGTATCAACATAATTTTTGTTTCGCAGCAAGTTCTTTCATCTTCCGGCTGGTATATACTTTGTGTACTAAAATAAAAAATATGGATACTCGTCAATTATGGGATAGTGTGCTGGTAGAAATGGAGCTCGCGGTAACAAAAGCAAGTTTTCACACGTGGTTTAAAGATACGTATATTGTTCGGCACGAAGAAGGGGCCGTTTTCCTTTCCGTTCCAAACGCATTTGTAAAAGAGTGGCTCATGAACAAGTACCACAACCCTATTTTAAAATATCTTCGAGACTTGGCTCCTGGGATTCACTCTGTTGAGTATATTGTCTCAAAAGATGACGGCAGGCCAAAAGAGCCGCCAAAAGCCCAGGAAGGATCCTTTCTTGCGACAAACAACAGGGAGCTTCCCCTCCAAGACTTCTACATAAACAGAGAGGACAACTTGAACCCCCGCTACACCTTTGACTCTTTTGTTATCGGCCCCTTTAATGAGCTCGCCCACGCAGCTTCTCAGGCTGTTATTAAAAACCCAGGCATTCTCTATAACCCGCTTTTTATTTACGGAAACACCGGCCATGGAAAAACTCACCTCATTCAAGCGATAGGGAATCATATAAAAAATTCTTTCCGAGATAAAAAAGTTTTATATGTAACTTCTGAGCGTTTTGCGTCTGACATTGTCGGAGCCCTTCAAACAGGGAAAATAAATCAAGTAAAAGACAGGTACCGAAGATATGACGTCCTTATCATGGATGACATTCAATTCCTCTCCAACAAAGAAAAAACCCAAGAGGAGCTCTTCCATCTTTTTAACACTCTGTATGACAACAACAAACAAATTATCTTTTCTTCTGACAAACACCCGAACCTCATTCCATCGATAGAAGACCGCCTAAAGTCTCGTTTTGGAGCAGGAATGACAGTTGACATCCCAGCCCCAGACCATGAGTCGCGCGCCGCAATTCTTTCCACAAAAGCTCGCGGCAGCAATATAAGCCTTGAGGAAGATGTCATTGAATTTTTGGCAGAAACAATAAACGGAAATGTGCGAGACCTGGAAGGCGCGCTCAACATTGTGATATGCCAAATGCAACTTAAAGGACGATCCTTATCCCTCAACGAGGTTCGAAATTTTATTAAAACAAGCGCGAGGCCAAAGAAAACAATCTCAATAAAAGATGTGGTAAAGACCATAGCTGATTTTTACCGAATTGAGGAGGAAAATATTTATGAAAAGACTCGCCGCCGAGAAATAATAAAGCCGCGGCAAGTTGCTATGTATATCTTGCGGGAGGATTTCAATATTTCATACCCATCAATTGGGCAGAAGCTTGGAGGAAGAGACCACACAACAGTTATTCACTCGTGTGAAAAAATAAAAAGAGACATCAAAGAGGATGCTGTTCTTCTTCAGGAGATAAATCAGTTACGTTCCATGCTTGTGTAAATCCTGTGGACGAGAGGGGGAGTAATTTAAAAAAACTGTGAGTAAGAAGTTGCAAAAAACAAAATTAAAAAAACTAAACATGCTTATTCACAAAACTACCAACAGGGCCTACGAAGAAAAAAGCCAGACAACGCTGGATATTCTAGAGTTTTTGTTTTTTGCACAACTGTAATAACAACTATAGTATTTATATATGAAAATAGAATGTATTAAAGAAAAACTTCTTCACACGGTAAGCTCCGCGGAAAAAGTTACTGGAAAAAACTTAACGCTTCCAATCCTATCCTCTCTTCTTCTTGTGGCAAAGAAAAACACCCTTACTGTTCGAGCGACAAATCTTGATCTGGGTCTTGAGGTAACCATTCCGGTTAAAGTTATTGAGGAGGGATCTGTTGTTGTCCCAGGAAATATTTTAAGTGGACTTCTTGCAAACACACAGGAAGAAAAAGTTGTTCTTGAAACAATCGATGGAGGGCTCGCTGTTTCAACAAAAAACACAGGATCCACCATTAAAACACTACCACCTGAAGATTTTCCTCTTATTCCTAGAATAGAAACGGGTTTTATCTTCGAGCTTGACGCAGCTACTTTTTCACTTGGACTTAGTTCTGTTTGGTATAGTGCCGCGGTTACAAGCATGAAGCCAGAACTTGCTAGTGTTTATCTGTACAGCGACAAAGATGAGCTTATTTTTGTGGCAACAGACTCTTTTCGTTTAGCAGAAAAAAAAGTTTCAATGAAAAAAAATACTGACATTGGGACCATTCTTCTTCCTTTTAAAAATATACCAGAAATAATTCGTTTTTTGGACGCAACAAAAGGGAACGTCTCTCTTTCTGTTGACGGCGGACAGGTGTCGTTTTCTCGAGACGGTGGGTATCTTGTTTCTCGTGTCATTGAAGGAACTTTTCCCGACTATAGACAAATCGTTCCGAAAGAGTCAAAAACCGAGGCAATTGTTTTGAAGCAGGATTTTCTAGGAGCGCTAAAGCTTGCTCATGTTTTTTCTGATTCGTTTAATCAGGTGAGTGTGCGAATTGTTCCTGGAGAGAAGTTGTTTGAAATGACAACAAAAAACGCAAGCTTGGGAGAAAATCACACAAATGTTGAGGCGGCCCTCAAGGGAGAAGACATGACCCTATCTTTTAATTATAAGTATATTATTGACTGCTTCCAATCAATAAAAAGCGACAGCCTCACTCTTTCTTTTCAGGGACCAGGAAAGCCGATGGTTATCCAAGGCGTTAGTGATAAAACTTTTTTGTACATTGTTATGCCAATGAATAAATAATGGAGAATCTTTCAGTTTATTTAAAACGATTTACACAGCTTCTTTCTGGCAAAGAAGACGAAAAGATAATTTTCCATACTATTGTGCAAGAGCTTTCTCCCGCAAAAGTTCCTGTCGAAGCGGTTTCAATTAGCAACGGGGTTGCGTATGTTTCTGGGAACAACTCGCTTAAGAATTTCTTTTTTATGAATAAAAAAGAAATTCTTAAGCGATGTAATGAACAAGGTCTTGCCCTTACTGATCTTCGATAAGTAAAGACGCCGAGGTTTCCCCAAGGTTGTATGCTTGGTCTGACACAACAAGTCTCACTATGTTTTCTCCAGGAAGAAAGCCTGTTTCATTTGGCACAAAGGTTTTTGTGAAAGGTGCCCCCGTGCTTTCCCCCAAGTATTTTCCATTAAAAAAGAACTCAACCTTTTTAATTGGATTTTTAGTTTGAATAGCTGGAGCAAGGGTGATACTTTGGCTACTTTTAAACGAAGCGGCGCCAAGTCCAGATATACTTACAATGGGTTGGTTCTCTTTTGTGTGAACATCATCAAACCCCGATGGAAGGCTTGGAATTGGCTCTGGAACGTATCCACTAAGTGATAACCACTGTGATACGCCATATTCCCAAGATCTGTATTGGGGGTCATTTTCAGGTGTTACAGGGGCATCGCTGCGAGGGTTTTCTTTGTCGAGCCAGTAAAGAATAGAGTGGACCCCCCCCGTCAGATATTCTTTTGTCGTTTCAACTGGGGTAAACGTGGTTGCTCTTTTTTGAGAAATCAAGTCAATCTTTTCAGAGATTCCTCCCTTCCATTTTCCACGAAGAACCGGCTTTAGATCAAAAGAGTTTTCAGCGACGACTCCCGGAAAAGATTCTTCAGGGATAGTTTTTAGAACTTCATCCATAAAGGCTCGCCACATTGGGGCAACAATAAAGCCAGCAACCTTTTTTTCCATTGGAGTGTTGTCGTTGTTTCCTGCCCATGCGCCCAACGTAATGTTTGGGGCGTAGCCGATGATCCACGCGTCTTTGTAGTCATTTGTTGTTCCTGTTTTTACAGCAACATCTCTTGAAGGAAAGAATAAGTAAGAAGATTGTCCAAACGCAGGCGCGCGAGCTTCGTTGTCAGATAATATGTCAGACACCGTAAGTGCGGTTTCTCGAGGAATAATTTCTTGGGGGGAAGGTTTCTGTTCGTAAAGAACTTTTCCCGTAGCGTCCTTTACTTCTTGAATCGCAAACTCGGGGTTTCTTGTGCCTTCATTTGCAAAAACACTGTATGCGCTTGTCATTTCAAGAAGAGAAACCTCTCCTCCTCCCAGCACAAGGGTTAAGCCGTACTGGCTAGGCGTTCCGAGGCTTTCAATGCCCATTTTTTGGGCCAAACGAATTGAGTCGGCGATTCCTGCTAAATAGAGAGTTTTAACTGAGGTAATGTTGATTGATTGAGCGAGAGAGTTTCGGAGGGTTATGGGGCCTCTGTAGAGGTTGTCATAGTTATCGGGAGAGTAGCAGCCGTTTTCACTTGTCGTGTTTTCAGGCGAGCACCGTGTCGAAAATTGAGTTTTTACGTCAAAAACAACGGTGTCTGGGGTAAAGCCGTCCATAAATGCCTGTGCGTATACGAAAGGTTTAAAGGTAGACCCGGGTTGTCGTTTTGCAGTGGCAATGTTGAAATTTCCATCAATTTCTTCATCAAAATAATTTCTTGATCCTACCATCACGAGAATCGCTCCGGTTTTTGGATCAATTGCCACAAAAGCAGCATTTTCGGCATTAAATTTTCCTTTGTTTTCTTTCGCGAACTTGTCAGCGATCTCTTCTCCTTTTTTTTGTTTAGTATAATCGAGAGTTGTTTTTACTCGGAGCCCCCCGTTTCGCACGACTTCTTCGCCGTATTTTTTTTCGAGTTCGTCAATTACATAAAAGATAAAATGAGGAGCTTTTATGCTTTCTGTTTCTTTTGGTTTAAAGGCGATGGTTTCCTTTGTTGCGCTTTCATATTCTTCTTGTGATATAAAATTATTTCTAAGCATTTCCCGAAGAACAACATTTTTCCTTTCTTCAAGGCGCTTAAGATTTTTCCCGTAGGGTGAATAAAAACTAGGAGCTTTAAGCATTGCGGCAAGATATGCTGATTGAGGGAGACTTATGTCTCGAGCGCCTACCCCAAAGAAAGCTCTGCTCGCTTCTTCTATGCCATACATTGCGCCGCCGTAGGGCATTTCATTTAAGTACGTTCCAAGGATCTGGTCTTTAGAAAGAATTTTCTCAAGCTTGAGCGCTAAAACCCATTCTTTTATTTTTCTGGAGATGAGTTTGTCTCTTGTAAGGAGCGCGTTCTTAATTACTTGCTGAGTGATCGTAGAGCCACCCTGGTTGTATTCGAGGGAAAGAATGTTTGCGAGAGCCGCACGGACAATAGCACTGGGCTTTATCCCTTTGTGGCTATAAAATTCTCTGTCCTCGATTGCAATGGTTGCATTTTTGGCGTGCCTTGAAATTTCTTCAAAAGCAATAACCGTGCGCTTGGTTTCCTGGTTTACGTCATAGAGAAGAAACTCGCCAGTATTATCGTAGATTTTTGTTGATTCAATGACTCGTCTTTCGCCAAAAGAGTCTAGGTTTGGGATTTTAAAAGTAGAAATCCAAACAAAAAAAATCCCTATAAAAAATATTCCAAATATGGATATAATGAGGGCAAGTCGTTTCCAATCATTTCGGTTTGTTTTCTTCAGTTTTTTGAGGAATTTCTCAAGTGGTGATTTCATTTTGAGATTTTGATATACGGCCAATTATATCATGTTGCTTTTCTGCAAGGCATATATAACAAAACCCCATAACCAGACGGGCATGAGGTTTTGTTATTGCCGACGTAGACGAGCAGATTCGTGTCTTGGACGAAGAACAGTAAGTTCACTTTCTTATTTCCAAGCCGAGGAGAGTAAAAAGAGGTTGATGCTTTTTATTGCCTACATTGTTGACTCTTCTTCCTCAACAACGCCAAGCTCATCTTCTTCATCTTCTTCCATCTCTTCGCCATCAGGGCCTACTTTTTTATCGAGACCAGCAACTTCTTCATCGAGATCATCGTCTTTTATTATTCCATCATCATCCATGGTTTTAAGTGCATTATTTGTTAAACAAGACCCCAAAACTACAGAAGAGCTTTTTGGGATTTCCTATTTGTATCAGATCAATTTTACTTTGCAAGAGGAAACTGTTTTCTGTGTGGATAATCTCACCTTACGCAAGCGCTTGTCGTAAGGGCGATGGCGATGGCGTCGTACTCGTCATCGAGCGCTATTTTTTTAAAAGGGAGCAGTGTTCCCACCATATCGGCAACCTGTTTTTTCGAGGCTTTTCCGTATCCGGTGATGGCAATTTTTATTTCTCCTGGAGTAAATTCAAAAATTTCAAGTTGTTTTTCAGCCGCTAGAGAAAGAATTACCCCTCGCGCTTCAGAAACCAAAAGTGCTGTTTTTTGGTTTCCGCTAAAGAAAAGAATTTCTATGCCGAGAGTCTCCGGTTTGTACTTTTCAATAACCTCTTTACACTTATTTGCGATAGCAAAAAGTCGCTCAGGATGGGAAAAGGCGCGATTGGTTTTAAAACAATCAGAATAAAGAAGCGCATCTTTCTTTTTTGCGTTTTTTTCGATAATGGCTATGCCTAGGCGCTCATACCCTGGATCAATGCCGAGAATAATCATGTTTATAGTGCGTTTGTGAAAACTTCCTGAACTTCATCGTTCTCTTCAAGATCGTCGAGAAGTTTTCCGAGGCGATCTCCTTCCTCATCACTGAGAGTTACGGTTGTTTTTGGGTTCCAGCCGAATGTGTCTTTTTCAAATGCCCAGGCAGCTGATCCCATCGCGGCAAGACTCATGCCGTGGTTTGTCAGAATGTGCTTTATCTCTTGCGCCGCTTTGTTTCGGTTTGTCGTTAGCGCCTCTATGACAATGGCCGTTCCTCCAGGCCCGTACGCTTCGTATGCAATTGTTTCAAGATCATCCTCGGTTTCTTGGGCGCGTTTTACCGCCCGCTCAATGTTGTCGCTCGGCACATTAAGAGCGCGAGCTTTTTCTATGGCAGCTTTAAGCCCCGGAGAAAATGTGTTCCCCTGAGCCCGTTTCGCTTCAACTGAAATCATTCGTACGAGTTTTCCGTATACTTTTGATTTAACTGCGTCAGTTTTCTCCTTTTGCCGCTTTATTTTAGACCATTTGTTGTGTCCAGACATGTGATTGATTTTTAAGGAATGTTAATGACTATAAAAATCATCATCCCGAGTACGGATTTTCTTGTCCGGACGAGGGGTAAATTGATTTTCAAGAGGAAAATGGAAATTCTAAAGAAGCTTTTCCTGTAAATTTTTTGGAGCTTTTTGTCCCATATGTTCATAGCCGAGAGCAGTTAAAACTCTACCCCGAGGAGTTCTTTCTAAGAATCCAATCTGAAGAAGATAGGGCTCATTAAATTCTTCCAAGGTTTCTTCTTCTTCAGAAAGAGATGCCGAAAGTGTGTTGAGGCCAACGGGACCACCGGCAAATTTTTCCATGAGGGTCGCCAGGATGGCCCTGTCCGAGGCAGATAATCCTTTTGCATCTATCCCTAAAAGCGCAAGAGCGTTTGTCACTGACCCTGAATCCAATTTTTTCTTGTGAACCTGTGCGTAATCACGAATTCGCTTGAGAAGATAGTTCGCTGTTCGAGGCGTGTACCTGCTTCTGCGAGCGATGTGCTCGGCGGCCTCCGTTTCAAGCGAGACTCCGAGAATTTTTGCTGAACGCAGGAGAATTCTCTCTATCTCTTTTTCTGTGTAAAACTCTAATCGAAATACTCCTCCAGAAAATCGTGACCGTAAGGGTGAAGAAATCAAACCAACGCGCGTTGTTGCTGCAATAAGAGTGAAAGGAGGTAATTCTAGTTGTATTGTTCGAGCAGAAGGCCCTTTGCCAATGATGATATCAAGGACACCAGACTCCATTGCAGGATAGAGAACTTCTTCAATTGCTTTGTTTAACCGGTGTATTTCGTCGATAAAAAGAATGTCTCCGGGGGAGAGGTTTGTAAGAATTGAAGCAAGGTCCCCCACTTTCTCAATAGCAGGGCCCGATGTCGATTTCATTTGTGTACTTGTTTCTTTTGCGATGAGGTGGGCGAGGGTTGTCTTTCCAAGTCCAGGTGGTCCGTAAAATAAAATATGCTCTGGAGGGTGTTTTCTTTCTTCCGCCGCTTGTATAAGAATGCGAAGATTGTTTTTAATGCCTTCTTGGCCAATGTACTCATCCCATTTTGAAGGACGCAGAGTATTGTCTAAAAATCCCAAGTCTTTTTCTTCTGGAGAGGCGGAAATTGGAGCGGGCTGTGGCGTGGGGGAGTGTTTTTTCATGCGGAGATCTGTCTCTAAAAGAGAAGACCCTTATTTTACCAGCTTTCCTCAGATAAAGTCAGTTTTATAAAAGGGTTGACATAAAATAAATTATGTGCTAAGATACTCTTGTAACTGGAATAGAGCTTTTGTTTCCCGTATATTTCAGAGTTCTCCAAATTCAAGATATAAATCTCTAAGCAACAAGGCCCGCCTTTTCAAGCGCTTATTCGAGGGTGATCTGGTTTGGACTCGTTCCATAACTGGGTCATTCCTTGGAGTATTCGCTGAGCTTTTAGTACTACTACTCAAAGTGTTGCTTAGAGATTTATGTTTTGGATTTCATTTTCCGCACCGAGCCTTAGCTCGGTGCGGAATTTTTTGTACTTTCTTTCTTCATTATCCACAAAGAAAATGAGCGGGCAATGTGTATTTAAGATAAGGTCACTCTTCTTCTTCCAGGTCAATGACTCGCCCGAGTTCATCAAGAGAAGTTATGCCAGCGAGCGCTTTCAGTATTCCGTCTTGTTTCATGGAAGGAATGTTTTGTTCTTCTGCAGCTTTTCTAATTTCTCTTTCGCTTGGGTTTTCTAGAACCACTTTCTCTATTTTTTCATCTGCCAGAATTGCTTCAAACACTCCTGTGCGGCCAGTGTAGCCAGAAAGATCACACTCTGGGCAACCTTTTGCATCCCAAACTTTTTCTTTCTGAATGTTTTCAAGGTAGACAGGGTCTCGCACTTTCGCCAATGATTCCTCAACCATTTTTTTCTCGACTGCCGTAAGGGCGCGCTCTGTTTTGCACTTCGAACATAGGGTTCGCACGAGTCGCTGGCCAATTGAAATATTTATGGCAGAAGTAATAACTTTTGGGTTTACCCCAAGATCAATCAAGCGAGGAAAAGTGCCTGCGGCATTATTTGTGTGAAGAGTAGAAAAAACCAAATGACCAGTCAAGGCTGAGTTTACGGCTATTTCGGCAGTCTCTTCGTCGCGTATTTCACCCACCATGATGACGTCGGGGTCTTGCCTTAGCGCTGAGCGAAGCCCCAATGCAAACGTGTATCCCTTGTCAGGGTCTGTTTGTGTCTGCACAACACCAGGCAGGCGGTATTCTACTGGATTTTCAATTGTAATAATTTTGATTTCAGATGAGTGAATTTTTTTAAGAAATGAATAAAGCGTTGTAGTTTTTCCAGATCCGGTTGGGCCAGTAACCAAAATCATTCCGTTTGGCTTTTTTATTTCATGAGTAAAAATGGACAAAAGGTGTGGGTGAATTCCGCGATCTTCAAGAGCAATAGAGGTTGCTTTTGGGTTTAAAATTCTTAACACAACCGATTCGTTAGAAGCGCCCGGAAGTAAGGATGTTCGCACTTCAGTGTCTCCGTCGGGCAGCTTGATCGAAAAACGCCCGTCCTGCGCTCCGGAAAGGTTTAATTTAAGATTGGAAATAAGTTTGATCCTCGACAGCAGAAGGCGGTACGTTTCCAAATCGAAATTTAAAATATCTGTCAAAACGCCATCAAGTCGGTACCGAAGTCGGACATAGGTTTCTTCAGGTTCCAGGTGAACGTCCGATGCTTTTCTTGCAAGAGCCCCCGCAAGAATAATTTCAAGAATTCTTGATATGCGGTAGCTTTTTTTTAGAGAAAGAACAGTTTCAATCTCCTTTTTTATTTGTTCAAGGCTGGTAACTTTTCCGAGAAGATCGACAATGTCTTCGTTTGATATATCGAGGGCCCCACTTTTTGATTCAAATGAATAGGACAGGTCCTTGTATCTGTCCCAAACCTTGTTCAAGCTTTCATGGGAGACCATGTACAAAGTGGGCGCGTAGCCCGCCCTTTTCAGTTCTTCAACTCTAGCGAGAGTTTTTTCATTTCCTGGAGAGAGAACAGCAACATCAATCTTTTTATCAACGATATTAAAAACAGCAAGGAATGTGTCGCGAGCCTCTTGCTCCTTGACCACCCGAAGGGCGTCTATGTTTATAGGGACAGCGGAAAGGTCAAGGTAAGCAATGCCGTATTTAGAAGAAAGCGTTTGAGCCAAATCTTCTTCCTCTTTTTTCTTGAGCTCGGCAAATCGTTTTAACTGCTTTTCTTCATTAAATTCTACTGTCATACTATAGGCTTTAGGTAAGCCTTATTTTAGCATCTTTTGCCCGTGTCTCAAGGGACAGCAAAAGTAGTTGACAAAGCCATGCATAGTATGTTATAATTAACCCAGAGTAATACAGAATGCAACCAAACGTTTGGCGGCCAAGGAGGCCCAAATGAACCGCATTTTCCAGATCTTTATCGTTGTTTCGAGCATCTTTACCGGCGGGTGTGCGGTGACGTACGCTAGAACGGGCGTCGTCCTCGCGAGTCTCGACACTCGTGAGAAGGTCACGGTCATGAACAACACGGTGGAGGCTATCCTTGATGTGTTCATTGACGAGGGAGTGATCCGGGCAAATGTCATGCCCGGCCAACCGGCCACCATCACATTTTCGTGTCTTGGAGGCGACCGGCAGTATACACTGCTGGTTCGGGGCAAGACCCCCGACGGAAAGTTTTTAGGTTCGACCACGCGTCACTTCAGCCTCAACTGTCGCGGGGGGTACCCGCGCAGTGAGGTGTGGACAATCTCTGATGGACAGCTTCGGCGTCCAGGCCAGGGATGAAAAAAATAAGGGCGCACCACTAACCTGGTGCGCCCTTTCTTTTATGAAAAGCCTTCTATGTGGATAGAAGGCTTTTTTCGTATAGAATGAGGGGAATGAAGCGAACGAAAGCACACCCTTTTATGTCGAAAAGCATCGAGGAGACAAAGCAAGGCGCTCAGGAAATTTTAAGTAAACTTCCTCTTGATCAAAATGAAGCAGTGGTATTTTCTCTTTCGGGAAATCTTGGGTCTGGAAAAACCGCTTTCGCCAAAGAATTTGGATCCCTTCTTGGTATTAAAAAAGAAGAAATAACCAGCCCGACTTTTGTTATTGAAAAGATATATGCCATTTCGCACCTTTTCTTTTCTCACTTTATTCACATCGATGCGTATCGTTTGGAAAGTGCAGAAGAGCTTCTTCACTTAGGGTGGGAGGAAATCGTGAAGAATAAAAAAAATATTATTTTCATTGAATGGGGTGAAAGAGTTTCGAAAATTCTTCCGCCTTCTGCCAAGACCATACAATTTCGATTTATCGATGAAGAGACGAGGGAAATCACTTTTGAGAATATTGTATGAAAAAAAAGACTTCTAATAAAAAGTTAAAAAAGTTGGTTTTGCTAGACGCGCACGCAATTCTTCACCGTGCATATCACGCATTGCCAGACTTCTCGACAGCAAAAGGCGAACCCACCGGAGCGCTCTACGGGCTTGCTTCAATGCTCATAAAGATTATTGCTGACCTTAAGCCCGACTATGTCGTGGCTTGCTATGACTTGCCGGGCCCCACCTACCGGCATGAAGCATACGAGGGCTATAAAGCGCAAAGAAAAAAAACAGACGACGACCTCATTTCTCAAATAAAAAAATCCTACGATGTTTTTGAAGCATTTTCTATTCCAGAGTATTCGAAGCCTGGATTTGAAGCTGATGATATTTTAGGAACAATCGTAGAAAAAACTAAGAATATAAAAGATCTTGAGGTAGTTATTGCATCGGGTGACATGGACACCATGCAGCTCATCGAGGAAGACCGCGTCACGGTCTATACACTTAAGAAGGGAATAAATGACACTATTCTTTATAATGAAAAAAAAGTTCTTGAGCGTTTCGGCTTTCCTCCCGAGCAATTGCCAGACTTTAAGGGTTTGCGGGGAGACCCGTCCGATAACATTATTGGGGTAAAAGGGATTGGTGAAAAAACAGCAACCACGCTCATTACCTCATTTGGAACAATAGAGAATCTCTATAAAGTTCTTAAGAAAAACCCCGAGAAAGTGAAAGAGAAAGGGATTACAGACCGTATCATTACTCTTCTTCTTGAAAACGAGGAAGAAGCAATGTTTTCAAAAATGTTAGCAACCATTCGCAGGGATGTGCCGATCGATTTTTCATTGCCTCTAAAAACCTGGAAAGAAACGTTTAGTACCGAAGGGGCCGATAAGTTATTTAAGGACCTCGAATTCCGAACTTTTGGAGCTAGACTACATTCTATTTTATCCGGAGAGACCGCACCGAAAGGGGAAGCGGCTCCTGCGCAGCTTTCTCTCGGAGGCGAGACTGGCGAAACTATTCCCCCACATGAAATCGAGGAAGCTGCGCTTGCTCTCTGGGTTCTGAACTCAAATATTACAAATCCAACGCTTGAGGATGTCCTTCGATATGCTGACACAAAAGATTTTTCAAAAGCAAAAGAGATGATTCTTTCGGAAATTAAGAAACAAGACCTCTCGTTTGTATACGAAGAAATAGAAAGACCCCTTATTCCGATTATTCACAAAATGGAAAACTACGGCGTTGCGGTAGACAGGAAGCATCTAGAAAAATTGTCCAAGGAATACCACAAGAAGTTATCCTCCCTTGAACAAAGTATTTGGAAAGATGCTGGGCAAGAATTTAATATCGCCTCCCCAAAGCAAATGGGAGAAATCCTCTTTAATAAAATGGGGCTTTCTGCGAAGAATCAAAAAAAGACTTCAACCGGAATGAAGTCTACTCGCGAGTCAGAGCTTGAGAAGATGAAAGATCTGCACCCTATCATTCCTCGGATTTTAGAGTATAGGGAGCTGGCCAAACTTCTTTCAACCTACATCGACGCTATTCCAACCCTTCTTGATTCTGGAGATCGACTCCACACCCACCTTCATCAGACCGGTTCAACAACTGGCCGTATGTCATCGACCGACCCAAACTTACAGAATATTCCTATTCGTACCGAGCTGGGGAGAAATATTCGACATGCATTTGTTGCCGAAAAAGGATTTACTCTCGCTTCTCTCGATTATTCACAAATAGAATTAAGGATTGCAGCAATTTTGTCTGAGGATCCAAAATTTTTGGAAATATTTCAAACAGAGCAAGACGTTCACATGGCGGTAGCTTCGTACGTGTTTAAGGTTAAAGCGGCAGAGGTAGATAAGGCCATGAGGACAAAAGCAAAGACAATTAACTTTGGCGTTCTGTATGGCATGGGAGTTAACGCTTTGCGTCAGAACTTGGGAGGCACTCGTGAGGAGGCCCAAATTTTTTACAATGAATACTTCAAGCGTTTTAGTGGCCTTGCTCAGTATCTTGATAAAGTAAAAGAGGAGGCTATGCGAAAAGGATATACCGAGACGCTCTTCGGGCGCCGCCGCTACTTTGAAGGGGTGACTTCAAAAATTCCATATATACGGGCTTCAGCAGAACGCATGGCAATCAATGCGCCAATTCAAGGGACAGCGGCCGACGTCATGAAGCTTGCAATGCGAGCAATTGGAGAATGGATTTTAAAAGAAAAATTAGAAGAAGATGTTCGCATGATTCTCCAGGTACATGACGAACTTTTGTTTGAAATTCGCACTGGAAAAGAAAAAGAAATTGCCGAGTCTTTGCGTACCCTTATGGAGTCTGTGTTGCCGGCAGAAAAGGCTCATGGGGTAGTATGTCGGGCAAACGCTGCCGTGGGCCCTTCGTGGGGCGAAATGAGTGAACTATGATTTATTTTTTACATGGGAATGACTTTGCAAAAATTCGAAGCAAGCTTCAAGAGATTATTTCTTCTCAGCAAAAGAAAAATCCGGAAGCTTCTTATTTTAAAGTAGATGCTGATTCGTGGAGCGACGAGCGTCTGGAAGAGTTTACTGTAAGTAGGGGACTGTTCCAGAATAAATTCATCATTGTTCTCGATGGTTTGTTTTCTGATAAAAAGATTGTTGAAGAAATAAAATCATTTCTTCCTGAGATGCAGGGGTCAGAAAATATTTTCATTCTGGTTGAGGGCATTCTAACCAAAGAGATCATTGCAAAGATCGAGAAAAAATCGGAGAAAACTCAAGTCTTTGCTACTGCCGTTCTAAAAGAGAAGAAAAGCAGCTTTGATGTTTTCGTTCTCACAGATGCTTTTGGGGCTAGAGATAAAAAACGCATGTGGTTTCTGTATCAAAAAGCTATTTTGTTAGGCGTGCTTCCTGAAGAGATTCACCGGCTTTTATTTTGGCAGACGAAAGCAATGATCGCGGCTCAAAATTCTCCGTCAGCAAGTAATGCAGGCCTCAATCCTTTTGTCTACAAAAAATCTCTTGGCTTTTCTAAAAATTTTAGTAAAAAAGAACTCCTCACTTTCTCTGAAGAGCTGGTTTGTGTTTATCATGATGCGCGAAGAGGGACGGTAGATTTTGGTGTTGCTCTCGAAAGGTTCGTCTTAGAGGTATAATTTCGCCATTAAAATTTGAAAAAAGAAAAGGTCCCTCACGGTTCGCCATGAGGGACTTGATAGTGAGTTGAGGCCGTATCTTCGACTCAATGAAAAAACTTCGAGCGATCACGGAGTGCCATACACTTGCCCCCAAAAGATGGCGGCCAACGACATAATCTTCGCTGGGAAAGCCTTTGCGGTGCAGAGAGCGCTGACGCTCTTCTCTAACAACCTCCTTTTGAGGACCATCGAACGGTCCCCACGGCAAACCGTGACTTCAACAAGGTTCGCCTCGTCGATCCACGGTTCTTGATCCTCTGGGTCGTTCTGGGGAGCATCATTGTATTCGAGAATTACCTCGAATGCCAACGACACGTCAATCACGGCGCAGGAGGAGATCTTTCCCACCGCAAGCGGTGAGGAATCATTTGATTCATAAAAGATTGGATTTAAGCAGATAAGAAAAAACCTCGCTCTAGTTATGAACGAGGTTCTAAATAAAATAGAGAGTAGCTACTCTGTTTGCCAGAGGAGGTCAATTTGTTTTTTGAATTATTAAAAAAGAAAAGAGAGAGACGCGGTGCAAGCACCACGCTCCCTCTCTGATACGACAGTTTTACTGGAGCATGAAGTTCTTTTTGATACTTCCTTCGGGAATGACGAACTCGTACTTCTGGCTTTGCCAGCCCATCGCGATCCATCCGAGCGACGAATTCACGAACTGGTAGGTGTAAGTCCTGAGTTCACCTCCCTGCCGCTTCTCCTCGAAGACCAACACGTTGTCGGCAATCGCGACCTTCCCGGGTTGGTACCCCTGCCCAACTTCCTTGTAGAAGAAGTAGTACTGGGTAGTACTGATACTTGCCGGTGCCGAGAAAGAAATTGCCACTGATGTCGTCGTCGCCGCGCAGGCTGACCAGTTGCGCTGTCTCCGGTCCTGTCCAGTGCTTCGGCACTACAAGACCGATGAGCGATGCGAAACCGAGACCGACCCCGAATGCGACGGCCGTGAGGACCACGAGTAGATACGTCGCGAAACAGTAGTCCAAGAAGTTGGTCCCCATCTCGTAGATGGACCTCCATGCGAAGATGGCAAAGAGCAGTGCGAAAAGGAATGGCCAGATCATCGTCTCTCTCCTTTCTGTGAGTTAGGGATAGCGGGAGGTTCCGAATTTCCCATTTGAATCCGAACACTTGTATAGTTTTGATATGAAAAAAAGAAAAAGTTCTCACATCTTTCTAAAAGTGAAAGAAATGAAATATTCATACTG